>Ga0307373_10005077_pt1 | contig 21758 bp, 22 predicted proteins | sample OX2MG_FD_202534 | JGI IMG/M metagenome (GOLD analysis project Ga0307373, IMG submission 202534) | Soil microbial communities from Risofladan, Vaasa, Finland - OX-2 | ecosystem: Environmental > Terrestrial > Soil > Coastal area > Acid sulfate soil | place: Finland: Risofladan, Vaasa | collected...
CGCCGAAGGCCTCTACTCGGAGGGCGTAGCGGTCGAGGTCCCACTCCAGCTCGGTCGGCCCGCGCTGGCCGAGCCGGTTGACGTCGATGATGGCGGTGAGGTTGCCCAGGCGGTAATAGGCGGCCTTGTCCAACGCCTCCCACATCGAGCCCTCGGCCGTCTCGCTGTCCCCGCACAGCACCCAAGCGTGGTAGTCGAGCTGGTCCAGGTATCGCCCGGCCAGGCACACGCCCACGGCGTCCGGCAGGCCCTGGCCCAGAGAGCCGGTGGCCACGTCGACCCAGGGCAGGATCGGAGTGGGGTGGCCCTGGAGGCGGGCGCCGAAGCGCCGGTAGGTCTTGACCAGCTCCGCCTCGTCGACCACCCCGACGGCCCGGAACATCGAATAGAGCAGCGGTGAGGCGTGGCCCTTGGAGAAGATCATGTGGTCGTTGGTCGCTAGGTCGGGCCGCTCCCAGTCGTAGCGCAGATGCCCGACGAGCAGCACTGCCATCAAGTCGGCGGCAGACAGGGATGACGTCGGGTGACCCGATCCCGCCTCGGTGCTGCAGAGAATCGAGTCGACCCGCAGCTGGGCGGCCAGCCGGCCGGCTAGGTCGAGCTTGTCCTGATCCATCCGACTGCGCCCCGTTCGACCTAGTCGGCTCGCGCCGATGGCGGCGCGGAAGGCAATCTCTTCGTTACGGCGACGGGTTCCTTCGTGTCGCCGTCGGGGTTCGTCCCCACTGGTTGCACCGCGTGCGCGAGATGCGCCTCACCCGGATACACGTCGATCTCCGAGCGGTGCCAGACGGGATGATCACCCCCCGTCTCGACGTTGAAGCCGTATCCGAACACGAGTGTTCCCCCGTAGGTCGCTCCCGATGCACACACCAAGGCGGCCGCCAGGCTGAGCCCAAGTAGCGCCGGGGTGGGTCCCGATGTCCCGTGGTAGCGGAACCAGCGAAGGCCGAGATCGACCAGGACGAGCACCGTCATGACCACCATCAACACGGCGTGAGCGTTGATCGTGCGCCGAGCCTGGGTCCCCGCCTCGCTGGAGCGCCAGCGGTCCCACAAACCGGTCACGACCGCACCCAGCGAGACCAGGGCTCCCGCCATGAAGACAAACGTGGCGGCTTGGTAAAACTCTCGCTGCCAGGCGGTGTGGTCGCCGACGAAGGAGATGACGTCGAGGGCCGCGGCGATGACATATGCCCCGATGGGGACGTCGGTGAGGGGCGGGTGCAGCGGCTTGCCCGAGAACCCTCGCAAGCCCTTGAACTCCCGCCCTCGGAACGTGAGGGCCGGGCGGAACGAAAAGTGTCGCATGGCCATCTCCTTGTCTGGTCAGATCGTGTCAGTCGGTTGCATCCCGGAGGACTGACCCAACCTGGCCACGGTGGCCTGGCCCTTGTGGGCACCCGACGCCATCCCGTGCGCATGGCGTTGGTCGATGCCTTCGTCTTCCGCGGTCACCCCTTGGGCCAAAGCTCTGACTCTCGAGTCGCAGAGCCCACCCTGTCTCGTCCCGGCCGGGCCGGGCATCAGGTCTCCATGCCGGCGTTGCTCAGGATGGCCGAGGCCTCGGTGGCGAACACCGAGGCCAGCTCCTGGTCCTTGGCACCGAAGGCCCCCGGCGTACGGGAGTAGATGTTGAGCGCGCCGACGGGTCGGCTCTGGGCTAGGAGAGGGGTCGAAAGGATGGCGTTGATCCCGAGCTTTGTTGCCCTGGGCACGAAGGCCGGCCAGCGGGTCTCTTGGTCGAGCGACTCGACGTGGAACCAGTGCCCGTTGACAGAGGCGTCCACGCACGGTCCCTCCCCGGTGGCGTACTGGTCGGCGTCCATGTCAGAGATGGTCTGATCGCTGGCGGCGACGGTGGCCAGGCGCCCGTGGCGGCGGAGGGACACGCTGACCCCATCCGCACCGGCCACGGTGGCCCGTGCCAGGTGGACCACCAGGCGCAGAGCGCCGTCGATGACGTCCTCGTCGGCGGGTCCGACTCCCCTCGGACTGTGAGATGAGTGGGTGGGATCGCTTCTGACCGGCGTCCCGGGAGCGGCGGCCGACTGCTCGGGGCCCAGACGGTCAGGGCCCGGCCCCGGGATCTCCATGAGGACCGACTCGCTCAGCCAGGTGATGTCGAGTGTGCGGGTGCCCATGGCCGCGAGGGATCGAATGGTGAGCTCACCTCCCGAGGTGACCAGGCGGCTGGCTCCGTAGGCGATCACCCGCAGCCCGGCGAGGTCCATGAGGTCGAGGTCCGCCACGTCCAACACGACAGAGAGGTATCCGCTCGCCATCACCGCGTCGAAGTAGGCGCCCAGCTTTGGCGCACTAGAGAGGTTGAGCTGGCCGTGCACGGAAAGCACGGCCTGTTCCCCGACGAAGCTGGCGTCTACGCCCAGGCGTGGCGGAGACCCGTCCCCGGATCTCCCGGCGGCTCCACCCCGGGGGAACTCCGAAGGGCTGATGGGGTGAGCCGGGGTGGGGACAGGCGACGGAGCGGCGTGAGCTACGGCAAGCGCCCTCGGCGTCCACCAACGGTTCCACGGTGTCGAAATCTGCTCATGCTCCTTGCCTCATGGGCGCGCCCTTCGAACTCACACGCTCGGTATCGTGTCGCCAGGGTCCGGAGCAACAACGTCAGGGCAAGACCAGTTGAGGGTCGGCCGCACCTACTCAGTACTGGGATGATCATGCTCTGCCGGAGTCATTTAGTCAAGCGCTTAGGTATATATTGTGGGGACCCCGTCGACCGATTGGTCGCCGGGTATCGAGCCTCCAAGAGTTTGACTAACCGGTCCTCGGGGACGATACTTAGCTCAGTACTGAGTAAGTTCTGTTCAGTCGTCAGAAGTGTCTGCGACATCGTTGCTCTAGACCCCGGTAACGCGACACCGAGCCTTCGCTCGGCGCCGGACCGCGTAAGGAGAGGAGCGGCGTTGGACTTGGCGCCAGAGCACGACCTGACCCTGGCTCATCGGGCTGTGGCGATGACTGCGGCCTCCCCGCAGAAACCAAGAAACGCCGCGACGACGGATGCCGCATGACCACCCGGGACGACAGCAACGAAGGATCCATGGCCGAACCAATGCAGTTCAGCATCGGAACCGAGGTCTCGTGCAGCGATGGGGTCTGCGGGGAGCTGAGGCGGGTGGTAGTTGACCCTATTGCCCGGATGCTGACCCATCTCGTTGTCGAAGCCAAGCACCGCCAAGGAATGGGTCATCTCGTGCCGATCGATCTCGTCGACTCGGTTGGGGGTGGGATCCAGCTGCGCTGCACGACGGCTCAGTTCGAAGCCCTCGAGGACGCTGAGGAGACCCGGTTCCTACCAGGAGCGCCTGGCCAGTGGGCTTACGGGCAAGACCAGATGCTCTCGTGGCCCTACTACGGGCTGGGCTTGGGCCCCATGGGGACGGGGATCCCTACTCCGATCGTGACCGACCGGGTCCCGGTAGGGGAGGTTGAGGTGCGCCGAGGCGGGCCCGTAACGGCCACCGATGGCCCTATCGGACGAGTCCAAGGACTGGTCGTTGACCCCGTCGATCATCACGTCACCCACGTACTTCTCGACGAGGGCCACCTGTGGGGCAAGAAGCGCGTCGCCATCCCCATCGGCGCGGTGACCAGCGTAGATGACGGAGTCTTGCTCAGGCTCACCAAGGACGAGGTGCGAGACCTGCCGCCCGTTGACCTAGCGGACCAGGAGTGACCTTGGGGGCCCAGCATCGGGTGCTCATCAGTGCCAACTGGAAGATGCACCAGGACCACGTCGAGGCCCTCAAGCTCGTCAGGGAGCTCGCCTCGGCGCTTCGCTCCGCCCCGCTGCCCGAGGGCCGGGAGGTGAGCCTCCACCCGCCGTTCACCTCGCTGCGCACCGTGCAGGCCGCCATCGAGGACGATCATCTTCCCGTGTCGCTGGGGGCGCAGACCTGCCACTTCGCTGATCGTGGGCCTTACACCGGTGAGATCAGCGCCGAGATGCTGGCCAAGCTCAACGTCGCCTACGTGATTGCCGGGCATTCCGAGCGCCGTGCCCAATGCGGAGAGACCAACGAGGTCGTGCGCGGCCAACTCGACGCCATATACCGCCACGGGATGGCGCCCATCCTCTGTGTCGGTGAGACCACCGAAGAGCGCCGGGACGGAGCGACTGTGGAGAAGGTGCGCCGGCAGGTAGCCGCGGCCCTGGGCGGGCGCCCGGCCGAGGCCGTGGCTTCGACAGTCATCGCCTACGAGCCGATCTGGGCCATCGGCGCCGGACATGCGGCCACGCCCGCTGATGCCGAGGAGATGTGCTCGACGATCCGGGACGAGGTCGACCGGCTGGTCGGTCCCGGGGCGGCGGCCGCGACGCGCATCATCTACGGAGGCTCCGTCACCCCGGAGACCGCAGAGGCATTGCTAGCCAACCGCGACGTGGACGGCTTCCTGGTCGGCGGGGCCAGCCTGGACGCCGATGCCTTCGCCGCCATCGTCTGCGCCGGGGTCCGTTCGCTGGCGACCAGCCCACCTGCGCCCAGCCAGGCTCGGATCTGATGGGCGGCAGCTCACCGCCCGCCGGTGTCGTTGCTCCACCGGCTGGCGACGCACACCGAGTATTGCTCGGAACCCGACCAGGCCCGTCGGGCCATCAGGTCGAGATCCGTTGGGCCGACCAGCGGGCCACCATCGTCGAGGTGGGCGGCGGGATCCGTTCCTACCAGGTCGGGGGCCGCCCGGTGCTCGATCCGTACCCGCCCGAGGCCATGTGCGACGGGGCCCGGGGGGCGCCGCTCATCCCCTGGCCCAACCGCCTGGCTGACGGCCGGTACGGCTTCGACGGGCTCGAGCATCAACTCGACATCAGCGAGCCGGAGAAGCACAACGCCATACACGGCCTGCTGCGGTGGAGGGGGTGGCGGGTCCTTCGCCAGAGCGAGGCTCGGGTGACGATGGGCATCTGGCTGTTTCCTATGCCGGGCTATCCGTTCTGCCTGGACGTCGAGGTGGACTACGCCCTGGACGACGACGGTCTCACCGCGACGACGACCGCGGTCAACCGGGGGGAGCAGGTCTGCCCTTACGGCGCCGGCCAGCACCCGTACCTGTCTCCGGGGGCCGGGCTGATCGACGAGGCCACCCTGAGCCTTAAGGCCGCCACCCGAATCCTCACCGACCCGGAACGCCAGCTGCCGGTCGGCACCGAAGCCACCGCCGGCACCCTCTACGACTTCACCGCGCCGCGGCTCATCGGGACGCAGCGGCTGGACTTCGCCTTCACCGACCTGACCCGCGACGCAGATGGTCGGGCCTGGGCCCGCCTCGGGGGCACCGACGGGCGGTACGCCGAACTGTGGGTGGACGAGGCCTATCCCATCATCGAGCTCTTCACCGGAGACACCCTGGAGCCGCACCGGCGCCGCCGGGGGCTCGGCACCGAGCCGATGACCTGTCCCCCCAACGCCTTCCAGAGCGGCGAGAGAATGATCCGCCTGGAGCCCGGCCAGGCGGTGGCCACGACCTGGGGGGCACGCCTCCGATGAGCGACGACCCAACGGCGGCAGCCGATGCGCTGGTGATCTTCGGGATCACCGGGGACCTGGCCCGCAAGATGACACTCCCCGCCCTGTACCGCCTGGAGGCCGGCGGACACCTCGACTGCCCGATCATCGGGGTGGCCCATGACGACTGGTCCCAGGGCCATTTGGTCACCGAGCTGCGAGACGCCCTGGAGGAAGCCGGCGAGGCGGTGGAGGAGAAGGCGCTTGACCGCCTGGTGCGCCGCCTCAGCTACCTACCGGGTGACTTCGACGACCCGGCCACCTTCGAGCAACTCGCCTGCCGACTGAAGGGCGCCTCCCGTCCGCTGTTCTACCTGGAGGTACCGCCTGCGCTGTTCGGCCCGGTGGTGACGGCGCTCGGCAAGGCGGGGCTGACCGCGAACGCCCGGGTAATGATCGAGAAGCCGTTCGGCCACGACCTCGCCTCGGCGCGGGTGCTCAACGAAGACCTTCACCGGGTGCTGGCCGAGGACCAGATCCTGCGCATCGACCATTTCCTGGGCAAGCAGCCCGTCATGGACGTCGCCTTCCTGCGCTTCGCCAACGCCATGTTCGAGCCGGTGTGGAACCGCGACCACATCGCTGCCGTTCAGGTCAGCCTGGCCGAGGACTTCGGGGTGGAGGACCGCGGCGCCTTCTACGACTCGGTGGGAGCGCTGCGTGACGTTGTGCAGAACCATCTCCTTCAGACCCTCGCCCTCATAACCATGGAATCCCCTGTCGGTTCAGGATCGGCCGGCCTGTGGGACAGGAAGGTCGAGGTGTTCCGGGCCATGGCGGATGCCGACCCGGCCCGCTGCGTGCGGGGCCAATACGACGGGTACTGCGAGGTGCCCGGCGTGAAAGCCGACTCGGTGACCGAGACTTATGTGGCCCTCCGCCTCGAGGTGGAAAACCGGCGCTGGGCCGGCGTCCCGTTCTTCATCCGGGCCGGCAAGGCGATGGCTGCTCTCGCCACCGAGGTGAGGGTGATCTTCCGCCGCCCGCCTCCCCTCGCCTTCCTGGAACAGCCCACCAATCCCGACCCCAACCAGCTGGTGTTCCGGATCGACCCCGATGCCGCGCTCCGTCTGGTGATGGCGTCCAAGGGACCCGAGGGCCGCTCGACGCGAGAGGTGCACATGGACCTTCCCTTCGCCGCCGAGCTCGGCCAGCCCCCGGGGCCCTACGAGCGCCTCCTCCACGACGCACTGGTCGGCGATCGTTCGCTGTTCACCCGGGAGGACGCCGTCGAGGAGACCTGGCGGATCCTCCAACCGTTGGTGGACCACCCCCCCGCCCCGGTGCCCTATTCCCGGGGTTCGTGGGGACCGCCAGCGGCAGCCGAGCTCCTGCGCGGCCATCCGCCCTGGCAGCAGCCGTGGCTGCCAGAGCCGGAGAAGCTCAGCGGATGACCGCCCTTCCGCGTCAAACGGCAGGCCAACGGGATCCATCGAGTACCAGGCACAACGACGAGATCCACGGGAGAAACCGCGAATGACGACAACTGACCCGATGCGCCTCGGCATGGTGGGCCTCGGGCGCATGGGGGCCAACCTGGTAAGGCGCCTGATGCGCGACGGCCATAGCTGTGTGGTCTTCGACGTAGAACCCGGTGCGGTCAAGGCGCTCGAGGCGGAAGGGGCGACGGGGGCCGCATCGTTGGCCGATCTGGTCGGCCAACTGCCGGCTCCCCGGGCGGTGTGGGTGATGGTGCCCGCCGGTGAGGTGACGGGTAAGACCATCGAGGGCCTGGCTTCTCATATGGAGAGCGGAGACACGATCATCGACGGAGGCAACTCCTACTACCGCGACGACATCCGCCGGGCCGCCGAGCTGTCCAGCCGGGGCATCCACCTCATCGACTGTGGGACGAGCGGGGGGGTGTGGGGTATCGAGCGGGGCTACTGCCTCATGATCGGAGGCGAAGCCGGCGTCGTAGAGCACCTGGGGCCCATTTTCGCCACCATCGCCCCGGGCATGGGCTCTGCGTCGCGGACCCCGGGGCGCACGGGGGAAGCTGCTCCGGCCGAGCGGGGGTTCCTACACTGCGGCCCGAACGGCGCCGGGCATTTCGTGAAGATGGTCCACAACGGGATCGAGTACGGGATGATGGCTGCCCTGGCCGAAGGGCTCAACATCCTGCACAACGCCGATGCCGGTACGCGGGCCAGCGAGGCCGACGCCGAGACGACGCCCATGGAGTCCCCCGAGTTCTACCGCTTCGACATCGACACCACGGCGGTCACCGAGGTGTGGCGCCGAGGCAGTGTCATCGAGTCGTGGCTGTTGGACCTGATGGCGACGGCCCTGTACCACTCACCCGACCTCACCGAGTTCGCCGGGCGGGTGTCGGATTCCGGAGAGGGTCGCTGGACCTCGATCGCCGCCATCGACGAAGGCGTGCCCGCCCCCGTGCTCAGTGCCGCCCTGTACTCTCGTTTCGCGTCACGGGGCGGGGACGACTTCGCCGACAAGGCCCTCTCCGCCATGCGCAAGGGCTTCGGTGGCCATGACGAGAAGAAGGCCTGAGGTGGCCGGCGCGGCCAAGCCTGTGGTCGTGCTGTTCGACGTGGACGAGACCCTGGTGCACACCGGGGGGGCGGGGGCCAAGAGCTGGATGGCGGCCTTCGACAAGCTCCACGGCATCCCTGCCGACATCGGGGCCCACACCTCGGCGGGGGAGACCGACCCCCAGGTGGCCCGGGCGACCTTCAGCGCCGTGTTGCACCGTGACCCGACCACCGAGGAGCTGGGCCGGCTCTACGCCGCCTATCTCCGCCACCTCGGCGGCGAGATCTGGGCCTCGGAGCACTACCGGGTGCTACCGGGTGCGCAAGACACCCTCCTGCGCCTGGGAGACGCCGGGGTGACGCTCGGGATCGTGTCGGGAGCCATGGAAGGAGCAGCGCGCACCAAGCTCGTCCCGGCCAACCTCAACCGGTTCTTCGTCTTCGGCGCCTACGGCTCGGACTCCCCGGATCGGGCCGAGTTGACCAAGCTCGCCATCGACAAGGCCTCCCGACTGCACGGGACCAAGCTGGAGCCGGCGGACGTCTACGTGGTGGGCGACACCCCCCACGACATGGAGGCCACCAACGCCGCCGGCGCGGTGGCCGTCGGAGTGGCCAGCGGGCACTACTCGGCCGATGAGCTCGACGCGGCCGGCGCCGCCCACGTACTGGGGTCCCTCGATGTCCCCTTCCCGGGGCTGTGATGGCCGACACGGCCAACTTCGGGACACTCGTCGCTCGAAGGAGCCACACATGACCGACCCCATCCAGCAGGCTTTCGTCCTCGGCCAGAGCATCTGGTACGACGGCATCCGACGCTCGTTGCTCACCTCCGGGGACCTCGAGCGCATGGTGGCCAAGGAGGGTCTGCGGGGCATGACCTCCAACCCCTCGATCTTCGAGGCGGCCATCGCAGGCTCGACCGACTACGCCGAGGCCATCACCGAGCTGCGCAGCTCAGGGCCCATGGACGCCAAGTCCGTCTACGAATCCCTGGCTATTGCCGATGTCCGTGCCGCCGCCGACATCTTCCGTCCGTCTACGACGAGTCCGGCGGCACCGATGGTTGCGTGAGCATGGAGGTCTCCCCCGAGCTGGCCCACGACACCGCCGGCACCGCCGCCGAGGCCCGCCGGCTGTGGTCGATCGTTGACCGGCCCAACCTGATGATCAAGGTCCCGGCTACCTCGGCGGGGATACCGGTGATCCAGGAGCTGACCGGGGCCGGCATCAACGTGAATATCACGCTGCTGTTCGGCCTCGACGCCTACGAGTCGGTGGTCCAGGCCTACCTGGCCGGCCTCGAGGACCGTCTGGGCGGTGGCGGTGATCTCGGAGGCATCGCCTCGGTGGCCAGCGTCTTCGTCAGCCGCCTCGATTCCGCGCTGGCGGCCCGGCTCGGGCACGTCCCAGCACCCGCCGCCGGTCGGGGCCTGGGCACCGGACGGCTCAACCAGGCGGCCATGGCGGTGCTGGGCCCGGCCCATATCGGCTCCGCCCAGACCACGGTGGCCATCGCCAACGCCAAGGTGATCTATGCGCGCTCCCGTGAGCTTTTCTCCGGCCCCCGCTGGGAGACCCTGGCCGGCGCCGGGGCTCGCACCCAGCGCCTGCTGTGGGCATCCACGAGCACCAAGGATCCGGCCCTGCCCGAGCTGTTCTACGTGGAGGCCCTCATGGGACCCGACACCGTTGACACCGTCCCCCCGGCCACCTTCGAGGCCTTCCGGGACCATGGTCGCGTGCATTCGGCGCTGGAGGGGGACATCGAGGCGGCCCGAGCGATCCTGGACCGTCTTCCTGGCCACGGGGTCGACCTGGCCCAAGTGACCGACCAGCTGGTGGCCGACGGCGTGGCCAAGTTCCAAGTCGCCTTCCGCCGGCTGTTGTCCTCGGTGGAGGCGGCCCTGTTCGCCCCCTCGAAGACGGTGGAACGCTGGCGGCTGCGCCCATCGCTGCCCGCCGAGCTGGTCGAATCGGTGGAGGCGGTCCTCGACGAGTGGCGGGCCACCGACAAGGTGTCCCGTGTCTGGGCCCATGACTCCACCGTGTGGACCGGCCGGGGCGAGGCGGCCTGGCTGGGCTGGCTCGGGGTGGCCCTCGACCAGGCGGCCCACGCCCAGCGCTTCGAGGCCCTGGCCGGTGAGGTGTGCGAGGTGGGCTTCACCGACGCCGTCGTGTTGGGCATGGGCGGCTCCAGCCTGTGTCCCGACGTGCTGGCCCACACCTTCCCCCCGACGCCGGGGTACCCCCGCCTCCAGGTGCTCGACTCGACCGACCCGGCTCAGGTCAAGGCCATGCACGACCGGCTCGACCTGGCCAGGACGCTGTTCTTCGTCTCCTCCAAGTCCGGCACCACCCTGGAGCCCAACATCTTCGCCGCCTACTTCTACGAGGCTGTGAGCGGGGTCGTGGGCTCCGATCAAGCCGGCTCGCACTTCGTGGTCATCACCGATCCCGGCTCGCCTCTGGAGGACCTGGCCCGGAGTCAGGGTTATCGGAGCGTCTATCGCGGCCTGCCCTCGATCGGCGGGCGCTACTCGGCCCTGTCGGACTTCGGGATGGTGCCGGGCGCGGCCTGCGGCATCGACGTGGTACGCCTGTTCGCCTCGGCCGAGACGATGGCGCACGCCTGTGCACCCTCCGTGCCGGTGACCGACAACCCCGGGCTGGTCCTCGGGGCGGTGATCGGGACGGCTGCCAACGCCGGCCGGGACAAGCTGACCCTCGTCACCTCGGACGGGCTGTCGCTTCTCGGCGCTTGGCTGGAGCAACTGTTGGCCGAGTCGACCGGCAAGGCCGGCCGGGGCGTGATCCCGGTCGATGGCGAGCCCCTCGGACCCCCCGAGGTCTACGGGACCGACCGGCTCTTCGCCTACGTCACCCTGAGCGGCGATGACGACGTGGCCCAAGAGGCCAAGGTTGCGGCCCTGGAGGCCGCCGGCCAGCCGGTGGTCCGCATCGAGCTGTCCGACCCTCATGACCTCGGACGGGAGTTCTTCCGCTGGGAGTTCGCCACCGCGGTGGCGGGCTCTGTCATCGGGATCGACCCATTCGACCAACCCGACGTGGAAGAGGCCAAGGTGGTCGCTCGCCAGCTCACCGAGAGCTACGACAACACCGGCGCCCTCGGTGACCAGGAAGCGTTCTTCCAGGGTGCCGGCGTGGCCCTCTACGCAGACGCCATCAACCAGGCCGAGCTCGGCCGGCTTCTCGGTGCCGACCCGCCTGGCGGGCGGCCCGGCCTGTCGGACTACCTGGAGGCGCATCTGAGCCGGGCGGGGCCCGGCGACTACGTAGCCCTCCTGGCCTATATCGAGATGACGCCCGCCTACGAGGCGCTCTTGACCGAGATCCGGGTCCTGGTCCGAGATGCTCGGCGGGTGGCCACCTGCGTCGGGTTCGGGCCGCGTTTTCAGCACTCGACCGGCCAGGCCTATAAGGGCGGCCCCAACACTGGGGTGTTCCTCCAGATCACCTGCGACGACACCGTCACCCTCCCCGTGCCCGGGCATCGCTACAGCTTCGGGGTGGTCAAAGAGGCCGAAGCCCGAAGCGACTTCGAGGTCCTGGCCAAGCGGGGGCGCCGGGCGCTGCGGGTCCACCTCGGCGCCGACGCAAGCGCCGGCCTGGAGCAGATCCGCGCTGCGCTGGCCGAGGCCCTTCCATCAGCCAGCTCGGTGTCGCCGGCTCGTGGGAAGGAAGGTTCCTCGATATGAAAGTCGACAGCGCTCATCCGCTGTTCCTGCTGCCCTTCGACCACCGCGCCTCGTTCCAGAAGGGCCTGCTGGGCATCACCGGCCCGCCCGACGAGGCCCAGCACCGCCGGGTCGCGGACCTGAAGATGCTGATCTGGGAGGGCTTCGAACAGGCGCTCGCTCGTGGCGCACCCGCCGAGCGTTGCGGGGTGCTGGTGGACGAGGAGTTCGGCACCGAGGTGACCCACGCCGCCAGGTCGGCGGGGGTGGCCCTGGCCATGCCTGTCGAGCGCTCCGGCCAGGACGAGTTCGAGCTCGAGTACGGCGAGAGCTTCGCTCGCCACATCGAGGACTTCGACCCCGACTTCGTCAAGGTCCTCGTTCGCTACAACCCCGGAGGCGAGCGGTCGCTTAACGCGCGGCAAGAGCGCCGCCTGACCGGGCTGTCGGAGTGGCTCCGGGCACATGGCCGGGCCCTCCTCTTCGAGCTGCTGGTCCCGCCCACCCCGGCTCAGACGGTGGTCGCCGGCAACGATCCCAGCGCCTATGAGCGCGATGAGCTACCCGGTCTCATCATCGGTGCTATCGCCGCGCTGCAAGACGTCGGGGTCGAGCCCGACATCTGGAAGATCCAAGGCATCGATGACCGGGCGGGGGCAAAGGGTGCCGCTACCCAGGCACGTAGCGCCGGACGGGAGAGGGTCGCGTGCATCGTGCTCGGCCACGGGGCCGAGGCCGACCAGGTCCGGCACTGGCTGACAGTGGCCGCCGGCGTCCCCGGCTACGCCGGCTTCGCCGCCGGTCGCACGGTCTGGCGCGACCCGCTCGTCGACCACCTCGCGGGGCGCACCGACCGGGAAGCGGCCCGCGATCGCATCGCCGGCAACTACCTCGACATGATCGACACCTATCAGGCCGCCGCCAGCGAAGCGGCGGGACGCCCGGCTCCAACCGGCAGATGAGCGACCACGGCACCGTCAGGGGGCCAGCGGGCCGGGCCCACGCGCCGGTTATGAGGGGCGTCGGGGCACGTTGGCTCCACAACGGTGGCACCGGCACATCGTGCTCGCCTTCGTCACCTACATCCTGGCCTATGTCGACCGTGCCAACTACTCCCACCGCGCCGCCCTGGACGTGCTCGCCACTGAGCCCCAGCCGGTCGACAGCAGGCGGTGGCGGCTGGCCAACGCGCTGTTCCGGCCGCACACGGAGCGCCCCGTTCAGTGGGCGAGAACGAGGGCATCGTCGCCCTGTTCGCCGAGAACCCGCGGTGTTACATGCGCGGAGGCGATCTCATCAGCCGCGTTCGCCCGAAGTTGCCGTATTGACGACTCGAGGAGGTCGATGATGGCGAAGAGGCCCGATGTGAAGGTACGGCGGGTCTACGACGCCCCGGCCCGGGGCGACGGTACCCGGGTACTGGTCGATCGGATCTGGCCCCGCGGGTTGACCAAGACCAAGGCCGACCTCGACGAGTGGTGCAAGGCGGTGGCGCCCTCGACCGAGCTGCGCCAGTGGTACAGCCACGACCCGGCCCGATTCGGGGAGTTCAACCGGCGCTACCGCGCCGAGCTCAAGGACGCCGAGCGATCCGAGGCGCTGGACCACCTTAGGACCCTGGCCAAGAAGCGGAACCTGACTCTGCTCACCGCCACCAAGCAGCCCGAGATCAGTGAGGCCGAGGTGCTGGCCGAGATGCTGCGCAAGTGACCAGCGACCTCGAAAGGGCGGCCTCGAAATGACCGCCGCGCCACCACAGACCGGATCCGGGGGGAAGGCCAACGCCGGTCGGTCGGTCTCCGCCGCTGGGGCGGCAGTGGCTTTGGGCCTTCCTCCCGGGACCAGGGCCTGCCTGTTCGATCTCGACGGTGTGCTCACCCAGACGGCGAAGGTGCACGCCGCCGCCTGGAAGGAGATGTTCGATGCGTACCTGCGGGGCCGGGCGGCCAGGTCCGGCGAGGCGTTCGTGGCCTTCGACCCCGTGGCCGACTACGACGCCTATGTGGATGGTAAGGCCCGAGCGGATGGCACGCGCTCGTTCCTCGCCGCCCGGGGCATCGACCTGCCGGAAGGCGCCACGGACGATCCGCCCGGAACAGAGACGGTGCAGGGCCTCGGAAATCGTAAGAACGAGATCGTGCTGCGCCGGATCCGATCCGACGGAGTGGCTGTCTATGAGGGCTCGGTTCGCTACGTCCGGGCTGTCCGGGAAGCCGGCCTGCGCCGGGCGGTGGTGTCCTCCAGTGCCAACTGCGCCGACGTGCTCGTAACGGCCGGCATTGAAGACCTCTTCGAGGAGCGTATCGACGGCCTGACCGCCGCACGGGAGCATCTGGCGGGCAAGCCGGCGCCAGACATGTTCCTGGCCGGCGCCCTGGCCCTCGGTGTCCGACCGGCAAACGCGGCCGTGTTCGAAGACGCCCTGGCCGGGGTGTCGGCGGGGCGCGCTGGAGGCTTCGGCTGCGTGGTGGGGGTCGACCGGGCGGACCAGGCCGCCGAGCTCAAAGCGAATGGCGCCGACGTCGTGGTGGCGGACCTGGCCGAGCTGTTGGACTCCCCGTGATTAACCATCCCGCCTTCACCGTCGAGCCGTGGTGCCTGCGGGCCACAGAGCTGGACCTGGCCGTGCTGGCCCAGGGCGAGTCGGTCTTCGCCCTGGCCAATGGGAACATCGGCTGGCGGGGGAACCTTGACGAAGGCGAGCCCCACGGCCTGCCCGGCTCCTATCTCAATGGCGTCTACGAGGACCGCCCTCTGCCCTATGCCGAAGCCGGCTATGGATATCCGGAGTCCGGCCAGACCATCATCAACGTGACCAACGGCAAGGTCATCCGCCTCCTGGTCAACGACGAGCCCTTCGACATCCGCTACGGGGAGCTCCGGGCCCACGAGCGCTGCCTCGACTTCCGTGACGGTGTGCTCCGCCGGAGGGTCGAGTGGGCCTCTCCGGCCCGCACCACAGTCAGGGTCTCCTCGACCCGGCTGGTGTCTTTCGTGCAGCGCTCGATCGCGGCCATCTCCTACGAGGTCGAGCCTCTCGACGGGCCGGTCCGGGTGGTGGTGCAGTCCGAGCTGGTGGCCAACGAGGAGCTGCCCCCCGCTGGTGGTGATCCCCGGGTGGCGGCGGTGCTGGAGGCGCCCCTGGTGGCCGAGCAACATGCCGCCCAAGGGACGAGGGCCGGCCTGGTGCATTCGACGCGCCACAGCGGGCTTCGGGTCGCGACAGTCATGGACCACGTGGTGGACGGGCCGGCTGGCACCGAGGTCTCCTCCGAGGCCTTCCCCCACCTGGGCCGGGTGACCCTGACCGCATCCCTCCAGCCCGGACAGCGCCTGCACCTGGTCAAGCTCGTGGCCTATGGCTGGTCTGGATCCCGCTCGCTGCCGGCGGTGTGGGATCAGGCCGACGCCGCCGTGGCCGGAGCCGCCCAGGGCGGATGGGACCAGCTGGTGGCCGAGCAGCGGGATTACCTCGACGCCTTCTGGGACGGCGCCGACGTGGAGGTCGAAGGCGACGCCGAGCTGCAACAGGCCGTGCGCTTCTCTTTGTTCCACGTCCTGCAGGCCGGGGCCCGGGCCGAGGGCAGGGCCATCCCCGCCAAGGGCCTCACCGGGCCGGGCTATGACGGCCACTGCTTCTGGGACACCGAGGCCTACGTCCTGCCTGTGCTCACCAACGTGGCCCCCGAAGCCGTGGCCCACGCCCTGCGCTGGCGCCACTCAACCCTACCCGCGGCCAGGGAGGCGGCCAGGAGCCTGGGACTGTCCGGTGCCGCCTTCGCCTGGCGGACCATCCACGGTGAGAAGTGCTCCAGCTACTGGCCGGCGGGTACGGCCGCGGTTCACATCAACGCGGACATCGCCGACGCCGTCATCCGTTACATAGATGCAACGGGAGACGCCGCCTTCGAGGCGAGTATCGGCCTGGAACTACTGACCGAGACGGCGCGGTTGTGGGCTTCACTAGGTCACCACGACACCCAGGGCCGGTTCCGAATCGATGGTGTCACCGGACCGGATGAGTACAGCGCCATAGCCGACAACAACATCTACACCAACGTCATGGCCCAGCAGAACCTGGTCGCCGCCGCCGATGCAGCCGCCCGTCATCCCGAGCGGGCCCAGTCCCTCGGAGTCGACGAGGAGGAGACCGCGGCGTGGCGCGATGCCGCAAAGGCCATCTACATCCCCTACGACGAGGCCCTGGGGGTGCACCCCCAGTCAGAAGGCTTCACCGCCCATCAGGTCTGGGACTTTGCCGCCACCGCCCCGGAGCAGTATCCGCTCCTGTTGCACTTTTCCTACTTCGACCTGTACCGCAAGCAGGTGGTCAAGCAAGCCGACCTGGTGCTGGCCATGTACCGCCGTCACGACGCCTTCAGTCCGGAAGAGAAGGCCCGGAACTTCGCCTACTACGAAGCTCTCACCGTCCGCGACTCCTCCCTGTCGGGCTGCATACAAGCGGTGATGGCGGCCGAGGTGGGACAGCTGAGGCTGGCCGAGGACTACCTGGCCGAGGCCGCCCGGATGGACCTCGATGACTTGGAGCACAACACCCGTGACGGCCTGCATATGGCCGCCCTGGCCGGCACCTGGATCGCCTTGGTAGCCGGCCTGGGCGGGATGCGAGAGCGTGGCGGCAGCCTGATGTTCGCCCCGCGCCTGCCCGAGGCGCTCTCCCGTCTGGCCTTCAAGGTCTCCCGGCGGGGGCGACGCCTGGAGGTGGACGTGGGATCGTCGAGCGCCACCTATACCCTGTTGGAGGGCGAGCCGATAGACATGACGCACCACGGCCAGCCGATCTCGGTATCGCTCGGCCACCCGGTGACGTGCCTGATCTCACCGGCGTCCGGAGGGTCACCGACGCCGAGCCAGCCACCCGGGCGCGAGCCGGCCTGCCGCCGCCCGGTCGAGCCGGGACCACCGTGACCCCGGCCCCGCGCTCGTTCCCCAGCGGTAGCGCCGAAGAGTGGCTGGCCTTCGAGTTCGACGATGCTGCGGCCACGCGGTGGGGGGGCCAGGGCTTCGCCGCGTTCGAGGCCGCTCTGGCCCGCGACGACGGCTATAGCCCCTACAACGCACCTCACGATCCCGGAGAGGCCGAGCGGGTACGACGGCGGTGGGAGGCGGCCGGCTTCGAGCCTGTCGAGGCTTGCCGCTGGCACCAGTGGAACTTCGCCGCCACCGAGGCTGCCCGATGGCGTGACGCCGGCTTCGACCTGGCCCGGGCTTCACAGTGGCGGACAAGGGGATCCTCGCCTGAGAAGGTGGCCGACCCCGACCGAAGCCAGGCTGAAGGAACACAGGTCCGCTCATGACCCTGGTCGGTGACGCGCCCATCGTCGTTCCTGAGGTGGCCCGAGCCCACCCGGTCAACCGGCGGACAGATCGGTGGTGGCTGCAACCGGCTCTCACCGTGGTGGTCCTGACTGGCTTCGTCGTGTACTCGACCTGGTCCGCCTTCACTCCGCATGGTTACTACGCCGGCCATGTCGGGGCCGACTACCGCGACTACCTGTCACCGCTGTACTCGCCCTGCATCACCGACCACTGCGGGCGCGGGGTCAGCTGGCGTCTGGTGGGATGGTGGCCGTTCTCCGCCGCCCTGCTCATGCTGCCCTTCCCGTTGGCCTTCCGGGCCACCTGCTACTACTACCGCAAGGCCTACTACCGGTCATTCTGGCTGTCTCCCCCCGCCTGCGCCGTGCCAGATGGGCATCGCTCCTATACCGGTGAGGTCCGGTTCCCGCTGATCCTGCAGAACGTGCACCGCTACGCCTTCTACCTGGCCGTCCCCTTCCCGGTCATCCTGGCTTGGGAGGCCGTCAAGGGCCTGCGCTTCGGCGGCGGGTGGGGCCTGGGACTGGGCGGGGTGATCCTGTTCGTCAACGCCATTCTGCTGTTCGGCTACACCTGGGGTTGCCACGCCGGGCGCCACCTGTGCGGCGGTCACCTCGACGCCTTCTCGAAGGGTCCGGCCCGCTACTGGGTCTGGAAGCGGGTGTCGTGGCTCAATGCTCATCACATGGGCTTCGCCTGGGTCAGCCTCATCTGGGTGGCTTGGACCGACGGTTACGTCCGCCTGGTGGCGGCCGGGGTGTTCCATGACCCGAGGTTCTTCTGATGGCCGAGTCGGTGACCATGCGGATATGGCGGGGCGATGCGTCCGGTGGTGCCTTCCGGGACTTCAGCATCGACCGCCACGAGGGCGAGGTGGTCCTCGACGTGATTCACCGGATCCAGGCGACAGTCGCCAACGACCTGGCCGTGCGATGGAACTGCAAGGCAGGCAAGTGCGGCTCCTGTAGTGCTGAGATCAACGGGTTGCCACGGCTGATGTGCATGACCCGCATGAGCACCCTGGCTCTTGACGAGCCCATCAGCGTCGGGCCCATGCAGGCCTTCCCAGTGATCAAGGACCTCGTCACCGACGTCTCTTTCAACTACGAGATGGCCAAACGGGTTCCGGCGTTCTCGCCTCGTCCTCGGCCCCCTGACGGCGTCTACCGGATGCGCCAGCGGGACGTGGAGCGGGTCCAGGAGTTCCGCAAGTGCATCGAGTGCTTCCTGTGCCAGGACGTCTGTCACGTCATCCGCGACCATGAGGAGAACAAGACGGTCTACGCCGGACCCCGGTTCTTCATCCGTTACGCCGAGCTGGAGATGCACCCATTGGACATTGGCGACCGCCTTCCGCTGCTGCGGGAGGAGATGGGCCTCGCCTACTGCAACGTCACCAAGTGCTGCACCGAAGTCTGCCCCCAAGGCATCAAGATCACAGAGAACGGGATCATCCCGCTCAAGGAGCGGGTCGTGTCCCGCTACCTCGATCCGGCTACCCGGCTGGCGCGAGTCATCTTGCGGCGACGCTCGCCGCGCCCTGGCGCCAGGGCAAGCAAAGGCGGTGTTGCGTGAATCAGCGCTCAGGAAGCGAAGCTATCGATCCCATACAGGAGACACTCCGCGACCTGGCCTGTCTGGCCATCGTGGGGGACCACGTCCGCTGGGTGCTTCGAGGAGGCGACCCGGCCGGGTTCGCGGCCTGGTTGACGGTCTCCACCGCCAAGTGGCGGGCCTGGTCAGACCGCGTGGCGGCCCACATGGCCCACCAGGACACCCCACCCGACGGGCGGGTGCGTGCGCTCGCCCGGGACATTCCTTGGAACTGGGTTCCGGACGGGTGGCTCAGCACCTCGGAGGCAGTAGATCTCATGCAGGACCGGCTACGCAGGCTTGCCGAGTGGGCCGAGGCCCGCCGGTCGGCCAGCACCGCCAGAGAGGATGAGGCGCTCCTGGGTGAGGTGCAAGCCGGACTAGAAGCACAATTGGAGGCGCTGTCGAGTATGTAGACGCGAGGGTCTGCTTCCGATCAGCGCCCTGGATAAGAACGAGAGCAACTGCGACGTGAAGAGCTTCGATGTTGTGGTCTTGGGTGGCGGATCAGCCGGGGAGTTGATATCCGGGCTCGTGGCCGAGTGCGGACGATCCGTAGCCTTGGTGGAGGGCGTCCGGGTCGGTGGCGAGTGCCCATATCTGGCCTGTATGCCCAGCAAGGCGATGCTGCGCTCCGCTCAGGTGCGACGCCTGGTGGCTCGTTCGTTGACGCTCGGAGCGACCGCATCACGCTTGGTGCTCGACCCCGACTCCACCGCCTTCGGGGCCGCCGTCGGGCGGCGTGATGAGATCCGGGCCCACGGCGATGATGCCGAGGCAACCTCCGCGTTGCAGGAGCGAGGCGTGACCATCATCCGGGGCAGGGGATACGTCGCGCGGCCGGGCACGGTCACTGTCGACGGGACGGAGTGCGGCTACTCCAACCTGGTCATCTCGACTGGCAGCTCGGCTTGGCGGCCGGAGCTCCCCGGGCTCGATTCCGTGCCGTCGTGGACCAGCGACGAGGCCCTGACGTCGCCGCTGCGCCCGGCGTCATTGGTCATCCTGGGAGGTGGGCCGGTCGGCTGTGAGCTGGCCCAGGTGTATGCCCGGTTCGGGGTACAGGTCACACTGATCGATAGGGGGCCGCGCCTGATTGACGAGGAGGAGCCGAGCGTCGGGTTGTTGTTGGCGGAGGTGCTGCGCTCGGACGGAGTGGACGTCCGGCTCGGCGTGCGGGCGACCGTGGCCGAATCCGGGCCGGTCGGCGCTCGGCTCCATATCGACGACGGCTCAGCCGTCGACGCTGAGAGGATACTCATCGCCGTCGGTCGCAGTCCCAACGTGGAAGACATCGGCCTGGAGGCGCTGGGGATCGAGCCAGGGAATCAGGGCATCGGAGTCGATGCCGATTGTCGGGTGACGGGTCACACCGACGTCTGGGCCGCCGGGGATGTCACTGGCGCCGCGCCCTTCACCCACACGGCCAACTACCAGGCCAGGATCATCGCCGAGAACATCCTGGGTGGATCTGCCGTGGCCGACTACAGCGCGATCCCGCGCTGCGTGTTCACAGATCCGCCGGTGGCCTCGGTCGGCTTGACCGAATCCAAGGCCGGAAGCCGAGGAATCGAGGTGTCCATGGCAGAAATGGACCTCGCCCAATTGGCCAGGGCGTCCACTGACGGGGAACCAGTAGGCCGACTCGTGCTCACGGCCGACCGGCTCCGCCAAGTCCTGATCGGAGCGTCGGCCATCGGGCCCCGGGCCGACGAGTGGCTGGGCGAGGCGGCCCTGGCCATCCGGGCGGCGGTACCGCTCTCGGTGCTGGTCGACGTCGTGCATGCCTTCCCGACGTTCGCCGAGGCCTACGAGCCCCCGCTGCGTGAGCTCCTCGCCCGCTCGTGATCAGCGGCAACCTCGATGCTCGGGAAGCTAGGCAGCATGCCATTGTCGCGCCTCGCCGGGCTTCGAACACCAGGGGCTCGCCGCCGGCCCGGACCTATGAGTTCGGGTTCGCTCCTGGCCTCTTAAGGAGGCCGCCGCCGCCACCGCCCGCGTCGCCGCTGCCGTCGTGGAGATGGCAGGGGTCGGGAACGCCTCTGGTGCTCGCGGACGGCCTCCTGGCCACCACTGGCACGGTGGCGCTCGGCAACCTGGGGCCTGGGCCCGGTTCGCGTGCGAGAACGAGCAAGCAGAGTTATTCTAAAAGTAGCTAGAAATACCGAGAGAAGGCAGGAAGGACAATGGCCGCACGAGATGAACGGGCTCGCCAGGCGATACTCCGCCACCACGCCGAACTCACCGACGGCGTCGGTTCCCGGGTGGCCTCCCTGGCCGGGACGGTTACGGCGGGGGAGCCCCACCAGGCCGCTTTGGCAGATCTGGTCGCCTACCTAGTCGATGACGTCCTGACCCACGCGCTGGCCGAGGAGCAGAGCCTCTATCCCGCCGCCGCTGCGGCGGGCCTGGCGGAGCAGGTTGAGGCGATGGTGGCCGAGCATCGCGAACTCGACTTGGGGGTGAAGGCGCTGGCCCGCACCGTCGACGGACCCGAGGCCGCTGGCCGGGCCGAAGCGCTGGCGAGCCTGTTCGCCACCCACGTGGCCGCCGAGAACGACGTGCTCCTGCCCGCCCTGTTGGCGGCTGAGGGAACCTCGCTGGCCGACCTGCTCTCGGTCATGCACGAGCGCTACACGGCGGCCCAGGCCCTGGCCGAGGCGGCGCGCGACCCGGCGCCGGCATCCGAGCGTCCGATCTGAACCAGGAGGATGTCATGCCAGCCCCTCATCACGAGGGACCTCATACCGCCGATCGCCGCCACAGCTCAGTGGGTGAGATCAGCGACGGCCTTAGGCAGTGGTACGAGTCATGCCCGTGCTGCATGACCCAGGCCCTGCCCGAGGTCAAGCAGACACCCGACGAGGAGCGCGCCGCCGCCACCGGCGCGGTCTCCCATCCCGGTGTGAAGTAGCCTCCGTCAGCGCCACCCTGATTGTTGCGCGCTGGTCGCTTCGAGGGTGCGTGTCGTCAGCCTGGTCTGTGTGCCGCGCTGGCGCGCTCCGCCAGACTGGTCCTCGACCGGCGGGGACGCGTGGGGCTGTCCGCTCGGCAGGGCGCACTCCCGGGGTCGCCGGCAGCACCGCTCGGGCGATCGTCGCCGG
>Ga0307373_10005078_pt1 | contig 21757 bp, 14 predicted proteins | sample OX2MG_FD_202534 | JGI IMG/M metagenome (GOLD analysis project Ga0307373, IMG submission 202534) | Soil microbial communities from Risofladan, Vaasa, Finland - OX-2 | ecosystem: Environmental > Terrestrial > Soil > Coastal area > Acid sulfate soil | place: Finland: Risofladan, Vaasa | collected...
GTTATTGAGATCGACGTCCTCGCCAAGCGGGACTCCCCTGGTGTGGATTTTGAGGATGGCCGCCCGGCCGACACGGTCGGGTGGCTGAACCATTACCCGCCGGTCGAAGCGCCCCGGGCGCAGGAGGGCGGAGTCGAGGACGTCCGCCCGGTTGGTCGCCGCCAGGACGATCACTCCCTCGCGGGAGTCGAACCCGTCCATCTCGGTGAGGATCTGGTTGAGGGTCTGCTCGCGCTCGTCGTGGCCGCCAAAGCTGGCCCCAACCCCTCGGCTGCGGCCGATGGCGTCCAGCTCGTCGATGAAGATGATCGCCGGGGCCGCCGCACGGGCCTTGGCGAAGAGGTCCCGAACTCGGGAGGCGCCCACGCCCACGATCATTTCGATGAACTCCGAGGCGGAGAGGCTGAAGAAAGGCACCTTGGCCTCCCCGGCCACCGCTCGGGCGAGCAGGGTCTTGCCGGTGCCCGGCAACCCGACCAGCAGCACCCCCTTGGGCACGGTGCCCCCGAGCCGCTGGTACTTGGTCGGTTGTCGGAGGTAATCCACGATTTCCTCGAGCTCCTCCTCCGCCTCCTCAATACCCGCCACGTCGGCGAAGGTGGTCGCCGGCCGCTCCGCGTCGTAGAGCCGAGCCTGGCTGCGGCCCATGCTGAAGAGACCACCTCCGGCCGAGGCGGCGGCGCGCCGCATGAAGTAAAGGAAGGCGAAGACGATGAGCAGGGTCGGGCCGAAGCTGAGCAGCAGCTCCTCCCAGAAGGGAGTGAGTGTGGGCTCGGCATTCACCTGAACCTCGTGCTTCTGCAGCAGAGCTTCCAGGCCACCGCCAGCGAAGCTCGGCAGCTGGGTGGTGAAGTTCTTGGCCTTGTTCTTGTCGGATGGCGAAGCCCCGGTCTTGTGCCGAAAGGTGCCCTGGATGGTGCCAGAGCTGGTGGTGATGCTGGCGACGTCGTTGTTGGTGACGTCGGTGACGAAGGCGTTGTACGGAATGGTGATCGTCTTAGGAGAGGTCGGGGCCAGGAAGACGTTGACGATCAGTACGTTGACAACCAGGATCACGATCAGCGGCATCCAGCTGCGCAGCGAGCGCCAGTTCATGGGCGTACGCCCACCTGGAGGTGGGCTCTGAGGGGAACGCTGAGCCGGCGTGGCCGGGCCGTCGGGCATGATGGCACGCTACCAGATGAGAAGGAGCCTCATCCCCAGCTCCGCTCCCGGCTCCAGCTCCGAGAAGCCAGCTCGAAGCGCAGATCAAGGCAGCTGTCGTCCTGGAGCAGCACCCGCCAGTAGTCCCGCCTAACCGGCCGCTCGGGGGCAACCCGCCACCAACCAACCTCGATCCGCCAGTGCTCCACAACCGCGGTCACCTCGACGAATCCCTGCCCCGAATCGACCGCACTAGGGCTCTCCTGAGTGCCCTCGGCGCGGACCTCGATCGCACTCATCTAGAGCTCCAAACGAACCGCTCCTCGGGAACGTCACCGGGATGCCCCGGCCGCACCTCCACCCGCCAGACCAAGCCCTTTCCGAACCGGTCATGGAGCCGGTCCACCGCCCGCTGGACCACCTCCCGGTCGGCCGCTCGCCCCTGCCAAAGGCCCACCTGGCTCACCGGGGGCGCGACCAGGTCGAAGGCCTGCAGCTCCACCACCGTGACCGGGGTCAGGGGGCGGGACCGGCCAAAGAGGCTGAGCAGCGGCCCCAGCAGCTCATCGGCGGTGGCCAGGGGGGCGGGGGGCGCAACCTCTCCCCACCAGACCTGTTGGTCGGCTGGGGACGGCAGCCGGGGCCCACCCTCTCCCCGCAGGACGAGCCGGATCCGCCCCGCCGCTCGCCCCTGCCGGGACAGCTCCTCGGCCAAACCCCTGGCCAGTTCCGCAGCTCCGAAGCGCAGCGACTCCGAGTCCTCCACTCCCCCGGCCAGGACCCGGCGGACCCCACAAGGAGGTGGCTCCCGCCAGGGATCGATCCGGGCTGAATCCAGGCCCCGGCAGAGTCGGTGGAGCAGAATCCCATCCGGTCCGAACTGTCGCTGCAGATCCACCAGGGTGATGGCAGCGCAGTCGCCGCAGGTGCGCAAACCGAACTGGATGAGTCGGTCCCCCACCTCCGGGGGGAGAGGCAGCGCGGTCACCGGCCAGGTGGCCAGGAATTCCGCGGCCTTGCCCTCCGGCACCAGTCGCACCCGGCCCGGAACCGCCATCTGCGCCGCCACCCAGGCCGAGAAGCGAGATGGTCCCACGCCAACGCTGGGGGTGGCTCCCAGGACCTCCTGCAGGGCCCGACCACAATGAGCTGCCCGGGAGCCCTCCTCCGGCCTAAGTGGGTCGCTGCCCGCCAGATCGACGTAGGCGCTGGCGTCATCGCCCCACTCCACCAGAGGGCTGCAGCTGGCCAGAGCCAACCGGGCCAGCTGCCTCAGCTCGGCCATGGCGGTTGGATCGACGTCCAGTCGCACCGCCATGGGGCAGATGACCTGGGCTCGCCGCCACTCCTGGCTAGGTCGGACCCCCTTGGCCCAAGCCGCCGGCGAGGCCGCCACCACCACCTGCTGGCCGCCTGGACCCTGACCTCCCACCAATACCGGCTCTCCTTTGAGTTCGGGGTGGGCCCGCAGGGCCAGCACCAAAGCGAGATGAGGGAAGGTGAAACAGGCGAGACGAGTCGGGCTTTTCGGCCGGCTCACCGGCCACTCCCACCCGACACCCGGAGCAACTCCACCCCCAACTCCTCACCCTCCGTCAGCTCCTCCAACTCCCCCAGGCCCACCCAGAGCTGATAGGGACGGGGGAAGTTGAGCTGCAGCCGGCAGCTGGCCCCGGGCGCTCCCAGGTGACTGCGGCTGACCTGCGCTTCCAGCCGAAGCCCGCAGACGTCCCCGTGCGCCAGGGCCCAATTGAGCCGCCAGCACTTCAACTCCAGGCAGATCCGCTCTTTGAGCGCGGCTGGAATCAGCCTCCCCCCCAGCACCAGACCCGCACAGCCCCCCTCGGAGAGCGCCGTCAACAAGGCGGCCGGGGCCGCGCTCGGGGTGAGTCGAGACCAGTCCTGAGCCACCAAAAGGCACAGGGCCACTCCCACCTTGGCCAGCGCCCGGGCGGCCGCCCACCCCTCTTCCGGGCGTCTGGGCCTGACCAGCCAGCAGTTGTCCAACTCGCCCCCGTAGGCTTCGACATTCCCGGGATCCAAGCTCAGAGTGAAGTCGACAATGGCTACCGCCGCGGATCGGGACACCACCGCCGCCAGGGCCAAACCGAGCTCGAACGCCCCGGGTGACGAGCCCTCCGCAAGCCGGCTGATCCGGCCCTTAGGCAAGCCCCGGCAGCCGGTGATGTTGTCCAGCGAGTCCACCCCAGTCGCCAGCCCCTGGAGTAGTGGTGGAGCTCCGGTATGAACCGCCCCTGGGCCATAGCGAAAGTTGAGCGAGGAGAGAGCCAGCGCCAGAGCCCCCACCTCCGGCTGGGCAGGGTCACCTTGCTCCCGCCAGGCCAGTTCTGAGGACACTGGAACCACCCGTTTGAATTTTTGGACCGGATCCGGGTGGAGCTGGGCCCCACCGGACTCTTCCAAATTGTACGAACGTCTGTTCGATAAAGCAAGCCGCCCTTCCGGCCTGGGGAAAGCTCGAGAAAGGTTGGGAAAGTTGGCGCGCTTCGCTACAAAACAGCGAAACCACCCACCTTTTCCTTAGTATTCGTGCGTCGCCTTGACCGTCCTAGTTCGTCCACGAGGAGGTGCTCATCTATGAATCGCCGTGAGTTGGCCAAAGACCTGCAGAACCGCATCCAGTTCGAGAACGACGAAGGCAAGCAGGAGCCTTTTTTCTCAAGTTTTCTACTCGCCGACGACACCCTCAAGCTGATCTTTCAGATCGTCGGCAACGAGCTTAAAGGCGGCGGTGAGGTCTCCATCGCGGGGTTCGGCCGCTGGAAGGTGCGTCAGACTGCGGCCGGGCTGAGGCGCAACCCCCAGACCCAGGAGATGGTTCGAGTCCCCGCCTCTCAGAAGGTGCGCTTTTATCCCTCGACCGCCCTCAAGGCAGCGGTGGCCGGCAAGTCAACAGCGCGCCGTCGCACCAGCAAGCGCGCCTGAGCTTGCGGCAGTAGCGAGTTTCCGATCTTGCGGGTAGCCGTCGTCGGTGGCACCGGCTTCGTCGGTAGCCACCTAGTGCCCCAGCTGCTCAAGGCTGGGCACGAGGTTCGGGTGGTCGGGCGCGGCGTGCGCTCGGCTACCCTCCCGCCCGGGCTGGCTCCCACGTATGGGGATGTGCTCAGCGGCGACGGTTTGGAGGGCGCCTTTCAGTCCGCTGACGCCGTGGTGAATCTGGTCGCGGTGATCCGCGCGCGCGGCCTGCAGACCTTCGACGCGGTCAACGCTCAGGGAACGGCCAACGTAGTCGCCGCCGCGACCCGGGCCGGCGTCAGACGGCTGGTTCAGTTCAGCGCCATCGGCGCCGATCCCGACCCCACCTTTCCCTACTTGGTGAGCAAGTGGCGGGGGGAGCAGGCGGTGACCGCCAGCTCCTTGGAGTGGGTGGTCATCCGCTCGTCGACGATCTTCGGCAAGGGCGAGGGCTTCTTCACCCTCCTGGCCAAGGCGATCTCCCTGCCGGCACCTTTTCTGATCATCCCCGGCGACGGGACCGCGCTCTTCCAACCGATCGACGCCGACGATGTGGCTCGGTGTCTCTTGGCGGGAATCGAGGACGAGGACCGCGCTCGCCAGACTTATGAGATTGGTGGCCCGGACCAGGTCACCCTGGAACAGATCACCTTGGAGGTGGCCAAGGTCATCGACAAAGAGTGGTTCGGAATCTCCAAGCGCAAGCCGCTCCACCTGGACCCGCGGCTGATCCGACCTGGGGCGATGGTGATGGACAAGCTGCTGCCGAATCCCCTGGTGACCCCCCAGCAGTTGGATATGCTGGCCAAGCCCAACGTCACCCGTCTGGACGCGGTCAAGACCGGGTTCGGTTTCGAGCCCCGCCCCATGTGGGGCAATCTCGGCTACCTGAAACGACCGGGCCGCTTCCCCAAGCTGGCGGCCTGAGCTGACCCAGGCGGCGAACCATCAGCCCAACTTCCGGGAGGAGATTGCGTGGCCGATCCCGAGCTGAGTCCGCAGGAGATCATCGACCAGATCCCGGCCGCGTTCCAGGCTGACAAGGCCGAGGGGTTAGAGTCGACCTTTCAGTTCGACATCACCGGTCCCCAGGGTGGCCAGTGGTATGCCGAAATCAAGGACGCGCATTGCCAGGTGACCGAAGGGACCTCCTCCTCTGCCAACATCACCGTCACCATTAGCGACGAGAACTTCGTCAAGCTGATCACCGGCAAGCTCGACGGCACCATGGCCTTCATGACCGGCAAGCTCAAGCTCAAAGGTGACATGGGGCTGGCGATGCGGCTGTCAGGCCTCTTCCGACTTCCCAGTTAGCGTTGGCAAGCTGTCTGATCGCCGCTCCGGGCAGCGCTCGACGAAGGGACACTCGGCGCAGGGACGGTCCGGGAAATCTTCGACCGCGCGGTACTGACCGGCCGCCACCCGCTGGGCCGCTGCGGCGGCCCAGCTGAGGGCGGCGGCGCGCTCCCCGGAGCCGCTCGGGACGGTGATCAGTTCCCCGGTCCGAAGCATGAGCAGCGCAGTCGCCGGAGCGCGCAAGGGGGAGCCCAAGACTCCCGCCTCCACCGCCGCCGAGTAGAGCTGAAGCTGGCGCGAGTAGACGACCAAGTCGGAATCGCCGAGGCTGAGGTTGGTCTTGTAGTCGATGATCAACAACTCGCCGGAGGCCAGCCGCGCGATCCGGTCGATCACCCCCACCAGGGGCGGACAGCTGGTGCCAGCCCATCCGGCCCAGCTGAAGGCGAACTCGGTGGCCACGGTGGGAAGCGCCGCCTCCGGGCCTGAGAGATACCTCCGCAACATTGACTCGGCCGCCTCCCGCTGCTCGAGTCCGAGTCCGTCGGCCACCAGGTTGAGCGCGGCCACCGCCCGCGTGACGGAGAAGGCTCGGTCGGGAGATTCGCGGTGCAACCGATCGAGCACCTGGTGCAGAGTCACCCCCAGCGTCAGGGCCTGCTCCCGCCCCTTCTCCGATGGTGCGACTGCACCGCCCACAGGTCGAGCCGATGAGATCGCGTCCGACACCGGGTAGTGAGCCAGGTACTGGTACCAGAATTGCCGAGGACAGCTCTCCAGCACTTCGATCGCGGTGAAACTGAGCTGGGCGGGCTGCGCCGGACTCGCCTCCGACGCCTTCCGCATCCCCTCGATCTCCTGCCAGCGCTGGACCAGCCGCGGCACTGAGACCCTGCGTCCGGGGACCCGGTGACCAGGGCGCTCCGGTAGGCTCGACAGCCCTCCCGAATCAGTCCAGGGAAGCCCCTCCAGTTCGCCGAACTGGGGCCACAGCCGAGCCCATGAGTAAGGTCCGTCTGCGGCCTCTGCCAGCTGGACGAACTCGCCAGCTTTGCCCGGTCGGGGAGTGGTGACTAGGAGGAGGTCACGAGCCCGGGTCATCGCCACGTAGACGAGCCGCCGCCGCTCTTCCCGATCCAGGGAAGCGGCGGCGCTGTTGCCCCAGCGCCCGAAGGCAGCCGTCGGCTCGCCCGCAATTCGGCTGCAGATCACCGCCCTTTGCTCCCGGTCCCAGAGCACCGGATCCTGGGGCCTCACGTGATACGGCCGGCAGTCGGCCAGGACCACCACCCTCCACTCCAGTCCCTTCGCTCGGTGGATGGTGCTGAGGGTGACCAGGTCTTCGTTGGTCTGGGCCGGTGGTTCAGCCGTCTTGGCATCCTCCTGCATCGCCTCCAACCGAACCAACAGCCCGCTGAGACTCAGCCAACGGGTGGGGGATTCAGCAGCCCAAGCCACCCGCTGCAGTTCGCGCAAGGAGGCCAGCGACCGCCGCCCGAGAGGATCTCCACCCCGCACCCGCGCCTCCTGGAGCTGCAGAAGTCCGCTGTCGCCAAGCGCCTGGGCGACCACCTCCGCGGCCGGCGCGGTGCGCGCGGATTGGCCCAACGAGTCCACGATCCCAAGGATCCTGGTGGCACGCTCCACCCAGGGTCGCTCCCACCCGCGGGCGCCGCTCGCCAGATGGTCCCGCAGCCGCTGACAGAGTGAGCTCTCCCTTTGGCCCGCCAGGGCCCTCAGGGCGATCAGCGCCCGGTCAGGGATCCGGCCAACCTGGCACTGCAGGGCCCGCAGGCACGCCAGGTCGTCCCGCTCGTCGGCGGCGAGCCGGAGGAAGGCCAGCACATCGCGCACCTCGGGACGGTCCAGCAATCCCCCGGTTGCGGTCTGAAACGGAATGCCTCGTCGGCGCAGGGCCTCCTCCAGAGGTGCGCCCAGACGGCCGTAGGTATAGGCCAGGACCGCCATCTCCCGCCAGGGGACCTGCTGGTGACTCAAGTCGGGGAAGGTGACCCCCTCGCGGTTGATCCGCTCCAGTGCGGCTGCGATGGCCTCTGCCTCCTGAACTGAATCCTTGACCTGTGCCACCCAGACCGGGAGCGAACTCTCGGAGGCGCGTGCGGCTTCCATCGATTCGTCCTTGGCAAAGTTGGCGTCAGCCTGGATGACGTGGTCGGCCGCAGCCAGAATTGACACCCGCGAGCGATGGTTGCGGAAGAGCCCGAACTGCCGACCGGAGGCATCGGCCATGATCCCCGGCTTGGCGTCCCGGAAGGCGTAAATCGATTGCCGCGCGTCCCCCACCATGAAGAGGCTGCGGTGGTCGGGCCCGGTCAACTCCTGGATCAGCGACTCCTGCAGGGCGCTGGTGTCCTGATACTCGTCCACGATCACCAGCCGGAAGTTGGCCCGGCACCAGCCGAGCAGGCGGGGGGAACGACGCAGCGCCAGCAGCCCCTCCCGAAGCAGGCCGTCGAAATCCCAAGCTCCGCGCTGTGCCAGCCGGCGCTCGTACTCCTGCCAGATGGTGGTGGTCAGTGAGAGCGAGGTGCTGTGCCAGGCGATCTCCTGGGAGGTATCTCCCAGGTCCTCGAACCGCGCATAGGCGGCCAGCGATTCCCGCTCGCACTCAGCTGGCCCCAGTTCCGTGGAGCGTAGCCGGCCGACAGTCCGGGACGCTCCACCGAGCAGCGAAAGCACAGTGCGGGGGTCGGGCTCAGGCGGCAGCCGCCGGAGCCACCAGGAGGCCCGAGAAGTCTGCTGGCGAACCGCAGTGAGCGCCTCCTCCATAACCATTCCGGCAGCCACCTCGTCGATGAGCTCCAGGTCGCGGGGAAGACCGGCTAGGTAGGCGCGCTCACCGAGGAGGCGTCGGATCAGCTGATGGAAGGTTCCAATCCAGGCCCCATCCAGGGCATCTCCGGTGGCGTCCGGGGGCACGATCGCTGCCTCGATCATCACCGCCAGAACCTTCTGCCGCAGCTCTGCTGCCGCCCGCTCGGTGAAAGTGACCGCCACGATCTGGCCAACCGGCAGGTCATGAATTAGGGCAGCGGCGTAGAGCCAGGCCATGGTGGTGGTCTTGCCACTACCGGCCGCGGCCGCGACCTTGACCGGACCGTGGCCGAGCTCTCTCACCACGTCAAACTGAGCCGGAGTTAGGGCCTGCCGGGCCTGCTCCCAAAAGGAGTCGCGCTGACTCACAGCTCCGGACTCGGGGTCGGAAAGTCACTCCCAGCCGAACCCTCTCCATCGCACCAGAAGGCGAACTGGCAGCCAGAGCGCCCGTCGCGGCAGGTGCGTTGGGAATGGCGAGGTTGGGCGGGAAAGCGACCAGCCAGGATCGCCTGGGCCAGCTTGTCGATCTCTCTTTCAATCCGGTCCAGCTCGCCCTCCGTGAGGAGGCCAGGTCCCCCCACGGCCTCGGTCCCGTCCACGATCCGGAACCCGGTTGCCGGTATGGGATTGGGATCCTTGGGCCGAGGATCGGAGCCCACGTACCAGTTGCGCACTCGCGAGGGAACCTGGCCGCCGAGCTGCTCAGCGAACGCCCCTCCCCTCGCGGCAAGCTGGTAGATCGGCAACTGCCACTGCTGCGGGCCGTCTGGCGGCTTGCCGAAAACCTCAGCCCGCAGAGCCGAGTCGGTGAGCGGGGTACGGGCCGTCTTGTAGTCGAGTACTTCAACCTCGCCGTCGGGATGGCGCCAGAGGGCGTCGACCGTGCCCTTCAGATGCCAGTCCTCCCGAGGCAGGTCGAATGGCACCTCCTCCGCGATCGGCTCCCCCACCGCACTTGTGCCGGCCGCCACGATTCGGCGGCCCCACCGAGCCACCAACCGCTCCAGCCAGAGCTGCACGTAAACGACCTGAAGCGGATCCGCTTGATCAGCGCGAACATCGGGCAGCAATCGTTCCCGCACCAGCCCATTCGCCACCTCTCGAAAGGCGTCCGGTCGGCCCTCCCAGGTCGCCCGCTGCTGGTAGAGCAGCTCCAGCAGCCGGTGGGCCTGGGAACCCAGGGTCAGGTTCACATCGGGCTGACTCTCCGGTCCCAGCAGCTGGGCCAGGTACTGGCGAGGGCAGGCCAGCCAAGAGCCGACCGACGTGGGGCTGATAGATAGCGTCCCAGTGATCATGGCGGGTCCCTCCGCGACGGGGTCCCACGGAGCCAGGGCCTGACGCACTTCGGCAGCAGCCAGTCCCAGTCCGAGCGGTACCCCGGACACCACTTGGGCCCGGGAGGCCAGAGCCAGTTCGGTGATCAGGTCGTCGTGCTGCACCAGCTCCGCTCGAGGGGCCGCCAACTCAGGCACTCCAGCGGAGTTCAGAGCCGCGAGAAAAGGGGACCTCTCGACCATTCTCCCCTGGTAGCGGCGAGCCCAGCTGCAGGTGACATCCTGGGTGGCCCTGGTCAGGGCCACCAGAAAAAGTCGGGCCTCAGCATCCTGCTGTCGGTCCCCGGCGGAAACCACGTCCTCCAGCTCTGGCACCCGTCGAACCAACTCCTGGACTTCCTCAGCGTCCAGCAAGCCCCCGGACTCGGCGGGCGCCGGGATGGTGCCGGCCACGCAACCACAGATGAAGACGCGGGACCAACTGCGACCTTTGGCCTGGCGAATGGTCATCACCGCCACCTCGGAGCGCTGGCCCTCGGCAGCCGGCTCGGCCTCTCCGCCAGCGTGGCGCACGGCGAGCTGCAGCAACTCCAGCCAACGGACCAAGGTGAGCGTCTCTCGTCCGAGTCGGCTTTGGACATCGGCCACGGCTTGGGCCACCCCGGCGAACTCCGCCAGAGCGGCGGCCACCTCGAGGTCGTGCAGCGCCATCTCGGCCGCTCCTGACGCCAGCTCTACCTGGCCCAGGATGGCTCGAAGCTGGGGCCAGTCCAGCTCTCGGTCGGCCGCCGCACGTTCCCCCGGGTCCAGGGAAAGCCAGGGCTGACCAGCCTCGCGCAACTGCTCCGCCGCCGTTGACTCTGCACCCGAGCCCGCCTCGGTCGACCGTTCGCCCTGCCCGGTGCGGGTCCACTCCCAGAAGACTCGCTCAACCGCGACGTTGCGCCGACCCGCTGCCCGGCGCAGGCTACGGATCGCGGCCGGGGAGACGGCCTTGGGGCCTGCCGCCAGCGCCGTGAGCAGCGCGGAATCGTCACCCGGGGAGCTAAGGACCCTCAGCCAGTTCAGAGCGACCGCCACTAGGGGATGCCCCGCTCGCTCCAGGCCACCCGGGCTGCGATAAGGGAGGCCCAGGCTTGTCAGAGCCGCCTTGATGGGAATCAGCTGACTGCTCTGGGAGTGCACCAGGATGGCGACGTCACGGGAGTCAACCTCGCCCTGCAGACAGGCCCGGGCGATCTCCCGCGCGACCGCCATCGCCTCCTCGGTCTCATCGGCAGCCACCCAGACTCGACTCACCGTCGGCACTCGGAAGGCCGCCTCGTCCAGTTGATCCACGTCGGCTGAGTCAGCTGGCCATTCTGCCGCCGTAAGCTCCAACCGCAGGCTCCCCGCGACCTCGTCAATCCAACCGGGCAGCGCCGGGCGCAACGGCCAGTCTCGGGGAGCCAGCTCGCTCGGAAAGTACTCTTCAAATGGGCGGCTGGAGGACTCGCTGGACACGCCTCGGAAACCGGGGGTGGATTCGGTCCAGTGGCCCGCCATCACCAGCCGGCCGGGTGGGCTCAAGCGGAGGCCCAGCTCCCGGATCAGAAGCCACTGTGCGGGGCTAAGGTCCTCCGCCTCATCCACCAGCAGAATGTCGGCCCAACCCCGCATCGCGGTTACGTCCGAGAACAGCGCCTCCAGCGCCAGGCTGTGGTTGTCCCGACGGTCGATGCTCCCCATCTCGGCCAGCACCTGTTGGTAGCTCGCCGAAAGCACTGCCAGCTCGGCCAAACTGTCGGGCGCGTCCCGCAGCCGCTCTGCCAACAAACCCGGCCCAACCAGCGCCCGCTTGCAAGCCGAGACCACCGCCAGGGCATCGTTGGTGCAGGAGGGCTCGTCGACCAATGCCGCGAGCCGCGGCAGCGGCGATGCTCGATGCAGGGCCTCCCGCATCGCCAACCACTCCCCGACGGAGGAGAGCGGCTCGACCGGCCCCCCCACGACCCCGACCACCGTCAAGACCGAGCTTGCCAAGCGCTCGTGGGTCTGCACTCGCAGCAAGGGATGGGCCGTTCGAAGCTGAGCCTCGACACGGCGCCGGAGGAGCGCCGCGCCGTCCCGGCTGCGCACTACCATCACCAGCCTGGTCGGGTCTCCCCCTCCGGTAACCCATTCCACCGCCAAGTCCACCAACTGCTGGGTCTTGCCCGAGCGCGGACCTCCGACCACCCGGGTTGGGCCTGCCAGGTCGCCTAGACTCCGCCGCCCCGCTCTCGATCGGTCGGAAGGGATGGCTAGGCTCGCTCCAGGCCCCGGGCGCCCACCGACTCAGGAGGGTTGCGGAACTCGACCAAGGCGGCCATAAGTCCCTCCGGACGCAGCAACTGGCGGAGCGCGCCGGCTCGCAGTGCCGGATCCTCCCCCCGCACCAGCCCGCCCGCCACCCCTTCGACGATGGAGCTCACCATTCCAGCCAGCCAGGCCGCATCGGGGCTCGGCGCCGGCTGCTCGGCTAGCGCCGAGGGCTCGACCTCGGTCAGCAACGAGGCAACCATGGCCCGACCGACCCGGTCGCGCAGCTGGTCAACGCGCCGCTTGGCGGTCCCAGCGGCAGCGTCAACTAGGTGAAAGAGCAGGCGGAAGGAGGCCGGGGAGTCTGCGGCAAATTGCAGAAAGGCGGTCGTGAGCTGCTCGAAGGTTGGCCGCGTGTCCCTTCCAATTCCGATCCCCAGCAGCTCCTGCAACCGCTCACTCTCCCGCTCGACCACCGCAGCCAGCGCCTCCCGTCGGTTATGGAAATGGCGATATACCAGCGGCTTGCTCACCCCGGCCGTGGTCGCGATCGAGTCCATTGTGGTCAGCTCCAGTCCGTCCTTGGCAAACGCCATCAGGCAGGCCTGGAGCAGCTGTTCGCGACGTTCCGTACGGTGCATCCGGTGTTGCTTCGGTCGACCGCGACCGGGGTGTCGGTCCGTCACCCGACCCACCGTTTCGATAGTCGCGCCCACCAGCCAAGGTGCCAATTGACGCTCGTTCTTCATGCCGGCCATGGTGGACCCGGGCTAGTCGCCCGGGCCTGAAACCTCCGCTTGCACGGTATTGCGCAGCCTGCCGATGGGCTCGATGCGCACCTCAACGTCCTGTCCGGCCAGAAGCATCGCCCTGGGCTGGCGGTGCCAGCCGACGCCAGCGGGAGTTCCGGTCTCGATCACATCGCCCACTTCCAGGTCGACGTAGTCCGAGAGAAAGCTGATCAGCTGAGCTACCGAGAAGATCATGTCCTTGGTGTAACCCTCCTGGCGGAGCTCCCCGTCAACCCTGGTCTCGATGGACAGTGACTGAGGATCGGGGACCTCGTCTGAGGTGACCAGGTGAGGTCCCAGGGGGGCGAAGGTCGCCATGCTCTTGGGCAGGGTCCACTGCGCCATGGAGTCCTGGACGTCGCGGGCGGTAACGTCGTTGGCGACGGTATAGCCGGCGACGTGGGCCAGGGCTTGCTCCACCGGAACCCGACGGCCCTCCCTCCCGAGCACCACCGCCAGCTCCCCTTCGTAGTCGATCGCATCGGCATGCTCGGTCGGGAGGACGATGGGAGCTCCATCGCCGATCACCGCGGAACTCAGCTTGACCCAGACCGCCGGCATCGTGGGGGCCTTCGCCCCGCTTTCTTTGGCGTGAGCTAGGTAATTGCGGCCGACGGCGAAAATCCGGTTGGGCGCGATCGGGGCGACCATTGGAAGTTCGGGCCAGATTTCCGGCCCAAGCCGGGGTCCATGGCCCCGGAGCAAGGCAGTCTGCAACTCTGGGGTGGCGAGGCCAAGGTCCAGCCAGCGATGGCTCTGGCCAGGCGCCTGACTGGGATCGGCAGCAGCGAATCGGAACCCTTCAGGGGCGGCAAATCTGGCGATTCGCACCTGTGCTCTCTCCCCAACTTTGGACGACCTCATTATCCGACCCGAGTCGCCGGAACGCTCCCACCAATTGCTAGGATCGAGCGGTGATGGCAGGCGAGTAGCCCGAAGTCCGCCCACCGGCCGACCGTTCCGCGAGTGGGAGCTGCGGTCGACCCCGTTTCTAAGCGCTGAGGTGACCTTGTGAGCGAGCCTGACCTGTCGGAGGAGCCCCAAGTGCAAGACTGCTTGTACCTCGGCGGCGCCTGGGTCGCCTCCACTGCCGAAGACCGGATCGAAGTTCACGAGGCGGGCACGGGCCGGGTCATCGCGAGGGTCGCCGACGCCTCGGAGCTGGACATCGACCGGGCCGTCCAGGCCGCCGCGGAGGCTCAGCCGGCCTGGTCGGCGACGGCGGCCGCCGAACGAGCCGAACACCTGAGAGCAATCGCACACGGCATCGTCGAGCGCACGGAGGAACTGGCCAGGAGCATCTCGCGCGAAGTGGGCACGCCAATTCGACACTCGCGGGCCATCCAGATCGGCAACCCAATCCAGATTATTGAGGGCACCGCCACGGTGCTCCAGGAGTTCGATTTCCAGGAGGAGATCGGTAACGTACTGGCACTGCGCGAGCCGATCGGGGTGATCGCCGCCATCACCCCCTGGAACTACCCTCTGCAGCAGGTGGTGGCCAAAGTGGCCCCGGCGCTGGCGGCGGGATGTACGGTTGTACTCAAGGCCAGCGAGGTAGCGCCTCTGACCGCCTTCGCGCTCGCCGAGATCGCCAACTCGGTGGGGCTTCCCGCGGGTGTGCTGAACGTGCTCACCGGGAAGGGAGTCACGGCGGGGGAGGGCCTGGTGTCCCACCCCTTGGTCGACATGATCTCCTTCACCGGGTCAACCAGGGCCGGCCAGCGCATCTCGCGGCTGGCGGCGGAGAGGGTGACCCCCCTGACTTTGGAGCTGGGCGGAAAGTCGGCCAGTGTCCTGCTTCCGGACGCGGACATTGAGAAGGCGGCCAAGTTCGCTGTGTACAACGCCTTCCTCAATGCCGGCCAGACCTGCACCGCCCTGACGAGGCTGCTGGTTCCCGAGGGAGTCCAGGAGCTGGCGGTCGCGACGGCTGTGGAGACCGCGCAGAAGCTGACGTTGGGGGACCCCCTCGATGAGGCAACCAGGCTCGGCCCGGTCGCGTCGCATGCTCAGCTCGAACGGGTGCGCGAATTCATCGTCGTGGGAATCGCGGAGGGCGCCCGTCTGGCGACCGGGGGCGTCGAGACTCCACCCGGGCTGGAGCACGGCTACTTTGTGGCCCCGACCGTCTTCGCCGATGTGCGACCTGAGATGACTATTGCTCAGGAGGAGATCTTTGGACCGGTGCTGTCCGTGATCCCCTACCGCGACGAGGCCGAGGCACTGGAGATTGCCAACGGGACCAGATACGGACTGGCCGCCGCGGTCTGGTCCGGCGACCAGGATCGGGCCGTAGCCTTCGCCAGGAGGCTGCGGGCCGGCACGGTCGAGGTCAACGGAGGGGCCTTCAACCTGCAGGCCCCGTTCGGCGGAGTCAAGCAATCTGGCCACGGTCGCGAGTTCGGACGGTACGGCCTCGAGGAGTTCCTGGTGGCCAAGTCCCTTCAGCTCTAAGCCCGTGACCAGCGGACAGGGGCGCACCCCCAACTAAGCTGCGCTCATGCGACGGTTCGACGTAGTAATCCTGGGCGGTGGATCGGGCGCTGAGGCGATCTGTGGTGCGGGCCTGACCGGGCTCTCGATCGCGGTGGTGGAGGAACTACGCTTTGGCGGAGAGTGCCCCTTCGTGGCCTGCATGCCAAGCAAGGCGATGTTGTACTCCGCCGCCCTGGACAGGGCCCGTCTAGGCCGGGTACCGACCAAGCCCGATCTGGACGCGTACCGCAAGGCGGCGTCCCGGCGTGACCGCGTCGCCGAGCACCACGATGACTCCAAGCACCTGCGCGCGCTGCAAGACCAAGGCGTGGTGGCCATTCGGGGCCGAGGCCGAATCGTGACGGAGGGCCTGGTCGAGGTTGGTGGGGAGCAGATCGAGTTCCAGGACCTGGTGATCGCCACCGGCTCTGAGCCCACCCTCCCCGCAGTGACCGGGCTCAACCAGGTCGACTACTGGTACAGCGACCGGGTCCTCTCGTCCTCCCAGCTGCCCGAGAGTGCGGTCGTCCTGGGCGGTGGCCCGGTCGGCTGTGAGCTGGCGCAGGTGCTAGCCCGCTACGGCTGCCGAACGGTTCTTATCGAGCTCCAGGATCGGCTCCTGTCGGCAGAAGAGCCGGAGCTTGGTCGGGCCATGGCCCAGACCCTGAGCGCCGACGGCGTGGAGGTGTTGATCGGCCGGAATGTCCAGTCGGTCAGCTCGCCCTCCAGGGACGTGATGCGGATCCAGCGCGAAGGGAGTGCGCCATTGGAAGTCCAGACGGTGGTGGTCGCAGCCGGTCGGCGCCCCCGCATCCGGGACCTGGGTCTGGAGTCCTACGGACTGCAGGCAGACGCTGATCGACTCACGATCGACCAGCACTGCCGGGCTCTCGGCCAGCCCCATCTGTTCGGGGTCGGGGACGTCACCGGCGTTGCCCCCTTCACCCACACGGCCAACTACCAGGGCCGGGTGGTGGCCGACCAGCTCCGGGGCGGCCACGCGGTGGCGGACTACCGGGCGATTCCCCGGGCTGTGTACACCGATCCACCGGTCGCGGCGGTCGGATTGACCCGACGCCGAGCCCGCGACCAGGGCCTGCTCGCGGTGACCGCGACCTGCTCGCTGGGGAGCACCGCACGAGCCTGGGCCGAAGACGTGAGCCTGGGTGAGCTGGTGCTGGTCGCCGACAGCTCACGAAGGGTTCTCGTCGGTGCCGCGATCGCGGGGCCGGCAGCGGATGAGACCATCGGCTGGGCCGCCTTAGCGATCAAGGCTCAGATCCCCCTGGAGCTGCTGCGGGACACGGTGGCACCGTTCCCGACCTACAGCGAGGCTTACCTGGCGGCCCTCGAATCTCTCGGGCCGGGAGCCGACACGGTCACCTAGTCGGTGTGAGCCAGAGCCTCAATTCGGGCCTGGGCCGCCGCCAACCGGGCACCCGCCACCCGGAACGGAGAACAGGAAACGTAGTCCAGACCCAGCCGCTCACACAACGCGATCGACTGGGCGTCTCCCCCGTGCTCCCCGCAGATTCCCACCTCGAGCGCTGGCCTCGTGGCGCGACCCGCAGCAGTGGCCAGCGCCATCAGCTGACCCACGCCGTCGGGATCCAGGTGCTCAAAGGGGTTGGAGGGCAGGATGCCGTCGCTGACATATCGATTGAGGAACTTGCCCTCGGCGTCGTCCCGCGAGACCCCATAGGTCATCTGGGTTAGGTCGTTGGTCCCGAAGGAGAAGAACTGGGCCTGCTCGGCGACCTGACCGGCAGTGAGCGCGGCCCGCGGCACCTCGATCATGGTCCCGATCTTGATGTCCAGCCGGACGCCCTGTTCCTTGGCGACCTGCTTCAGGGTGGCCTCGATGATCGCCCGAGAGCGCTTGAGCTCCTCCACATGCCCGACCAGCGGGACCATGATCTCCGGGATCCCTTTGATCCGTCGCCGCCGCAACTCCGAGGCCGCCTCGGCGATGGCTCTGACCTGCATCTCGATGATCTCAGGGAAGAGCAGTCCCAGCCGACACCCGCGCAGCCCCAGCATGGGGTTCTGCTCTCTGAGCTGCTCCACTGCGGCCAGCATCTTCTCGGCGCGGGCCAACTTTTTGGGCGACTTCCTGAGCGCCCGCAGCCGGGTTACCTGCTCCAGGAGGTCGTCATGGTTGGGCAGAAACTCGTGAAGTGGCGGGTCGATCAGCCGGATGATCACCGGTAGGCCCTGCATCGCCTCCAGGATGCCGATGAAGTCCTCCCGCTGATACGGCAGCAGCTGGGCGAGCGCCTGGCGGCGCGCGTCCGCGTCCCGGGCCAGGATCATCTCCTGGACGTGGGGTAGCCTCTCCTGCTCCATGAACATGTGCTCGGTCCGGCAGAGGCCGATTCCCTGAGCCCCAAAGGAGCGCGCCCGGGCAGCGTCGGTGGGATTGTCGGCGTTGGCGAGTACCCTCAGCCGGCGCACTCGGTCGGCCATCTCCAGGAGCTGCTCCAGGTCTCCCGAGACCACCGGTTCGACGGTCGCCACGACCCCCTCGATGACCCGGCCGTCCGAGCCGTCGAGGGTGAAGACATCCCCTTCATTGATGGTCACGCCCCCGGCCCGGAAGCGGCGATTCTTCAGGTCCACCTCGACTTCTTCAGCCCCCGCCACGCAGGGCTTGCCCATGCCCCGAGCCACCACCGCCGCGTGGGAGGTACGTCCTCCTCGGGCGGTTAGCACGCCTTCGGCGGCGATCATGCCGTGGACGTCGTCGGGGTTGGTTTCAATCCTGACCAGGATCACCTTCTCGCCGCGTTTAGCCGCGGCCTCCGCCCGGTCAGCGTCGAAGACGGCAGCTCCGGTGGCTGCGCCCGGCGAGGCGGCAAGCCCGGTCGCCAGGACCCGCACCTCGGCATGGGGGTCGATGGCCCGGTGGAGCAGGTGGTCGACCTGCTCCGGCTCTACCCGACCCAGCGCCTCAGCCTCGGTGATGATCCCCTCGGCTAGCATCTCGACCGCGATCTTGACGGCGGCCGCGGCGGTGCGCTTGGCGCCTCTCGTCTGGAGCATGTAGAGCTTGCCGCGCTCGATGGTGAACTCCATGTCCTGGACATCGCGGTAGTGCGCCTCGAGCTTGCCGGCGATCTCCGCGAAGCTGCGATAGACCTTGGGCAACGCCTTGCGCAGACTCTCGATCGGCTGGGGGGTGCGGATCCCGGCGACTACATCCTCCCCCTGGGCGTTGAGCAGGTACTCCCCAAACAGCCTCTTCTCGCCGGTCGCCGGGTCCCGGGTGAAGGCGACCCCGGTGCCCGAGTCGTTGCCCATGTTGCCGAACACCATGGCTTGGACGTTGACCGCCGTGCCCAGGGTGTGGGGGATGTGGTTGTACTCCCGATAGGCCACCGCCCGTCGGCCGTTCCACGAGGAGAAGACGGCGGCAATGGCCAACGTCAACTGCTCCCAGGGATCCTCGGGAAACGACTCCTTCGTGTGCTCTTGATAGATCGCCTTGAACCGCTCGGCCAGCTTGGTCAGCGCCTCGGCCGGTAGCTCCGAATCGCTGTTCACCTTGGCGGTCTGCTTAGCGGCCTCCAGCTCCTGCTCGAAGCGGTCACCATCCACTCCTTTCACGATCCGCCCGAAGAGCTGGATGAAGCGGCGGTAGGCGTCGAGGGCGAAGCGGCGATCACCGGTCCTCTGGGCCAGCCCCTCCAGCGTTCGCTGATTCAGGCCCAGATTTAGGACGGTATCCATCATCCCGGGCATCGATAGCGCAGCCCCGGACCGGACCGAGACCAGCAGGGGCTCAGCTGGATCACCAAGTCCCTTCTTGGCCTTGGCCTCCAAGCCCTCCAGGTGCTCTTTGACTTCCTCAATCAGCCCGGCGGGGAACTTGTCGCCCGCCTTCATGTAGGCATTGCAGGCCTCGGTGGTGATGGTGAAGCCTGGAGGCACGGGCATTCCGGCCTTGGTCATCTCGGCTACGCCCGCGCCCTTGCCTCCGAGGAGCGTGCGCATCTCAGCGCTCCCCTCTTCGAAGTCGTAGACGAACTTCGGATGCGACTTTCGTGCTGAAGCTGGCCGAGCGCGTACCGCGGTCTCCGTCATTGACACCGCCTCCTTGCCTGAAAAGTCCCCGCTGAGTTTACCTGCGAGTGTCCTCGATCCCGGCTCGCTCAGAGCTCCTCGAACGCCGGTGCTACGATCGAACGGTCGGCCGCCGACCGGTTCCACGCCCCCTGCGCGGAGAGCCGTCAGGACCATCCCCGCCCCTCCACCTGGGCCAGAGGACTTTCCGGACGTAATGGGAATGCACTACACAGGAGGTAGGGGCGCAGGCCACTCGCCCAGCTCCTTCTCCTCAGCCGGAGACCCCTCCCAGATCACTCCGCGCGCCAAGGGCACGGTCCGCCGGGTGGTCAAGCTCTTCCGCCCTTACCGGCTCAAGGTCTTCGGGATCCTAGGAATCCTGATGGTGGTGGCGATGTTGGGGATCGTCAACCCCTACATGCTCAAGCTGATCATCGACGACGCCATCCTGAAGCACGATCCCCGGCTGCTGCTGATCTTCTTCGGGATCATGGTGATCACCCCGGTGGTCAGCACCGGGCTGGGCGTGTGGCAGACCTACCTCAACGCTGTCGTCGGCCAGCGGATGATGCAGGACCTGCGGGTGGCGCTGTACACCCACCTGCAGAATCTGCCGTTACGGTTCTTCACGGCGACTAGGACCGGGGAGATTCAATCCCGGTTGGCGAACGATGTCGGCGGGGTGGACTCGGTGATCACCAACACCGCCACCAGCACCGTTTCCAACTTGACCAGGACCGCCGCCACGCTGGCAGGGATGGCCTTCCTCAGCTGGCAGTTGACCCTGCTCTCGGTCGCGGTGCTGCCCATCTTCATCCTGGTCACGGTGCGGGTCGGGGAGGTACGCCGACGGGTGAGCGCGCAGACTCAGGTGACCCTGGCCGACCTCTCAGCCCTGGCCGAGGAAACCCTCTCAGTGAGCGGGATCCTGCTCACCAAGGTGTATGGGCGAGAACAGCGGGCCCGCGACCGCTACGTCGGGGAGACGGCCCGCCTCACCACCTTGATGATCCGCCAACAGATGGTGGGGCGCTGGTTTTTCGGCTTTATCCAGACCTTCTTCTCCATCCTGCCTGCTGGGGTGTACCTGATGGCCGGATTGGTCCTGCACGCCGGGGTAAAGGGTGGGGTCTCGGTAGGCACCTTGGTCTCCTTCACCACCTTCCAATCAGCGCTCTTCTTCCCCATCGGCCAGCTGCTCAACATCCAAGTGGAGATGCAGGGCGCTCTGGCACTTTTCGACCGGATCTTCCAGTACCTGGATATTCCGGTCGAGATCGAGGACCGCCCCGGCGCCATCACCATCCCCACTCCCGACATCAGAGGCCGGATCGGCTTCGAGAATGTGACATTCAGCTACGAACCGGGTGCCACCCCGGCGGTGAAAGGCGTCAGCTTCGACGCCGAGCCGGGCCAGCTCGTGGCCCTGGTCGGCCCGAGTGGCGCCGGCAAGAGCACCCTCACCTATCTGATGGCCCGGCTCTACGACGTCGACCGGGGCAAGATCACCCTGGATGGACACGATCTGCGCGACCTCACCACCGCCACCCTGCGGGCGGCGATCGCAGTGGTCACCCAGGAGACCTTCATCTTCCACAGCACCATCAGAGAGAACCTGCTGGTGGGTCGCCCCGACGCCAGTGACGAAGAGATGATCGCGGCAGGCAAGGCGGCCGCGATCCACGACCGAATTATGGAGCTGCCGAACGGCTACGACACCGTCGGCGGCGAACGCGGGTATCGGCTCAGCGGAGGCGAGAAGCAGCGTGTCGCGCTCGCTCGCGCCATCTTGAAAAACCCGCGGATCCTGATCCTCGACGAGGCGACCAGTGCTCTCGACAGCCACAGCGAGCGGGCCATCCAGGACGCCATCGCCCTTTTGATGGAAGGGCGCACCACGATAGCCATCGCCCACCGCCTCTCCACCATCCTGGCCGCCGACCTGATCGTGATGATGGAACACGGCCAGATCGTCGAGCGGGGAACGCACACCCAGCTGATGGCACAAGGGGGGCCGTATTCCCGCCTCTATCTGGAGCAGTTCGCGCGGCAGCCAATGGAGCCCGCCAGCCAGCTGGAACGCTGACCCGCCGGCCTTTCCAATCTCGGCAGGGCGGCTCTAGCTCGAACGAGAATCGACCTCGGCCGAGGTCGATCCGAGCAGGTGAAGCGCGTCGTTCGGGAGGCCACCCTCTTGCAGTAGGGGACAGAAAGTACTCGAAGTGACCACGATCCGTGCACAGCCGGTGTCGTCGTACAGCGTGAAGTTCGGCGCGGCTGCCGGGCTGACTCCGAAGCGAAGGGTGCTGGTCGCCCCAAGCGGCAGTTGACGGTCCCGGGAGGCGCCTCGGTTGGGAGTCCGTCCACCACCGCGCTCAAATGGCAGAGCTTCGGCGAAGAATGCAGGTTTCCGGTCCAAGTGCGCCCCATCCACGCGACGGTCAGCTCACCGTACCGGTCCTGGGTGGTAACGAGAGAGGCCGAGAGTCGAGGCGGCAGCCAGATCACTAAGGAGTCAAGGCGGAGCAGCGTTTCTCCGCCACCCGGCCGATAGCGGTACTCCAGCAATACGAGGCTGGCAAAAGGAGGAACGTGCGCCTCCTGGAACTCAAC
>Ga0307373_10005079_pt1 | contig 21756 bp, 18 predicted proteins | sample OX2MG_FD_202534 | JGI IMG/M metagenome (GOLD analysis project Ga0307373, IMG submission 202534) | Soil microbial communities from Risofladan, Vaasa, Finland - OX-2 | ecosystem: Environmental > Terrestrial > Soil > Coastal area > Acid sulfate soil | place: Finland: Risofladan, Vaasa | collected...
TCCGGCGCTCTGCTTGCCTGATTCGCCTCCGGCAAAATGGGTGCTGAAGCGCTCCGGGTCGATCGTGGCCGAGGTGATGATGACCTTGAGGTCGGGGCGGCTGGGCAGCAGCTGGCGCAGGTAGCCCAGGATGAAGTCGATGTTCAGGCTGCGCTCGTGCGCCTCATCGATGATCAGGGTGTCGTAACGGGACAGCTGCCGGTCCCGCCGCATCTCGGCGAGCAGGATGCCGTCGGTCATCAGCTTGATCAGCGTGCCGTCGCTCGACTGGTCGGTGAAGCGGACCTGGTAGCCGACCGTGGTGCCCAGCTCGGTCCCGAGCTCGTCGGCGATCCGCTCCGCCACGGTGCGGGCCGCGATCCGGCGCGGCTGCGTGTGACCGATCTGCCCGGTCACGCCGCGGCCGAGCTCCAGGCAGATCTTCGGCAGCTGCGTGGTCTTGCCCGAGCCCGTCTCGCCGGCCACGATCACCACCTGGTGGTCCCGGATGACCTCGGCGATCTGGTCCTTGAGCTGGCTGACCGGAAGCTCGGGCGGGTAGGAGATCACCGGCACGGACAGCCGCCGTGCCGTCACCCGGGCCGCCGCCGCGTCCAGTTCCGCGGCGACCCGGCCGATGGCCCGCTCGCGGGCCGCGGGGTCGCGCGTCGCGGCAGCGCTGTGGACCCGCCGGCCCAGCCGGTGCTGATCGCGCAGCATCAGGCCGGGCAGGCGAGCGCGGAGCTCGGCGAGGCCGGGTGTCAAGGTGGCAGTCTCCATGGCGGCACGGGACCACAGCAAGGATGGTCGCAACGGTCCCGGAGCGCTAACAATTTAACGGCGCGGCTGCTTCCGGGCGCGGCCTAGGCCGGCTCGAGCCCGAGGGCCGAGCCGATCAAGGCCGTGACCGCGGGCAGGTCGGCGGGGTTCGTGCCGCCGCCCTGGGCGAACCGGGCACTGCCGCCGCCGCGCCCGCCGGTGACGGCCAGCACCTGCTGCAGCAGCGTCCTGGCGTCCAGCTGCGCGCCAGCCGTGGCGGGGACGCTGACCCCGATGCGCAGCGATCCCGACGCCGCGTCGGGCAGCAGGATCACGGTCACCGCGTCGAGCTCGGCGCTGAGCCGACGGGACTCCCGGGCAAGATCGGAGATAACGATGCCCGGATCCACCGCGATCACGTACCGCTGGCCGCCCGGTCCGAGGCGGACCGCCGAGCTCAGCGCCTGCGCGGCGATCCGGGGCGGCCGCGGCGCGGCGCTGCGCCCCGCTAGCGCGTCGACGCGCCGCGGCAGCTGATCGACGGAGACCCGCAGCCGGGTGGCGATCCCCCGGAGCAGCTTGTCGCGCTCCAGCGTGTAGGTGAGCGCGGCCTCGCCGCTGACCGCCTCGATCCGGCGCACGCCCGCGCCGATGCTGCTCTCACTGACGATCCGGACCAGGCCGACCTCCGCGGTGGCCTGCACATGCGTGCCGCCGCACAGCTCGGCGGAGAAATCGCCGAAGGAGACGACCCGTACCTGGTCGCCGTACTTGTCGCCGAAGAACGCGATGGCGCCGCCGCTGACCGCCTCCTGGAACGGCCGGAGCTGCGTGGCCCGGCGGTCGTTCGCCAGTACCTCGGCGTTGACCAGCCGCTCGACCTGATCGATCTCGCTCTCCGAGAGCGCCCGGGGGTGCTGGAAATCGAACCGGAGCCGGTCGGGAGCGACCAGCGACCCGGCCTGGCGGACATGCTCGCCGAGGACCTGGCGCAGCGCCGCGTGCAGCAGGTGCGTCGCCGAGTGGTTGCGCATCACGGCCTGCCGCCGGCCGGGATCCACCGAAAGCTCGACGGTGTCGCCCGGCTGCAAGGCGCCGCTGATGACCTGGACCAGGTGCACGTACCGGCCATCGGTGTTCTGGGTGTCGAGCACCCGGGCGGCCAGGCCGGGCGCCGTGACCTGGCCGGTGTCGCCGACCTGCCCGCCGCCTTCGGCGTAGAACGGGGTCTGGTCGAAGACCGCCAGGCCGGTCTCGCCCGCGGCTAGCAGGCCCGCCAGGCCGGCCGGGCCGGCGTGCTCGCGCGCCTGCGCCAGCGCCAGGACCCGGCCCGCCGCACTGAGCTGCTGGTAGCCGAGGAACCGGGTCGGCTCGGCGCCGGCGGCGGCGATGAGCTCCGGGTCCACCGTGACCGCGGCGGCCGGGGCGCCGCCGGTCCCCGGCCGGGCCGCGGGCCGCGATAGCTCCCGGTGCTCGGCGAACAGCTCGGCGAACCGGCGCTCGTCCAGCGACCCGCCGCGGCTGGCGGCGAAGTCGCGGATCAGGTCGACCGGCATCCCGTGCGTGGCGAACAGGGCGAAGACGTCCTCGCCGCTGATCTCGAAGCCGGGGCTGGCGGCCAGCGCGGACAGCTGGTCCAGGCCGCGGCGCACCACCTTGCCGAAGTCGCGCTGCTCCCGGGCCAGCAGCGCCAGTATCCGGTCGCGGTTCTCGCTGACCTGGGGATAATGGCGCTCCAGCTGCCGCATCGCGGCGATGGCGATGTCGCTCAGGTCGAAGGACTCCGCGCCGGCCTGAGTCGCGGTGGCGATCGCCGTGCGCAGCAGGCGGCGCGGGATGTAGCCGCGGCCCTCGTTCGACGGGGCGACCCCCTCGCCGAGGATCAGCGTCGATGCCCGGACGTGGTCGGCGATCAGCCGGATGTCCCGCTGGCTCGGTCCCGTGGTGCCCGGCCCCGTGGTGCCCGGCCCCGTGGTGGCCGGCGCCGTCCCGGTGAGGGCCGCCCGCGTGGCGGCCACGATCGGGGCGAACACGTCGGTCTCGTAGACCGACTCGCGGCCCTGCAAGACCATCGCCATCCGCTCCAGCCCGGAGCCGGTGTCCACGCTGGCGAACCGCAGCGGCTCCAGGGCGCCGCCGGGCAGCCGGTTGAACTCCATGAAGACCCCGGCATTCCAGATCTCGATATAACGGCTGCGGGTGTCGAACTCACCGCCCGGCCGGTACTGCGGCCCGTGCTCGGGCCCGGTGTCGTAGAAGACCTCGGTACACGGGCCGCAAGGCCCGGTATCGCCGGCCGACCAGAAGTTGTCCTCATCGCCGAGGTAGACGATGTGGCCGCGGGGAATGCCGGCCCGCTGCCACGCCGTGGCCGAGATCTCGTCCGGGGGCAGGCCGAACTGGTCGCTGCCCCGGTGCACCGTCACGTACAGCTCCTCGGCGGCGAACCCGAAGCCCTCGGTCAGCAGCCCGAACGCCAGCTCGACGGCGCGGTCCTTGAAGTAGTGGCCGATCGACCAGCTGCCCAGCATCTCGAAGAACGTCAGGTGATGCCGGTCGCCGACGTCGCCGATGTCGATGGTGCGCACGCAGGGCTGGACGTTGCACAGGTCCGGCGACGGCGGCACGGCCTCACCCAGGAAATAGCGCTTGAGCGGGGCCATGCCGGCGTTGACGAACAGCAGGGTCGGGTCATTCACCGGGATCACGGAGGCGGAGGCGATCCGCTGGTGTCCTCGCTCGGTGAAATACCTCAGGAAGGTCTCGCGGATCTCGTCGCTGCTCGTCGGCCGGCCCATACGGACAGTAAATCGGCTGGCCTCGCCGACGGCGACGACATTTGTCCGCGCCGGCCCGGCCGGCTGTCCCGCTCGCGCCTCGCGCGCCCTGCTGAGTCGGTCCAGGGCCGCGTACAGTGTCCCGGCGCGCAATTGGACTTGGCCGCCGGAGATATCGGCGACGTTGGTCACAATCCCGTACCGTGCTGAGCGCCCGCGGCCAGCGCGGTGCGCAAAGTAACAGGCGTTTCTGCGGTTCATTGCGCTTCAACAGTGCCGTTGATGATCTACTCTGGGGCCACTCTTCTTCTCACGCAATAAGGAGTAACCCGTGGCTCAGCGCACGCAGATCGTGTTTACCGACGACCTGGATGGCGGCCCAGCAGACACCACAGTCAGCTTCGCGGTGGACGGCACCGCCTATGAGATCGATCTGTCCGCCGCGCACGCGGAAGAGTTCAGGGCCGCCCTGCAGCCGTATGTTGCCGGCGCGCGCCGGGTTGGCGGCGGCAGCCGGCGCAGCGGCAAGAGCGCGCGTTCCGGAGGCCCGAGCCCGTCATCGGTTCGCGAGTGGGCCAAGGCCGAGGGCATCAAGGTCTCCGACCGCGGCCGCGTGCCCGCCGAACTGGTCGTAAAGTTCCAGGCGGCGAACCCGAGGTAGGACGCGAGGACTCCGGCACGAGGCAGGAGCGGCGGGGGGATCTCGATGGCGACCACCGGCGTGGCCGTGGTGACCGGGGCCGGATCGGGCCTCGGCCGCGGCATCGCCCGGGCCCTGCTCGCCAGCGGCTGGCGGGTCGGGGTGGCGGGCCGCCGCGAGGATGCCCTGCGCGAAACCCTGGCCGCGAGCGGCGCGCCCGCCCAGTCCGGGCTCGCCGTCGCGACCGATGTCACCGTGCCGGAGTCAGTCGCCCGGCTCTTCGAGGCGGTCCATCGCCGGTGGGGACGGCTTGACCTGCTCGTCAACAACGCTGGCGTGTTCGGCCCGGCGGGCGCGGCCGACGAGCTGTCCTGGCCGGACTGGCAGCAGTCGGTGGATACCAACCTCACCGGCGCCTTCCTGTGCGCGCAGCACGCGGTGCGGCTGATGAAGGCCCAGACTCCGCGCGGCGGGCGGATCATCAACAACGGCTCGATATCCGCGCACGCCCCGCGGCCGCGCAGCATCGCTTACACCGCCACCAAGCACGCGGTCACCGGGCTGACGAAGTCCCTCGCCCTCGACGGCCGGGAGTTCGACATAGCCTGCGGCCAGATCGATATCGGGAACGCCGCCACCGAGATGACCCAGGCCATGAGCCGCGGCGTCCCGCAGGCCAACGGGACCCTGGCGCCCGAGCCCACCTTCGACGCCCGGCACGTCGTCGATGCGGTGCTCTACATGGCGGGCCTGCCGCTGGACGCCAACGTGCAGTTCCTGACCATCACCGCGACGAAGATGCCCTTTATCGGCCGGGGCTGAGCATGCCCGGAGCCTAACCGTGCACGATCTCGGTGTGGTGGCAGAAGTGCACCCGCTCAGCGCCCATCGATTTCATCCGCGCCACCGAGTCCTGCCAGGCCGCCAGGTCGCTGGCCTGGCCGGGCGGCAGGTCCCCGGCGGCCGGGTCGGCGTACTGGCGCGGGGTGTAGACGGCGTCTCCGGTGAGCAGGTCCAGTCCGTCGCCGGACTGGACGACGACGGACTGATGACCGTCGGTGTGGCCGGGCGTGGTGATCACCGACAGGCCGGGCAGCACCTCGGTGTCGCCGTCGAGTAGCTCGAACTTCGCGTTCATGAAGTCAAACCAGTCATACAGGTCGGGCGACTCACGCTTCGCGCGGCTCAGTTCCGCTCGCTGGACATAGAAGGCGGCGTTCTTGAAGACGGCATTCTGGCCGCAGTGGTCGAAGTGCAGGTGAGTGTTGATCACCAGGTCGATGTCGGAGGGGGTCATGTCCAGGTCGGCGAGCGCGTCGGCCGCGGTGCGGTTGACCACGCGCCAGTCGCTGAGCAGGTCCGCGGGGCCGCCGACGCCGGTGTCCACCAGGGCGGCGCCGCCGGGGTAGGTGACCACGAAGCCGTGCACCGGCCAGTCGAGGCCATCGGGGCCGCGCAGGCCCGCCAGGTGCAGCCGCTTGATCTCCAGTGACATGGGTAACCACCTTCACGTTCGTGGCCTGCGCGGGGACCGCGCCGGCCCTTCATGATCGCAGCCGGTCAGCGGCCGAGGCGGGCGCGGGCCAGGCGGGGGAGCGCGGCCGCTCCGGTGACGGGACGGAACTGGTCCGACGCGGCCTGCAGCGCCCGGTACTCGTCGTCGCTGAGGTCGATCTCCGCGGCGGCGACGTTGCTTTCCAGCTGGCTCACGCTGGATGCGCCCGGGATCGCGGTCACGGCCGGGTGGCGGATGACCCAGGCGAGGGCGATCTGCGCCGGGGTGGCGGAGTGCGCGTCGGCGACCTCGCGCAGGGTCCCGAGCAGGCCGCTGGCGCGCTCGAGGTTGTCGGGCAGGAACAGCGGGTTAGCGCCCCGGACGCGGTTAGTCGGCCGGTGGTCCCGGTCGTAGCGGCCCGACAGCAGTCCCTGGGCCAGCGGGCTGTAGGCGATCACGACGCGATCCTCCGCCTCGGCGAACGGCAGCAGATCGCGCTCGGGCGCGCGGTCGGCGAGGCTGTAGCGGACCTGGTTGCTCAGGACCCGGCTGCCCAGCGCCGCCTCGGCCAGGCGCCAGCGCGCGAGGGAGTAGTTGCTGACGCCGACCTCCGTGACCAGCCCGACTCGCTGGAGCGCGCGCATGCCGCGCATGATCGTGCCGTCGCGGACCACCGGATTGGGCTGGTGCACCTGGTACAGGTCGAGCCGGTGAGCGCCGAGGCGGTTCGCGCTGGCCACCGCGCGCTGCTCCACCACCGGCGCGACGGGCATGACCGGAAGGATCTTGCTCGCGAGGAAGACCGAATCCCGGTCGTCTCCCAGCGCGTCACTGAGCGCCTCGCCGAGGATCCGCTCGCTGCGCCCGAAGCCGTAGATCTCGGCCGTGTCGAAGAGGGTGACACCCAGCTCCAGCGCGCGCGCGACGATCGCGCGGGCCTGCTGCTCGGCGTACGGATCGCCGTATCCCCACTCCCGGGAACCGAACTGCCAGGTGCCCAGGCCGATCTTGGAAACCTTCTTGGCCGTATCGATGTTCAGGTAGCGCATGGTTGCGTCTCCGTCCTGGCTGAGTGTGTCGCTAATCGATGCATGGCTCCCCATCGCCGTGCGCGTCCCCATCGTGGAGAGCGCTCCTGATCAGGTCCGCGAGCCCGACCGGCCAGATGGTCTCGCCGGTCGAGTCCAGCTCGGCCAGGGTCCACCACCGCCAGGCGGCGATGCCGTCGGAGGAATGCATCGCCTCGACGCCCCGGATCTCGCGGCGGTCCTGGCCGGTTCGCGCCAGGTACAGGCGCTCGTACTGGCGGATCACCCGCGACTGGTACTCCAGGACGCGGGTGTGGCGGTGTACCTCGCCGAGCAGGGCGATATCGGTCCAGCCGGTCTCCTCGGCCAGCTCGCGCAGGGCGCCGGCGGCATAGTCCTCGCCGGGGTTCAGCCCGCCGCCGGGGGTGGCCCAGTGGCGTCCGTTGGGTGGCCGATCGTCGTAGCGCATCAGCAGGACGCGCTCGTGCGGATCGAGCAGGATGACCCGCCCGGCATGTCGGAACAGGTTGCCGGCTGCGTCGGGCTCGGGATCGGGCAGCGCCATGCTCCTATTGTGGCGGGCGGTTGAGGTACCGTCTCGTCCATAGCCCGGGGAGCGAGTAGACGAGGCCCGGGTTACCGACCGGGAAGGGGCCGTGAGCCAGTGGCCAGTCAGGACGCCGCGGCAGGCCCAACCGGCGGCGGCAGCGCGGACGGGGCGGCGGAGCCGCCGTCGTTCGACACGACCATCCCGCGCCGACTAACGAGAACACCCACCAGATAGCCCAGGAGATCACGCCGGAGTCCCGGATCGTCTACGTGGACAACGACCGTTGCAAGTCGGGTTGTGCACACGCACGGCTAGACGTTGCTAGCCCCCCGGCCACACCGGGACCTGTGGATAACTTGTCAAATCGGCCCACCGCAATGCTCTGACCTGTGTGGCTGGCCTGTTAGCTGTTCATCTTGAGGAGTGCTCGCATCGTCTCGGCTAGGGTGGCGCATCGAAAGCCTGTGTCATCGTCCAGCATTTCGGCGGATGCATCGTTGAACATCGATGGCGTTGCGCGTGCGAACGGACTGGTAAATGCGCTCCCCTTGAGCTCGTGCCGACCTGGGGCCGATTCCGCGCTGAGCCATTCCCATACATTGCCGCACATATCATAGACTCCATAGGGACATGCGCCACTGTGATAATTGTCGACCGGGGTTGTGCTGCCGATTCTGCTTTCGCGGACGTTATATTTCGCTGCTGTCAGCTGACTGCCCCAGGGGTAGATATCTCCTCTTTCTCCACGGGCGGCTTTCTCCCACTGCTGATTGCTCGGAAGTGATTTTGCAGCCCATGACGCATAGGCAAATGCGTCATGCCAGGTTATGAAGACCACGGGATGATCTAGGAGGTGGCTGGGCGGTTCGCCTGCCTGACTCCAGTGCTGCGGCGCTCTATGTTCTGTCGCGGTCACGAAACGCGCATAGTCAGCATTAGTTGTCGGGAAAACGTCCATGTAGAAAGCAGAAAGAACTACCGACTCGGCGGCATCCCCATAGAGGAACTCTCCGGGCTCTACAAGAGTCATGAGCTTACCATCGATAGGATGCCGGACTTGATGTCCTGTCAGGGCACGTCCGGAACCGCCTGTATCGCCATCAACTTTACTGGGGTCTGCGTGCGCTTGGCGCACGAGGTCAAGGAGTTCTGCAAACCTGTCCTGAACAGCAGGCGGCGCCGTGGCGAGTGACGAATCAAGAGCGGACTGATTCACCGGCCGCGGATTAATCTTCTCGCCGCCCGCCTCCCATTTAGATATCATCCGCTCACTAATGCCAAGATGAGCAGCGAAATCGCGCTGGCTCATCCGCCTCGCCTCGCGGAGAGCACGGATTTCGCGTCCAGACCAGATCCGGACTGTAGTCACATGCGCTCCCCGGGAATCTCCTTGTACTCTTTGCGGAGCGTATCAATTATGGGATCACTGTCCGATAGCTGAATATTGTCGATAGCGCTGATTGCGCGTACTCCTATCGACGTATTCACCGCGAATGCGGCCTGCATACTCGGGATATCCCGATAGCTTACAGGAGCGGTTATTGTGTGATCGTGGACCTGCTTGAGAAGCCGCATGGTTATCCCTGGCAGTATCTCACCACTCGGCCACACAACACGATCACCATCGGAAAACCCGATGTTCCAGGTAGCACCCTCGGAGACAAACGAGGAAGCGTCAACAAAGAGCGCGTCGTCATAGCCATTAAGCTCCGCGTTTCTGCGATGCCACAGCGCGCCAAAAAGCCCGATGTGCTTAACTTCAGGCAACTCGCGCCGGTAGACCACAGACTGTACTCTCATCGAAGCAGGCGGCCAGTCGGCAGCCGGTCGGGTAGTGACAAGAATACCGGGCTTTGCCTCAGCGCCCAGATGGCCGAGTTGAAGATTCGGATCGAATATCGTCACCCTAACGATAAACGAGCCTGCATTGTCGGCTATGGCATGCCGTATAAGCTCGCGTACGTGATCGCGGTCCAGATAAGAATCGAAGATGACTCGGCAATCATGGACAAGCCGGTCTAGGTGTTGCGAAAGGCCGCGAATCAGCTGGTCGTCAACGCGCATGGACGTGAAGTGCCCGTAGTTGACCAGGCCAAGCGACTGTAGTGCTTCCGGCGTGACCGGTACTCCGTTAAGTTCTGTCATGTTCCTAGTGTCGCACTCCGGCTGGCCCCTGCGCATCTCCAAGTTCGGCAGCAGTTCAGCGCTGAGGCGGTGACAGGTCGTGGGAAGGGCTAGCCCGATCCGCCACACTTGGGACTATGCGATACAGGGATGTGACGAGATGACCGGCCCCGCTGACCGCACGGCGGCCGTCCGGCCGACTTCCGCCGACCAGGGATCGGCTCGCGCGCCTTCGGCCCTGGACGCGGCCGACCGGAAGAGTCTTGATTCGGGTTTATCAAATGTGGCCCGTATTTATGACGCGCTGCTGGGCGGGAAGGATAATTTCGCGGCCGATCGTGAAGCGGCGCGGAAGCTGGTCGAGGCCGTGCCCGGCGCGGCGCGTGCGGCCCGGGATAACCGGGCTTTCCTGGCCCGGGTGGTGCATTTCCTCGCGGCTGAGGCGGGCATTAGCCAGTTTCTTGATATCGGTACTGGCCTGCCGGTGCGCGGGCACGTGCAAGAGGTTGCGCAGGCTGTAAATCCCGGTGCCCGGGTTGTCTATGCTGATAACGACCGTTGCAAGTCGGGTTGTGCACACGCAGAGATCACCGTGCAGTCGTCTCGTTGTCGCCTGAGGCAGGGGTAACCTGTCGGCATGCTCTTGACCGACTGGGCTGCATGCAGCGCAGTCGGCGTTTCCTGTCGCCGCTCGGGAATCGGTGGATACACGTCCAACAGGTGGCAGAACAGGCACGCCGGGTTGCTGGCGCTGTTGTGCCGCAGGATCGTGATCTGCTGGTTGCAGCCGCATATCGGCGCTACACGTGTAGTGTCCTAAGAATTTCGCTGGCGAGGGTGGCGTCAGCAGCGGCGATGAACTTTTGGCGCTTGTTCATTGCGCTGGTGATGTTGGCTAGCGAGTCCAGCCGGTAGTCCAGCGGGATTGGTGTCCCGAGTAGATCGGTGACTATACCGCCGGCCGCATGCAGAATAAAGTGGCCGGGGGAGAGATCCCATATCGCGAAGCCCTTCGCGAACTCGATCATGGCATCGGAAAACCCGGCGGCGACGTGGCAGAGGCCGACGGAGCCAAAGTCAACACCGATGCGCCCTCTTGCCTTTCCTTCACCGGATGAGGCGCTCAGCGCCTTAATGAATACCTGCTGGCGTGCGAGCGGAATAAATCTCTCTTCGGGACGCATCAGGTAGTTAGTTACCAGCGCTTGTGAAAGAGCCTTCGGTGAGGGCCGGCTGAGAGTGTGTTCAACCGAGTCCGCAGTTGCGACGTATGCGCGATCTACACCTTGGTCATCTCGCGCGCCAATGTAGAGCTGAACGTGGTGGAAGATGTCACCGACCACAGAGACGATAGGTCGGGCGAGGGAACGTGAATAAACCATCACGTGGGTGTAGCCATGAAGCCCGCGAACCGCGAGTTCGCTAGTGTCCAGCGGATCGACCAGAACACACAGATCGGGATCAGGGTCAGTTCCGATCACTTCCGGATCGGCTTCCTCTGAGGCGTAAACAAAAGACGGGATCTGCTTGGTCAGCAACTCTTTATACCGTCGATGCATCCACAGGTCGTACACGGAAAGAAAATTATCTTCGTGCCGCGTGTTTTCATTTTCTCCATGCTGGCCAGATAGCGCCGCTTCCACCAGGCGCGGGCGAATCTCGATCATCATTTCCTTGACCAGGTCGGCAATTCGCCTTGCTAGATCAGGGACCACACTCTCGCGGCTCATCCAATAACCACCTTCCGGGCCTATCTGAGTTCAAGTGGGGGCTCAATACCTGGAGGGCTCATAGTCGCAGCGATAAACACGGCAGAAAAGTCAGCCTTGCGCATTATCTGGGCACCGGTCAGGTCATCGAAACATGCTACCCTGAGATCAGCCGCCTTTGTCATGGCGCCGAACACCGCGAAGTAGAGTTCCGCCTTCGGGTACCGCGATCGTACCTGCCGGGTTAGATAGCCAATTACATCGGCGTGTTTTACCTCGAAGTCGCAGATAACAATCGTCGGAAATTCCCTTGCGGCAGGAAAGAACGAATCCCTGTCCAGGTCAATACCATCCTGGATCTTGTTGCATCTCAGGTAACCGATCGCACATCGCGAGAACCGAGCCGAAGCGAGGAATGTTGCCATCACTAGCCCCGCTTCATTGACACCGAAGCAGATATCAGCGTCCAGGCGCCTCCCGAGATTCTTAATCTGTCGACCGAGTCTTTCTACGCCAAATCCAAATGTATGCCACGCCAAGTCCAACAACTGCCCCGGCTGCGGGTTCGGCAGCGAGAATACGCAAATCTCAGAATTCCCGTACTCTACCGTCGGAACCGAGAGGCGGAATTCGTCGCCGATCTGACTGGCGTCCTCGCTCAGCGGCCCGCCTGCGCCTGAATCCAGTCCTTGTGACCATTTTTCCTGGCGAGCCTGATTGCGATCCGTGTTCGGAAAGGCGTTGCTAGTCACCGCAAAATTCTTGATCGAAAGCTGATCCTCGATCGGGAGCCTTTCGTAAGCTTCCGCGACCAAGTCTCCCGGCGGAACTTTCTCTTCCGCGATACCTAACGGACCTCGACCGTACGCAATGGCCAGAATCAGCAGGCTGGAAAGAGACGGCGGCGAACCCTGGCCCCGTCGTCGCGCCCAGGTTTCCCACGCGTTGATCGACGTTCCCCCGAGGCTTGTCTGGTGTTCGGTCACTTCGTTATAGCGCATAGCCGCCTGATCCTGCGAGAGCCCGGCCGCGTAGCGGTACGCCTGGAGACTGGGGACATCTCGGTATCGGCTCATCAGCTCTGCGGCTGCACCCTTCACGGAACCCAGCTCAGCCCACAACTTCCTTCCCTGGCTCGCAAGCTCTCGGCCGCGTGCCTGGGGACTCATGCTGCTCTGCGGACTGATGCTCATCGCCCCCCGCCTCTGGTTGATGTTGCCACGTCAGACGACCCTTCACGCCCAGGGAGGTAGCTGTGACATGCAGTTTACCCATCCCAATGGGCAAGGTTACGGTTACGGGTGATCACCGCAGGTCAGAGCACCCATAAAGCCGACGGCTCCTGCTCCGAAGCGCAGGTGTCACCAGCACCTGTCAGGTGCGACGGTTGTAGTGCGCCGATCGCGAACTGACACAGGGATGTAAGGGACGCACACGGTGACGCCGTCAGCGCACGCGACGAGCGCGGGCGGGAGTTCGGGCGCTGATGAATGCCCTGCCCCTTATCCAGAGAGCCGAGATGATTGCCCGACTCGAAGCCCTCGAAGCCGAGATTGCCCAGCTCGGCTGGAATGGTCGCCTCTACACGCCATCCGGCCGGACGCCGAGTCTGCTCGTCTCGGGGGCAGCGACATTACGCGAGCACATCTACAGCCAGCCCAGGGTGAAGGGCGCAGCGTGGTTCTACTGGTGGTCGTGGGCTGAACCCATCGCCTGTGACGCAGCGGAAGCCGCCTCCATCATCACCAGCGTCCTTTGCCCGGACGAGCAATGACCTACCTTCCCATGAGCGGCGGGGCCAGCACCGTGCGAGCACCGGTCAGCCCCCGCGCTGGTGCTCCTGAGCAAGACCCCAGTGCTGGTCCTGCCTTCCAGCCCGACCGGGAATGCCCACGTCACTCGTTCCTGGAGCTGGCCGCGACCGCCGAAGCCGTTCCGCGCTTCCGGCGGCACGCCAGGAGCGTGCTGCATGACTGGGGGCTCGCGGCCATCGCAGAGACAACGGAACTGCTGGCCTCCGAGCTTGCCACCAATGCCGTGCAAGCATCAGCGGGGAACGGCACGCCCGTGCGGCTCCTCCTGGTGGCGGGATACCACGACGTCTTGGTGCAGGTCTGGGACGCATCCGAGCGGATGCCCGAGCAGCGAGACTCAGACCTGGACTCTATGCACGGGCGCGGCCTGCTCATGGTGGACATTCTCAGCGCCAGGTGGGGTGCGTACCGCTCGGCGGGCATCGGGAAAGTCACCTGGTGCGTGGTGGAGCCACCGCGCTTAGTTTAGGCCGCCGTGCCGTGTGCCTCAGAGACGTCGCCCGGCCCGGCGAGCATCCCCAGCTCCCCTAACTGACCAACCTGCCCGCTGCCCCGAGAGCGCAGAACGGAGGAGATCGTGAAGGTGGGCAGCAAGGTCTTCTACCCGATGTCCTGCAAGAAGTGCGGACTCCGCACGTAAGCGTGACCCCCGCGTCGGCGTCCGGCGCGGGAGCGCATCGGGTCAGCAGTCATGCTCCTTGCGGTGCCCTGGGCAATAGGTCAGATGCTCCCGCGCCGACATGCCATCGTCCGGCGGCGCGACGGGCTCGGGCAAGAGCGGCGGGCTCAATGAGCTGCTAGCCAACCTGTCGGCCTGCGGGGACGTGGTGGTCTGGGGCATCGCCAACCCCGCCAAGCCGATACCTGCCTACGCCGCCATCGCCCGCAAGCCCCGACAGCCGCCGCCGGGGCAAGCGGGTAGTCTCCGCGGCGATCAGCGGCCGGAGCCGCCAGCCTGACCGCGGTCGCGCTGCCGCATCCCCAGGTGCGCGAGCAGCGCGGCGGTATCGAGTTTGCCGTTCGAGGTGAGCGGCAGCCGGTCGACGCGGACGATCGCATCGGGCAGCAGGTAAGGCGGGAGCGAGTCGGCCAGTGCCTCGCGCAGGCGCTGCGGCCCGGCCGCGCCCGGGCCGCTGACGAAGGCGATCAGCCGGGCGACGGTCTGCTGCGCCGTGCGTTCCGGGATGACCGCGCACTCCTCGATCCCCGGCAGGGCGAGCAGCGCCCCCTCGACCTGCGCCGGCTCGATCCGTCGCCCGCGGACCTTGACCTGCCGGTCGCTGCGGCCCAGGTAGTGCAGCTGTCCGTCGCGACACCAGCGCACGAGATCTCCGGTGCGGTACATCCGGTTTGCCGTTCCTCCGACCGTCCGCAGCGGGAATGCCCGCGCGGTCGCCTGCTCGTCGCCGAAGTAGCACCGGGCCAGGCCGTCGCCGGCGATCCAGAGTTCTCCCACTTCCTCCGTGTCGCAGGGGTCGGATCCGTTCAGGACGTACACCTGCGTGTTGGCCACGGGGGTTCCGATCGGGATCCCGTGCCCGCTGTCACAGTCCTCGGGCCGCACCCGCCAGGTGGTGGTGAAGATGGTGTTCTCGACCGGTCCGTAGCCGTTGACCAGGGCGATGCCTGGATGGCGGGCCAGGAAGCGGCGCGCGTGCGACACGGACATGCGCTCGCCGCCGGTCAGCACGGTGGTCATCCCGGTGAAGCAGCCGAGGTCGTCGTCGACGAGGAGGTTGAAGAGGGAGGCGGTGAGCCAGGCCGTGTTCACTCCGTGCGCCGATATCGCCTGGCGCAGCCGCCACGGCAGCAGGAAGTCCTCCTCGACGAGCACCGCGGTGCCCCCGTTGATCAGTGCGGCCCACAGCTCGAGCGCGAAGGCGTCCCAGGTCGCCGGGGCCGCTACCGGGATGACGGTGTGCGGGCCGAGGTCCGCGAAGCGGCAGTCATACAGCAGCCTGCTGATCGCCCGATGCGGAACGACGACCACCTTGGCCGCACCTGTGGTGCCCGACGTGAGGAAGAAACAGCAGTCGTTCAGGCCGGTGTGCTCCCGGCCGCCGCCGCGCTCGGCCCCGCTCGAGCCGGGGTGTGCCGGGCCGGCGTCGGTGCGTATGGTCAGGCCCGGCCCGCCCTTCTCAATCAGCGCGGCCGGCCGGAGCTGGCTGAGCAGGGCGCTGCGGTGGGCAGGCGGCCAGTCGGAGCCCAGCGCCGCGTACGCCGCGCCGCGCCGGGCCGTCGCCACCATGGCGACGACGAGATCGATCCCGCGGCGCAGGTCGAGGGCGACCCGGTCGCCGAGGCCGATCCCGTGCTCGCGGAGCGTGTCGGCCAGATCGCTAGCCAGCGCGTCGAGCTGCGCGTACGTCACCGCCTGAGTTCCGCAGGCCAGTGCCGTAGCGTCGGGCGCGCGCGCCGCGTGCCGGCCGACGAACGCGTCCAGCGGAAGCTCACTCGGATAGGCGGACTCGGTGCGGTTCCATTCGTGGGGCGGTCGCATCCCGGCTATCTCCTGTCCGGCCCGGCGGCCCGGGGCTCGGGTGGTGGTTAGGGGGCCGGATCCGCGGACACGATCATCCGCTCCGGGTTCTCCGCGCCGGCGGTTGCTTCCGGCGGCTGCGCTTCCTGCTCCGGGGGCTGCATCTCGCGCGTGCGCTGCTCGGGACGGCTGCCCAGGAACAGCGCCGCGAGGAGCGTGACGGCGCCCACGGCGGCCAGCAGCGCCCGGTAGGGGAACACCGTGATCAAGCCCGCGCCCAGGGCGATCGACACGGTCTGCGGCACCGTGATGGTGAACTCGAAGGCGGCGAAAACGCGGCCCCGCAGCTCGTCGGGCGTCCTGCGCTGGAGCGCCGTGGTCACGCTCACGATCAGCCACGGAATCGATGCCCCCAGCCCGAGCATGGCGGCGATGGTCACGGGCAGGACGGCCACGGTCAGCAGGCCGCTGCACGCGGCGGTCAGGAGCAGGCCGAGCACGGCCGTCGGGCCCTCGCCGGCGCGCTTGACGATCGCGCTGGCCGTGACGCCGCCCGCGATGGTCCCGACGGCCTGCGTCACGCTGAGCACCGCGACGAAGGTGGGCGCATGGTGCAGTCCCAGAGTGACCAGGCTGAACACGGCTGTCTCGTAGAACCCGATGACGATCATCACCAGGCCGCAGGCGATCACCAGCTGGCGCGGCACCGTGGTCCGCGCGATGAAGCGCACTCCGCTGCTGACTTCGGCGGTCCATCCGGCTTCGCGGGGCCGCGGGGCCGGCTCCCGCACGGTGATGGCGGCGAGCGTCGCCGCCGCGATGAGGAACGTGACCGCGTCGATCACGGCGACCGAGCCACCGCCGAGCCAGGCGAACAGCCCGGCGCCGGCCACCGGGGAGAAGACGCGCAGCAGGCCGCCCAGGGACTGCAGCATCCCGTTGGCATCGGCGAGGTTCTCCTCGGCGACGATCGCAGGGAGAAAGGCGGCCTGGGCCGGACTGGCGACGGTGCCCGCGGCGCCGTAGAGGAACATCACCAGGTATATCAGCGGCACATCCTGCCTGCCGTGCACCAGCAGTAACGACAGGACCAGGGCGGCAGACAGAACATTGACAATGATCAGCAGTGACCTGCGTCGTACGCGGTCCACCAGGACCCCGGACAGGGGGAGCAGCACCCCGCCGGCCGCGAAGGCGAACATGACCAGGCCGGCTTTCGACGTGCTGCCGGTGAGGGACTTGACCCAGATCGCCATGGCGAGGAAGAGGGCGAAATCCCCGAACGTCGAGAAGGCATTGCCGAGCAGGTAAATGCGCAGTCGGCGGTTCGCGAGTGCTGGGGCCATTGTGTGGTGTCCTTAGGTCGATAAGGTCCGTCTGGCCGAATCCGTTCCTTCGTGGCCGAGAGACCACACAGGCGGAGTCTCGCAGCGGGCCTAATGAACTTCAAGGGAGCCCAGCGTGGCTGGCACAATCATGCCAGCTTCGCCGGAGCAGAGGGTCGGCTCGCGGTGCGCGAGACAGCGGCCAGGCGCCTGCGCCAGGTGCACCGGAGCAGCGAAACGGGCCGGTGAGCCGACTCCTGCGGTGATCCGCGGGAGCCCGGCAGGCCGTTGACAGCCACCGGGTCCGCTCTTAGCGTTCTGCTCACTAACCTCGCCTCATCGGCACTCTGAAGCTAAGTTTCGCGGCCAGGCCAGGCCAGGCCTGGTCGCTGTCCCGAACCTTTCTCATCGCTGAGTTCCGCAACACGTCAGCCAGGCAGAGTTTGGCCTCGGCCGCGAGGAGAGTACGTGAAAGTAATCGGTATCAGTGGATTGCATAACAGCGTCGAATTCAAACGCCGTGAGCTGCCCGGGCTGACCGAGCGTGAATATCGGATTAGCCAGGGCTTTGACTCGGCCGCGGCGATCGTGGTGGACGGGACGGTGCGCGCGGCGGCCGCCGAGGAACGATTCAGCGGGGTCAAGGCCACCGGGGCTTTCCCGGCCGCCGCGCTGCGGGACTGCCTGCGGACCGCGCGGCTCGGCCTGGGAGACATCGACGTGCTGGCCCACGGATTCGGGCACCGGCTCACGGAGCTTGAGCAGGCCGATCCGTACCTGCGGGACCGCTACGCCGAGGTCTACGACCCGGATCTGCAGCCGCGCTGGCTCGCCGAGCACTTCCCGCTGGCGACGCGCACGCCGAGGTTCGTCCCGGTCGCGCACCACCTGGCGCACGCCGCCAGCGCCTACTACCCGAGTGGTCTTGCGGACTGCCTCGTGCTGGTCGCGGACGGAATGGGCGAGACCGAGAGCCTGACCGTCGCCGCGGGTGTCGGAGGCAAGCTCGAGGTGCTGCACCGGATCCCGGCCATGCACTCGCTCGGGATGCTGTACGGCATCTTCACCCTGTACCTGGGCTTTGAGATGGCGATGGACGAGTACAAGGTGATGGGCCTCGCGTCGTCCGGGGATCGCCGCCGGTACTACGGCGAGCTCATGCGGATGGTGGAACTGCGGCCGGGCGGGACTTTCACCGTACCGCTGCTAGCGCGGGACCTGAACCTGCTCGAACGCGAGACCCACCGCGGCGTGCTGCGCGCCATCGAGGACGCGCTGGGGCCCGCGCGGGAACCGGGGGCCGCGATCGGCCAGCGGCACCGGGACATCGCCGCCGCCGTCCAGGCGGCGCTGGAGACCTGCCTGCTGCACGTGCTGCGGCACTACCAGGAAGAGACCTCGCTGCGCAGCCTCTGCATGGCCGGCGGGGTGGCGCTGAACTGCACGGCCAACGGCGTCGTGGCCCGCAGCCGCATCTTCGAGCGCGTATTCGTGCCGCCAGGGGCCGGGGACGACGGCACTGCCGTCGGCGCCGCGCTCTACGTGCAGGCCATGGACCAGCCCGAGATGACGCTGCCCGCGATGGACATGCCGTACTGGGGGAGCTGCTTCTCCGACGAGGAGATCCGAGCCGCGGTGTGCGCCGCGCGGGCGGACTGCGTCTGGACCCGCTTTGACAGTAACGAGGAACTGGCCCGGGACACGGCCGCGGCGCTGGAGGCCGGGCAGGTGGTCGCCTGGTTCCAGGGCGCGATGGAGTTCGGGCCGCGCGCGCTGGGCAACCGGAGCATTCTGGCGGACCCGCGCGACGAGCGGATGCGCGACCACATCAACTCCCTCATCAAGCGGCGGGAGGACTTCCGGCCGTTCGCCCCGGTGGTGACGAGGGAGGCCGCGGCGCAGCTGTTCGAGATCACCCCGGGGACCGAAGGCCAATACGCGCACATGCTCTTCACCACGCGTACCCGCCCGGCCCACCGGCACGAACTCGGCGCCGTCACCCATATCGACGGCAGCGCGCGCGTCCAGGTGATCGGCCGCCAGCACAACGCCCTGCTGTGGACCCTGCTCGAGGCCTTCGCGGCACGCACGGGAGTGCCGGCCCTGCTGAACACCTCGTTCAATCTGCGCGGTCAGCCGATCGTGCGTGACCCGCAGACCGCGATCGAGACCTTCCTGCGCGGGAAGCTCGACCGCCTGGTGATGGGGCGCTACGTGCTGACGGCCAGGACGGCCGGCCACGCTGCGGCTGGCCCCGCGAATGACGCTCCGGCCGTCGGCCCTCGCGCGAACGGAGACGGCCAGTGAGCCGGGTCACCCTGACCGAGATGGGCTCCAGCCCGGTCGGGCCGGGCCTCACGGACACCCTGCCGCCAGACATGCCGCCCTTCCCGGTGCCGACCTTTCTGCGCGGCGTGGCCGCGCGCCGCGCGCCGCTCTCGTCGGCGGCGCTGCAGCGGGTGGCTGAGCGTCTCGGAACGCACCCGGCCGTCGTCCTGGCCGCCGCGGTACAGATCCTGCTGACCCTGGCCGGCGGTGACGCGGTTCTGCTGGGACTCGTGCTCCCGGAAGCCGTGCGGCCGCCAGCAGCGCCGCCGGGGAGTGCCCCCGCTGACGCAGGCGGAGCCCGCCATCCGCCGGTCGCGCTGCGCGCGTCGGTCGGGCCGGAGTCGACCCTGGACAGCGTGGTACGGCAGGCCGTCGAGTCGGTCGCCGCCCCGGCCTGGCCGGCCCAGCCGCCGCGGATACTGGTGGCCGCCCTCGACGCGCCGGTGCTGGATCTTGCTGCGGCGCTGGCGGGGTCCGGCGGCCGTGACGCGCGCTGTGACGCGATATTCGCCGCCCGCCGCCCGGCGGCCGTGACGGCCGCCGGCGCTGCGGATCCGGCCTGGGAACTCGCCTGCGATTACGCCGAGGACAGGTACAGCGCGCAGGCCGCCGACGGATTCCTCGAGCGACTCGGCTCGATTCTGGAACGGCTGCTCTCCTGTCCCCAGACCCGTCTCGATGAGCTGCGGATCGGCATCCCGGCGGTCTCCGGCATCGGCCCGGCGTCCGGCGAGGACGCCTTCGGCAGCCCGGGTACCGGAGATCAGGGCCGTGCCGCGCGTCATGCGCTCGGCCCGACCGAGCTGGCCCTGGCCGAGATCTGGTCCGGGGTCCTCGGCCTGGACCAGATCTCGGCCGACGACGACTTCTTCGCCCTGGGCGGCCACTCCCTGGCTGCCGCACGCGTGCTGGGACGGGTGCGCGCGGTCTTCAGCGTGGAGCTCGCTCTCGACGAACTGTTCGGTGCGCCCACCCTGAAGGCGGCGGCGGCGCGGATCGATGCCGCCGTCCGGTCCGGCGAGCGCGCGGCGGACGTTGCGCTGGCGGCCGGAAGCGGGGACGGCACCGTGTCTTTTGGCCAGGAGCGGTTGTGGTTCCTGGAGCAGTGGGGTGCGGGGGGTGCGGGGGGTGCGGGGGGTGGCTTGTACAACGTTCCGCTGGTGGTGCGGTTGCGGGGCGGGGTGGACGGGGGGGTGCTGCGGCGGTGCGCGGAGGTGCTGGCGGGGCGGCATGAGGTGCTGCGGTCGGGCCTGGTGACGGGGGCGGACGGCCGGGTGGAGGTGGTGGTCGCGGCGGCGGCGGCGGTGCCGTGGTCGGAGGCGGACCTGCGGGGGGCTGGCGGCTGGGACGCGGGGTGGGAGGTGGTGCGGGCGGGGGTGCGCGAGCCGTTTGACCTGAGCGTGGTGCCGCTGCTGCGGGGCGGGCTGGTGCGGTGCGCGGATGACGGGTGGCTGCTGTGGCTGTCGGTTCATCATGTGGCGTGCGACGGGTGGTCGGTTGAGGTGCTGCTGCGCGAGCTGACGGCGGCGTACGGGGCGCTGGCGGGGGGCGCGGAGCCGGCGCTGGGGCCGCTGCCGGTGAGTTACCGGGATTTCGCGGCGTGGCAGCGCGGCGTGGTGGCCGGCGTGGTGGACGCGGGGGTGGCGTGGTGGCGCGAGGAGCTGGCGGGGGCGCCGGCGGTGCTGGAGCTGCCGGGGGACCGGCCGCGCCCGGCGGAGCGGTCGTACGCGGGCGGGACGGTCCGGCTGGAGCTGGACGGGGGACTGGCGGCGGGGATCCGGGACACGGCCAGGGAGTGCTCGGCGACGGTGTTCGAGGTGCTGCTGGCGGTGTTCGCGGTGCTGATGTCGCGGTGGTCGGGGTGCACCGACATGGTGCTGGGCTCGCCGGTGGCCGGCCGGGGGCTGCCGGAGCTGGAGCCGGTGGTGGGGTTCTTCGTCAACACGCTGGCGCTGCGGGTGGATGCGGGCGCGGACCCGTCGTTCGGGGAGCTGGTGGCGCGGGTGCAGCGGGCGTCGCTGCGGGCGCAGGCGCACTCGGACGTGCCGTTCGAGGTCCTGGTCGACGCGCTGGTCCCGGAGCGGGACCTGGCGGTTCCGCCGCTGGTGCAGGTGGTGTTCGGGATGCACCGGCGGGAGCGGCGCGACTGGGAGCTGGGCGGGGGGGTGCGGGCCCGGCTGGAAGGCGCGGACACCGGCACCGCGAAATTCGACCTGACGTGCTCGGTGATCGACGCGGGCCCTGACGGGATGGGGGCGGAGCTGGAGTACGCCGCGGACCTGTTCGATCGGGGGACGGCCGAGCGGCTCGCGGCGCAGTGGGCGGAGCTGCTCGCCGGCCTGGTCGCGGCGGGCCGGGACGCCCGGGTATCGCAGGTGACGGCGCTGCCGGCCGCGGAGCGGGAACTGCTGGAGCAATGGTCAGGGCCCCGCGGCGGCAGCCCGGTAGCGGGCTCGCTGGGCGATGCCGTGGCCGGGCGCGCCGCGCGGTCACCCGGCGCGATCGCGGTGACCGACACCGCCGCCGGCGAGTCCCTGACCTACCGTGAGCTGCTGCGCCGGGCCGACGGCCTGGCCGCCCGGCTGCGTGTCCTCGGCGCCGGCCCCGGATCGCTGGTCGGCCTGGCCTGCGCCCGCGGGACCGACCTGGTCATCGGGATGCTCGGCATCATCCGCGCCGGAGCCGCCTACGTCCCCCTCGACCCCGACTACCCAGCCGACCGCCTCGCCTTCATGCTCCACGACACCGG
>Ga0307373_10005080_pt1 | contig 21756 bp, 23 predicted proteins | sample OX2MG_FD_202534 | JGI IMG/M metagenome (GOLD analysis project Ga0307373, IMG submission 202534) | Soil microbial communities from Risofladan, Vaasa, Finland - OX-2 | ecosystem: Environmental > Terrestrial > Soil > Coastal area > Acid sulfate soil | place: Finland: Risofladan, Vaasa | collected...
GGCCGAGGCCGGAGTGGGGGTGTTCGTGCTCTCCACGTACGACACGGACCACATCCTGGTCAAGGACGGGGACCTCGGGCGGGCGGTGGACGCACTCGACGCTGCCGGCTATTCGGTCGTGCCGCACCCGCCGGCCTAGAGGGCGGGCGTCCGGGTCGAGGTCGGCGCGTGAGTCAGAATCCGGCGGGGTCGGGCCGCACGCCGACGTTGACCCGGTCGATGGCCCGGGCCAGATCGAGGTCGAACCGGGTGATCCCGCCGGCATCATGGGTGACCAACGCCAAGGTCACCCGGTCGTACCGGATGTCGATGTCCGGGTGGTGGTCCGCCTCCTCGGCGAGGCGTCCGACCTCTCCCACGAACTCGAGCGACCCCCCAAAGCCGGCGCAGGTCACCGTCTTGACCAGCTGGCCCCCGATCAGGTGCCACCGCGGGGCGTCGTCTTGGGCCAGGGCCGCCTCCACCTCCGAGTCCCCCAACACCGAAAGCTTCTCCCTGTCGGCCACCCGGCCGACAGTAGTCGTGCTGACCAAGGGCCGCGTGCCGGTCCGGCGGACCGCGGGAGGACCCGGCGCGATCGCTAGGCCGACGCCTCCACCGGGGAGGTCGGGGTGAACACGACCGGCATCGTCTCGTAGCCGGAGACGAAGTTGGCGGCGCGCTTGGGCGGCTCGGTGTCATCGGCCAGGGCCAGGTCGGGCAGCCGGTCGAGCAGCCGGTCGAACATCACGGCCAGCTCCATCCGGGCCAGCCGGTTGCCCAGGCAGAAGTGGGAACCGAAGCCGAAGGCCATGTGGTCGTTGGGGGTGCGGGTGATGTCGAACTGCCCGGGCTCATCGAACGCCCGCTCGTCCCGGTTGCCCGAGGGATAGAGCAGCAGGAGCTTCTGGCCCCGGTGGAGGGTCTCCCCCTGGAACTCGACGTCCCTGGTCATCCGGCGGGCCATGTTCTTGATCGGCGACACCCACCGCAGCATCTCCTCGACCGCCGCCGGCAACAGTGACCGGTCGGCCGCCAATCTCCTGAGCTGATCGGGGTGCCGGAACAGTTCGTACATCCCGCCGCTGATCACGTGACGGGTGGTCTCGTCCCCGCCGATCAGGATCAGGAGCGACTCGTAGATGATCGACGCCTCGTCGAGGCGGTCTCCCTCGATCTCCGCATGGACGAGGGTTCCGATCAGATCGTCCGACTGGCTGTCCCGCCGGCGCTGTTCCGCCACCGCGGTGATGTAGACGGCGTACTCGGCGGCGGCCTGGGCCGCCTTGTCCATCGCCCCCGGGTCCGGCGAGCCCAGTGCTTTGAGCATGTCGTCGGACCACCGCAACAGATCGTCACGGTCACCGGGAGCCACTCCCAGCATGTTCCCGATGACGATCATCGGCAGCGGGGCGGCGATGTCCCGGACGAAGTCGGCCGAGCCGGCCTCGCACACCCGGTCGATGATCGCATCGCAGATGGTACGAATCCCCTCTTCGCTCTCGCGGATCCGGCCCGGGGTGAAGCCCTCACTGACCAGGCGGCGACGCCGGACGTGCTCGGGCGCGTCGGTGTCGATCATCATGGGTAGGGCGTCGCTGTCCGGGCGGATGCCACCGGCATTGGAGAAGGTGTCCGGGTCCTTGGAGATCTCCTTGATGTCGGCGTACCGGGTGATCCCCCAGACCCCCGCCGACTCGTCGAAGTACGCCGGCGCGTGATCCCGCATCCAGGCGAACGCCGGGAAGGGATCGCCGCCGTAGAACATCCCGTCGGTCAGTCCGATGCTCAGATCGGTGGGCACAGTGGTCATGTCGCTCCCTCGGAGTGTCTCCCTCGGCTGTGTCTACGGCTGCTTGCCACGGGACGGCGGGCCCGGGGTGGACGGTCCGAGGCTGTGGTCGAACCCCGGTCCGGTGGCGAACGCCCCGGAGTATACGGCCGGCCTCCGGCGCGGAGCGCAGACGGTGCCCGGGCCCACCGAGAGGATCTCCGGGGATCCGACGCCCGGCTCATCCGCCCAGCCGTCGTCCGAAGCGCATCGGCACCCGGGTAACACCCGCATGCTTGTTGGTCCGCACCCGCTCCACCGGCCCGCTCAACTCGAAGCCCTCCAATCGATCGAGGACCTCGTCCAGGATCACCCGGATCTCCATGCGGGCCAGATTGGCCCCCAGGCAGAAATGGGTCCGGTGCCCGAAGGTGAGGTGGGGGTTCGGAGCCCGTCGGATGTCGAACCGGAACGGCTCGTCGAACACCGATTCGTCCCGATTGGCCGACGCCCACCACAGCGTGACCTTGGCACCCTCGGCGATGACCTGGCCGCCGAGCTCGGTGGGCCGGGTGGCCGTGCGCCGGTTGTAGAGGGTGGCGCTGGTCCACCGGAGGATCTCCTCGACCGCGGATGCCATCAGAGAACGGTCGTCGCGGAGCGACTCGAGCTGGTCGGGGTGCTCGATCAGCGCCACCATGCCCAGGGCGATGGAGTTGCGGGTCGTCTCGCTCCCGGCCACCACCAGGAGATTGAAGAACATCAGCAGCTCGACTTCGGTAAGGGCGCGGAGTGGGCCCTCACCATCCTCGATCTGGGCGTTGACCACCGCCGAGATGATGTCGTCGCCCGGGGTCCTCCGCTTCTGGGCGATGAGGTCGGTTCCGTAGGCGGTCATCGAGGCGGCCGCCTCCGCCACCCGCTGGTTCGTCTCCCCCAGTTCGCGCCCCTCGAAGTCGAGGGTGGCATTGGACCACGCCATCAGGTCGTAGCGATCGGCGTCGGGCACCCCCATGAGCGATGCCACCGCCTGGAGTGGGAGCTCGACGGCCACGTCACCCAGGAAGTCGCACTCGCCCCGGTCGGCGACGGCATCGATGATGCGCCGGGCCCGCTGCCTCAACCCGTCCTCCATCCGGGCCAGCGCCCTCGGGGCCACGGCGGGGGTGACCAGTCGGCGGATCAGGTGGTGCCGGGGGTCGTCCATCATGTTGAGGAGCACGCCCGCGGCGAAGCCGAATGGGAGGTCCTGGATGATGGTCCCGCCCCCCTCGGCACCCGGGCTCCCCTCCGAGGAGAAGAGCTCGGCGTCGGCGGCGGCCGTCACGATGTCGCGGTGGGAGCTCACCACCCAGAACCCCTCACCATCGGGCGTGTGCTCGGTCGGGGCATGCCACCAGACCGGGGCCTGTCGACGGAGTCGGGTGAACACCTCGTCGGGGAAGCCGCCGACGAACAGGCTCAGATCGGTGAGGTCCGCGCCCGCCGGGCCCACGGGTCCACCTCCTCCCACTGGCGGTCGCCTCAGGGGTGGGTCATCGACTCGGGCCGGACCGCCTCGTCGAACTGCTCGCCGGTCAGGTATCCCAACGCCACGGCCGACTCCCGCAGGGTGCTCCCCTCCTTGTGCGCCTTCTTCGCCACCTCGGCGGCCCGGTCGTAGCCGATCAGCGGGTTGAGCGCCGTCACCAGCATCAGCGAGTTCTCGAGGTGTTGGCGGATGCGCGCCTCATTGGGCTCCAGGCCTTCCACGCAGAACCGGGTGAAGGACGCCGACGCCTCGGTCAACAGCCTCACCGAGTGCAGGACGTTGTGGATGATCACCGGCTTGCACACGTTCAGCTCGAGGTTCCCCCTGGCTCCGGCCATGGCCACGGCGGCATCGTTCCCGTAGACCTGGATGCACACCATGATCATCGCCTCGCTCTGGGTCGGGTTCACCTTGCCCGGCATGATCGAGGAACCGGGCTCGTTCTCCGGCAGGTCGAGCTCGCCCAATCCGCTGCGAGGGCCCGAGCCCAGCCACCGCAAGTCGTCCGCGATCTTGACGAGCGACGCCGCCAGCGTCCGCAGGGCTCCGCTGGCCATCACCAGCCCGTCATGGGCGGCCAGGGCGGCGAACTTGTTCGGGGCGGTCACGAACGGCAGCCCGGTGCGCTCGGCGATGGCCGACGCCACCCGGGTCCCGAACTCCGGATGGGTGTTCAAGCCGGTACCGACGGCGGTCCCGCCGGCGGCCAGCTCGTAGAGGTCATCCAGCGTGAATTCGATTCGGCGGAGGTCGGCGTCGAGTTGGGCGACGTAGCCCGAGAATTCCTGCCCGAAGGTCATCGGGACCGCATCCATCAGATGGGTCCGGCCGATCTTGGTGATGCCGGCCAGGGACACCTCCTTGGCGTGCAGGGCGTCCCGCAGGTGCCTGATGGCAGGCAGCAGGCGGTGGGTGATCTCCTCGACGGCGGCGATGTGCATGGCGGTCGGAAAGGTGTCGTTCGACGACTGCGACATGTTGACGTCGTCGTTGGGGTGGATCGGGACCTTTGAGCCCAGTTCGCCGCCGGCCATCTCGATGGCCCGATTGGAGATCACCTCGTTGGCGTTCATGTTGCTCTGGGTGCCGCTCCCGGTCTGCCAGACGCTCAGGGGGAAGTGGTCGTCGAGCTTTCCCTCGGCCACCTCCCGGGCGGCGGCGATGATCAGCGCAGACTTGTCCGGCGACATCTTGCCGAGGTCGGCGTTCACCTGGGCCGACGCCTCCTTCAACACGCCGATCGCCCGGATCAGGGGTTCGGGCATCCTGTCGTCGCCGATCGGAAAGTGGCGAAGCGAGCGGGCCGTCTGCGCTCCCCAGTACCGGTCGTTGGGCACCTCGATCACCCCCATGCTGTCGGTCTCCAGGCGGGTCTCGATGGTCATGGTCGGTTCCTTTCGGTCAGTCCCGATCGGGATCCCCCAAGGGTGCGCGGCGACCCTAGCTTGACGGCGCGGGCAGGACACGTCGACGCCGGCCCCCGCACTCCCCCGGGCCGTCGGTGGACCGGGGGCTCCTGCGGAGCGATGCGACGTGTGGAACCGGCGATCCTGCGATCAACCGACCGCCAGCCGACAGGCCGGACACCTTCCCACCAGGTCGAACTGGTGTCCGGTGACCTCATAGCCCTGCTCTTCAGCCACCACTCGGGCCGCTTCGGCCATGGCCCGCTCGAGGCGGGGCGACGGTGCCACGTCCTCCACCTTCCCGCACCGGCCGCAGGCCAGGTGATGGTGGTGGCCGGCCAGTTCCTCGGCCAGCTCGAACCGTCCGTGGTCATCGACGCCGGTGACCCGACGGACCACTCCGGCCTCGATGAGCGCAGTGACATTGCGATAGGCGCTGCTCTGGGGAAGCTCGGGGCTGGAGGCGAGGATCTCCGGCACCGACAACGGTCTGCCCGCCCCCGCCAGCGTGGTCACCAGCGCCTTGCGCATCGGGGTGTACCGCTGCTCGAGGCCGGCTAGGCGCAGGGCGACCTGCTCGTGGACGGAAGGGGCCATACTCATCTCCGAGACACTACGGCGAGGACCCTGGGGACCGCGACCACCGCCAGGTACACCCCGGTGGCCACGGCCAGGATCCCGAAGCTGGGGGGCATCCTCGGGGCCAGATAGGCCAGGGTCAGTCCGCCCCACATGGAGAACACGGCCACGCCGGCCGAGAGCCACAGGGCCACGAATGGTCTCGAGCTGATCCGTTGGCTGGCGCCGGCGGGCGCCGCCAGCAGGCCCAGCAGCAGCAGCGCTCCCACCGCCTGGGTGGCCACCCCGACGGTGACCCCGAGCAGGATGAAGAAGGCGTAGCCGACCAGGCGGACCGGCACCCCCCGGGCGGTGGCCACCGCCTCGTCCAGACTGGCGAATACGAGTGGCCGTCCGATGGCGGTGAACACCGCCACCACCGCCAGGGCCACCGCCCCGTCAGTCAGGGCCTGGCCGGTCGACAGGCCGAGTATCGAGCCGAAGAGCACGTTCACCCCGGCATTGCCTCCGGCCCCGCCGGTCCCGCTCTGGGCGGTGGTGAAGATGGAGAGGAAGAGCGCCCCGAGTCCCAGGATCCAGGCGAACACGCTGCCCACCACCGTGTCGTCGGCGCTCGCCCGCCGCCCCAGCGCGGCCATGAGGAGGGCGAAGGCCACGCACCCCCCGTAGAGCCCCAGGCGGAGATCGACACCGAAGGCCAGGGCGGCGAGCGCCCCGGTGAAGGCGACGTGGGACAGGGCGTCCCCGCTGAACACCTGGCCCCGCAGCACCACCACGTACCCGACCAGGCCCGCGGCCAGGGCGATGCAGGTGCCGGCGATGAAGGCCGCCCGCAGGAACGGGTGGTCGAACATGTGGGAGAGCTCGGTGAGCAGGCCGGAGGCCGGCAGGAGGGAGACCGGCAGGCCGGAGGCCGTCAGGAGGGAGGGTGTCAGGGGGGAGGCCGTCATCACGCGCCCGCCGCCGATCCCGACGGTGCAGCCGCCGTCGATCCGGATGATGACGGGGACGGCGTACGGGACCGGTGCGGTGGTCGCGCCTGGATCCGCTCCGCCAGGGCCCGCCAGCCCGCGGCCACCACATAGACCGTGAAGCCGAAGGTCGAGACGTAGAAGCCGACCGGATAGACCGAGAAGAATGCCGCACCCAGCGACAGCCAGGTGATCGCCACCGCCAACACGATGGTGACCACGAAGCTCACCGCCGGCCGGGCCGTCAGCTGCTGGGCCGCCGCCGCCGGCATCACCAGCAGGGCGAACACCAGCAGGGCACCGGTGATCTGGCTGACCTCCGCGGCGGTACACCCCAACAGCAGCAGGAAGACGACGGACAACCCCCGGACCGGGACCCGGCGGGCGGCCGCCACGTCTGCGTCGACGGTGGCGAAGAAGAGCGGTCTGCCCAGCGCGGCGAGGACGCCGAGCACCACCACGGCGGCCACCCCGAGCGTCGCCACCTGGCTGTCCGAGATCCCGAGGAACGTCCCGAACAGCAGTCCGGTGACGCTGTCGAGGAAGCCGCCGTACAGGCTCACGAACAGGACTCCGCACGCCAGAGCGAATGCCTGCACGGTACCGATGACCGCGGATTCCTGGCTGTGGGCCCGACCCGAGGAGGAGCGGGGCACGAGCGCGATGACCACGGCCGCGGCGATGCTCCCGGCGAAGTACCCAACCGTCGCGCTGAGTCCCAGCCAGACGGCGCCGGCCGCGCCGGGGAAGGACACGATGGCGAGTGTGTGGCCGGCGAAGCTCTGCCGCCTGAGCACCATGAACCACCCGACCGCGCCGGCGACGACCGCCACGATCGTCCCGGCCCGATAGGCGTTGACCATGAAGTGCAGGCCGAACATCTGCTGCAGGACGATACCCATGGCCATCGTCACGCCCGGACCATCAGCGGGGGTGCCCGGTGTGGCGATCGGCATGGTGAGCCGGCGCCTCCGGTTGGCCGACGACTACCATCCGCCCGTCCGAGGTGCGCAGGACCTCGATCGGGGTGTCGTACAGCGCGCTCAGTGTCTCGGAGGTGATGACCTGCTCGGGCGGCCCGCTGACCGTCCCGCCCCGGGCCACGTAGACGACCCGGTCGAGATAGGAAAGGATCGGGTTGACGTCGTGAGCCACGATGAGGACGGTGATGCCGTACTCATCGCTGATCTCGGAGACCAGCCCGGCGATGGCGGCCTGATTCGGAAGGTCGAGGCTGTCGAGGGGCTCGTCAAGCAACAGCATCCGGGGCCGGCGGACCAGCGCCTGGGCGATCAGCAGGCGCTGCTGCTCACCGCCGGACACCTGGCCGATCGGGCGGCGGGCGTAAGAAGTGGCCCCCACCATTTCGACCACCTCGTCGACCCGCTGCCGCGCCGCCCGGCTGCCGGCGAACAGTGAGGCGCTCCCGGGGAACGGCAGCCCCCATCGGTCGCCATCGCTTCCCAGTCGGACGATGTCGATTCCGCGGACACGGAGGTTGGGGTCGAAATTCCTCCGCTGGGGCAGGTAGCCGATGTCCTTCCCCGAGAGGCCGGGCGGCCGCCCGAGCACGGTCGCCCGGCCCTCGGACAACGGCTGGACCCCCAGCATCGCCTTGATCAGCGTCGACTTCCCCACCCCGTTGGGGCCCAGCACGGCGACGAACTCGCCCGTACCGATCTCCAGACCCACGTTCGACCAGATGGTGCGGCCACCGAGTTTCACGGCGGCACCCTCGAACCGCACCGCAAGCAGAGCAGGGCCCACCTCGGCCGCGACGGAGCTACCCATTGGTCACGTTGGACGGGTTGGACGGGTTGGACGGGTTGGACGGGTTGGACGGGTTGGACGGGTTGGACGGGTTGGACGGGTTGGCCCGGGCCAGCGCCGCCTGGATGTCGAGGAGCTGCTTGGTCTGCCACGCCTGGTAGGTGGCACTCGCCGGCCGCAGTGTCTCGGTGATGGCGACGAAGGGTATGTGGACCGCCTTCACCTCGGCGAGTTGGGACTGCACGTCGGTCGTCACGTTCTGGCTGTTGTACACGTACACCCTTATCTGGTGGTTCCGTATCTGGTTGTCTATGGTCTCCTTGTCACGGACCGATAGGTCGGACCCCTCGCTTATCGCCGTGAGCGCGGTCGGCGGTGTGATCAGGTCGAGCCCGAGCGCCGGCGCCAGCATGGCGAAGATCGACTCCGACGCTCCCACCGGCGTCCCCGCATAGCGCGCCCTGATCGACGAAAGGGTCTCGGAGTACTTCTCGAGGGAGACGGTGTCGAACGCGATCTCCTGTCTGGCGAAGTACGAACGGTCGGCCGGGTCGATCCGCTGATAGTCGGCCACCATCTGCCTGATCACCGTCTGGACGTCGGCCGGGTTGTACCAGCGGTGTGGGTTGCCGCCCACGGCCACGCCGAGGAGGGTTCCGACGTCGAGCGTGGCGGCCTTCCCCGGGTCGGCGGCGAGCAGCCGCTGGACCCACGGGTCGTAGCCGATCCCGTTCTCCACGACGAACTGCGCCTGGGCCAGCGTGCGGGCATCGGCCGCTGTCGGCTCATAGGCGTGGGGATCAGTATTTGGATTGGTAATGATACTCATAACATGAGCGTGAGCCCCGCCGAGCTGGGCGGCGATGCTCCCCCAGAAGTTCTCGGCCGCCGCCACCTGGACCACCCGTTCCGAGGCGAATCCCGACGGGCCTGTGGACATGGGATGAGTGGCCCCGCAGGCGCTCAGCATGGTCACGGTGGCCATCGCCATCGCCACCACCCCGAAGGAGCCAGTTCGGCGCCCTGCTGCCGGCCCTGCCACACCGCCCGCCGCCGGCCCTGCCACGGGCCCCCTCCCACCGGATTTCTGGCCTTCGCCAGAATCCGGTGATGGAACTGCCACTGCTCTCACTCTCGACGGGCCTCGATCGATGTTCATCAGCCTAGCCGAGAACCATTCTTATTACAAGGCTGTACGACGTGGCCCACCACACAGGCCCCCCGTCAGTCTCAGGAGCGGATGGCCAGGCCCGTCGCCCACAAGTCGCGAGCGGTCTCGAGGTCCTCGGCCCTCGGGCCCGCACCCCGGCCCGGAACCTCCAGGATCGCCGGAACACCCTGGAGGGCGGGCTGGCCGAGGAGCGCAGCCAGGCGTTGTCGGCCGATGGTGCCCTCCCCGAGGTTCTCATGTCGGTCCCGATTGGCCCCGAAGGCGACCTTCGAGTCGTTGAGGTGCAGACAGCGCAGCCGGTCGAGTCCCAGGGTGTCCGACACCCGGTCGACCACCGCATCGGCCTCGTCGACGGTGCCGAACGATACGCCAGACGCCCACAGGTGCTGGGTGTCGAGGCACAGGCCGAGCCGCTCGTCGGAGCCCGTGGCGTCGATGACGGCGGCCAGCTCCTCGAGGGAGCGGCCCACCGTGTTGCCGGCCCCGGCCGTGTTCTCCAGCAGGATCGGGCACGGGGCCGAGTCCGGATCCAGCGGGGTCGGATCCAGCGGGGTCGGATCCAGCGAGTCCAGTGCCCGGACCAGCGCCTCGGCGATCCCCGGGAGTGCCGCCTCGAACCCTCTCCCCCGGTGACTCCCGAGGTGCAGGATCAGCCCTTCGGCGCCCATGGCCCGGGCCGCCGCCAGATTGGCGTCGAGGCATGCCCGGGACTTCGCCGCCAGCTCGGCGTCGGTGGTCGCAAGGTTGATGAGGTAGGTGGCATGGCAGAAGGTGGAGGTGATCGAGGGGTGCTCGGACTGCGCCTCACGGTAGCGGTCCAGCACCTCCGGGCCGTACTGGGACGGCTTCCACATCCGCGGGCTCTGGGTGAAGAACTGGACGGCCTCGGCTCCGATGTCGGCACCGTGCTGCAGGGCGGGGAGCAGGCCCCTCCCACCCCGGACATGGGCTCCGAAACGCATGCGGAACGGTAGCAGCGGCCCGTGTATCACCCCCCTGGGAGGATTCATCCATGGCTTCAGCCGTCGGCACCGCAGAGCGTCGTTCGGGACCCGTCCGTCCGGGCGGTGCCGTTCCTGGCGCGGCCACAATGTCACCCGATGCCGGCCTTCGTGCCCGTCTGGAGGCCGCCCTCGACGTCCTGGCCGCCGTGGTGTCCGAACTGGACCCGGGGTGCCTGACGGGCGTGGATGCGACAGTGCTCTACGAGTCCTTCGCCGGATTCGAACGCCTGTCCGTGGCGGGCAAGACACTCTTGGCGCCGCGGATCGAGGGTTCCGGGATCTGGAGGGAGGGTGGCCATCGGAGTCCCGCGGCCATGCTGGCCTCTCTCGAGGGGGTCTCGCCCGGCCAGGCGAAGAACACCCTGACCAACGGCCGCCGCCTCGATCAGCTGCCGAGCACCGAGGACGCGGTCCGCAAAGGGTCTCTCTCTGCCCCCAAACTGAATGAGCTGACGGGGGCGGGGGTACTCGATCCGGCGCGGGAGGCAGAGCTGCTCGAAGGCGCCGACCAGGCACCCCTCCAACATGTGAGGGAGCGCTGCCACCGCTCGCGGGCGACGTCTCGATCGGTCGATCCTGTGGCCAGGGTAAAGGAGATCCGGGCCTCCCGGCACTTCTCGTCCTGGACCGATCCCGACGGGGCCTTCTGCTACCAGGGCCGGGACACCGCCGACCGCGGGGCTCAGATCCTCACCCATGTGAACCACGCGGCCACCCGCATCCGTCGGGCACGCCGGGCGATGGAGGAGGGGGTCACCGAGCCCGAGGGCGCGGTGAGGGCCGACGCCTTCTTTCTGCTCCTGACCCGACGACCCATCGACTCCGGCACAGAACCGGAGCCGAAGCCTCCGGCCACCGACTCTCCGGCCACCGACTCTCCGGCGTTGTTCGATCCTCGCCTCCGGCCACGAACTGATCCCGGCCCGGGGCCCGTCGTCGATCCTGACCTCGATCCCGACACCTGCTCAGGAGACGCCGGCGACCTTGACGACGCCGACGACGGGCCTTCGTCCGACTCCCTCGACATCATCGATCGGCCCCCTACCTGTTCGGTCATGGTGCGGGTGGACCTCTCGGCTTTGCTCCGGGGTCATGCGGTCGACGGCGAGCTTTGCGAAATCGACGGTCAGGGTCCGATCCCGGTGCCCATGGCGAGGGACATGGCCAACGACTCGTTCCTGAGGCTGGTCTTTCACCGGGCCGGTGACATCCGAGCCGTCTCCCATCTGGGACGGACCATCAACCGGACCCTCCGGACGGCTCTGGTCCATCGGGACCGGACGTGTGTGGTGCCGGGCTGCGGCGTCAGGTTCGGGCTCGAGATCGATCATGTGATCCCGGTTGCTGAAAACGGGCCCACCGAGCTCGACAACCTCGCGCTCCTCTGCGGTCACCATCATTTCTTGAAGACCTACGAAGGATGGACCCTTGCCCGCTCCGGCACGATGCCCGACGGCAGCCCCGAGTGGAGCTTCGAGGCCCAACCCCGCTTCGGGCAGGAGCCCGGCCTCGGCATCGACACCCCGGATGGCCGGGCAGAATGGAAGCATCGGCATGACAGGGACCGCCTGGAATAGCGAGGGCGAAAAGCCCGACCATTGGACCGATCCGATAGCTTGGACCCAATGCGGATCCTGGTGTTGGGGGCGGGGTTTGGTGGCCTCGAGTTGTCGACGAGCCTCTCGGAGGACTTGGGTGGGGATGCTGAGGTCGTCCTTATCGACCGGAGTGAGGGGTTCGTGTTCGGGTTCTCGAAACTCGACGTCATGTTCGGGAGGACACTGCCCGACGCGGTTTTCCATCCCTATAGCGACATAGAGAAGCCCGGCCTCCGGTTCGTCCAGACGACGATCCGATCGATCGACCCCGCGGCGGTGCGAGTCGAGACCGACTCCGGGGTCTTCGATGCCGACATCATGGTCATCGCGTTGGGGGCCGACTTGGAACCCTCTGCCACCCCGGGCCTGGTCGAATCCGGCCACGAGTTCTATACGATCCGCGGAGCGTTCGCTCTGCGCGAGGTGCTGTCGGACTTCGCCGGCGGTCACGTCGTCGTCGGGGTGACGTCGACTCCGTTCAAGTGCCCTCCGGCACCCAGCGAGACCGCGCTCCTGATGCACGACTACCTCACGAAACGGGGGATCCGTGACAACTCCTCCATCTCGTTGGTGATGCCCTTCGGGTCTCCCATCCCGCCATCGCCGGCGGCGTCAGAAGCCCTGCTGGTTGCCTTCGCCGGCCGGGAGATCAGCTGGCACCCCGACCGACTGGTGAGAGGCCTCGACCCCCAACGGAAGGTGGTCCTGTTCGGCGACGGGAGCGAAATGCCCTACGACCTCTTCCTCGGCGTCCCACAGCACTCGGTGCCTTCTGTAGTAGCGGAGTCGGGTCTGACGGTCGACGGGTGGGTGCCGGTGGACCCGCTCACCCTGCAGACAGACTTTCCGAACGTCTACGCCGTTGGCGATGTGACCAGCGTGGGCACCCCGAAGGCGGGGGTCTTCGCCGAGGGGCAGGCATCGATCGTGGCCGAGCAGATCGTCTGGCGGGTGCGGGGTGGTACGGCACCCGCCACCTATGACGGGCACGGGATCTGCTATCTCGAATTCGGCCACGACCTGGTCGCACGCGTCGATGTGACCTTCTTGAGCGGCCAGGCCCCCTTCGGGGACCTCGACGGTCCGTCGCAGGCAATCGCCGCCGACAAGATCGACTTCGGCACGAGCCGGATCCAGCGCTGGTTCGATCGCACCTGGGTCGGCGGCAGACCGTCGTCCGCCTGACCCCACCGTCCTCTTGCGGCCGGCGGGGAGCTACTTCTTCGACCACCAACCGGCACCCGACACCAGCACGCCGGCCTCGACCAACTTCTGGCATGCCTCGGCGGCGGCGGGGATGGAGAGGTCGGTGCGGATCAGGATCGTCTCGAAGGCGGTCGGCGTGTCGTCCACCGCCGCCCAGACAACGCGTTGGGGGTCGGTCATCGCCAGGTGCTCCAAATGCGCCCCGTGCGCCTGGTGGGCCACCCCCGACCTGCCCGCCGCGTGGCGTTCCCCGCCCGTCACAGGAGCCGACCCAGGCGTCGACCTAGGCGTCGACCCAGGCGTCGACCGAGGAGCCGACCCTGACCGGAGGGTAGACACCGAGTGCTGGGACGCGGCTCCGAGGTCGGAGGGAGCAGGATCGGCTTCCTCCATGTCCCGTCCGGTCCTGGCCAACGAGATCGCCACCAGCACGTCGGTTGCATCCCGCACCGGAGTGCACCCATCCACCAGCAGCGCATTGGAGCCCTCCGACGCCCGGCTGTGGACCGAGCCGGGTACCGCACATACCGGAATCGATCTGCGGGCGGCGGCCTCTGCCGTGTAGAGCGACCCTCCGGCGTAGTGGCTCTCGACCACCACGACCACGTCGGAGAGAGCGGCGATGATCCGATTGCGGGCGGGGAAGACGCCCGGATGGGGGCGTGTTCCCAGTGGAGACTCTGAGAAAACCACCCCGCGGGCGGCGACCTCCGACCACAACTCCGAGTTCGAGGACGGGTAGACGACGTCGAGCCCCGTGCCCACCACGGCCACCGGCGGTGCCGCACCCTCGGTGGCCCCCCTGACCACACCGGCATGTGCGGCTCCGTCGATCCCGCGGGCCAGCCCCGACACCACGACCACCCCAGCGGAGGCAAGCTCACTGGCGAGGTCGGAAGCCACCTGCCGGCCGTAGTGGGTGGCCGAGCGGGTGCCGACGATGGCCACCCGGGGCCGCCCTTCGGGCACAGCCGGCTCACCCTTGGCGAACAGTACGGCCGGAGCTCCGGGATCGCCCAACAGCATCGACGGGTACCCGGCCCGGCCGGGCAGGAGAACCTGAACCCTGGCCCTGGAGTATCGTTCCTCCACTTCCCTCACGTCGGTCTTCCGCGCCGCAGCACCGAATTTCCGGGCGGGGTCGCCGGGGTGTATCCCCGCCCTCAGCGCCTTCAGGGCGGTTACCGGCCGGAACCCGTCCAGCACCTTGGAAAGACGCACCGGAGTCATCCCCGGCAGACTGGCGAGGGTGGCTGCGTGGGTCTGGTCATCGCTCAGGGCCGCAATCGGAACGGTCATCGGGGCGGTCTTCGGGGCCATCATCGGACCTCGGACCCGAGCAGCAGCTCCCGCCGGCACCGGAGGAGGAGGGCCTCGCGGACATGCGACTCCCCAACCGCTCCGTTAACGCCCTCGAGGTCGGCCACGGTGCGGGCCAGTCGGTGCACCCGGTGCAATCCGCGGGCGCTGAGCGCGCCGGAACGGACCTCGTGCTCGACCAAGCGGGCCGCGTCCCTGCACAGGGGGGCCCTCTCATCGAGCATCGACCCCTCCAGTTCCGCGTTGACCGTCACGCCGCGCCCGACGGCCCGGAGGCGGGCCCGGGCGACCCGTTCGGCCACCGCCGAGGTCGTCTCGGCATGACCGCGGCCCATCAACTCGTCGACCTGCGGTCGGTCGACCCGGATGGCGATGTCGAACCGATCGAGGAGGGGACCCGACAACCTGCGTGCATAGCGTTCCCGGGCCGAGCTGCCGCACCGGCAGGCCCCCGGTGCGCCCCCCTCGCCGCACGGACAGGGATTCATGGCCCCGACCAGGATGAACCGGGCCGGATAGGTGGTGGAGCCCCGGGCCCGGCTCACGTGCACCTGGCCCGCTTCGAGCGGCTGACGCAGCGCGTCGAGGACTGTTGCCGAGAACTCCCCCATCTCGTCGAGGAACAGGATGCCGCCGTGGGCCAGGCTGATCTCCCCCGGCCGCATCCAGCTGCTGCCGCCGCCGATCATCGCCACCGGGGACGTGCCGTGGTGCGGGGCGCGGAACGGCGGCCGCTCGATGAGCCCGGAGGGTGCCGGTGGGAGCCCCGCCACGGAATGAACCCTCGTCACCTCCAGTGCTGTCGACCGCGGGAGGTCCGGAAGTAGGTCCGGGAACCGGTTGGCCAGCATGGTCTTCCCCGACCCGGGCGGTCCCACCAGCAACAGGTGATGGCCACCGGCGGCCGCCACCTCCAGTGCCCGGCGGGCCAGTCGCTGCCCTCGGATATCAGCGAGGTCCTGCCCCGAGTGGCTCGAAACCGACGATCGCGGCGAGCTGTCCGGAGTCCAGGTCGAAGGATCGGACACGGGGTCATCGGATTCAGGATCACCGGGCTCGGGCCAAGGTCGATTCCCCGACAATCGATCGACCAGGGCGCCGAGAGTGGACGACGTGCGGATGACGCCCCCGCCCAGGCGCGCCTCACGACCGCTCGCCGCTGCCACTATCAGCCGATAGCGGCCGAGTGCCTCGGCCAACACCACCGTCCCCGGGACTCCTCGCAGCGATCCGTCGAGACCCAGTTCACCGACGAAGGCGGTGTTGTCGACTGCGCCCGGGTCCAGCTCACCGGCGGCCACCAGCACGCCGATGGCGATGGGCAGGTCCAGGCCGGCACCGCCCTTGCGCATGCCCGAAGGGGCGAGGTTGACGGTGACCCGGCGCAGTGGCCACGAAAGTCCGCTCGACAGGAAGGCGGCCCGGACCCGGTCGCGGGACTCCCGCACCGCGGTGTCGGGGAGGCCGACGACCGTGAACCCCGGAAGGCCATTGGACACGTGGACTTCGACGAAGACCTGCTTCCCGTCGACCCCGATGAGGACGGCGGAGGGAATGGCGGCGATCATGGCGCCTCCGATGAGATCGGTCCGGTGCCGCTGCCCATGCCAGTTGCCATGGTCAGATCGAGGGCGCCAGGGAGGATGGAGGATGGAGGACCGCCGGAAAGGGGTGCGTGCGGCCACTCGATGGCACCTCGGTCACCCTACGGCTGCGCTGTCACACTCCGACGGTCGCACTCCGGTCCCAGCCCTGACGCCCGGAGCCGTCTGAACCCGGCGCCGTCTGGACCGAGCGCCGTCTGGACCTAGCGCCGTCTGGACCTAGCGCCGTCTGCACGCGGCGCCGTCTGCACGCGGCGCCGTCTGGACCGAGCGCCGTCCGGACCGAGCGCCGTCCGGACTCAGCGTCCCTTGAATTGCGGATCACGCTTCTGGGTGAAGGCCGCGATGGCCTCCATGGTGTCTGCCGTGCCGAAGTTGACCGCCTGCGAGCGGGACTCCTCCTCGATGGCCTGGTCCATGGACAGCCCGAGGGAGTTGTTGAGCATCGTCTTGGTCATGGACAGGGCCAGCGGGGGCCCGGCGGCGAGGCGCCTGGCCCACTCGCCGACGACCTCGTCGAGCTGATCGTCCGGAACGACCCGGTTCACCACCCCGAACTCGGCAGCCTGCCGGGCGGTGATGATGTCAGCGAAAAAGGCGAGCTCCTTGGCCCTGTGGAGGCCGATCAGCCGGGGGAGCAGCCACGACGCACCGAAGTCCAGTGAGAGGCCGCGCTTGGCGAAGATCTGGGAGAACCGGGCCGACTCCGAGGCGACCACCAGGTCACAGCCCAGCGCCATGCTCATGCCGGCCCCGGCCGCGATGCCGCTCACCTTGGCAATTGTCGGCTTGGGCAGGCGGTGCAGTCGGAGCGCGACGTCTCCCAACGCCCGCATCTGCACAAGGTAGGGGTCCCCCGGACGGCCGGCCACATCTGACGGGTCACCGAGGTCGGCCCCGGAACAGAATGCGTCGCCGGCGCCGGTCAGGACCAAGACCAGGTCGTCCCGGTCGCCGGCCACCTGATCGAAGGTGGCGAGGAGCTCGCGCCACATCCGGCCGTTGGCTGCGTTCTTGCGGGTCGGGCGGTTCATCGTGACGGTGACAACGCCCTCGTGGCGTTCCACCAACAGGGTCTCGAGCTCGTCGGGCATCCTCGCAGCCTAGGAGATCGCCGAGCCGCAGCACCCGGAGGCGATCACCGCGGGATGGGCGTTCGCCGAGCTGCCTCAGAACGCATCTTCGATGACCTCGACCTGGCCGGCGGTGATCGAGACGACGTCGAAGCGAACCTCCACCCGGGCCCGTCCCGAGGCAGGGGTCAGTTCCGACAGCCAACGTGCGGCCAATCGTCTGATCCGGCGTTGCTTGGCCTCGATCACCGACTCCGCACCGGTACCGAAGCGATCACTCGAACGGGTCTTCACCTCGCAGAAGACCACGGTCTTGCCGCGGCGGACGATCAGGTCCACTTCACCTTCCCGGCGACGCCAATTGCGATCGAGCACCTCGTAGCCGTTGTCCTCGTACCACCGGGCGGCCACGGCCTCCCCTTCCGCCCCGAGCACCTGGCGCCGATCGGACCCGGGGCCTGCGCTCCGACGCGGGCGGCCCGGAGCCGGCGAGCTCAAAGATCCTTCTCGGGCAGCCGTTCGATATTCACATCCCGGAAGGTGAGGATCCGCACCGAGGGTACGAAGCGGGCCGGGCGGTACATGTCCCAGACCCAGGCATCGTTGAGATTTACTTCGACACAGGCCGGCGAGGAGTCGGAGCGCACCTGCACCTCCACACTGTTGGCCAGGTAGAAGCGCCGCTCGGTCTCCACCACGTAGGCGAAGAGCGGGAGAACGGCGCGGTACTCCTGCACCAGGGCAAGTTCGATCTCCGACTCGTAGCGCTCGAGATCCTCCTCGCTCATGACACTGCCCCGCTCATCTCACGGCGCGGGGCGCCAGACGCCGAGAGCAGGGGCCGGACGGCGGAACCGGCGCCGGCAGAGGACCGGCAGACCACCGGTCAGGGCCGGGCAGACCGCCGCTCCTTGATCTTCGCCGCTTTCCCATGGCGGTCGCGCAGGTAGTAGAGCTTGGCCCGACGGACGTCACCCAGGGACACGACCTCGGTCTTGGCGATCACCGGGGAGTGGACGGGGAAGGTGCGCTCGACCCCGACGCCAAAGCTCACCTTGCGGACGGTGAAGGTCTCACGGACGCCGGTCCCCTGACGCTTGACCACCGCGCCCTGGAACACCTGGACGCGTTCGCGGGTGCCCTCGACGACCCGCACGTGCACCTTGACGGTGTCGCCCGGGCGGAAGTCGGGGATGTCCTCCCGGAGGCTGTCGCGGTCGATGATGTCGGTCGGGTTCATGGGGCGCGTCTTTCCACGTATCGTTCGAACTCACCCGCCGGGTTCCCGGCCGCAGCCCTCACCAGGTGATCTCTTCCAAGGGAGCTCTGGGCGGTCCGGGCCTTCGATCCGAACGCCGGTCGAACCGGCGCCGGCGAGGCTCACCAATCGTAGCCGTGATCGCGCAGCAGTCGCGCCTCACCGTGCTCGACCAGGAGCCGGACCTCGTCCGCCGACAGGGGGCCCCGGGCGGTCATGAGGTCAGGGCGCTGCCGCAGGGTACGGGCCAGGGCCTGGGCCCTGCGCCAGCGCTCCACCCGTCCGTGGTCGCCGGACAGGAGGACCCCGGGGACGTCCCAGCCCCGGAAGGCGGCAGGGCGGGTGAACTGGGGGTATTCAAGGAGGCCGGCCGAGAAGCTCTCGTCGGCGGCGGAGCGGTCGTTGCCCAGCACTCCGGGGAGCAGTCGGGCCACCGCCTCGACCACCACCAGGGCCGCCAGTTCGCCTCCGGCCAGCACGTAGTCGCCCACCGAGAGGTCGCCATCGACCAGGTGGTCCGCCACCCGCTGATCCACCCCCTCGTAGCGACCGCACAACAGCGAGAAGCCTCCCTCATTCGTCGCCAGCTCTTGGGCGACCGCCTGGTCGAAGCGCCGACCCGACGGGGAGAGCAGCAGCAGGGGTCTGGGCAGGCCGTCCGGTTGTGCCTCCACCGCCTCCACCGCCCCGAACACCGGCTCTGGGGCCAGCACCATCCCCGCTCCGCCACCGAACGGGGCATCGTCCACCGAACGATGAGGGCCAGTCGCCGCGCTCCGTACATCATGGCTCCGAAGGTCCAGCCTCCCCCCGGCCCGCGCCCGACCGAGGATCGAAGCGTCGGCGTAGTGCTCGATGACCTCGGGGAACAGAGTGAAGACGTCGATCCGGATGGGGAGCATGGACGGACGGAGTCAGCCCAGGTCGAGGAGGCCGTCGGGCACGTCCACCGTGACCAGTAGGCCGGGCCGACTCCCCACTACGAACCGGAGGGGGATCAGACCTCCTCCCTCGAGGACCAACAGGTCGCTGGCCGGATTGGCCTCGACTCCCTCCACCGTGCCGAGAAGCCGCCCTTCGGTGTCCTCCACCGTTGCCCCGATCAACTCGTGGACCCACAGGGCATCGGGGTCATCCAGGGGCGGCGCGAACAGCTCGGTCCCCCGAAGGGCGTCGGCCTGGTCGATACCGGAGACCCCGTCGAAAGCGACGATATGCCGGTGTCCGTGGGGCGACGAGCGGAGGACCCGGAATTCACGCCCGTCCGCATCGCAGAGCACGGACCCGGGCGCCACCCGCTCCAGCCGGTTGGTGCTCAACGACACGATCAGGTCCCCCTTGAGCCCGTGGGGCTTCACGATGGAGCCCACCTGGAGCATGGCCGTCCTGCTCATCGGGTGGGACGGGTGGCGAGGATAGGAAGGACAGGAATGGCGGGGATGGCAGGAATGGCGGGGATGGCAGGAATGGCGGGGATGGCAGGAATGGCGGGGATGGCGGGAAGGCGGGTTCGGACGTGTCGGATGTCTCCAACGCCAGGGCCGGCGGGTGCGGGGTCGGCGGCGCGGGGCACCGAATCGGCGGACTCAGCCGTCGTCGATGTCGACGCTGGTCCGGATGCCGTCACGGGCACCGGCGGCCGCCACCACGGTGCGGATCGCCTGGGCCACCCTTCCCCGGCGCCCGATCACCCGTCCCATGTCGTCGGGGGCGACATGGATGCGGAAGCGGACGGAATCGCCCCGCTCCTCGGTGTTGATGACCACGGAATCGGGATCCGAGGTGATGGAGCTGACCAGGTAGGTCACCACCGCCAGGGGAGTGCCGCCCGAGACCCGGTTTCCGGCATCGTCGTCCTCATGGCCGTCGTCATCCTCGATGGTGTTGACATCGTCGTCTGAATCGAGGGCCAGATCGTCACTCATGTGGCCGCCTTGGCCGTCGCAAACTCGTCGAGTGCCCCGGACTGCTTGAGCAACTTCTCGACCCGCTCGGTCGGCGTCGCCCCCTGCGAGAGCCATTTCACAGCCTTGGCGTTGTCGATCTCGATGACGGCGTCGGGCTCGGCCAGCGACTTGCCACGGGGAGCGTAGGTGCCCACGATCTCGATGAATCGACCGTTTCGCGGCGAACGGCTGTCCGCCGCCACCAGCCGGTACGTCGGCTGCTTCTTCTTCCCGATCCGCACGAGGCGGAGCTTTACTCCCACGTTGAACTCCTCTGCATTGTGTCGATAGCGCCCAGTAGTCTCCCACCAATGACGGGTTGACGGGCAATCGGCCCCATTCGGACGGGCCCGCCCCGCTGGGCGTTGCCGGAACGGCCCTCGGTCAGCGAGCCTTGGGGGTGACCCGGCCGCCGCCCTTGCCCTTCTTCCCGCCCCTGCCCTTCGCTTTCATCTGGGCCGCCCCTGCGCCTTGGGCCCCGGCCAAGCCGGCCAACGCGGAAGGGTCTCCTCCGCCCGCGCCCCCGCCCATGGCCCCTCCGGCGCCGGCGACCTCGGCCATCTCGGCCATGGCCTTCGGCGACATCCTCCCACCTCGCCCGAACATCCCGCCCAAGCCGCCGAGGCCGCCCGGCCCGCCGGACTTGCCCATACCCTTCATCATCTTCTGCATCTCCCGGAACTGCTTCAGGAGTGCGTTCACGTCGGAGGTGGCGGTCCCGCTCCCGTTGGCGATCCGGACCCGCCGGGCGCCGTCGATGATCGACGGGTTCCCCCGCTCGGTGGGCGTCATCGAGCGGATAATGGCCTCGACCTGGCCGATCTGACGATCGTCAATGGCGGCGGAGGCCTGCTTCAGATCCTTCGGCACCCCTGGGAGCAGGGACAGCATCCCCGAGACCGAGCCCATCTTCTTCACCTGTTGCAACTGCTCCAAGAAGTCCTCGAGCGAGAACCGCCCCTCGATCATTGCGGCCGCACCCTTGGTGGTGACGTCCTTGTCCATGGTCCGGTCGGCCTGCTCGATCAGGCTGAGCACGTCGCCCATCCCGAGGATCCGGTCGGCCATCCGGTCGGGATGGAACAGGTCGAAGTCGTCGAGCTTCTCGCCGGTGGAGGCGAAGGCGATCGGCTTGCCCGCCACCTCCTTGACCGAGAGCGCCGCCCCGCCCCGGGCGTCGCCGTCGAGCTTGGTGAGGATCACACCGTCGAGCTCGAGCGCCTCATGGAACGCCGCGGCCGTCGACACCGCGTCCTGGCCGGTCATCGCATCGATCACCAGGAACGTGTAGTGGGGGTCCACGGCTGCGGCGATGTGGCCGATCTCGGCCATGAGGTCCTCGTCGACGGCCAGACGGCCGGCGGTGTCGACGATGAGGACGTCCCGGCCCAGGCGCCGGGCCTCATCGAGCCCGGCGGCGGCCACGGCGACCGGGTCAGTGGGCTGGCTGAAGACGGTGATGCCCGCCTGCTGCCCGAGCACCCTCAGCTGCTCGACCGCCGCCGGTCGCTGGAGGTCGGCCCCGACCAGGAGCGGGTTGCGGCCCTGCTGTTTGAACCAGCGGGCCAA
>Ga0307373_10005081_pt1 | contig 21752 bp, 27 predicted proteins | sample OX2MG_FD_202534 | JGI IMG/M metagenome (GOLD analysis project Ga0307373, IMG submission 202534) | Soil microbial communities from Risofladan, Vaasa, Finland - OX-2 | ecosystem: Environmental > Terrestrial > Soil > Coastal area > Acid sulfate soil | place: Finland: Risofladan, Vaasa | collected...
TTGCCGGCCATCGCGTCCTCTCTAGCGGATGAAGCCCTCGTAGTTGCGCATCAGGAGCTGGGCTTCCAGCTGGCGCATCGTGTCGATCGCTACCCCGACCACGATCAGCAGCGATGTCGCGCTCAGCAGCAGCGTCTTGACGCCGGTCAGCGTGGACGCGATGAAGGGCAGGATGGCGACCACGCCGAGCGCCAGGGCGCCCACGAGCGTGATCCGTATCAACACCTTGGTCAAGTAGTTGTCGGTGTTCTTACCGGGCCGCACTCCCGGGATGAACGCTCCCTGCTTTTGGAGGTTCTCAGCGATATTCTGCTGCTGGAACAGCACGACGGTGTAGAAGTAGGTGAAAACGACCACCATCAGGAAGTAGACGATCTGGTACGCCAAGGCTTGCGGATTGAAGAAAGAGGACAGGGACCCGGCAAGGGATTTGACCCACGACTGGTCCGACGTTTGCAGGAAGTTCGCGATCATACCAGGAAACACCATGATGCTCACGGCGAAGATCAGCGGGATCATTCCGGCCGAGTTCACCTTCAAGGGGATGAACGTACTGCCACCGCCGTAGACGCGACGCCCGCGAATGCGCTTCGCGTGCTGCACCGGGATGCGGCGCATCCCCTCGTTGAGGAGCACGATCCCCACGATGGTGATGAGGCCGATGACGGCAAAGGCCACCGTGCCAAGGATGTTCTGCGTGACGCTACCGCCGCCGGCCAGGTTGCCGACCGCGCCCGGCAGGTTCGCCACGATCCCGCCGAAGATGATGATCGACACCCCGTTGCCGACGCCGTTCTCGGTGATGAGCTCGCCCAACCAGACCAGAAAGACGGTCCCGGCGATCATCGTGAGCAAGATGGCGACGCTGCGTAGCGCGGTCGCTGAGTTGAACAGGCCGAAGTTCTTGAGCACGCCCGCGCTCGACATCAGGACGGCCTGCCCGTAGCCCTGCAGCAGCGCAAGCGGGATCGTCATCCAGTGCGTGTACTGGTTCAGCTTGTTGCGCCCCTGGTTACCTTCACGGGAGAGCTCTTCCCAGCGCGGGATGATCGGGGTCAACAGCTGCATGATGATCGAGGCGGTGATGTACGGGTACACCCCCAGCGCCAGGATCGAGAAGTTCTTCAGGGTGCTGCCCGAGAACAGGTTGAGCATCCCGAGCAGTTGGTTCTGCTGCAGCAGCGTGTTGAGCGCAGCCCGGTCCACGCCCGGCACCGGAATCGTGGCGATGAAACGGAACAGCACCAGGATCCCGATGGTGTACAGGATCTTGCGCCGCAGGTCCGGGATCTTGAATGCGTTGAAGGTCGCCTCGAGCATCAGACGATGACCTCCGCCGATCCACCAGCCGCTTCGATCTTCGCGCGGGCGCTCTTGGAGAACTTATGAGCGCGTACGGAAACCGCCCGGCCCAGCTCCCCGTCGCCGAGGATCTTCACCGGGTACTCGAGTCCCCGTGTGATGCCGCGGTCGTACAGCACCTCCGGAGTGATCGGTCCGTCGACGTCCAGGTCGCCCAGCCGCTCGACGTTGACCACCTCGTACACCGTGCGGAAGATGTTCACGAAGCCGCGCTTGTACGGCAATCGCCGGTAGAGCGGGTTCTGGCCGCCCTCAAAACCCGGTCGAATCTGGCCGCGTGCGCCCTGGCCCTTGGTCCCTCGACCGGCGGTCTTGCCCTTGCCCGCGGCAATGCCGCGGCCCACACGCGTCTTCGCCTTGCGAGATCCCGGCGCGGGCTTCAGGTCGTGTAACTGCATCGCTCTCTCCTACCTGAGCCGTCGGCCTGCCGACCGACTACGGCTACCGGGTCTCGCCCTCGATGCGCACGAGGTGGCCGACTTTCGCGACCATGCCGCGAACCGACGGGTTGTCCGGCTTCTCCACCGTCTGGTTCAGACGATGGAAGCCGAGCGAGCGCACGGTCTCCTTCTGGTCCCGGCTGAATCCGATGGAGCTCCGAAAATAGGTGATCCGAATTGTAGGAGGCTGCTCGCTCATGACTCGCTCGCCTGTCCGCGCCGACGCAGCCGCTCGACCGGCACGCCGCGCCGCGCCGCAACCTCTTCGACCGACTCGAGACTGCGCAGCGCCTCGAGGGCCGCGCGGGTGACGTTGACCGGGTTGTCGCTGCCGAGCGACTTGGCAAGTACGTCCTGGATGCCGGCGGCCTCGACGACGGCGCGAACGCCGGCTCCGGCAATCACGCCGGTGCCGGGCGCGGCCGGCTTGAGCAGCACCCGAGCGGCGCCGAACTTCACCTCGACGGGGTGCGGGATGGTCCGACCGACCAGCGGCACCCGGATCATGTTCTTCTTGGCCGTCTCGACAGCCTTGCGGATCGAGTCGGGCACCTCACCGGCCTTGCCCAGGCCAACGCCCACGTGTCCACGACGGTCGCCCACCACGACCATCGTGCTGAAACTGAACCGGCGCCCGCCCTTGACGACCTTGGCCACCCGGTTGATCTGCACCACGCGCTCTTCGAAGTCTCCGACGTCATCCGAGCCCGTGCGACGTCGGTCTGTACGTGTCACCATCGATCTGCCCGTGCTCTCTCCCCGGCGGCTACTATCCGCCCGCTAGAACTCGAGTCCCGCCTCGCGGGCGCCTTCCGCCACGGCCTTGACTCGCCCGTGGTAGAGATAACCGCCGCGGTCGAAGACCACTGACGTAATGCCGAGCTCACGTGCCCGCTGTCCGACGACACGGCCGACGATGAGCGCCTGCTGCAGCTTGGGGTGCTCCTCCGGAAACTGCTCCCGGACACTTGGCTCCAGTGACGACGCCGCGGCCAGCGTATGGCCCGCCTCGTCGTTGATGATCTGCGCGTAGATGTGCGCGTTGCTGCGAAACACGTTCAGCCGCGGTCGACCCGAGGTGCCACTGACCTTGGCGCGCACTCGGAGGTGGCGTCGCTGACGGGGCGTCAGGTGTCGCTTGTACTGGTACCGCATCGCTGTCAGAGCTCTCCTTCACGGGCACGTACCGAGGGACTCCAACCGCGGCGGTCGCCTACCACTGCCGGCCACCGAACCATGGTTACCTCGGGTCCACCCGCCGAATCGGCAACCGGCCTACTTACCCACCTTGCCGGCCTTGCCGGCCTTGCGCCGCACGCGCTCGCCCGAGTAGCGCACGCCCTTGCCCTTGTAGGGCTCGGGCGGACGTACCCGTCGAATACGGGCCGCCTGCTCCCCGACGAGCTGCTTGTCGATGCCGATGATGCCGATGCGAGTCGGCGTATCGACGGCGAACGAGATTCCCGGCTCCGGTTCGACACGCACCGGGTGTGAGAAACCGAGAGCCAGCACGAGCGTCTTGCCGTCCAGCGCCGCCCGGTAGCCCACGCCCTGGATCTCCAGGTCCTTGCGATAGCCCTGTGTCACGCCCTGAATCATGTTCGAGACGAGCGTTCTGGTCAGGCCATGCAGTGCTTTGAATTCGCGGTCGTCGTTCGGGCGCGTCACCAGTAGGGTTCCGTTCTCACGATTGAACCCCAGGCGCGGGTGCACCCGCTGCTCCAGGTCGCCCTTGGGTCCATTGACCCGCACAACTCCCGGCTCGATCAGGACGTCGACTCCTGCCGGGATCTGAATCGGTCGACTGCCAATCCGCGACACGCCGTACCTCCGATGCTCAGTTGACGCCGTCGGCGCTACCAGACGGTGCAGATGACCTCGCCGCCAATTCCGCGACGACGGGCCTCGTGCCCCGCCAGCACGCCCTGCGGTGTGCTGACGATTGCGGTGCCGAGTCCGTTGCGGACCAGCGGCAGCTCGTCCTTGCCCGCGTAGACCCGCAACCCGGGCTTGGAGATTCGTCGTATCTCGCGGATCGCGTGGCGCCGGTCGGGGCCGTACTTCAACTCCAGCGTCAGCACGGGATGCGGCCGTCGCTCCTCGGTCCGGAAGCCCACGATGTAGCCTTCATCCTGGAGGATGCGGGCAATCGCCACCAGGATCTTGGTCGCCGGCATAGTGGTTTCCGGCTTCCGGGCCATCCCCGCGTTCCTGATCCGCGTCAGCATATCTGCGATGGGGTCGTTGATCGTCATCGATTCCGCTACTCCGCTTCCGCTCGCCGCCGATTACCAGCTCGACTTCGTGACGCCCGGCAGCTTGCCGTTCGAGGCCAGCTCGCGAAAGCAGATACGGCATACGCCGAACTTCCGCATGTAGGCCCGGGGTCGCCCACACAGTTTGCAGCGATTGCGATGCCGCACGGCAAACTTCGGCTGTCGCATGGACTTGATGATGAGGGACTTCTTCGCCATCTCTCCTCCGTCGCTCAGGCTTCGCGGAAGGGCATGCCCATCAGCTGCAGTAGCCGGCGCCCCTCCTCGTCAGTCTTGGCCGTCGTCGCGATCGAGACTTCGAGGCCGCGCACGCGGTCGATCCGGTCGTACTCGATCTCCGGAAACATCAACTGTTCGCGCAGACCCATGGTGTAGTTGCCTCGACCGTCGAAGGAGCGCGGGGAGAGCCCGTGGAAATCACGGATCCGCGGCAGCGCCGTTCCGATGAGCCGGTCCAGGAACTCATAGGCGCGGTCTCCCCGCAGCGTGACCATCACGCCGATTGGCATGCCTGCGCGCAGCCGGAAGGCGGCAATCGACTTCCTGGCGCGCGTGACCACCGGCTTCTGACCGCTGATGATCGACAGGTCGTTGGTTGCGGCGTCGAGTGCCCGGCCGTTAGCGATCGCCTCGCCCAGGCCGATGTTGAGCACGACCTTCTCGAGACGCGGCACCTCGAGCACGTTCTGGTACCCAAATTCAGTCATCAGTTCCGGAACGACTCCATCACGATATCGTTCGCGCAGGCGTGCTGCCATCTCGCTTCCTCACCTCGTCCCGTCGGCTCAGCGCTGCGGTCGCTCGACGACGGCGTTGCACTTCTTGCAGTAGCGAACTTTCTTGCCGGCGTCGTTGAAGCGGAATCCCACCCGCGTCGCCGTGTTGCACGACGGGCAGACCAGCATCACGTTGGCGACCGACAGCGGCGCCTCTTTCTCGATGATGCCCGCCTGCTGCACGCCAGGCACTGCCTTCTGGTGCTTCTTGATGCGATTGACGCCCTCGACCACCACGCGGTCCTTGCGCGGCAGATTCTGCCGCACCCGACCGCGCGCGCCACGGTCCTTGCCGGCGATTACCAGAACCTCGTCACCGCTGACGATCTTCTCAGCCATGTCTCTCCCTCGCCTCCGGGGCCAGCTACAGGACTTCCGGCGCGAGCGAGACGATCCGCATGAACTGGCGGTCACGCAGCTCACGGGCGACCGGCCCGAAGATGCGAGTTCCGCGCGGGTTCCCCTGCGGATTGATCAGCACCGCCGCGTTGTCGTCGAATCGAATGTGCGAGCCGTCCGGACGGCCGTACTCGTGCGCCGACCGCACCACCACGGCGCGAACCACGTCGCCCTTCTTGACCCCGGCGTGCGGCTGCGCCGACTTCACCGACGCAATGATGATGTCGCCCACACCGGCGTACTTGCGGCTCGAGCCGCCCAGGACCCGGATGCACATGATCTCGCGCGCGCCGGAGTTGTCGGCCACCTTCAAGCGTGTCTGCGGCTGGATCATTCGACTTCCTCCTCCAGACGGGCGCGACTAGACTCTCGTCGCCCGCTCGAGGATCTGACGAACGACCCAGCGCTTGGTCTTGCTGAGTGGTCGCGTCTCCTCGATCAACACCACGTCGCCGATGTGGCAAGAATTCTGCTCGTCGTGCGCCTTGAACTTGCTCGTCCGCCGGATCGTCTTGTGATAGATCGGGTGCCGGCGCACGTAGTCCACGGATACGACCACGGTCTTGTCCATCTTGTCTGAAACCACTCGGCCGACCTTCGTCAACCGGCGCGGCGGACTCTGCACGGTCCCAACGTCGCTCGCTTCCATCGGTGCTCTGTCTATCTCCCCTCAGTGCCAGCTGGGCGGCCGCGGTCCTACCCGCGAAGTGCCTCGTCCATCTGGGCAGCGATGTCTCGCTCGGTCTGGATCGTCTTTACGCGTGCGATGTCCCGCTTGATCTGACGAATGCGCATCGGGTTGGTTAGCTTGCCGACCGCCTCGTCAAAACGCAGATCGCGCCACTCGGTACGCAGCTCACTCAATCGGCCCGTGAGTTCCAGGTCGCCCATCTCGCGGATCTCGTGCGCCTTCATGCTTGCCCACCCTCGAATGCGGGTACGGTATGCGCAGCGTCGGTCTCGGCTGCCGCGCCCTCGCTGGCACCGACACCTTCCCGGGCCACGATGCGACATTTCATCGGCATCTTGTGGATGGCACGCATGAGCGCGTCCTTGGCGAGATCCTCGCGGACGCCCCCAAGCTCGAACATAATACGGCCCGGCTTGACCACCGCCACCCAGAATTCCGGATTGCCCTTGCCACTGCCCATGCGGGTCTCGGCCGGCTTCTGCGTCACCGGCTTGTCCGGGAAGATACGGATCCACACCTTACCGCCACGTCGGACCGCGTTGGTGATCGCGCGCCGAGACGCCTCTATCTGTCGGCTGGTCACCCAGGCCGGCTCAAGGGCCTCGATACCGAACTCCCCGAAGGCCACGGTATTGCCGCGCTGGGCAGTCCCCTTCATGCGGCCGCGCATGACCTTCCGATGTTTGACCCGCTTCGGCATCAACATGGTGCTGTTTCCAATCTCCGACTCCTGCCCAACTGCTACCCGGCCGCGGCTCCGATTTCGGTGATCTCGGGCGCCCGCCGGGCCGCCGGCAGGATATCGCCCCGGTAGACCCAGACCTTGACGCCGATTCGCCCATAGGTGGTGGCTGCGTGGACCACGGCGAAGTCGATATCCGCTCGGATCGTGTGCAGCGGTACGCGGCCTTCCATCTCGGTGACCGTCCGCGCCATCTCGGCGCCGCCCAGCCGCCCTCCAACCCGGATCTTGACTCCCTTGGCTCCGCGACGTACCGCCTGCGTCGCCGCGTGCTTCATAGCCCGCCGGTAGGAGACGCGCCGGGAGATCTGCTCGGAGATGCTCTCAGCGATCAGCCGCGCATCGAGCTCCGGGATCTTGATCTCTTCGATCTTGAGGTGGACCTTCTTCCCGATGCGTTGCTCGAGGAGCTGCCGCATGCGCTCGACATTCGCGCCCTGTTTGCCGATCACGATGCCCGGCTTCGAGGTGTGGATCGTCACCTCGATGCGGTTCGCAGCGCGCTCAATGTCGATCCGTGAGATGCCGGCGCGCGTCAGCTCGTCGTTGATCTGGCGACGGATCGCCAGGTCCTCGTGAAGCTGGTCGGTATAATTGCGCTCGGCATACCACTTTGACTCCCAGTCGCGGATGATGCCGACGCGGAATCCGATCGGGTTGACCTTGCGTCCCAAGCTACACTCCCTCCTTGATCTCTTCGACGATAACCGTGATGTGAGCAGTGCGCTTGAGTCGGCGGTTCACCCGGCCGCGTGCCCGGGGCTGCCAGCGCTTGAACGTCGGTCCCTCGTCGGCATAGATCCGCTTGATGTACAGCGTATCCGGATCCATGTCGTGATTGTGCTCGGCGTTCGCCGCGGCGGACTTCACCACCTTGGCAACGTCAACGGCCGACTTTTGCGGCAGGAACCGCAGGATCGCCAGCGCCTCGGGCACCGGCCTGCCCCGCACCGTGTCCACGACTAGGCGCGCCTTTTGCGCCGATACCCGGACCCCCATCGCTTTGGCTGTGACCTCCATGTGACATCTCCCTCGTTCGCGGCGGAGGACTCAGCGCCTAGCGCCGCCGAGATGCCCGCTCAGCGTCTCTGCCATGGCCGCGGTACGTGCGCGTCGGCGCGAACTCACCGAGCTTGTGTCCGACCATCTGCTCGGTCACGAAGATCGGCACGTGCCGGCGACCGTCGTGGATCGCGACCGTGTGCCCGATCATGTCCGGGAAGACCGTCGACGCCCGAGCCCAGGTTCGGATCACCCGGCGCTCGCCGGCAGCGTTGAGCGTCTCGATCTTGTCGCGCAGGTTTGGGTCGATGAACGGCCCCTTCTTGGACGACCTACCCAACGTGCTCCTCCATCTCGCACCCCCGGTCCGCTAGCGACGTTTGCCGCGCCGTCGGACGATGGCCTTGTCGGTCTGCTTGTTCCGACGGGTTCGGTACCCTTGTGCCGGCTTACCCCACGGCGTCTGCGGCTGGCCACCGATCGGCGCCTTGCCCTCGCCACCACCATGCGGATGGTCGCGCGGGTTCATCGCCGAACCTCTGACGGTCGGCCGGATGCCCATGTGGCGCGTACGTCCGGCCTTGCCGATCCGGACGTTCCCGTGGTCCACGTTGCCGACCTGACCGAGGGTCGCGATGCATTCGAGGCGGATCAGACGCACTTCACCGGACGGCATGCGCACCTGCGCGTACCCGTCGCCCTTTGACATGAGTTGGGCAGACGCCCCGGCGGACCGCACGAGTTGTCCGCCCTTACCCGAGTGCAATTCGAGATTGTGGATCTGCGTGCCGAGCGGAATCTCCGACAGCGGCAGCGCATTGCCGAGCCGGATCGGCGATCCCGATCCGGACTGAACCGCGTCGCCCACCTTGAGCCCCAGCGGCGCCAGCATGTACCGCTTCTCCCCGTCTCGGTAGACGATCAATGCGATGCGTGCCGATCGGTTCGGGTCGTACTCGATCGCGTCGACGCGCCCGGGGATCCCGAACTTGTCGCGCTTGAAGTCGATCCGGCGATAGAAGCGACGGTTGCCGCCACCCTGATGCCGCGTCGTCAGGCGTCCCTGGTTATTCCGGCCTGCGTGCCGCTGGAGCGGCTCGATCAGGTTCTTCTCTGGCTTCGTCTTGGTGATCTCCTCGAACGTGGACACCGTCATGTTCCGGCGGCCCGCCGAGGTTGGCTTGTACTTTCGAATCGGCACGTGCGTCCTCCAGCCCCTGTCAAGCCGCTCGGCTAGATCTGCCCGAACAGGTCGATCGACTGGCCGTCGCGCAGGGTGACGACGGCTTTCTTCCAGGCCGGCGTGTGCCCGATGCTCGTTGCCCGTCCGCGGCGCGCCCGCCGGCGCTCCTTGCCACGGACGTTCATCACGTTGACCGCGAGCACTTCGACATTGAAGGCGCGCTCCACGGCATCCTTGATCTGGATCTTGTTCGCGGCACGGGCGACCTCGAACGTGTATTGGCTCAGCTCCATCAACCTGGTGTTCTTCTCGGTGATTACCGGCCGCCGCAAGACGTCCTGAAATTCCATCCCTGCACCCCTCACTGCGCCCAGAGCTGGTGGATCACGTCCACCGCCTCGCGGGTGAGCAGCAATCGCTCGTACTTCAGAACGTCCCGCATATTGACGTATTGGGCCGGGAGCACCATCACGTTCGGGACGTTGCCGGCACCGCGGTAGACGTTGTCACGCGGGTGGTCAATCATGATCAGCGTCGACCGCGCGTCGCCTCCGGGCAGCTGTCCGAGCACCTCGATCATCGCCTTGGTTCGCGGCTCGACGTCGGCCATGCCGACGACCACCACGATCTGGTCCGCCTGCTGCTTGGCCGACAGCACGGATCGGATCGCCAGCCGCCGCATCTTGCGCGGCATCTGCTGGGTGTACTTCCGCGGGTGCGGTCCGAAGACGATCCCGCCGCCGCGCCACTGCGGCGCCCGGATGCTCCCCTGTCGGGCTCGGCCGGTGCCCTTTTGGCGCCACGGCTTCTTGCCGCCACCGCGCACCTCGCCGCGGGTCTTGGTGTCGTGCGTACCCATGCGCGCGTTGGCCATCTGCCGGACGTACGCCTGGTGCATGACGGGGATGTTCGGCTCGATGCCAAACACTGCATCCGCCAGGTCCACCTGGCCGGACTCCTGGCCCGCTATGTCAAATACTGGAACCTGCACCGCTTGCCGCTCCCTTTCCCTACGACGCGCTCGCGGCGGCGCGCTCGCGCGGCTTGACCGCGCGCCGTACCATCACGAGCCCGTTGTTGGCGCCCGGGACGGAGCCGCGCACCAGCAGCAGATTCCGCTCGGGATCCACCTTGACCACCTCGAGACTCTGCACGGTCACTCGTTCGTTGCCCATCTGCCCCGCCATGCGCATACCCTTGAGCACGCGCCCCGGGGTGGCGCTGGCGCCGATCGAGCCCGGTGCACGGGCGCGGTCCGACTGGCCGTGGGTCTTGGGGCCGCCGTGAAAGCCGTGCCGCTTCATGACCCCGGCGAACCCGCGACCCTTGCTGGTGCCGGTAACGTCGATGCGCTCACCGGGCTTGAAGACGTCGCAGTCCAGTACCTGGCCGACGGTGTATTCGCCAACGCTGGTGGCCTTGAATTCGCGTAGAAACCGCGACTCGGCGCCGGATGCTCGCCGATGGCCGCGCTCCGGACTGTTGAGGCGCTTCTTATGACCAAAGCCGATCTGAATCGACTCGTAGCCGTCGCGCTCCAAAGTCTTGACCTGGGTGACGATACATGGCCCAACCTCGATGACGCTGACCGGGACGACCCGTCCAGTTTCGTCGAAGATCTGGGTCATGCCGAGCTTCTTGCCCAGAAGCCCCTCGATCATTGGCTCTCTCCTGATCAGGACGCGGCGACAGCACCATATGGGCCGGCGCCGCCGCAGAGCTTGATGATGGCTCGTGCCCTACAGCTTGATCTCGATGTCGACGCCGGCAGGCAGGTTCAGACGCATCAACGCCCGAATCGTCGCGTGGCTCGGCTCGAGGACGTCGATCAGGCGCTTGTGCGTCCTGATCTCGAACTGCTCCTGCGAGTCCTTGTCGATGAATGGCGAACGAATCACACTGAACTTCTCGATTCGCGTCGGCAGTGGCACCGGCCCAGACACTTTGGCGCCGGTGGACTCCGCCGTGTCGACGATGCGTGCCGCCGACTGGTCTAGGATCTTGTGATCGTACGCCTTCAGTCGAATACGGATCTTCTGCGTAGCGCGTCGCGTCGCCATCGTCCCCGATTCTCCCTCGCTACTTCAGGATCTTGGTGACGACGCCAGCGCCGACGGTGCGGCCGCCCTCGCGGATGGCGAAGCGCAGCCCCTCCTCGCAGGCCACCGGCTGGATCAACTCCACCGTCATCTGGATGTTGTCCCCCGGCATCACCATCTCTACCCCTTCGGGCAGCTCGATCGACCCCGTCACGTCCGTCGTCCGAATGTAGAACTGTGGCCGGTACCCCGGGAAGAACGGCGTGTGCCGCCCCCCCTCCTCCTTCGACAGCACGTACACCTCGGCCGCGAACGTCGTGTGCGGCAGGATCGACTTCGGCTGCGCCAGCACCTGCCCCCGCTCCACGTCCGTCCGCTCGATCCCCCGCAGCAGACAGCCGATGTTGTCCCCCGCCTCCCCCGCGTCCAGCGTCTTCTGGAACATCTCCACCCCCGTCACCACCACCGTGCGCGTCGGGTGGATCCCCACGATCTCGACCGTCTCCCCCGTCTTGACCTTGCCCCGCTCGACCCGCCCCGTCACCACCGTCCCGCGCCCCTTGATCCCGAACACGTCCTCGATCGGCATCAGGAACGGCTGGTCCACCGCCCGCTCCGGCGTCGGAATGTAGTCGTCCACCGCCTGCATCAGCTCCAGGATCGGCCCGTACTCCGCCGCCCCCGGGTCCGTGCTCGTCGACTCCAGCGCCGCCAGCGCCGACCCCCGGATGATCGGGATCTCGTCCCCCGGGAAGTTGTAGGTGCTCAACAGTTCCCGCACCTCCAACTCCACCAGCTCCAGCAGCTCCGGGTCGTCCATCATGTCCACCTTGTTCAGGAACACCACCATCGCCGGCACCTCCACCTGCCGCGCCAGCAGGATGTGCTCCCGCGTCTGCGGCATCGGCCCGTCCGGCGCGCTCACCACCAGGATCGCCCCGTCCATCTGCGCCGCCCCGGTGATCATGTTCTTGATGTAGTCCGCGTGCCCCGGACAGTCCACGTGCGCGTAGTGCCGCTTGTCTGTCTCGTACTCCACGTGCGCGATCGCGATGGTGATCCCCCGCTCGCGCTCCTCCGGCGCGTTGTCGATCGAGTCGAACGAGCGGAACTTCGCCGCCCCCTTCAACCCCAGCGTCTTGGTGATCGCCGCCGTCAGCGTCGTCTTGCCGTGGTCTACATGCCCGATCGTCCCGATGTTCACGTGCGGCTTCGTCCGCTCAAACCGCTGCTTGCCCACGCTTCTTCAACCCTCCGGTAGATCGCGGCGGCCACATCGCCTGGCCGCCGCCCGCCAAGTTACCCGCGCTGCGCTTTCGCCTTCATCTCGACCGCCAGGCTTTCCGGCAGCGGTTCGTAGTGGTCAAACTCCATCGAGTAGACGGCCCGGCCCTGCGTCATCGAGCGGAGCTCGGTCGCGTAGCCAAACATGGTGGCCAGCGGCACGAAGGCGCGGATAACCTGGGCGCCGGCCCGCATCTCCATGCCATCGATGCGGCCGCGCCGCGAGTTCAGGTCGCCGATGACGTCGCCCATGAAATCCTCGGGCGTCACGACCTCGACCTTCATGTAGGGCTCGAGCACGACCGAGTGGCCGCGCCGCACACCCTCCTTGAGGGCCATCGAGCCGGCGATCTTGAAGGCCATCTCAGACGAGTCCACCTCATGGTACGACCCGTCCACGAGCGCGACCTTCAGGTCAACCACCGGATTCCCAGTCTCGCCGCCCGACTGCATGGCCTCGCGAACGCCCGCCTCGACCGACGAGATGTACTCCCGCGGAATGACGCCGCCCACGACCTTGTCCTCGAACACGAAGCCGGTGCCGCGCTCCAGCGGCTCGATCTGCAGCCAGACGTGCCCGTACTGGCCACGGCCACCGGTCTGCCGGATAAACCGGCCCTCGACCTTGACCGGCCGGGTGATCGTCTCCTTGTAGGCCACCTGCGGTTTACCCACATTGGCGGCTACGCGGAACTCTCGTAGCATCCGATCGATGATAACCTCGAGGTGCAGCTCGCCCATGCCTCTGATGATCGTCTGGCCGCTCTCGGGGTCGGTATACATCTGGAACGTCGGATCTTCCTCGGCGAGCCGCACCAGCGCCAAGCCCATCTTGTCCTGGTCCGCGCGCGTCTTTGGCTCGACGGCCACCGAGATAACCGGCTCCGGGAAGACAATCGATTCCAGCAGGATCGGCCGATCAGAGTCGCAAAGCGTGTCGCCCGTGAACGTGTTCTTCAGGCCGATCACCGCGCAGATGTCGCCCGCCGTGACCTCGTCTACCTCTTCTCGGTGGTTGGCGTGCATCCGCAGCAGCCGACCGATACGCTCGCGCTGATCCTTGGTGGAGTTCAGCGTGTACGAGCCGGCAGCGAGCGTGCCCGAGTAGACCCGGATGTAGGCCAGCCGGCCCACATGCGGATCCGACACGATCTTGAAGGCCAGCGCCGAGAAGGGCTGGCCCTCCTCGATCGACCGCTCCTCCTCCACGCCCGTCTTCGGGTTCACGCCGATTACCGGCGGGATGTCGAGTGGAGACGGCAGGTACTCGACGATGGCGTCCAGCATCGGCTGGATGCCCTTGTTCTTAAGGGCTGAACCGCACAGGATGGGGACGAGCTCGCTCGAGATCGTGGCGGCCCGCAGTCCGGCCCGCAGCTCGGCGGGTTTCATTTCCTCGCCCTCGAGGTAGCGCAGCATCAGGTCTTCGTTCGTCTCCACGATGAGCTCGATCAACTCGTGTCGCCGCTGCTCTGCGTCTTCGCGGTACTGCTCGGGAACCTCCGCCAGCTCGATGTTCTGCCCGAGCTCGTCGTGGTAGAGGTAGGCCTTCAGATCGATGAGATCGATGATGCCCCCGAAGGTCGCCTCGGAACCGATCGGCAACTGGGCGACCGCCGGACGCGCCTTCAAGCGGTCGACAATCATCTCGACGGTGCGCCAGAAGTTGGCGCCCGTCCGGTCCATCTTGTTGATAAAACAGACTCGCGGCACACCGTATTTGTCCGCCTGCCGCCACACCGTTTCTGACTGCGGCTCGACACCGGCCACGGCATCGAACACCACCACGCCACCGTCGAGCACGCGCAGCGACCGCTCCACCTCGACGGTGAAGTCGACGTGGCCGGGTGTGTCGATGATGTTGATACGATGGTCGCGCCAGAAGCAAGTCGTCGCCGCCGCGGTGATCGTGATGCCGCGCTCGCGCTCCTGGATCATCCAGTCCATCGTCGCCGAGCCCTCGTGCACCTCACCGGGTTTGCGAACTCGGCCGGTGTAGAACAGGATGCGCTCGGTCGTGGTCGTCTTACCGGCATCGATATGGGCGATGATGCCGATATTCCGGGTATTGTCGAGCGCGATTCGCTGTTCTTCGGCCCTACTCGTTACAGTCATGCTCATAGTTGGCTACGTTGTTCCCTTCCTGCCACCCGTTCGTTGGCGGGGCAGGTGATGTTACCAGCGGTAGTGCGAAAACGCCCGGTTGGCTTCCGCCATGCGATGGGTGTCGTCGCGGCGCTTGATCGTCGCGCCCGTGTTATTGGATGCGTCGAGCAATTCGGCGGACAGCTTCTCCGCCATGGAGCGACCGCCGCGGGACCGTGACGACTGCAGGAGCCAGCGAATCGCCAACGACAGACGGCGGGCCGGCTCGATTTGAACCGGGACCTGATAGGTCGCGCCACCGACACGCCGCGGCTTGACCTCCAGCACCGGTGTCGCGTTGCGAATCGCCTGCTGGAACACGTCGAGCGGGTCCCGACCGGTCCGCGTCTGGATGAGGTCCAGCGCGTCGTAGACGATGCGCTCGGCTACACCCTTCTTACCCCGCTGCATCACCTTATTGATGAAGCGCGACAGGAGCTCGCTCCCATAGCGCGCGTCCGGCAGGATCTCGCGGCGGACCACTTTTGCTCGTCTCGGCATCTCTCCGGAGCCTCCCGTGTACCCCTGGCGACGCCGCGGCGCCGCGCGTCAATCGGTGCGTCCCGGCTCGTTTCGCTGGCGCCCTGCCCCGCACCCAGTCCATCCCGACAGGCCACCCGTTTGATCACACGAAAAAGCGGTCAGCACGAGTGAGCATCGTGAGGCCGCTTTCGCACCGTACGATCTTGCGAAGAGAGCCGGCTATACCGCCGGTGGAACGCCCGCCCGAGCCTGTGCGCCACGGGTGTGCGTCACCCTACCTCTTCGGCCTTTTGGTTCCGTACTTCGACCGCCCTTGCTTGCGGTTCTCAACGCCGCGCGCATCCAGAGCACCGCGAATAATGTGGTAGCGCACTCCGGGCAAGTCCTTGACACGACCGCCACGGATCAGCACTACCGAGTGCTCCTGGAGATTGTGGCCCTCGCCCGGGATGTACGCGGTAACCTCCATACCGTTGGAGAGCCGCACCCTGGCGATCTTGCGCAGCGCCGAGTTGGGCTTCTTCGGCGTCATCGTGCGAACCTGGGTGCAGACGCCCCGCTTCTGGGGCGACCCCTTCCCACGCCGTAGTCGACCGGCGTAGCGACCGAGCGCGTTGTTCGTAAAACGCAACGCCGGCGCCTTGGTCTTCTTGATGACCCGCTTCCGCCCTTTACGGACCAATTGATTGATCGTCGGCACGCCCGATACTCCTTCTAAGACACCCGGCTGACTTGTCAGACCGTGCTCTGCGTGACACCGCAGCTGCGGCGCCGGATGCCTCGAGGAATACACTTCCTCAGGGATGTGGCCGTCCGTGGACGGCCACAAGCACACAGTCTAACAAGCGTGCCGCATACTGTCAAGGAAAACGGCGAAGCGGACTAGACCTCCTCGCCCTCGTCTCCAGCTTCCGTGTCCGCGTCATCCTCCAGCAGCGACTCGGCGGCCTGTTGCGCCGCAAAGTCGGCCTCGAGCTCGGCGGCCTCGCCTGATCCCGCCGGCAGTTGCGACTGTGCCTCGTCCAGCACCGCCACGCCGATCGGCTGACTCGGCAGATGCCCGCCGGAGATGAGCTCCTCCACGTCCTCGATCGACGCCGGCTCGACCTCCGGCTCAGCCACCATCGACTCCAGGTTCGTCAGATCGAACGCGCTCAGCGGCCCGGCTCCGCCCGACATCCGGACGTCGAAGCCGGAGCCGGCCGGGATGAGCTTGCCGATGATCACGTTCTCCTTGAGCCCGCGCAGGTGGTCGACCTTGCCATTGATCGCCGCCTCGGTCAGCACGCGGGTGGTCTCCTGGAACGACGCCGCGGAGAGGAAGCTGTCGGTTGCCAACGACGCCTTGGTAATGCCGAGCAGAACCTGCTGCGCCGTTGACGGCTCGCCGCCCTCGGCGACGATCTCCTCGTTGATGTGGTTGAACTGGAATCGATCGACCAGCTCTCCCACCAGCAGATCGGTGTGGCCCGGCTGCTCCACCGCGACCTTGCGCAGCATCTGGCGCACGATGACCTCGATGTGCTTGTCGTTGGTCACCACGCCCTGGGACTTGTAGACCTTCTGCACCTCTTCGACGATGTAACGCTGAACCGCCTCGGATCCCATCGTCTCCAGGATCTCCTGGGGGTCGAGGTTCCCGTCGGTGAGCTGGGTCCCGACGGCAACGTGCTCACCGTCCATCACCCGGATGTGAGCCGATGCCGCAACCGGGTAGTCCGTCGACTTTCGTTCTTCGCTGCGTATCACGATCTGGTCGTTGTCGATGAAGGCGTAGCCATCCATCGTCGCCTGCACCGGCTCACCACCGACGTCTTCGGGCGGGGTCGCCAGCACCTGGCCAACCGTCACCGGCTCGCCGTTGCCGATCGTCACAATCGAGTCCGCGGACAGCGCGAGCTCCTCGGTGAAGATCTCCTCGCTGGTCAGCGCGATCCGTCGGCCCTGCTCGTCCTCAACGATGTGCGCGACGCCGCTCCCATCGGCGATGACCGCCTTGCCCTTGGGCTCGCGCGCCTCGAAGAGCTCCTCGACGCGGGGCAGACCGGTGGTGATATCCTCCCCGGCCACGCCTCCCGTGTGGAACGTCCGCATCGTCAGCTGGGTGCCTGGCTCGCCAATGCTCTGTGCCGCGATGATTCCCACTGCCTCACCGAGCTCAACGAGGTGCCCGCTGGCAAGGTTACGGCCATAGCAGTGCCGGCAGATGCCGTGTTCCGCCTCGCACTGCATGGCGGTCCGGACATAGACCCGCACGACGGCGCGATCCACGATCTGCCGCACGACCACCTCGTCGAACTCCTGGTTCCGGTCGAGCAGGAGCTCACCGGTAGCCGGGTCCTCAACTCGGGCAGCCGCCATCCGGCCCACCACATGGGCCGCGAAGGCCTCTTCGTCGGCCGGTCCGCCCACGGTCACCCACAGGCCGTGCTCGGTACCGCAGTCCTCGCCCGTGATGATCACGTCCTGTGCGACGTCGACGAGGCGTCGCGTCAGGTAACCGGAGTCCGCGGTCCGCAATGCTGTGTCGGCGAGGCCCTTGCGGGCTCCGTGGGTGGAGATGAAGTACTCCAGCACCGACAGCCCCTCGCGGAAGTTCGCACGGATCGGCAGGTCGATGATGTTTCCACCCGGGTCGAGCATCAGACCACGCATGCCGGCCATCTGGCTGATCTGGTTGATGTTACCTTTTGCACCCGAGGTGCTCATCATGTAGAGCGAGTTGTCCATGCCCAGGCCGGTCTCCACGGCCTTGGCCAACTCGTCGCGTGCGTCGTTCCAAATGTTGACGACCTCGCGGTGGCGCTCGGAGTCGGTAATCAGGCCGCGCCGGTACTGGCGCTCGACCTCGTCGACGCGAGAGTCGGCCGCGCCGATGATCTCGGGCTTGCTCTCCGGGATGTGCACGTCCGTCAGGCCGATAGTCAGGCCACCCTTGGTCGCATAGTTGAACCCGACACCTTTGATCCGGTCCGCGAGGTCGGCCGTGGCCTCGGCACCGAGCTGGTGGTAACAGGCTGCCACCACCCGACGCAGGACCTTGCGGTCCATGGTCTCGTTCCAGTAGCCCAGCTCCGGCGGAAAGACGCTGTTCAGGATCACACGCCCGACCGTGGTCTCCAGCAGCTTCTGACCCTGACCGTCAAGATCCATCAACACCTTGATGGTGGACTGGAGGTCGACCACGTCGCTCTGGTAGGCCAGGATGACCTCGCTCGGGCTGCTGAAGCGCTTGCCCTCACCCATAGCTCCGGGCCGCGGCAGCGTCATGTAGTAGCAGCCGAGCACGATGTCTTGCGTCGGCGTAATGACCGGGTCGCCGTCCGATGGGTCGAGCAGGTTGCGCACCGACAGCATGCGCTGCCGAGCTTCCGACTGCGCCGCGGCGGACAGCGGCACGTGGACCGCCATCTGGTCACCGTCGAAGTCCGCATTGAACGCGGCGCAAACCAGCGGGTGAAGCTGAATGGCGGAGCCTTCGATCAGCTTGACCTCGAAGGCCTGGATGCCCAGCCGGTGCAGCGTCGGGGCACGGTTGAGCAGCACTAGGTAGTCCTGGATGACTTCCTCCAGCACGTCCCAGACGTGCGGATCGACCCGCTCGACCAGCCGCTTGGCCGCCTTGATGTTGTGGGCGTGCCCGTGCAGCACGAGCTTCTGCATGACGAACGGCTTGAACAACTCGAGGGCCATGCGCTTCGGCAGGCCGCACTGATGGAGCTTGAGCTCGGGCCCGACCACAATGACGGATCGGCCGGAGTAGTCGACGCGCTTGCCCAGCAGGTTCTGGCGGAAGCGCCCCTGCTTGCCCTTCAGCATGTCGGACAGGCTCTTGAGCTTGTGCTTACCGCTGCCAGACACCACGCGTCCGCGCCGGCCATTGTCGATGAGTGCGTCCACGGCCTCCTGGAGCATGCGCTTCTCGTTGCGCACGATGATGTCCGGCGCACCGAGCTCCAGCAGCCGCTTCAGCCGGTTGTTCCGGTTGATGACCCGGCGGTAAAGGTCGTTCAGGTCGGAGGTTGCGAAGCGACCGCCATCGAGCTGTACCATCGGTCGCAGATCCGGCGGGATCACCGGCAGCGCGGTGAAGATCATCCACTCGGGTCGATTGCCGCTCTTGCGCAGCGCCTCGACCACGCGCAGCCGCTTGGTCGCCTTCTTCCGCTTCTGGCCGCTCATCGCCTGGATCTCGGTTCGTAGACCCGTGGCCAGTTCGTCCAGGTTGGTCTTCGACACGACGTCGTAGACCGCCTCGGCGCCCATCCCGGCGTCGAAGACTTCCGGCGCGATGTCGAGCAGTTCACGGTACTGCGTCTCGGTCAGGACCTGGAGCAGTTTGAGCTCGTTGATCGGACGCACCAGGCTGTCTGCCTCGGCGCGCAACGCGGCCTTCTGCTGCTCGATCTCCTGCTCGATGCGGTGCGATCGCTCGTCAGCCTGGTACTGAAGTTGATCCTGCTCGGCCTCGGCGAGCGCGCGGCCGCTGGTCACGTCGTGGTCTGCCTGAGCGGTCAGTTCGTCGAAGTTCGCCTGCATGGCGTCATTCAACGTCCGGATGCGATCTTCGTTGACGCTCTCGCCCTCGTGTACGACCACACGGCCACGGAACTCGATGTCCTCGGGCGCGGCTTCGTTCAAGAGCGCCTGAAGGCGATTACGGACGCCGTCGGCCTCCTGTTGGATCGTGGCACGCTGCTCGGCGAGCCGCTGCTCCACGGCCTGGCCGAGGCTGTCGGCGCCCTGGCGCAAGTTCGTCAGCTCGGACTCTGACTGTGCCGCGATCTCGCCGGTCCGCGAGGTCAGCTCCTCGTCGAGCTCCTGCAGCGCCGCGTCGAGGTCGGCGTGGATGTTCCGCACGACCTCCTCGCGGGTCGCCTCGTTGACACGTGTCACGAGGTAGGACGCAAAGTAGAGCACGCGCTCCAGGTTACGCGGGGAGATGTCGAGCATCAACCCGAGCCGACTCGGCGTCCCCTTGACGTACCAGATGTGCGCCACGGGGGCGGCCAGCTCGATGTGGCCCATCCGCTCCCGGCGCACCTTCGAGCGGGTAACCTCCACGCCGCACTTATCACAGATGGTGCCTGCGTGGCGGACCCGCTTGTACTTCCCGCAGTAGCACTCGAAATCCCGGGTCGGTCCGAAGATCCGCTCGCAGAACAGACCACCGTGCTCGGGCTTGAGCGTGCGGTAGTTGATGGTCTCCGGTTTGGTCACCTCGCCGTACGACCAGCTCCGGATGGCCTCCGGCGAGGCCAGACTGATCCGGATGGCGTCAAAGTCGTTGACGTCCAGCACTTTCTGCGAGTCACGGCTTCGTCCGATTGCGCTCATGGTCTGCATGGTCCGTTGCCCACCAGTCACGTTAGTCTTCCGTTCGCTCAAAGCCGCTCAAGTTGATCCGGTCGAGGTTCGTCAGCAGGTCTCGCGAGGTATCCTCCGTGAACTCGATCGTCTGCTCGTTCTCATTGATGACCTCGACCGACAGGCCGAGACTGCGCAGTTCCTTGACCAGTACCTTGAACGACTCGGGCACTCCTGCCTCGACAATGGGCTCGCCCTTGACGATGGCTTCGTAGGTCTTCACCCGACCGACTACGTCGTCCGACTTGACGGTCAGCATCTCCTGCAACGTGTGCGCGGCGCCGTAGGCCTCCAGCGCCCAGACCTCCATCTCGCCGAAGCGCTGCCCGCCGAACTGAGCCTTGCCGCCAAGCGGCTGTTGAGTGACCAGCGAGTAGGGCCCGGTCGACCGCGCATGGATCTTGTCCTCGACCAGGTGAGCCAGCTTGAGCATATACATCATGCCCACCGTCACCGGGCGGTCGAACTTCTCGCCGGTGCGTCCGTCGTACAGCTCCACCTTGCCGTCACTCGGGAGCTCCGCTTCCTCCAGGAGTTCGTGGATCTCACGCTCAGTCGCGCCGTCGAACACCGGCGTCGCGATCTTGAGCCCGAGTGCCGCCGCCGCCCAGCCGAGATGGATCTCCAGCACCTGTCCGATATTCATGCGCGACGGCACCCCGATTGGGTTCAGGACGATGTCGACCGGGGTTCCATCCGGCAAGTACGGCATGTCCTCGATCGGCAGGATGCGCGAGATGACGCCCTTGTTACCGTGGCGCCCGGCCATCTTGTCGCCCTCGGAGATCTTTCGCTTCTGGGCGATGCTCACCCGCACCATCTCGTTGACACCGGCCGGCAGCTCGTGATCGGTTCCGTCCTCACGCTTGAAGCGCTTGACGTCGATCACCTTGCCGTGCACGCCGTGCGGAACGCGCAGGCTGGTGTCCTTCACCTCGCGAGCCTTCTCGCCGAAGATCGCGCGCAGCAGTCGCTCCTCTGCCGAGAGCTCCGTCTCACCGCGCGGCGTGACCTTGCCGACCAGGATGTCATTCGGCCGGACCTCCGCACCGATGCGGATGATCCCGTTCTCGTCCAGATTCGCCAGCGAATCCTCACCGACGTTCGGGATGTCCCGCGTGATCTCCTCTGGCCCCAGCTTGGTGTCGCGCGCTTCCGTCTCGTACTTCTCGATATGAATGGAGGTGTAGACATCGTCGCGCACCAGGCGCTCGCTGATCAGGATGGCGTCCTCGAAATTCCCGCCCTCCCAGGACATGAACGCCGCCAGCACGTTCTGGCCGAGCGCCAGCTCGCCGTTGTCGGTGCTCGAGGAGTCCGCGATGATCTGTCCCGGCTGGACGCGATCGCCTTTGAGCACGATCGGGCGCTGGTTGATGCAGGTATCCTGGTTGGACCGGATGAACTTCTGCATGTTCAGCGTACGCTCGGAGCCATCATCGTGCTGGAGCACGATGCGACGCCCGGTAACCGACTTGACGGTGGCTGGAGTCTGGGCCACGACGACCTGTCCCGAGTCCCGAGCGGTGTGATACTCGGCCCCGGTCCCCACCACCGGCGACT
>Ga0307373_10005082_pt1 | contig 21752 bp, 20 predicted proteins | sample OX2MG_FD_202534 | JGI IMG/M metagenome (GOLD analysis project Ga0307373, IMG submission 202534) | Soil microbial communities from Risofladan, Vaasa, Finland - OX-2 | ecosystem: Environmental > Terrestrial > Soil > Coastal area > Acid sulfate soil | place: Finland: Risofladan, Vaasa | collected...
CCTCGAGGGCCGGAAGGCCGAACCCTTCGTACAGGGAGGGGTAGACGGCAGCCACCGCCGAGCGGAGCAGTGCGGGCACCGTCCCGTCGGGCACGTAACCGGTACGCACGATGCGCGAGGCCACTCCGGAGGAGTCGATGGCCTCTTCGACCTCGCCCATCCCCCAGCCGTCGCCGCCGGCCAGCACCAACAGCGCGTCGGGGTGTCGGTCTGACACCCGGGCGAACGCCCGGACCAGGGTCGGCACGTCCTTTCGAGGCTCGAGGGTGCCGACGAACAGCAGATAGGGCCGCCCTCCGACCAGCCGACGGTCGACGGCGGCGAGGGCGGCGGCGTCGGCTCCGGGATGGTCCTCCTCGGTCCCGAACCGCCCGACGTCCACGCCGTGGGGGGCCACGAACACCTCGGCATCGACCCGGCACCAGCGCGCCAGCTCGTCTGCAGTGGCCCGGCTCGGGCAGACCACCGCCGCCGCACGTCGGGCCGAGGAGGCGATGGCCCGACGGAAGAGGAGGACCTTGCTGCGCTCGTGCCACCGGGGTGCAGCGAAGAAACTGAGATCGTGGATGGTCACCACGCTGGGCACCGACGTCCGGTAGGGCATCGTGTAGTGCGGACCGTGGTGGACGGCCACGCCGGACCGGTCCAGCAGACCGGGCAGCCGGATCTGCTCCCAGGCCAGGCGCAGGGGCCGGGCTCCCGGAGCGCTGGCGACCAGATGGGACCGCGGAGCCAGCACCGTCCAACGGCCGGCGTCGTCCCGCCGGCCGAAGAGGGTCAGGTCGACATCGGTCCTGGGGGCCAGGGCACCGGCCAGGTGCACCGTGTACTGGCCGGCGCCCGCGGCGCGGGCCGGCACGGCCGAGACGTCGATGGACAGCCGCAGGGCCTCAGCCACCCCGGCTCCCGGCGGTCGGCCGTCGGGACCGCTCCCAGACGGCCAGGTGCCGCCGGGCGATTCCCGACCAGCGCAGTTCGGAGGAGCGCATCCGGCCGAGGTGCTCCAGTCGGGTCCGCTGGTCCTCGAGGGTCGCCACCCTGAGGAGCCCGTCGGCGATGGAGTCGGTGTCGAGGGGATCGACCTCGTACGCGGCCCCGGCCGTGCTGGGCAGCTGGCTGGCCACGACGGGCGTGCCGAGCGCCATCGCCTCCACCGGGGGGAGACCGAAGCCCTCCACGAGGGGGACGTAGACCAGGAGCCGGGCCAGGGCGTAGAGGGCGGAGAGCTCCGAGGCGGAGACCGGTCCGGCCAGGACCACGCCGGTGGCGGGCCTCACCCGCTCCCCCCATCCACCGGGCCCGACGAGCACCAACGGCCAGGGCCCCGGAAGCGATGCCCGAATGCGCTCGTACGCCTGCACCAGCCGCGGGAGGTTCTTGCGGGGCTCCATCGTCCCCACGCTCAGGAGGAACGGTCCGTCCACGCCCATGGTGGACAGCAGGGCCCGGGCCGCCTCCACGTCGGGTGGCGGCAAGTGATCGGATCCCATCGGGATGACATCGATGGCATCCGGGGGGGCGCCTGCCGCCGCCAGGTCCATCGCCACCACCTCGGCCGGCACGATGAACCGGTCGGACCGCCGGAGGGCACGGCGCAGGGCTGCTTCGTGCCACTGCCGGCCACGGGCCGGGTAGGCCTCGGGCAGCCGGCGCCAGAGGAGGTCGTGCACCGTCGTCACCAGTGCGGCGCGACCCGGCTCCATGGTCGAGAGCGAGGTCGCCTGGACGACGTCGACCCGGCCGGACCCCCGGAGGAGCCCGTGGTCCCAGGCCCGGGTGAGCACCGGGCCGGGCAGGGGGTAGGAGTGCAGCGGGCAGCCCAGTGTGGCCAGGGGATCCGGCTCCCTCCGACCCGCCGGCCGCCGACTGGCCACCATCGTGATCACGGGCCGCTCGTCCGGGGGGAGTTCGTCGAGGCCCTGGATCAGTCCCCGGATGTAGGTGCCGATCCCTCCCGGGGCCGGTCTCCGCAGCTGCTCGGCCATCAGCAGGAGGCGCAGTCGGCTCACAGCCCGGGACCCTCCGGCCGGTGGCCGCGACCCGGCCTCCACCCGCTGTCCGAGCAGGCGTCCCGGTAGAGGCCGGCCAGGCCTGTGGCACAGGCTTCCCAGGTGAACTCGGCGCTCCGCCGGAGGCCTCGGGCCACCTGGTCCTCGAGCCCGGTCCCGCCGTCGAGGACGCGGCTGATGGCTGCAGCCAGCCCGTCGCCGTCGCCGGGGTCGACCAGCACGGCGCCGTCACCCACCACCTCGGGCACGGCACCGGCCGCCGTGGCCACCACCGGCACGCCGGCCGCCATGGCCTGTAGGGGAGGAAAGCCGAAGCCCTCGTACCGGGACGGATAGGCCAGCACCGCGGCGTGGCGCAGGGCGGCGGCGACCGTCGGATCGTCGAGATAGCCGGTGCGCACGATGCTCGACCGCCAGGGAGACGCATCGACGGCCGCCGCAAGGCGCTCGGCTCCCCACCCGTCGGCGCCCACCACCACCAGCGCCACCGCGGGATGAGCGGCCGCCACCTCGCCGAAGGCCGAGACCAACAGCGGGTAGTCCTTCCGCGGCTCGACGGTCCCGATGGCCAGCACATAGCGGTCGCATCCCTCGGGCAGCCGGATGGGCGGGCCGCTCCGGTCTCCACCGTGCGCTGGCGGGAAGGGTATCCCGTGGTGGACGGCGCGGACCCGATCGGGATGGACCGCGAACTCCTCGACCACCTGGTCGGCGATGAACCGGGACGGCGTGTGGATCCACGCCCCCTCGGCGACCGCCCGGCGGATCAGGCCGGGGAACTGGAGCGTCGGCGGGTCGCACAGTTCGGGGTAGAGCACGACCGTCAGGTCGTGCACCGTCGCCACGCGGACGGCCGACCTGGTGGGCGGCACGACGAAGTTGGTCCCGTGGACGACGTCGTGGCGGCCGGTGAACCACTCGACAGGGGGAACCGACGACCGGGCCCAGGCAGCATGGAGCGGCCGGGCCGGCATGGCCCGCTGCCGGGTCGAGATGCCCGGCGGGACCAGCGCCGCCATCTCGTGGCGTCGGCGCCAGCTGACGGCGAAGGCCGAGACGTCCAGGGAGGGGAGGCCGGAGAGGCCGGAGAGAGCGCCGGCACAGAAGGCGCCGACCCCGGTCGGCCGGCCGAGGAGCGCAGTGGCCTCGAACCCGACGGACAGCCGGCCCTGGTCGGAGGTAGCAGGTCGCTCCGGCGTCACGGACGGAGCCTTGCACATGGCGGGTCGGGGCCGGGACCGGCGTGGTCACGGGTGGGACCTCTGCCCGGTGGGGTCGAACCTGCCCGGTGGGGTCGAACCTCGCCGGTGGGGTCGAACCTCGCCGGTGGGGTCACGGCCGGAATCGGACCGGGTCGGGGAACGACACCGGCGGCGGGTAGCCTGCGCCGATGGTCGTCCCTCGTCGAGCTCGGTGCGTGGAGGTGCGGAGGTGCGCGTCGCCCACCGTCGGACTCCGGTGCGGGGCCCGGTGATCGTGGCCCTGGCCGGCGGCGTCGGGGCGGCCCGGCTCCTGCGGGGGATGGTGGAGGTGGTCCCGCCCGCGGACATCACGGCCATCGTCAATACCGGCGACGACACCGTCCTGCACGGACTCCACATCGCTCCGGACCTGGACACGGTGATGTACACGCTGGCCGACGCCATCAACGCCGAGACGGGCTGGGGTCTGGCCGGCGAGACCTGGCGGGTCATGGAGTCGCTGCGCCGGCTGGGAGGCGTCACCTGGTTCAACCTCGGTGACCGGGACCTGGCCACCCACTGCTATCGGACACAGCGGCTCAGCGAGGGTGCCACGTTGGGGCAGGTGACCGCAGAGCTGGCCCGCTCGTGGGGGGTGGAGATCGGCCTGGTGCCGGTGACCGACGACCCGCTCCGAACCCGCCAGGAGTACTTCGTACGCCTGCGCCACGACGTCCCGGTGTCCGGGGTCAGGTTCGACGGTGCCGAGCAGGCCCGGCCGGGGCCCGGGGTGCTCGAGGCCCTGCGTTCCGCCGACTCCATCGTCGTGTGCCCCTCCAACCCCGTGGTGTCCATCGGCCCGCTTCTGGCCGTGCCGGGGGTCGAGGAGCAGCTCGAGGGCGCCAGGGACCGGATCGCCGGGGTCTCCCCGATCATCGCCGGCGCCGCCCTCAAGGGTCCGGCGGACCGGCTGTTGCGCGAGATGGGATTCGAGTCCTCGGTGGTGGGCGTGGCGCGGTGGTACTCCTCGTGGATGGGGACGTTGGTCATCGACGAGGCCGACGCCGACCTGGCCGGAGCGGTGGAGGCCGAGGGAGTCCGCTGCGTGGTGGCTCCCACCGTCATGTCCTCCCTGGACCGCTCGGCGGCGCTGTCCCGGACGGTCCTCGATGTCCTTGCCTGATCCGGGCGTGTCGGTCGGCGCGCTGTCGGGGGGACTCTCGGTCCACCCGGTCACGGGAGTGGGCGAGATCAGGTCCGGTGACGACCTGGCGACGATCCTGGCCGGGCTGCTCGTCCCATCGGCCGGGCTGCCGCCGTTGCTCCCGCGGGGGTTGATCGACGGCGACGTGGTGGTGGTGACCCAGAAGGTGGTGTCCAAGGCCGAGGGCCGGGTCGTCACCATCGACGCCGACGACCCGTTGGCCAAGCTGGCGCTGGTCGAGGCGGAATCGGTGCGCGTCCTCCGGCGCCGCCACGACCTGGCGATCACCGAGACCCGCCACGGGTTCATCTGCGCCAATGCCGGCGTGGACCTGTCCAATGTGGAAGCCGGAACCGCCGCGCTGCTGCCCGTCGACCCGGACCGGTCGGCCCGCCGTATCCGTGAGGCATTCGAGCATCGACACGGGGTTTCCGTCGGGGTGATCATCTCGGACACGTTCGGCCGCACCTGGCGTCGCGGTGTCACTGACGTGGCCATCGGTGTCGCCGGCATCGCCGGCATCGTGGACCTGCGCGGGACGGCCGATGCCAACGGGCGGATCCTCGAGGCGACCGAGGTCTGCGTGGCCGACGAGCTGGCCGGCGCCGCGGACCTGGTGATGGGGAAGGACCGGGGAGTGCCCGCCGCCGTGGTGCGCGGCGTGGACCCTCGCTGGCTCCGACCGGGTTCGGTGGCTGACGAGATCGTCCGTCCACCGGACGAAGACCTGTTCCGCTGATCCACGAGGGCCGCCCTGCCCGACCTCAGTCGGCCTGTGCTCGGAGCTCAGCCCACGTCGTAGAGGTCCACCACGAAGACCAGGGTCTCGTCGGGGGCGATCACTCCCCCGGCACCCTGCGACCCGTAGCCGAGGTGGGGCGGGATGGTGAGCCGACGGCGTCCGCCGACCAACATGCCGGTGACGCCCTGGTCCCATCCGGGGATCACGTGTCCCGCACCGAGGGGGAAGGCGAAGGGCTCGCTGCGGCTCCAGGACGAATCGAACTCCTCGCCACTGGACCACGACACCCCGACGTAGTGGACGTTGACCCGAACGCCGACCACCGCCTCGGCCCCGTCCCCGATCTCGAGGTCCTCGATCACCAGGTCTTCGGGAGGCGGGCCGTCCGGGACGGAGACGGAGGGCTTGGTGGCGGAAGCCATGGGACGACACTACCGGCCATTCCGGGCCCACCATGGCACGGGAACGCCGGGGCCGTTCGACTCATCGCCCCCGCGAGCCCCCGCCGGAACCTCGTTTGGCCCCGACCGGCCCGCTGCGGCGCTGGTCGTGTGAGGCACCGCCTCGGCCGCCGGCTCCGGTGTGTCCGTTGCGGCCGCGACGGGAGGAGGACGCGGCCCCACCCGACGGGGCCGCCCCTCCGTGCCGGGCGGCCCGGCCGGGCTTGCCGGGCTTTCCGGGCTTGCCGGGCTTTCCGGGCTTGCCGGGCTTTCCGGGCTTTCCCCCGTTCCCCCGCTGCTCCCAGGGGACGGTCGGGTGTGGCCGCCGCGTGTCGCCGGGACCGCTGGAGGGCGCCGTCGTGCTGCCCGGGCGACCGGAAGCAGCGTCCGAACCGTTGTGGGTGCTCCCCGAGGAGGACGGCCGCCCTGGACGGACACCGGCGGGCCGGGGGCCGAAGGCCCTTCCCTGCCGGCGGCCCTGGCCCGGCCGACCGCCGCGGGTCGGGCCGTTCCCTTCCCTCGGGGACGACGCCACGCCGCGGTCCTGGTCGGGGCGGCGCTTCGGAGGCGCCCCGATCACCTCGGTGATGCGGGACACGTCCGGCGCGGTGGTCCCCATCGGCACATCGAGATCGCGCTGGAGGCGCTTGACCGCGGTGGCCTTGTCCGGTGTGACGAAGCTGACCACCACACCGGTGGCACCCGCCCGCGCCGTGCGGCCCGAGCGGTGCACGTAGTCCTTGGCGTCCGCCGGTGGGTCGAAGTGGACCACCGCGTTGACCCCGTCGACATGGATGCCGCGGGCCGCGACATCCGTCGCAACCAGCGCGTCGACCCCTCCCCGGACGAAGAGGTCCAGGGCCTTCTCCCGCTGCTTCTGACTGCGGTCTCCGTGGATGGCCGCGGCGCGTACACCGCGATGCTCGAGCTGGCGGGCGATCCGGTCGGTGCCGTGCTTGGTGCGACAGAAGACGATGGTCGGGCCGGACGTGGCGACGACGTCGGCGGTCCGGTCGATCCGGTCCCCGGAGGCGACCTTCCAGAACAGGTGCACGGCAGCGTTGATGTCGTCCTCGTCGACCTCGAGCTCGTGCCGGGCCGGATCATGCTGGTACCGGCGGACCAGGACGTCGATGTCCCCGTCCAGCGTGGCCGAGAAGAGCAGCGTCTGCCGGTTGGGGGGCGTCAGATCGAGGAGCCGTTTCACGTCGGGGAGAAATCCCATGTCGGCCATGCGGTCGGCCTCGTCGATGACCACGATCTCCACGGCGTCGAGTCGGATGCTGCCCCGCTCGATGAGGTCGCCGAGCCGCCCGGGGCAGGCCACCGCGACGTCGACACCCCTGGACAGGGCCTTCAGCTGGGGACCGTACCCCACTCCGCCGTAGAACGAGTCCACTCGAAGGTTGCGGGGCGTGGCCAGCACTTGCAGCTCCGTCGCCACCTGGGCGGCCAACTCACGGGTCGGAGCGAGCACCAGCACCCGCGGATGCCTCGGACGGGAGGGCTTGCCGGCCAGCCGGGCGACCGCCCCGATGCCGAAGGCGAGGGTCTTGCCCGAGCCGGTCGGAGCCTTTCCGCACACGTCGCGGCCGGCCAGCGCATCGGGGATGGTCATGGACTGGATGGGGAACGGCTCGGTGATCGACTTGCGGTCGAGGGCCGCGACGATGTCGGTGGGTACGCCGAGGGAGGCGAAGGACGGCTGCAAGGGAGGCATGAGGGTGCTTTCGTGCGACAGGGAGGGACGCGGCAACGCGTCTCGGAGGATGGCCTGCCGCCAACTCCGCGCACCAGGACCCCACCAGACTAGCGGCTCGGACCGTCGGAACCCGCGCAGGGACCTCCACCGACCCGTCGAGGCGCCTCAGACCTCCCCGCCGGGGGGCCCCTCGCCGGCCAGTCGCCGACGGACGAACGCCAGCACGGCAGCGGTCCCCGACCCCAGCCCGGTCCACGACTCCCAGCCCAGTTGGATCCGGGCCCGGCTGGCATCGAGGGCACTGCGCCTCAACTCGCCGGGGCGTAGCGGTTTGAAGGCGGGCACCGCCCCTGACCCGGCCTGGGAGGCCATCTCGCCGAAGAGCTCGTTGACCGAGGTCTCCCGGCCCGTGCCGATGTTGCAGAGGAGGCCGCCGCCTTTGGTGGCTCCCCGCACGAACGCGTCGACCACGTCGTCGACGTAGACGAAGTCGCGGGTCTGCTCACCGTCCCCGAAGATGGTGATCGGCTCGCCGGTCACCAGGCGCTCGGCGAAGATCGCCACCACGCCGGCCTCCCCGTGGGGATCCTGCCGGGGCCCGTACACATTGGCCAGCGCCAGGGCCGAGAACTCCAGCGAGTGCAGCTCCCGGTAGGCCACCAGGTAGTCGATGGCCGCCTTCTTCGACACCCCGTACGGGGACAGCGGACGCTGGGGCAGGGACTCCTTCAGCGGCAGCTCGGACACCTCCGGCTCGCCGTACAGCGTACCTCCGCTGGCGGCGAACACCACCCTGCCGGCGTGGGCCGCACGTGCACCCTCGAGCACCCGGAGGGTCCCGAGGACATTCACCTCGGCGTCGAAGACCGGGTCGGCCACCGACACCCTCACATCGGCCTGCGCCGCCAGGTGGAACACCACCTCGGGCCGTCGGCGGGCCATGAGATCGACCACCTCGGCCGAGCGGACGTCCATCTGGTGCACGGTGAGCTGATGCCCGGCCGCCGCCCGGGCGTCAGCGAGATTGGCCAACGAGCCGGTGGACAGGTCGTCGAGCACGTCGACGGTGTGCCCCTCGGCCAATAGCCGGTCCACCAGGGTGGAGCCGATGAATCCGGCCCCGCCGGTGACCAGCATGCGCACGCTCAGACTCCCGCGGGTACCCGTTGGCCGTCGATGACCGTGCCGGAGGCGGTGACGGCGCCCGCCCCGATGACCGACACGGCGTGGATGACGCAACGCTGGCCCACGATGGCACCCGGACCGACCACCGAGCCCTCCACGGTGGCCTTGGAGGCCACCCTGGCCCCGGGCAGGAGCACCGAACCGGTCACGGAGGCCCCTTCCTCGACCATGGCCCCCGCCCCGATCACCGACTCCTCGACCGACGCACCGGAGGCCACCGACGAGCCCGTCCCGAACAGGGACCGCGCCACCGAGTCCGTATGGACGTCGACGTCCCCGATGCGCCAGACCCCCGGGCCGAGTGACGGGTCGAGGACGGCAGAGGGTGCCGGTGGCGGCGGGCGTCGGCCCAACAGCAGGTCGCGGTGGGCCCGCAGGTATGCATCGGGCGTCCCCGTGTCCAGCCAGTAGGCGTCCGAGCTCAGGGCGAACAGCGTGCCCTCCTCGACCAGGGCCGGGAAGGTCTCCCGCTCGATGGACACGCGGCGACCGCCCGGGATTCGATCCAGCACCGAGGTCTCGAACACGTAGGTGCCGGCGCTGATCTTGTCGGTGGGCGCCTCGTCCCGGGGAGGCTTCTCGATGAAGGCCTCGACCCGACCCCGGTCGTCGGTGGGAACGACGCCGAAGGCACTGGGATCGTCCACCGGGGTCAGGCTGATGGTGCCCTCGGCTCCCGAGGCACGGTGGAAGTCGATCAGTTCGGACATGTTCGAATCGGTCAGTACGTCCCCGTTGACGACCACGAATGTGTCGTCGAGGCCGGCGTGCCGGGCGGCGAAGAGGATGGCGCCGGCGGTGTCGAGCGGAGTCGGTTCCACGGCGTAGGTCACCCGCACCCCGGCGACGGTCCCGCCGGGATAGGCATTGATGAAGGCATCCGGGCGGTAGCCCAGCGAGAGCACGGCGTCGTCGACCCCGTGCCGGGCCAGGTGCCCGAGCACCCGCTCGATCATTGGCTGCTCGACGATCGGGAGCATCTGTTTCGGTGTGGTGAGGGTCAGGGGCCTCAGGCGGGTTCCCTCCCCGCCCACAAGGACGACGGCTCTCACTTCGGCTTCGTGGTCGCGGTGGTGGGTGCCGTGGTCGAGGTGGTGGGCAGGCTGGTCGGCGTGGTGGGCAGGCTGGTCGGCGTGGTGGGCAGGCTGGTCGGGGTCGTCGAGCCGCCGGTGGCCGAGGTGATCAGGGACGTGATGACCTGGGCCGGTGGCTTGGGCACCGTGGCCGTGGCGGGGACGAAGGCCATGGTGATCAGTTGGCCGTTCTGGAACAGCAGGTCTTCGGGGGGCCCGCTGGTCTCGGTCCCGGTCTTGGAGGTGAAGCTCGACCAGCTGTCCACGATCACCACACCGGGCTTGCCGGCGTCGGGGGTGCCCTTGGGACACACGTCGCCGTTGGTCCAGACCTGCTTGCCCGGATACTGCAGGGTGGAGGCGCTGAGCCCGAGCCCCTTGTACCCCTCGACGAACTTGCCCAGTGTGGCGTTGCTCCCCGACTCCGAGCTGTTCTTCGGCTGGATCGTCACCACGCCGTTGCCCTTGGCCGTGAGCCCTGTCGTGGCGGTGTTGGTGCTGGCCGGCAGGTTGGGCTGCATGGTGCCGCAGATATCGATGCCCAAGGCCGCGAACCACTGTTGCGAGGTGGTCGGGGGACCCGACGAGGAGGCCGTCCGATGGGTGCGCTGGTATCGGCTGAATCCGATCAGCAGCAGGCCCACGATGCAGATGACGGCCAGGCTGGCATACCAGTTGACCGGCATCTGGCCGCGGTAGGTGCGCCCGCCGCCGGTGGTGGCCGCTCGCTCCACCCACTTGCCCGTCGAGTTGCTCTTGCCCGTCGAGTTGCTCGCCATGATCGGAGGACACCCTACAGCCTGCGGTCGCAGGCCCAGGACGCAGGGGTCACCGCTCGGTCAGGCGGGCCAGGCAGGCCAGGCAGGCCCGGAGCCCGATCCCGACGGCCACCAGGGGCAGCAGGAACCTCCGCCAGCCCGGGGACGACCGGGCCGCGAACCGGAGGAGGGATCGGTGGTGCTCGAGGATCATGCGGTACGGGTGGTGGTCGGTCGAGACGCCCTGGCGGTGAGTGACCTGGGCGGCGGGCACGTACCCCGCCGACCATCCGGCCTGGGCCAGGCGCCAGCACAGGTCCACCTCCTCTAGGTACATGAAGTAGGCCTCGTCGAACCCCCCCACCTGCTCGAACGCGGCGCGGCGGACCATGAGGCAGGCGCCGGAGACCCAGTCGACCTCCACCGGGTCCTCGCCGACGCGGTCGAGCTCGTGGTGTTGGTACGACCGGGTGAACCGGTTGTCGGGAGCGAAGATGCCCAACAGGGCGTGGCCGCCGGCGTCGATCAGGGACGGGAAGCGGCGGGCCGAAGGGTAGCGGTCCCCGGTCGGGGTCCGGATCATTGGTCCGGCCAGGGCCCATGCCGGGTGGTCGACCAGCGCCCGCTCCAGGGCGGCCAGGGCCCCGGGCCCGACCTCGAGGTCGGGATTGCACACCAGTACGGTGGCGGTGTCGGTGGCCGCCACCCCGCGGTTGGCCGCGGCACCGTAGCCGAGGTTCCGGCCCGGGACGACGATCTCGAGGTCGGGGTACCGGGCCCGGACCCGGTCGACGGAGCCGTCACCGGACCCGTTGTCCACGATCACCACCTCGGTGACACCATCGGACCGCCAGTCCTCGACGCACCGGAGGAGGGCCGGGCCGGACTCGTAGTTGACGATCACCACGGCGCTCTTCCCCGCCCGCTCCGATCCGTCCGTCACCCCCGTGCGCACCCCGGCGCGACCGTCACGGGTCGAGGCGGGTGAACCGGTACTTGACCAACGCCTTCAGGGCCCCGAACCCGTCCCGCCATGTGATCTTCTTGCCTTCGTCCGGTTCCCGTCCGGCATACGAGATCGGTACCTCGTAGATCCGGTAGCCGCGACGGAGGACCTTGGCGGTGATCTCCGGCTCGAAGTCGAATCGGTCGGACCGGATGGTGATTCCCTCGAGCACCCTCCGGTCGAAGAGCTTGTAGCAGGTCTCCATGTCCGAGAGGGTCGAGGAGTACAAGAGGTTGGTCACCAGTGACAGGAACCGGTTCCCGACCCAATGGAGGGGCAGCATGTTCTTGCGCTCGCCCGTGAAACGGCTGCCGTAGACGACCTGTGCCTTGCGCCTGAGGATGGGCTCGAGGAGCTTTGGCCAGTCCAAGGGGTCGTACTCGAGGTCGGCGTCCTGGATCAGCACCAGGTCGCCACGTGCGACGGCCAACCCGGTGCGGACGGCGGCCCCCTTGCCCCGGTTGGAGTCGTGGTCGATGACCCGAATGGTCGAGTCCCCCATCGCCGCCAGCACCTTGTCGGTGCCGTCCGACGAACCGTCGTCCACCACGATCACCTCGATGTCGACCGGGACGTCCGCCGCCCGGATGCGACGGATGACTTCGGCCACCGTCGAGCGTTCGTTGAACACCGGCACGATGACCGAGAGCAGGCTGAACCAATGGTCGTCGCCCACGCCGCCCACGCCGCTCACCGGTCCGCCGGTTCCGCTGTCGTCACGCATCAGCCTGGCCTCCTCGGTCGGCGCTCCGGGGCACGAGCCGGCTCACCCCCGGATTTCGGGGCCGCCGTCGCCCACAGCCCGAACGATGGTAGGCGGTAGCGGCGCGATGACCCCAATCTCGTCGGCCACCGCGGCCGCGGTGAGGGCCAGGCCTTCACGCAGGCCGGTGGTCGGTTCCCAGCCGAGCGCCGTCCGGGCCAGCGTGATGTCAGGGCGGCGGCGGCTCGGGTCGTCGACCGGAAGGGGGAGATGGACGATCGGTGAGCTCGACCCGAGGAGCTCCAGCACGGTGTGGGCCAACTCGAGGATGGTGTGCTCGTCGGGGTTGCCGATGTTGACGGGTCCTACGAGATCCGAGTCGAACAGGGCGATCAGACCCCGGACCTCGTCGTCGACGTAGCACGGACTCCGGGTCTGGCTCCCGTCCCCGTACACGGTCAGCGGCTCGCCCCGGAGCGCCTGGACGAGGAAGTTCGAGACCATCCGACCGTCGGTGGCCCGAAGTCGGGGGCCGTAGGTGTTGAAGATCCGGGCGATGGTGACGTCGGCGCCCAGCGCTCGGTGGTAGGCCATGGTCAGAGCCTCGGCGAACCGCTTGGCCTCGTCGTAGACGCTGCGGGGTCCGACGGAGTTGACGTGGCCCCAGTAGGACTCGGTCTGGGGGTGCACCTCCGGATCCCCGTACACCTCACTGGTCGACGCCAGCAGGAACCGGACCCCGTGGTGACGGGCCAGTTCGAGGCCGTTCCGCGTTCCCTCGCTCCCCGCGGCCAGGGTCTCCAGCGGCAGGGCCAGGTACTCGGGGGGGGAAGCCGGACTGGCCAGGTTGAGCACCCCCCCGACCGGTCCGTCGACCGGGATCGACTCCGAGATGTCGGCTTCGACCAGGCTGAAGCCCGGCTGGTCGTACAGGTGGGCCACATTGGACCGCCGGCCGGTCGAGAAGTCGTCGACGCAGACCACCTCGTCGCCACGGGCCAGGAGCTGGTCACAGAGGTGGGAACCGAGGAACCCGCCACCCCCGAGCACCACCAGGCGAGGCGTCCGGCCGCTCACCGCCGGCCGATGCCCGTGTACACGAACCCGATGCGGCGCAGCTGGGCCGGATCGAGCAGGTTTCTGGCATCCACCACCACCGGTGTGGCCATGACGTCCCGCACCCTGGTGAAGTCGACCCAGCGGAACTCGTCCCACTCGGTGAGTACCGCGACGGCGGCCGCACCTTCGCAGGCCGCGTAGACGGTCGGGAAGGCGCGGATCGCCCCGAGCGCGCCCGTTCCCTCCGACAGTCCGTCGACCGCCGCCGATGCCTGGTCGTCCGGCACCGCCACCGTGGGGTCGAATGCCTGGACGAGGGCCCCCTCCTCCACGAGGCGGAGTACCACCTCGATGGCCGGTGAGTTGCGCAGGTCGTCGGTGCCGGCCTTGAAGGTCAGTCCCCACGCGGCAACCACCGCACCCTCGAGCTCGCCTCCCACCGCGGTGCGTACCTTGCCCACCACCCGGTCGAACTGCTCATCGTTGGTGGCGATGGCGCCCTTCAGGAACGAGAAGTCGTACCCGGCCTGATCGGCTATGTGCACCAGCGCCCGGGTGTCCTTGGGCAGACAGCTCCCGCCCCAACCCGGACCGGGCCGCAGGTACTCGAATCCGATCCGCTTGTCGTAGCCGAGGCCGAGGATGACGTCACGGACGTCGGCCCCCACCGCCTCGCACAGGCCGGCCACGGCGTTGACGAAGCTGAGCTTGGTGGCCAGAAAGGCGTTCGACGCATACTTGATGGTCTCGGCAGTGGCGGCATCGGTGATCAGCAGCGGTGCGTGGGTCCCCGAGAACAGCTCGCCCACTTTGGCCGCTGCCGCCTGGTCGTCCGCCCCCACCACGATCCGTTCGGGGTGGAGGCTGTCCGGGACGGCAGTGCCCTCCCGCAGGAACTCCGGATTGGACACCACGGTCACGTCGGATCGACCCAGTACCCGCTCGACGACGAGGGTCGAGCCGACGGGCACCGTCGACTTGTTCACGATGATCGTTCCGGGCAGGAGCAGCGGGCCGATCTCCTCGGCCACGGCCTCCACGTAGGAGAGGTCGGCCGATCCGTCGTCGCCCTGGGGCGTGGGCACACAGAGGAACACGAAGTCCGCACCCTCGACGGCCGCGGCCGCCCCCACCACGAAGCGGAGGCGTCCGGCGGCCTGCCCCTGTCGCACCAGGTCCTCGAGGTGGTCCTCGACGATCGGCACCCGGCCCGCCTCGAGCATCGTCACCTTGGCCGGGTCGGCGTCTCCACAGGTCACGCGGTGGCCGAGGTAGGCCAAGGTGGCCGCGGTCGGCAGGCCCACGTAGCCCACGCCGATGACGGCCACGGTGCGTCCCCTCCCGTGCGGGAGCACCCGCACCGCGGCGCCGCCGCGGCCGAACGGGGCGGTGGCCGGAGCCGAACCCTCCCCCGACGTGGGCCGCCCGCCGGACGGACGGCCGGAGCCACCGAACACACCGGAGATCATCGACATCGCGCTCCCCATCTCGACCTCAACGGACATCCGTCCCCGGGTCAGGCCAACACTCGAGTCTGCGGTCGTTCTCGCCCATCGGTTCAGCGTGATCCGTCGGACGGAAGCGCCGCCACCAGGCGCTCGAGGGCGTCCGTCCACGCGGGCAGCAGCGGCAGGCCGGACAGGCGGAGGGCGGCGTTGTCGAGCCTGGAGTTCGCCGGCCGGGGCGCAGGGCGGGGCGGGTCGAGGTCGGAGGTGGCGATGGGCTCCACCCGACGGGCGTCGAGCCCGGCTGCGGCGAGCGTGGCCCGGGCGAATCCGAACCACGAGGTCTCCCCCTGGTTGGTCACGTGGAACGTGCCCGGCCTCCGGTCGAGGGCCAGGCGCACCAGTGCCGTGGCCAGATCGGCCGTGAAGGTCGGGCACCCGTGCTGATCGTCGACGAAGCGGAGCATCCCGCCGGGGTCGGACCGGCCCAGGCGGAGCACCGTCTTGACCATGTTCGCCCCGTGGGCACCACTCACCCAGGCCGTGCGCACGATGGTGGCGGACGGGCCGGCCACCGCCCGGACCTCCAGCTCCCCGCCCAGTTTGCTTCGTCCGTACACCGAACGAGGGTCGGGCCGGTCCCACTCCACATAGGGCCGCGCCAGGGTGCCGTCGAAGACGTAGTCGGTCGAGACGTAGACCAGGTGGGCGGCGACGGACCGGGCCGCCTCGGCCACGTTCCGGGTACCGAGGGCATTGACGGCGAAGGCGGTGTCGGGGTCGGCCTCACAGGCGTCCACCGCGGTGTAGGCCCCCCCGTGCAGCACGATGTCCGGCCGGAACGAGTCCACGGTCGACCGGACGGCCGTCCGGTCGACCACGTCCATGGTGTCGATGTCGGTGGAGAGCACGTCGAAGGCACCCTCGTCGAGCTTCGGGAGGATCCCGGTCGCGCCACCGTCCCCAGCGGCCCTCCCCCCGTCGGGGACGCCACCGGAAAGCACGTCCCGGAGGTCCCGCCCGAGCTGGCCGTCCCCTCCGGTGAGCAGGACCCGTACCGGTCGGTTCACGACCTCGGGGACGGTCCCGGGGGCGGGTCGGCCGCCCAGGCCCCCTCGACGACCGGAGCCCGGTCGCGAAGAGGCTCCCACCAGCTCCGGTTCCGTGCGTACCAGGCCACGGTGTCGGCCAGGCCGCCTTCGAAGGGCACAGTCGGCTCCCAGCCCAGCTCCCGTCGGATCTTCGACGAGTCGAGGAGGTACCGGCGGTCGTGGCTCGGTCGGTCCGGGACGATCTCCTTCAGGCTCTGCGGCTTTCCGGTGGCGGCGAGGACGGCGTCTGCGATCTCCTCGATGCTGGCCTCCACCCCGCTGCCCACGTTGTAGGTCTCGCCCACCACGCCGTGGTGGAGGACCAGCTCGATGGCCCGACAGTGGTCCTCCACGTGCAGCCACTCCCGGCGGTTCTGGGTGGAGGCGTACAGGGGCAGGGGCTGGTCGTCGAGGGCCTTGGCCGTGAAGAGCGGGATCACCTTCTCGGGGAACTGGTAGGGCCCGTAATTGTTGCAGCAGTTGGTGATGGTGGCCGGGAGGGCGAACGTCTCGACATAGGCCCGGACGGCATGGTCGGCCCCCGCCTTGGACGCGTTGTAGGGCGTCCGGGGCCGATACGGGGTCTCCTCGGTGAACACCTCGTCCGAGTCGAGCGGCAGGTCCCCGTAGACCTCGCACGTCGAGATGTGGTGGAACCGGGTCACCCCGTGCCGGCGGGCCGCCTCGGCCAGTGTCTGGGTGCCGAGCACATTGGTCCGGAAGAACCGGGACGGGTCCAAGATGGCCAGGCTGTTGTGAGACTCGGCGGCGAAGTTCACGATCACGTCGATCTCGTGCTCGGCCAGCGTCTTGGCCACCACCTCGAGATCGCCGATGTCCCCCTGCACGAAGTGGATGCGGTCCTCCACATCGGCCAGGTTGGGCCGGTTCCCGGCATAGGTCAGGACGTCGTAGGCCACCACCGCGTCGTCGGGGTGTTGCCGGACCCAGTACCGCACGAAGTTCGAGCCGATGAAGCCGGCAGCACCGGTGACAAGTAGTCGCATGATTGGGGAATGCTAGCCGTGGGGGGCGGGCGCCCTGCGAGGGGCCGTCGACACCCCTGGCTGGGGCCTCAGGTCGGTCGGCGGACATGGACGACGTCCCCGGCCACCACGGTCCGGGTCTCCCCGCCGGTGTCCACCACCAGGTGGCCCTCGGCGGTCACGTCGACTGCGATGCCCTCGAACCCCGAATCGGCCAACTCGATGCGGACCGGCGAACCGAGCGTGCTGCACCGACTCCGCAGGTCTCGGGCCTGCCGGGCGCGGCCCGGGACCGTCCCCAGATCGGACAGGCGGGGCTCGAGGGCCGTGAGCAGGGCATCCAGGACCTCCCACCGGTCCACCGGGTGTCCGGCCTGCTGTCGGAGGGACGTGGCCGTCCCGACCAGGTCGTCGGGGAGGTCCCCGTCCCCGGCCGGCCAGTTCACGTTGATCCCGATGCCCACCACCACGGCCGGTGGGGGACCGGGCCCCCGTTCCCCGGTGGCCAGGTCTCCCTCGGCCAGCACCCCGGCCACCTTGCGGCCGTCTGGGCCCAGGAGGTCGTTGGGCCACTTGATGCCCAGGGCCAGGCCGGTGACGGCCCCGGCGGCCTCGGCGGCGGCCAGGGCCACCACGGCGGATGCCAGATGGCGAAGTGGTGCGGGGAGCTCCGGCCTGAGGAGCACCGAGACGAGCAGGTTGGCGCCGGCCGGCGCCTCCCACCGGCGCCCGAGTCGGCCCCGCCCGGCGCTCTGGTGATCGGCCACGGCCACCACCCCCTCGGGAGCCCCGGCCCTCGCCTGGTCGAGGAGGTACCGGTTGGTGGAATCGATGGTGTCGAAGTGCCGGATGTCGGTGAAGCGAGCTCCCGGCATGGCACACACCCTACGGGCCGTGACAGTGTTAGGACGCTTCGGGACGGTGCCATCGTCCCACGCCCATCCGATTCGAAAGGCGCAGCGTGCTGAAGAAGGTTCTCATCGCCAACCGGGGGGAGATCGCGGTCCGGGTCATCAGGACCTGTCGCGAACTGGGAGTGGCCACGGTGGCCGTCTACTCCGAGCTCGACCGGGAGGCGCTCCACGTCCGACTGGCCGACGAGGCCTACGCCCTCGGGGGCCAGACCGCCGCCGAGAGCTACCTGAACACCGACGCCATCCTCGGGATCGTGGAGGCGAGCGGGGCCGATGCCGTCCACCCGGGCTACGGGTTCTTCTCCGAGAACACCGACTTCGCGCGGGCCGTCACCGACCGCGGGGTCACCTTCGTCGGCCCACCGCCCGAAGCCATCGACGTCATGGGCGACAAGATCAGCTCGCGCCATGCCGCGGAGAAGGCCGGCGTCTCGGGCGTCCCCGGGCGTTCCGAGGTGCTGGGGTCACCGGACGAGGTGACCGCCTTCGGAAACGAGTTCGGCTGGCCGGTGGCCATCAAGGCCGCCTACGGCGGTGGCGGGAGGGGCATGAAGGTGGTCGAAGGCCCCGGGCAGGCCAAGGAGGCGCTGGAGTCGGCCATGCGGGAGTCCCTGGCCTACTTCGGCCGGGACGAGTGCTACGTGGAGCGGTACCTGGCCTGGCCACGGCACGTGGAGATGCAGATCATCGCCGACACCCACGGCACCACGCTGTGGCTCGGCGAGCGGGACTGCTCGGCCCAGCGTCGGCACCAGAAGCTGGTGGAGGAGAGCCCGGCGCCGAACTTTCCCGACGAGGTCCGCCGGGCCATGGGCGAGGCGTCGGTGAAGGTGGCCGAGGCCTGCGGGTACGTCAACGCCGGCACGGTGGAGTTCCTCTACCAGGACGGCGAGTTCTTCTTCCTCGAGATGAACACACGCCTGCAGGTGGAGCATCCGGTCACCGAGCTCGTCACCGGGCTCGACCTGGTCGAATGGCAGCTGCGGGTGGCGTCGGGTGAGCCGCTGGGGTTCAGCCAGGAGGACGTCCGACGGCACGGGCACGCCATCGAGGTGCGGATCAACGCCGAAGACCCCGCCGGTGGGGCCTTCACACCCTCCCCGGGGACCATCACCCGGCTGGTTCCTCCAGGTGGCCCCGGTGTCCGACTGGACGCCGGCTACGAGTCGGGGGACACGGTCAGCCAGTTCTACGACAACCTGGTGGCCAAGCTGGTGGTCTGGGGCCACGACCGGGAGGCGGCCCGGCGGCGCATGTTGCGGGCCATCGCCGAGACGGTCCTGGAGGGAGTGGCCACCACCCTCCCGGCCGACGTGGCCATCCTGGAGCACCCGGACTTCGTGGCCGGCGAGCACTCCACCAACTGGGTCGAGCAGACCCTCGACCTGAGCGGAGTTGTGGCCGCGGCAACGGTTCCCCCTGCTCCCGCCGACGACGGTGAGGCACCGCCGGTGCCGAGGGACGTCACGGCCGAAGTGGACGGCCGCCGCTACCAGGTCAGGCTGTGGGTTCCGGATCTCGGCGACGCGGTGCTCGCCTCCACCGGCGGGTCAGGTCCCGTTCGCGGCCCGGGCCCCAAACGACCCAAGGCCACGGCGTCGGGAGCGGGATCGGGGACGGTGGCGGTGCCCATGCAGGGAACCATCGTCCGGGTGATGGTGGCCGAGGGGGACACGGTCGAGGTGGGCCAGACCGTCTGCGTGCTCGAGGCCATGAAGATGGAGAACAACGTCAACGCCGAGAAGGCCGGGACGGTGAAGGAAGTGCGGGTGCTGGCGGGCGAGTCGGTCGGCCCGGGCGACGTCATCGCTGTCATCGAGTAGCGAAAGGGACTCCCCCATGGCTCAGTCCACGACACCGAAGGAGGCCGCCAGGCAGGTCGTGGAGGGGAATCTGGGCGAGCTGGTCCGGCTGAGTCATGCCATCCACGAGCACCCCGAGACGGCGTTCGAGGAGCACCGGGCCGCGGCCTGGACGGCGGGGTGCCTGGCCGAGGGCGGTTTTGCCGTGTCCACGGGAACAGCCGGCATGCCCACCGCGTTCAGCGCCGAAGCGGGCTCGGGCCCGATGGTGGTGGCCCTGTGCGCCGAGTACGACGCGCTCCCCGGGGTCGGCCATGCCTGCGGGCACAACATCATTGCCGCCGCCGCAGTGGGCGCCGGCCTGGCCCTGGCCGGCGCGGCCGACGACCTCGGGATCACTGTCCGGGTCCTCGGCACACCGGGCGAAGAGGGTGGAGGGGGCAAGATCACCATGCTGGAGGCCGGGGTCTTCGACGACGTGGACGCGGCGATGATGATCCATCCCTGGCCGACCGACCGGCTCCAAGGCACCTGCCTCGCCGTCTCCCACTTCGACGTGACGTTCCAGGGGAAGAGCGCCCACGCCTCCGCCGCGCCTTGGGAGGGCGTCAACGCCGGGGACGCCATGGCCATCACCCAGGTGGCCCTGGGCCTGCTGCGCCAGCAGTTCCGTCCGGGGGACCAGGTGCACGGCATCGTGACCGACGGGGGCCAGGCCGCCAACGTCATCCCCGCGACGGTCAGCGGGCGGTTCATGTGCCGCTCCACGTCCCTGGCCGGGCTCGATGTCCTCGAGCCACGGGTCATGGCCTGCTTCGAGGCAGGGGCCCTGGCGACCGGGACATCGTTCGAGCGCCGTGACCTGGCACCGGTCTACTCGCACATGGAGAGCGACCCGGCCCTGCTCGGCCTGTACCGGGCTAACGCCGAGACGCTCGGTCGCACGTTCGCCCTGGACGACGGGTTGGTCCCGAGGCCCACCTTCTCAACGGACATGGCCAACGTGTCGCTGGCCGTGCCCACCATCCACCCCCTGGTCGGCATCGATGCCGACGGATCGGTGAACCACCAGCCGGAGTTCGCCGCGGCGTGCGTCACGGCCTCGGCCGATCTGGCCGTCCACGACGGTGCGCTGTCGATGGCCTGGACGGCGATCGACGCCGCCCTGCCCGGCGGCGTCCGGGACCGACTGGTGGGCCCCGTGGCCGGTTGACACAGGAGGTGGAGCCATCACAGACCTCCCGGGTCACAACCGAGGGGTGCACCACCCGCTCGCTGCCTCGGGCGCGGCCGCAGCCGCAGCCGCGGTCTACGCCTGGTGGGCGACCGGGACCCAGCCCTTCGCGCCGGGCGCCTACGTTGCCGTGGGCGTCCCCGTCGTCCTGGTGGGCGCCGTGGCCCTCGGGCGGCCCGCATCCCGAGTCACCGCCGACACCTCCGTCCCCGGAGTCGGCCCGAGGAGCGCATCTCCCTGGATCGTCATCCTGGCCCTGGCCATCGGTCTCGAATGCGCCGCACTGGCGCTCGGAGGGCGGTCGAGCGACGTCCCGACCCTGAGCACCGTGGTCGATCACGCGCTCGGCCGGCACGCCCTCCGTTTCCTCCTCTTCTGCGGGTGGCTGGCCGTCGGGTGCGCCCCGTTGGCGTGGGGGCGGTCACGACAGCGCTCCCGGTCGGACTGAGATGCCGGTGATCGTCGCCTGGCTGGGACTGATGGCCGTCGGCGTCGTCTGGGAGGTGCACTGCCGCCGGTCGGGCCCCCGGTGGACGAGCCTCTCCGAGCTCTGCTCGCGGTTGGGGAGCCGCCGGGGCGGGCGGATCGTCCTTCTGGCTCTCTGGGCCTTCGTCGGCTGGCACGTCTTCGCCCGCTACTCGCTGCCCCGGTGACACCGATGGCCGCCTCAGATCCTCCCGGCCCGAACGCCGGTACCACGACGAAGCGGGTCGGGACCTCTGACCTGCCAGGCCCGTACCCACCGCCGACCGTCGGCGAAGGCCGGTGCCGGCGCCGATGAGCGCTGCCATCACCCCCCTCTCCTACTGGTCGGCGGTCCTGCTCGCCGCCGGATCGTGCGCCACCCTCTGCACCGTCGCCCGCCGGCGCCCGGGCCGATGGACGGCCGTCGTGGCGCGCATCATCGGCACGGTGCTCGCCGTCGATGCCATCACCTACACCGTGGCGCTGGTGGCGCAGGGGACCTGGTCGGCCCGGACCTCGCTTCCACTGCCACTGTGCGACGTCGCCGTGGTGATCGCTTCGGTGGCCTGCTGGTGGCGTGCGGTGGCCCTCGTCGAGCTCACGTACTTCTGGGGATTGGCCGGGACCGTCCAGGGGGTGATCACGCCCGACCTGAGTACGGGCTTCCCCCATCTGGTCTTCTTCGAGTACGTCGCCGGGCACCTCGGGATCGTCGTGGCCGCCCTCTACCTGGTGGCCGGCATGCGGATCGAG
>Ga0307373_10005086_pt1 | contig 21744 bp, 15 predicted proteins | sample OX2MG_FD_202534 | JGI IMG/M metagenome (GOLD analysis project Ga0307373, IMG submission 202534) | Soil microbial communities from Risofladan, Vaasa, Finland - OX-2 | ecosystem: Environmental > Terrestrial > Soil > Coastal area > Acid sulfate soil | place: Finland: Risofladan, Vaasa | collected...
GTTCGGCCCTCGGCGCTGGAGATCGTGGCCCGGACGAAGTGGATTGTGCCCGCCACAAGGGAGGGTGACGTGTGGGGTGACGTCGGCCTCCGGCCAAGGTGACGGACGGCTGAAGAAGAAGTGGACGCCAGGCAAGCATCCTCGCCTACATCAGCTGACATTGTTCACTCCGATTCTCGCGACACGGGCGAGGATCGCCCGAAGGGGGGCGCACCCGATGGTGCCCTGGTGTGGAGAATCCGTAAAGGTCCAAACCCCCAGGGGCGACATGGGGGGCAGACAGGGCGGCTCCAGTCCTGGTCACAATTCAAGGCCCATCGTGAAGTCGAGTTGCTGGGTGTGGACCATCTCAACATTCGGAGCGATTTCCATGTAGTGCCCCACCGAGGCATCGACTCGGACCCAGGCCTCCGGATCGGGTGAGAGCGCCCAAAGTCCAATCAGTTCATCGGTGGGATTGTCGCTCGGAAACGGGCGTGTGTGATGCGTTGCCTGGTACAGAGCGACAGCACTCACGGCTTGGTCCCACAACTCCCGAGGCGTGGGCCCTGGTTCTGAGGGGTTGGCCCCTTCTCCGGCCGCCGGACGTTGCCCCAAGAATCGAAGCACCGCCTCGGAGGGTTCGGCAACGGCCTGGTCGGCAATGTGGCTTGTCGCGACCTCATTGGCCCGTCGGGCCAGGGGGAGGGTGGCTTCGTCGGCTCCATCGACCATGGCCATGATCTCGCTGAGTTGGAGTCGGCTGGCCAGTCTGGCGGCCTCGTTGGCCAAGGGATCGATCTCTTGGGCCAGGCGCTCGACGCCACCGGCGGCAGCAGAAGCCGCCATGGCCCGTGCCGCATCGGTGTCGTCTCGCAGCCGGGGAAGGCCGTCGTCGACGATTGGGGCTGCGACCTCGCTCCGCCGGACGGCGTAGAGGGCGACGTCGTGGCGGCCCCTGGTCAGCCCGACATAGAGCTCGGCCCGGGTGGAGTGATCAGAACCCAGGTGTCGGGAGGCGCCGTAGGTGTCGCCCTGGGCGGTGTAGGTGGTGAGGCAGTAGCTGTGCAGGAGGGCGCCCTTGACGCCGTGTCCGACGTCTTGCTCGAGGTACGAGCGAGGAATGCGGATCTCCCCACGGTGCTCGAAGTCGACCACGAGATGATCGTCACCGACTTCTGTCACGGTACCCCGGGAGCCGTTTTTCACGAAGCTCTGGCGGTCGCCCCCGACCGGTCGCAGCGTGCGGTCGGGCACCTTGGCCATGACCTCGTCCCCGGCGGAAAAGCTGGTCCCCCCAACCCTCATCTCGGGGCCATGCAGGGTGCCGTCAGCACGCAGGAGGGCTCGGGCCCGCTCGACCAGGGCGCGGCGTTCGTCGTGGTGGGCCGCCGTCATTGAGCACCGCTCGAAAGCGGGATCATTGGTCGCTCTTTGGCGGTCCACGTACCAGTCCGCGACGAGGGTGTCGAAGAGCTGATGAGCGGAATCGGCGGTGACGATGCGCTGGTTGGCCTCCAACCGCCCCATGGCGTCGCTGATCGCTCCGCCTCGGTACTCGTCTAGGGCCAGGCGGACCTCTGTGAGGTGCTCTCCCACCTGGCGGCGGTTGACGGTCAGCTCGGCGACATTGGCGGGGTAGGTGTCGAGGAGCCAGCGGAAAGCCCCGCCCGCCCCGACGGCGCTGTGCTGTGCCGGGTCGCCCGCCAGGGTGAGCGCGGCACCGTGCTGGTGGATTTGCCACAACAGAGCGTCGAGGTCGCGGGTGGCCAACGTCGTCGCTTCGTCGAGAACGATGACGCTGCGATCGTCGAGGATCCCGGTGTCTCCGTTGGCCAAGCGCCACAACAAGCTGGCCACCGTGGAGGACTCGATGCCGGCTGAGCGCCCGAGAACCTCAGCTGCGTTGCCGTTGACCGAAGTACCGAGGACCCGGTACCCGGCTGCCTCCCAGGCCCGGGCCGCTGCTTCGATGGCCGTGGTCTTGCCGGTCCCGGCCGGCCCGCGCACGAGTGTGGTCTCGTGACCCGCCGTGGTCAGGTGGTGCACCAGGCCCCGTTGTTCTGCTGAGAGGTGAGCGAAGCCCGGTCGGGCCAGAACGCCCTCCACGATGTCGCTGGACACCATGGCACGCCCGAGATCCCGGCCGCGCTCATAACCCGACTCGATCCGGGACTCAATGGCCAGCATGGCCCGAGTGCTGAACTGCTGCTCGGCCGCGGCCTTCACGGCGGCCCCGTCGTGGCGGTGGATGACGTCGGTGCACAGAGCCTGCCTTCTCATTGAGCGCAACGGCACCACTTCGGGACTGGCCAACCACCGATCGGCCAGGTCCTGGCACCCCGCCGCGGAGAGCCGGTCCACCGACCAACTGGCCACGGCCTGGACGACGTGGCGGCGGTCGAAGGCGGCCTGCATCTCGGTCACACCGTGTGCTCCGGCGAGCCAGGCGAACAGATCGGCCACTTCTTCGGACCTGACGAGCGCGGGCCCCGGTACCCGGTACAGCGCAGCGTCGAAGGCCTCGGCGTCGAGACCGGTTGCGTCCAGCGTGGCGGTCCACCGAGACCGAAGAGCTTCGGGGTCGACGCCACCAACCTTTGGTGCCCGGGTGGCCAGGGCCAACGCCTGGCGAGAGGCTGCGCTCCCCGTCGAGATGGCGCCCTGCGACTCGGCTTCGATGGCCAGAGCCGCCGCCGCCATCTCGTGGCTGCGCGTGCTGATGGCGGCAATGGCCTCGTCGCCCACGCCGGACACCTCGGAGAGCCCCCGGACAACCGGTGACCACTCCACCCCGAGCCGTGCGGTCAGCTGGTGGCGGAGCTCGGACCGGGCCACGTGGCCGGCCGTCTTGGCATGGAAGAAGAATCCCATCCCGTCGAGGGCCCGCATCTGCCCCTCGGGCCCGCGGGCAATGTTGGCGATCACCACGTGGCGGTGCAACTGGGGATCGAGGGCGCGGCTGGTCGAGTGCAGGTAGCTCGCCGCGATCAAGCCCCGAGCCTCCTGGCGTGTGCCCTTCACCTGGACTCGCAACGCGTGGCGCTCGAGGTAGTCCACCCCGGCCGCCACCGCGGCATCGACGGCGGCGATGATCTCGGAGCGAACCGGGTCCTCGGCCCGGGCCCACAGGGCGGAGACCGACTTTTCGACCGAGAAGGTCACGTCGTAGCCGACGACGACCGTCGGTGGCTTGCGCAGGTTCATGTAGTCCGAAAGCTCTTTGCCGGCCACCCGCCAGGACCGGCCGTGTTTCTCGGCCACCAGCCAGAGGGCGGGGGTCGGGGGCAGCGACTGTCCGGCCATGAGGGCGAAGGCACGTTCGGCCGAGGCCACCCTGGTCTGGTCGGCCAGGCGCCGCAGGTAAGCCGGGGATACCCCGATGACCTCGCTCGCCTCTCGAAACGTCCACCAGTCCTTGTCCTCGAAGCGGGCCGTGGGCCCGCCGGCCCTTCCCGCCGATCCTCGGGCCGAGAGCAGATCATCGTGGCTTCGCGGGTCCTTGCCCGAGAGCACCCAGCGCAGGTCGGCAGGGTCCACCTCGCCCGAAAGGCCGAGACCGAGAGCCCCTCGGCCGAGCCAGGTGCCAGAGCCTTCCCCGGCTGAGTCGGCGTAGTAGGCGGCCACGCCGCCTACGGGAGAGGGGAGCTCCGTGGATGCTTCTGCCCGTGACCCGCCCCGCTCGACACGGCGTCCTTCGAGGTAGGCGACGACGTCGGCCGCCACCGCTCCGGCGGACCTCCCCCGGGCGCCGAGCACCGTCACCGAGCAGATCATGTAGAGACACGCCGGGTTCAAAGACAATGTGCTCGGAGAAATGTTCGCTATTTCGCCACCACGCCGGGTCTGGCCTCATTTGCCGTTGGTTGCGCTTGCGCAACCAACAAGGGTGTCTCCTATGTCGAGGTGAGTGTCCGGAGGGAGGGGAGTGGCGGCATGGTGGGTTCTGGTCGGTGGCCATTGATCGGATATCGGGCCGGGTTCGGGTGCTGCTATTGGGCGGGCGGGGTTGTGGATGGCCTGTAGATGGGCCTGGAGCGGGTCGGTCTGTGCCTGAGTGCAGTGAGCTCGGGGCCCAACCGGCCCGGCAAATGACTTGAGCCCGGACGCGCAAGAACCCCGGACGGGCCGGGGCTCTTGCTGATGGATACCGCTGGTTTCAGGCCGAGGCAGCCTCGGTGTCGGCTTCCTCACCGGCGTGCCGGCGCTCGGTCCGCCGGACATCCGCGGTGGCGAAGCGCAGGCTGGGCCCGATCTCGTCGGCCGTGATCTCGACCTTGGTGCGGTGGGTGCCGTCCTCGGTCTCCCAGCTGCGCTGCTCCAGGCGTCCGGTGACGACCACCCGCATCCCCTTGGAGAGGGAGAGGGCGACGTTCTCACCCAGGTCACGCCAGCACACGACATCGAAGAACGAGGTCGATTCCTGCCACTCGGCGGTACTCCGGTCCCGCCAGCGCCGGTTGACGGCCACGCCCAGGAGGGCGGTGGCTTGGCCTTCTTTCGTGTAGCGGATCTCGGGTTCCCTGGTCAGGTTCCCGGTGATGGTGGTCGTGTTGGCCATTGTCTTGCTCCTTATGCTCTTGGCCTCGGTCCTTGCGAACGACGCCGCTGCGTCGTTCGTTGAACGACGACCACCGCCGGCAGCGAAGCGGGGTCAAGCCCCGGCGAGGGTCTGCCCGAAGGGCCGAGCAAGAAGTTCTGGCGGGTTCGGCGCCTTGCCCCTGGTCCACGCAGACGGACCCGCCAGAAGTTGTTGGGAGCCCGAGCCGGCGGCTTGACGCCGTGGAGCGCCGGTGGTCCTGGCCCGGCACGCCGGACGTGGGGAACAGGGCAGATCCCCGGGCTACCAGGGATAAGACAGGCCGTGGGGACGTCGATGAGGCCGTGGGAAGTCCGTGGGGACCTCGATGAGGCCGTGGGGAAGTCCGTGGGGACCTCGAAGAGGCCGTGGGGGAAGTCCCCACGGCCATCAGAGGGTCAGCTTGACCGGAAAATTGTTTTCGTGGGGATGTCGGTGGGGAAGTCCCCAGGTCAGAATCGACCTGTGGGACGAGTTGGGTCGAAGGATTGCCGGTTCACGGAGGTCGAGCAGAGCCAAGAACTGCATGAGCTCATTCGACTGTCCACCCGGATTGTCAATCCCCGACGTCCACGAGGGAAATCATGTCCGTTCCGGGTTGGCACGCCATGACGATCGTCTCCCGCTCGCACCACGAGCTCACGGGCACCGCGGACCTGATTTCGATCCCTGAGGCCGCCCGCCGCGTCGGTCTGCACGCCGACACCCTCTACCGCCTGTGCCGCACGGGGCAGTTCAGCCCGGCCCTCCAGATCGGCTCCCGGTGGAGAGTCTCCGTTCCGCGGCTGGAGCGCTACCTCCACGGGGAGATGCCGAGGTCAGCTGACGAGTCGGGGCAATCCCAGTACCATTAGCAATCCCTGGTCAGTCGCCGCCAGATCGGTCGGTCTGTGATCCCCCAGGACCACGGTCACCAGCGGGCGCTCCAAGACGAGGAGCCACCCGAGGCCACGGTGACCGAGAGGGCGAAGTCGAGAGATGAGCCAGTCCCTGCCTGAATCCCTGGTTGTCGCCGATCACCATGTCGACGAGCAGCCCACAGCAGCCGTCGACCAACGTGAGGACCCCGGCCACCGGAACGGCCACCGCCGTGCCTACCGCCATGAGTACCGGAGCACCCAGACCCCGCCTCATCACCGACGTCAGGTCTCCCCGGACGACTGCCGAGCCGGCGCACCTCTGCTTGGATTTGTCACCGGCCCGCCCTACATGGGGCCATACGCTGCTCGGGTGCCGCACGCCGAGGGTGTCCCGAACGCGAGTTGGCTCCAGCTGTGACCGGTTCGTTGTGGACACCGGAGGTCTTCGTTGACGATATCGGGTACGAACCGTTCACGTCGTTCGTCGAGTCCGTACCCGACTTCACATTCGTAGCTCTCGACGCGGCCATCCGCTTGGTTCTGTCCGTGCGGGGACTCGAGCTCGTAAGGACGGAGTGGCTGAAAGCGCTCGGGGACGGACTCCACGAGTTCCGCGTGCGCCACGATGCCGAGGAGATCACCCGGACGTTCGGGGGCGAGGGAGACAAGGTCCCTGGCGTCAGGTCCTCCGTCAGCCACCCTGGGCCGGTTCTCCTCCGGGTCTTCGTGCATTTCCACAGGGACAAGGTGATCGTCACGCCGGACCTATGGAATCAGCGACTTGATGCGGGGCCAGACGATCGCCATCGCGTCACGGTACGGCGGAGCCCCAGGGAACAACTCCGGCACCACGACGTCCGGTGTCGGCCATGTCCCTGAGCTGTCTCTCTATGCGGACATTTCGATTCGCCTGCCCCTTGGCGACGAGCTCGAACTTCACCAGCGCCAACCTCGCTATGTCCGCATCCGATGTCGTCGAGCGCGCCAGCATCACTGCCAAGTCGGCGAGGTCGGTCGGGCGCAGCCGCTGGGCGAGGGCCCGGATCTTCTCAGCCGCCATCTCCTCCACCGTCATCGTGAGTAGCCCGAACTCTTCGTAGAAGGGCTCGCCGATGTACGCCTCGACCGGATCGTCTACGACCGCCTCTCGGTAGCTGACCTCGACCTGCACCGAGCTATTCGGGAACGTCTCACCGATCACCTGCACGTTGTCGAAGTCGAGGCTCCGGGCCGAGTCGGTTGCCGGCTTGTCTGGGGAGAACCGGACGATGTTGCGGATGCTGGCCTGACGGATCGCCTCTGCCACTTCCTCGCCTTCGAGCTTGTGCTGCGGTGGGTCGTGGCGCGTGGTGTCGACGTCCTTGCTGAAGCGGAGGATTCCGTGGACGTGGCGCAGAACGAAGCCACCCTTGAAGACCAGCTGTCGGGGGAAGGAAGTCGACAGTTGGCCAGCGAGCGTAATGAGCGCGAAGTCGCGGACGGCGATGTCCATGCCGCCCGGCATTGCCTCAAGCAGGTCGGCCAATTCGCTAGAGCTTCCCCACAGCCGGCGGGGCTTCTCGGCACTCACGCCGGTGCCTTTTCCGGCTCGAGGACGGCGTTGACGACGACCCGCCAAGTGGCATCAAGAGGACCCTCGGGGGTCCCACGGGCCCGCATCAGCACCGGCGCACGATTCTCACCAATGAGATCTCGATACGGCGCGGCCGCAGCTGCTCCGAAGAAGCGTTCGACTACCAGGCCGGTGCGTCGAGCCGCCGAAGGTGAGTTGAGTCGAATCACCGTCTGGAGCAGGCGGTCGAGGAAGGACGCATCCCTTGATGCCGCAAGCAGCAGCGCATCGAGAGCCTGAGAGAGGGAGACGGCGTAGCGCGGATGGCTCAGCGCATCGACAATGGCTCGCTCTGGGACCGCGTACTGCGGGCGGGCATTCTCATCCCACCCCCAGATGTTCGTTGGACCCGTCAGGAGGAACGTCGCTGACTGTCCCCTGTACGCGAGCTTCTTGACGCGACTCGGTACCAGCACGATGACGCCGAAGAAGTGCTGGTCGGTGAGTTCGTAGTGCTCAAGCGCTCGGCCACCCGTGATGAGGTATGGCTGTGGAGCAACGGCGTCGATCAGGTCTGTCATGTCGACTCCGAGCAGGCCGGTTGTGTCGGGCAGCACCAACAGGTCCTTGCGAACCCGCACGACTCGCTCCGCCCGGACCAGCCGCTGGATGGCCTTCTGCGCCGCCTCGCGACTACCGGCGCGCCTGGCGACATTCTCGAGGTCGGCCGACGGCACGGATACGCCGCGGCGGCCAGCCTCCACCGCGGCGCGGTGCATCTCACGCAGCACCAGGTCGTCCAGTCTCATTGCGTACATAGTACACGATGAAAAGCACTAAACATGCTTTTTGGTGACATATTCGTACAGGCCAATCCGGTCTCACCCCGGGCGAAGAGGCCAAGCGTTTGGTGCGGGCTCGACGAGCCCTTCGGATGCCAAGGACAGACTCCCTGTGGGCGACCACTACACCTTGTCTCCGCGCCATCAGCCCGCGAGCCCTTCCGACCTATTTGCCGCACTCAGCGGGCCTTGATTGGGATATGGGGAATAGCCCATACTTGAGTCATGACGAAGAGCTACTCCGAGGCCACTACTGCCCGCCGGGCCCGTCTGTCCGAAGTTGCCGAGCGCCAGGGCGTTGCCTTCGAACGCGCCTACGGCCTTGCCGTCCAGATCGCCGAGCTTCGCGAGAAGCGCTCGCTCACCCAGGCGCAGTTGGCCGAGCGGACCGGCATCGACCAGGCCGACATCAGCCGGATTGAACGCGGCTCGACCCACCCCACGGAGAAGACGCTTCTACGGATCGCCGACGCGCTCGGCGCCGAGCTTCGGCTCGTCGAGAAGACGCCCGCCTGAACCACGGGGTCACCCTCGCTCTGGGATCCACCTGGGGATCGCAGACCCTCGATGGACAAGCAGCCGGTCGGGCAGCGCCCTCGGAACCAGTTGTAGGGCAAGTTGTAGGGCAAGTCAGCAGGCCACTCCTGAGAGCGTCTTGCCCTACAAATTGCCCTACAAATGGCGCCAACTGCCGTCGTCGGGAATCTTCGCTTATCTACAACATCCCTGGTCAAGCCATTTTCCGTCGTCCGGCACCGTCCAGAAAAACCCTTCTGATCGGATTACCATGGCTGTGCTCTGCCGACTGAGCTAAGGGGGCACCGCGGCTTCCTTCCGCGAACCGTGAATGATAGCCATCGCACGGCGGGCACCGCCTGCGCTCCCCCGCAGCTGACAGGCCAACAGTACCATCCGGCCATGCAGATCCGCCTGGCGGAACCAAAAGACGCCGAGGCCATCCGGGCCATCTACAACGTCGAAGTTCTCCAGAGCACCAATACCTTTGACATGGTGCCCCGCACAATGGAGGAGCAGAAGCACTGGATGGCCGAGCACAGCGGCGTCCACCCGGCCATCATCGCCGTGGACCACGCGGTCGCCGGGACGGAGTGCCCCGCCGGCGCCCCTGGGGAGATCGTCCTCGGCTTCGGGTCACTCTCGATCTTCCGGGACCGGTCAGGCTACGCCGCCACCGCCGAGGATTCGGTCTATGTGGACCGGGCCCAGCGCGGGAAGGGCGTGGGGCAAGCCCTGCTGGCCGAGCTCCTTGTCCTGGCGCGCGGGCACGGGTTCCATTCGGTGATCGCCCGTATCGCCGGGCACAACGAGACCTCCATCGGTCTGCATGAGGCGGCGGGTTTCACCCTGGTGGGGGTGGAGAGGGAGATCGGTCGCAAGCACCGGCAGTGGCTGGACGTCGTCGAGCTCCAACTCCTGCTCTGACGTGCCTCAGGACTCGAGAGCCGCCGTCTTGGTCTGAGGGCTGGGCCGGGGGGTGGCCACAAGGGACGGGTTAATCCGCCAGGAGGAGGTCCAGTCACCCAGCGGGAGCATGACGATCCCCCACAGGGCCATCACCGCCACCACCATGGCGGCCGGATTGGTATTGACCAATTGGTTGAGCAGATCTGCGCCACCGGTGAGGCCGATGAACGGGGCCACCATGGAAAGCCCCAGGGCCAGATAGCGGACGCGGCCGCTCAGCACAGGAGCCAGGAGGATGATCCCCCAGGTGAGGTACCACGGCTGCACGACCGGCCCGAGGAGCACGAACATCAACATGGTGATCCCCAGCGCGCTCATGGTGCCCAATCGCTGTCGGTGCCGTAGGCAGTAGATGCCGATCGCCACCGCACCGAGCAATCCGAGCAATCTGGTGACCGTGAGCACTCCGCCGAGGCTCACGCCGGCGAATCCGATGACATGGGCCAGCCCGCTGATGAGAAGACCGACGGCGGTGGCCGGGGCCATCCATGAGCGGACGGTTCCCGGAGTTGTGAGATTGGCGATCCAACCCCATCCGAGGCCAGAGACCAGGGAGAGAAAGGTCATGACGGCCAGGGCGATCCCCCCGGCCTTGGCCACTGGACTGATCCGTCGGTGGAAGCCGACGTCGGCACCGGCCCAGTCCCAGGCGACGTAGACGATGCCCATGGCGGCGGGGATCTTGATGGACGCCGCCAGCGTGCACAGCACGATTCCCCAGACCGGATGTTTGCACCGTGCCGCCGTGACGCCGGCCAGGAGGAGTCCCACCATGATGGCGTCGTTGTGGACGCCCCCAACCAGCGCAAGCAAGGTGAGCGGATTGAGCACGGCCAAGACGAATGCGCTCCCCGGGTCGCGGCCGTAGGAGCGGGCGAGTTTCGGGATGCAGTAGGCGATGAGTGCCACGCCGACGATGGAGAGGAAGCGCAGGAGCAGGACCGTAACGAGCGCGTTGTGGCCACTGAGTGTGGCAAACCAGCCATCGACCATGAGGAAGAGTGGGCCATACGGCGCCGGAGTGTTCATCCACAGGCCGTCGACCGGCGTCACGTACTGGCCGGAGCCTATGGTGCCGGGTCCGTAGTGGTACGGGTTGATGTGATGGCTCATCATCTCCCCCTGGGCGGCATAGGAGAAGACGTCACGGCTGAAGAGCGGCGCCACCAGGAGGAGGGGGACGATCCACACGGCCAACATGGCGGCGAGGGCGCGCAGGGGCGCTCCGTGACGGTACCGCAGGGTCTGGACCAACCCGAACCACACGCGGACGAAGAGGATCATGCCGCCATACACCGCGACCATGCCGGGCAAGAGGAGGGCGGTCGAGGTGGTGTTGGCGGCGGGCACGCCGAAGAACCACGTCCCGGCGATCTCGAGCTTGAACGGCGAGCTGGGCAGTGAGGCACCGACACAGACGGAGAGGACGGCGATGAACCCGAGGAGCGCAGGCCGGCGCAGGAACGTCCAGTCGTCCGGATCGCCGCTGTCGGCCTCCACGCGGGCGGAGAGCGCCACCCGTGGCGTCAGGCGCAGGCGGACGCCCTCGGCGACCATGGAGAGGCGTTGCAGGCGTGATCGGACGCGATCCAACACTGGTGCCGGGGAGGTGTCCGTTGGTTCGTCCACTGGGCTGTCAGTCTCGCTTCTCGTATCCGGGCCGGATCGCCCGGGGAGCCAGAAGGGACCACGCCCCGACGAGCATGCCCCCGCAATCGATCTGAAACCGCATTGTAATGGTAACGGGGGCGATGGCAAGAACCTTTGCCCCGCCCCACCATGGCACTCCACTGCTCGTGGGCCGGGGAGGATTCGAACCTCCGTAGGCGTGAACCGACAGGTTTACAGCCTGTTTCCTTTGGCCACTCGGACACCGACCCGCAGCCGGCGAGGTTAGCCCGGCGCCGGACCCCGGTGAGCCCGGCACCCGCCGGTACGCTGATGCGCATTCCCACTTTTGACATCGTTTCCGAAGTCGACATGCAAGAGGTGCGCAACGCCGTCGACCAGGCCAACCGGGAGGCGGCGACCCGCTTCGACTTCAAGAACACCGATTCGGCCGTTGAGCTGGGCGAGGGGGAGCTCGTGCTCCGCTCTTCGACCGAGGACCGCTTGCGCGCCCTGCACCAGGTGCTGGACGAGAAGCTGGTGAAGCGCCAGGTGTCCCTCAAGGCCTTCGAGGACAGCAGGATCGAAGAGGCACACAAGGGAACGGCCCGCCAGAAGGTCGCCATCAGAGCCGGAATTTCCCAGGATCATGCCAAGCGCCTGAACAAGTTCATCCGGGACCTCGGCCTCAAGGGCATCTCGTCGCAGACCCAGGGGAGTCAGCTGCGGGTTACCGGCAAGAAGCGCGACGATCTGCAGAGCGTCATCGCCGCCTGCAAGGAGGAGGATTTCGGCATCCCCCTGCAATTCGAGAACTTCCGCGACTGAAAGGCACCCGGCACCGGGCCGATCAGTGCAGGGTGGGCTGCTCCACCGCTTCTTCGGCCGTCAAGTGCTCGTCGAACTCCTCGAGCTCCACCTTGAACAGGTGATTGAAGATGAGGAGCTTCACCACCCAGAAGACACCGAAGGACAGGATGTTGGCGGTCTCCACGAGCGCCGTCTTCCCGAGGTGGCTCAATTTGAGCTGCTGCCCGGTGTGCCGGGCCAACGACGCGCCCACTATGGAAAAGGCGATGCCCAGGGCCGCCATGAACCAGAACGGCGCCACCTCCTTCCAGAGGTGGGAGCGACCGGTCTTGCCCCAGGCCCAACGCCGGTTCAGCCAGTACGACGGGAACGTGGCCACCGCGTTCCCGAAAATGGTGCTCGGCACCTCGGTCCACAGGTGGAGCACGCCGTAGACCAAAGCGATGACGATGAGCGACACCGTGGTGGAGATGACCGAGACCATGGAGTAGCGCAGCACTTTGCGACCCTGATGCGTGTGGAGCCAGGCGTAGAACGTCCGGAGCCGGGAGAGCACGCGGTCACACTAGCCCGGGGCCGAATTGGCCCTCTTCGGGCCCGTCACGGGCCCCCGATGACGAGCAGGTTGGACCGCGCCACCTCACCGAACCAATGGGCACTGGGCTTCGGGCGCCTCTCGAAGCTCCCGGGCGCCACGGCCACCAGGCCGAACTTCGGCCCGTATCCGAGGTGCCATTCGAAGTTGTCCAGCAGGCTCCACACGAAGTAGCCCCGCAGTTCGATGCCCTCTTCCAGACAGCGGTGGGCACTCTGGAGGGCCTCGGAGAGGAAGGTGATCCGCTCCGCGTCGTCCTCGGTGGCGATGCCGTTCTCGGTGACCACCACCGGTCGCCCGGAGACGGAAGCGGCCCGGCGCACCGTGTGCTCCACCGCCCGGGGCCAGCGCTCGTCGCCCATTTGAGTGACGGGGATGCCCGGAGCGTTGGCGGTCTGCCCGTCGGGCCCGAAGTGCAGGCGGGTGTAGCACTGCACTCCGACGAAATCGTCGCCGTCGGTGGCCCGCAGGAACACGTTCTCCAACATCTCCTCGGCCGCATCACGCAGTTCCTCCCCACCTTCGTCGGCCGTGATCTCGGCCATGGACAGGGTGAGCCCGACCGGGAACGCCCCCGGACCAGAGCGCAGGGCGTCGACCGCCAGGCGATGGCCCCGCACCATGGCGTCGTTCACCGCGCCGTAGCGGGTGAAGTCTTTGACCCCTGGGGGGTACAGGCCCTCGAAGTACCCCATGACGGCCACCACATTGGGCTCGTTGATGGTGCAGGCCCAGCCGATCAGATCGCCCAGGTGCGCCGTGGCCCGGGTGACGAAGCGGGCGAAGCAATCGGGTGCGTCGGGAGACTCCCATCCTCCCCGTGCGGTGAGCCACAACGGGGTGGTGAAGTGGTGGAAGGTCACGACGGGCGTGATCCCATGGCCGTGGCAGGCGGCGCACATGCGCCGGTAGTGCTCCAGCGCGGCCAGGGAGAACTCCCCCTCGGCCGGTTCAATGCGGCTCCACTCCAGCGAGAACCGGTAGGCCCCGAGATTCATGTCGGCCACCAGTTGGAGGTCCTCGCGCCAGCGGTGGAACGAGTCACAGGCGTCGCCGCTGGAAGCCACCGTTCCCGATGTCAGGTTGTGCTCCCAGTCCCACCAGTCGTTGTGGACATTGCCGCCCTCAATCTGGTGTGCGGCGGTGGCCACGCCCCAGGTGAACCCCTCGGGAAAGGTGAGGCTCCCCGCCCCCGCGCTACGTTCTGCAGCCGCCATGGCGGGGCACGGTAGCTGCCGGGGCGCCACGGTGCCCACCGACACCGAGGGTGGCTGCCTGCCAACATGGGCGCATGAGCGCCTCCCTGGAGTTCCTCGTCAACCTGCTCGACCTTGAGCCCATTGAGGTGAACATCTTCCGGGGCATTCAGCCCAACGAGGAACGCCAACGCGTCTTCGGGGGACAGGTAGCGGGGCAGGCGCTCATGGCCGCCGGGCGCACGGTGGGGCACGGTCGCGTGCACTCGTTGCACTCGTACTTCCTGCGCCCAGGGGACCCGAACGTCCCGATCCTCTACGAGGTCGACCGGATCCGCGACGGTCGTTCCTTCACCACCCGTCGCGTGGTGGCTATTCAGCACGGGAGGGCCATCTTCAACATGTCCACGTCGTTCCATGACGTCGAGGACGGCCTCGATCATCAGTTCCCCATGCCCGAGGTGCCCGAGCCCGAGACGCTGGCTCCCCTCTCCGAGCGGCTCGAGCCGTGGAAGGAGGAGCTTTCCGAGTGGTTCGACCGGCCCCATCCCATCGACCAGCGGCACATCGGTGAGCTGCCCTGGCACCGCCAGGAAGCGGTCGAGCCCTTCCAGCGCCTGTGGATCCGGGCCGACGGCACCCTACCCGACGACCCCCTGCTGCACGCCTGCGTGGCTGCCTACGCGTCGGACATGTCGCTCTTCGACACCATCCTGGCGCCCCACAACGTGCGCTGGGACGACGTCAACTTCATCGGCGCCAGCCTCGACCACTGCATGTGGTTCCACCGCGCCTTCCGGGCTGACGAGTGGCTGCTGTTCGACACCGACTCCCCGGTGGCGGCGCAGGGACGCGGGCTGGCCCGCGGGTTCCTCTTCGACCGGGCCGGCAAGCTGTGCGTCTCCATGGTCCAGGAGGGCCTGGCCCGCGTCCGCCCTGCGCCCTAGCGGGCCTCAATCGGCGCGTAGTCACGGGGTTCGGACCCGATGTAGAGCTGGCGGGGCCGCGAGATCTTCGAGTCCTGGTCCAGCATCTCCTGCCAATGAGCCAGCCAGCCCGACGTGCGGGGGATGGAGAAGAGGACGGTGAACATCTCCAGCGGGAAGCCCATGGCCTGATAAATCAGGCCCGAATAGAAGTCCACATTGGGGTAGAGGCGGCGCGAGGTGAAGTACTCGTCGCTCAACGCGATCTCCTCAAGCTTGAGAGCGATGTCGAGCAGCGGGTTCTTGCCGGTGACCGTGAACACTTCCTCGGCCGTCTGCTTAATGATCTTGGCCCGGGGGTCGTAGCTCTTGTAGACCCGGTGGCCGAAGCCCTGAAGGCGCTGCCCGCCCTGTCCCGACTTCACGAAAGTGATGAAGTCGGGCACGTTGTCGATACTCCCGATTTCGGTCAGCATCCGGATGACCGCCTCATTGGCTCCGCCGTGCCGCGGGCCGTACAGCGCCGCCGCCGCGGCAGCGGTGGCCGAGTAGGGGTCGGAGTGCGACGAGCCCACCACGCGCATGGCGGTGGTGGAGCAGTTCTGCTCGTGATCGGCGTGCAGGATGAACAGCACATCGAGGGCGCGGGCCAGGATCGGGTCGGCCTCGAACCTCGGTTCGGCCACCTTCCACAGCATGGAGAGGAAGTTCTCGGCGAACTCCAACGAGTTGTCGGGATAGACGAACGGCATCCCCACGCTGAAGCGGTGGGCCGCCGCCGCCAGGGTAGGCATTTTGGCGATCAGTCGGATGATCTGCTTCTGGCGCGACTCGGGGTCGAAGATGTCCTTGGCGTCGAGGTAGAAGGTCGAGAGTGCGGCGACCGCCGAGACAAGCATGCCCATGGGGTGGGCGTCGTAGTGGAACCCGTCCAAGAAGCGCTTGCGCACGTTCTCGTGGATGAACGTGTGATAGGTGATCTCGTGGCGCCACGCCGCGAACTCCTCGGTGGTGGGCAGTTCCCCGTGCAGGAGGAGATAGGCCACTTCAAGATAGGTCGACTTCTCGGCCAGCTGTTCGATCGGGTAGCCCCGGTACCGCAGGATGCCCACATCGCCGTCGAGGTAGGTGACCGCACTTTCGCAGGCGGCGGTGGAGATGAAGCCGGGATCGAAGAACCAGACCCCCGGCAGGAGCTTGGCCCACTCCTCGGCCGCGATCCCGCCATTGACGATCGGGATCTCAATGGTCTCGCCGTTCCGGTTGTCGGTGATCGTGATGCTCTCGGGCACTTGGAAGATCCCTCCAGTTCCTACACGGGGCCGGTCCCGATCCTATGGCTCCGATCCCCATGCGGTCGACAGGCGCCGGGATCGGCTGCCGCTCCCCGCGCTCCGCTCCTACCTGATCACGTCCCCGGGGCGATTTGCAACACCTTTTGCAGGCTGGTCCCGACCCCGGTGGTCTGGGCAACCGGGAGGACCACCGAAACAGAGAGCAGGTAGGACTGACCGGGACTCACGGCGAAGTTGACCGCCGGGAGGGTCACGGAGCTGCCGGAGACCACGCTGGCGCTCCTGCTCTGGGTCACGGGACTCCCCGAGGGTTGCCGCGCCAGGGAGATCTGGACCTCGGCGTGCGGCTCGTCGACCGTGCCCAGATCCGACAGGACGACGTTCACGCTCACTTCGGTGGTCGGCGTGAGCACCGAAGCTCCCCCGGGAGACGCGCTGGAAGTCGGCAGGGCCGGGGGGGACAGGCGGACGGTGCGCAACACCAGATAATGGGTAGCGGACAGGGTCGTCGAGGAGGCAACCAGATCGACCTGGGTGGCCACCGCACCGGCCTGCCACAATTCGGCATCGGTGATCCACGCCGACGGGGGGAGCCTGGCGTGCCCCGCGGCACGCAGGGTCCGGCGCACCGCTTGGTAGAGCTGATCGGACCGGGCCAGGAGGGTGCCGGCGGCCGCGATGCGATCGGTCGCCCCGGACGACGAGAGCAGGGTGGGGGTCGAGGCGCCCGTCCCGTTGACGGAAGCTGCGTCGGCCACCGGGAGCGGGTGCATGCCCAGGAGCCCGTCCAGGGCGGCGCGCACCATGCTGACGGCCTGGGCCCGGTCGGCGAACACAGAGGCCAGGTCCGCCGCCACGCTCGATGGCGCCGACGAACCGGCGGCCTGGCTGGCGCGTGCCGCATCGGCGGACTGGCGCACCAGGGAGTCGAGACCGGATTGGAGCGTGGAACGGTCCTCGTTCTGCATGTCGGCCATGAGCCCTCGCAGCTCGGCCGAGGTGGCGTTGGACTCCCCGGCCAGCACGGAACCCTGGGCGGCGAGAGAACGGTTGAGGGCGGCCTCAAAGGTGTGCGACTGCCGGGGGACCTGGCTCAGCCCGCCGACGAGCAGGCCGGTGGCCGCCACCGCCGCCGCCAGGAGCACCATGCGCCGCGAGACCGAACGGTGTCGGGCGCGACGGCGTGGCATTTGAGGCAGCATCGCCGGGCCAGGCTACCGCCGGGGTTCCGGCCTGAACGGCGTGCCCGATCAGGGACTGTCGGGCCACAGGCGGTCCCTGAGCCCCGATGCCCGGGCGATGGGCCGGTCGATGGCGGCGCGCAACGCCGCTTCGCTGGCCACGATGGTCACTCGTTCCTTCGCCCTGGTCAATCCCGTGTAGAGCAGCTCCCGCGTCAGGATGGGTGAACCGGCGGCGGGGAGCGAGAGCACGGCGTGCGGGTACTCCGACCCCTGGCTCTTGTGGATCGTCATGGCCCACCAGGACTCGACCCGGTCCAATCGCGAAGGCGCCAGGTAGCGGAATGAGGGCGCGTCACCGATGGCCACCATGAGGGAGCTCCCCCGCCTGACGACGAGGCCGACCTCACCGTTGACCACCCGGTTCACCGGGTCGTTGGCGGTCACCATGACCGGCCGACCGACGTACCACTTGGTGTGCTGCTTGATCTCGGGCACGAGGAGGGCGACATCGGATTCAATCCGGTCGCCCCACTGGTACAGCCCCCACGGGCCGTGCCGGGTGGCGCACAGCACCTTGAGGCTGCAGGCGGCGGCCATGCCCCGCGCGGCGTCGCCCACCAACGCGGCACCCACCACCTCGGCGCCCGCACGGGCGACCATCTCACGCAGGTCGGCCAGCGACGCCTCGTCGTCGGGGAGAATCCACCTCACTGCGGGATCCGATCCGGCGAGGATGTCGAGTGCCCCGTCCGCGTCACCCCCGCGCACCGCGTCGGCCAACTCGGCGATCGACGAGCCGACGGCGTACCGGTGCATGCGCAGCAGCGTGGTCACCCGACCGGCCAATGGAGCGTCGGCATCGCCGGCGGCGGTTCCCGTCGCCGGTCCCACCACGTCGCTGAGCACCGAACCGGCCTCAATGCTGGCCAGTTGGAACGGATCTCCCACCAGCACGAGCCGGGCCGAGGGCCGCAGGGCAGAGAGCAGGCGGGCCATCAACGGGAGCGACACCATGGAGGTCTCGTCGACGATCACCATGTCGTAGGGCAGCGGGTTGCCCCGGTCATGGCGGAACCGCGTTCCGGGCATCCAACCGAGCAGGCGGTGAAGCGTCATCCCTTCGGGGAAGTCCTCCACTGGGAGATCGGGGAACGGCCCGGGGCGCTCCGCCATCAGGGCGATCTCCTGCTGCACGGCCTCGGACATCCGTGTCGCCGCCTTGCCGGTGGGAGCCGCCAGCGCGATCCGGGGGGCGGTCCCTTCGGGGTGCGGTACGAGTCGCGCCACCGTCAGGAGTGCGGCGATGGTGCGCGTCTTGCCGGTGCCGGGCCCGCCCGCCAGCACCGAGACCCGAGAGGTCAACGCCGTGCGCACCGCGGCGCGCTGGAGATCCGGCCCGTCAGGGTCTTCAGGACCGAACACGAGGTCGAGGGCGGGCACCAGGTCGTCCCCGCTCTCCGCCACCGGCGCCGCGTCCCGGGCCCGGGCCCGGGCCCGCAGGTCGTCGGCCACCGTGACCTCATAGTCCCAGTAGCGCTGGAGATAGAGCCGGCGGCCGTCCCACACGAGGGGCCGGAACGGGTCGCGGGCGTAGGTGTCGGGACCGGCCACCACGTCGCTGGCCTCCAGTGCCCGGGCCCACGTTGCGGCATCGGGCCACGGCAGGTCACCCACCCCGCCCTCGGGGGAATCGACCACCAGGCGCCCGACATCGGCCAGGTCGACGCACCCGTGGCCCAGTCGGGGGCCGCGGGCGGCGACCGCCACACCGAGGATGACCAGTTCGCTCACGCCATCGCCCAGGCGGGCGATGGCGGCCGCCAGATGGACCTCCGACGGCCCGAAAACGCCCGCCCGCACGTAGGGGTCGAGAACGGCGACGGGGCGGGGCACGGCCGTGATCGGCGTCGTCATGCCACGACACTCTCAGGAGCCTGCCCGTCGAGCAGCTGGCTCACGAGTTCGACCAGCCGCGGTGGGATGTCCCAGCAGAAGACGCCATCGGGACGAACGTCGGTGCGATCGACCCCGGTACCCCGCATGCCCCGCACGAAGAGATAGGCCGCGCCGCCCAGATGGAGTGCCGGGTCGTACCCCGTCACCCTCCAGCGGGCGTAGCGGTGGAGGGCCACCGAGTAGAGCAGCGCCTGGAGCGGGTAATGGTGCTCGGCCATGGCGCGAGCCATGCGCTCCTGCCCGTAGTCGCCCGGTCGGGGGGGCCGGCCGCGGTCGCTCAGGCGGTTTGTCTTGTAGTCGGCTACGACGAACCTGGACCGGCCGCCCGGACCCGGTACCCGGAAGACCAGGTCGATAGAGCCGGTGAGGTGCCCGGCGAGCTCCAGATCGATGGTGCCGTCGGCCAGCCCGCGGGCCCAATGGGCGAACGGGTCGTCAGGGGGAAGGTGGTCCACCAGCAGCCGGCCGACGTCGCGCAGCGTCGGCCGGTGACCCGCCGCACCGAGGTGGAGCTCGAAGGACATCTCGTTGATCCGGTCGCCCGGAGCCAGGTCGCGCAGCCGCAGGCCACCCATCTGCGCACCCAGGGGAGTGTGGAGCACCTCGCTGAGGCCGGCGGCCAGGAGGTCCGCGCCACTGCTCGCCCCCGGCGTCCCTCCCCAGGTCGGGGTGGGGTCCAGGCGCAGTCGCTGCTGGGACCGGTCGATCTCACGGTGCAGCTCTGCGTCAACGTCGGCAGAGGAAAAGTCGGTGCGCTCAAGGATGCCGTGGACCAGGGTGCCGAACTCGGTTCCCGCCGGGAGGAGCGCCATCGGCGGGACCACCGTTGTCCGGGACACGCCGGCCCCGCCCGCCTCGGGGCCCACCCCTCCCCCCTCGTCGCCAACCGTCTCGTCGTCAACCGTCTCGTCGTCAGCCGTCTCGTCACCCGCTCCACCGTCGGCCAGCGTGATGTCGTAGGGGTCGAAGGAGGGGACCTCGACGGCGCGCGTCATGGCGGTGAACGACCAGCGCCGGCGGGTCCGGTCCGGCGACCGCCCGAGCCGGGCTCTCTCCAGGGCGGGCGCCGCGGCCGAGGATTCGGGGTCGACCCACCGGTTCGCGGGTCGCGGCGAATCTCCATGGACCGCGGCGGTGATCGTGCCCTCCCCGCGCGCCACCAGGGGTGCCAGGGCGGCCACCGCGCCGGCGTCAGGGGGAAGGGGCACCTTGGCCGCGTGGAACAGGTCGGGGTCAATGACCCCGTCGGCCCGGGCGAAGAGGATCCGGGCCAGGGCGGTGGTGTCGCTGCGCGGTCCCCGTGACCACCACACCATCGTGTGATGGCGCGCCCGGGTGAGCGCCACATAGAGGAGGCGGAGACGTTCGCCCAGTGCCTCCTCGTCCGACCACCTTCTGCGCTCCGCGGCGCCGCTCCTGTCCGGCCACGCCTTGCCCTTGGTGACATCGAAGGTCCGCCGCCCCGTGATCGGGTCCTGGTAGATGACCTCGGTGGCGCCCGGTGCGCACCAAAGGGTCGGGCAGCACACAATGGGGAACTCCAGGCCCTTGGCCACCCAGACGGTCATGATCTGCACGGCTTTGGCCTCGGACTCAATGCGGCGTGCGGTGGTGTCGCCATCCCCCTCCGTGTCGGCGTCGCCCTGGGGCGGGGCGTCGATCGCGGAGAGCAGCCCGGCCAGGCTGGAGCGCACCGACGGGGCGGCCGCCTGCAACAGCTCACCGACATGCTGGAGATCGGTCATGGCGCGGTCCCCGTCGGGCAGCCTCAGCACCCGCGCCACGACGCCGCTGTCCTCCCAGACCTGGCGGACGAAGGGTGTCACTCCGTGCCTGACGAGCGTCTCACCCCAACCCTGCATCGTCGCCTGCAGCGCCGACAGCTCCTCCTCCGACGCGTGGGCCACATGGTCCGCCGACCAGCCGCCGAACCACGTGAGCGCGCAAGCCCGCGCCCGGCCCGGGTCCGAGGGCCGGGAGAGCGCAGAGAGGAGCCAGCGCCACTGGTCCGCCGCCGGCGACTCCAGGACGCTCTCCCCCCGGGCCAGCACGGCGGGGATCCCCTGGGCCAGGAGCTCGGCCTGCGCCGCCGAAGCCTCACGCCGGGTGCGCACCAGGACGGCCACGTCGGACGGGGTGACGGGCCGCTCGGGCGGGCCTTCCGGCCCTTCGGGTATGCGGGCCCCGTCCAGGAGCTCCCGGATGCCGGCCACCATGTCCCGGTAGGCGGCTCGGCGGCCGCTGTCCACCCGGACGTCGTACGGCCGCCGCTCGCCCCGCTCAATCCCCGGGCCCAGGGCGAGGCGGAGGGAGAGGGCGGGCAGCGGGCGCCCGTCGCTTCCCCGCATGCGCCGCGCGCCGTGCGCCGGGGCGACGTGAGTGGGGGTGAAGGCGATGCCCTCGTCGCCGAAGGTGGCCCCGTCGAGCAGCACCCGCAGGGAGTCGACGACTGCCCCGTCGGATCTCCAGTTCACCTCCAGCGACCGCCGGGTCAGGTGGGGGGCTCGCGCCATCGCCTGCAGATAGGTGTGCACGTTGGCGCCCCGGAAGGCGTAGATCGCCTGTTTGGGGTCCCCCACCAGGATCAGCGAGGTGTCGGATCCCTCCCTCCCGAAGAGCAGGTTGAAGATGTCCCATTGCAGCGAGTCGGTGTCCTGGAACTCGTCAATGAGAGCGACCTTGTAGCGGTTCCGTATCGCCTGCACCGCGGCGGCACCCCCCGGTCCTTCCAGGGCGGTCCTCAGGTCCGCCAGCAGGTCGCCGAAACTGCGGGTGCCCGCCCGGCGGCGACGCTGCGCCATGTCGGACAGTGCCTGTTCCACCAGGGAGGTCATCAACCGGTCGCCGGGGCCGGCCGACCGGTCGCCGGGGTCGGGC
>Ga0307373_10005087_pt1 | contig 21739 bp, 24 predicted proteins | sample OX2MG_FD_202534 | JGI IMG/M metagenome (GOLD analysis project Ga0307373, IMG submission 202534) | Soil microbial communities from Risofladan, Vaasa, Finland - OX-2 | ecosystem: Environmental > Terrestrial > Soil > Coastal area > Acid sulfate soil | place: Finland: Risofladan, Vaasa | collected...
AGTTCAAGCTGGCCGACGGTGCCAGCCCAGGAAAATCCGCTGCGTAGACTGCGCGAGGCCGGCGAGATACCGGAACGCGCAGCCGGGGTCCCACTGGCTCTGTCGAGTTGAGGGAGCCGGGCGCCACAACACGTCGGCCAAGGCGCGTCCCAGCCGCCGCCACGCGAACCCGGTTCCCGGTCAACATCGACCAGGGAGTTGGCCTACTACTGCCAGAGCTTGAAGCCAGAAGAGAAATCGAGAGTCGACGCGAACGTCAGGTAGATGAGCCAGAACCCCGTCAGCAGGTGGAAGAAGCCGAGAGACCTCTCTCCCAGGGGCACCTTGAAACTGGCGAACATGTCGCTGAGATAGATGGCGGTCAGACCTGCAAATAGGAGGCCCACAGGGATATCTCCGGCATGGAAGAACACGATCATCCCCAAGATCGAGATGAACATGAAAGGAACGGCCATGAATGCGTTGGGACGGGCATCACCTCCTCGAGCCCGGTTGAAACCGATGGCGAACCAGTGGATGCCATAGACGGTAAAGGCCAGAGCCGCGGCGTAGAGCGGAGGCGCGCTGAATAAATGGAGGGCCAAGCCAACGAAAAGGTAGGTCCCGGCCACGAACTGACACAGGCCCGGCATCGCGATCCCCCAGACGCCAGTGCTGAGGTCGACGCGCGTTTCGCGCTTCGGAAAGCCGAAGAACTCCTGGGGACCGTAGATCAGGTAACCGGTGCCGAGCCCGAAGAAGCCCAGCGCCAGCGGCGGAAAGGCTGAGGTGGGAAACGTGAACGTGGTTGCATCCATGGCGTCCTCCTGTGACTGTCGTTGACCCGGTGATCGTATGACGGCTCGGGCGATGCGAGGTCAGCCGCGTCGACACTCACTCCGTTTCGTACATGCAGGTGACACAGAACCCGGTGGTCGCTCTGTTCCCAGCAGACGGGGCCGTGCTTGTCGCCAACTCTCTGCACGAAATCACCTCAGGTTGGATGGTGTCTGTTCGCTGCCGTACCGACGTAGCTCAGGCGGTCGCGCTGCGCATCTACAACTTTGACCGGGCCAACATCAGGCACCACGCCGCAGAACGCATCCCCGCCCAGCTGGTCTATGGTGCTAGAAAGATGCGCCTAAGATGAGCCGCAACTGTCTACACACCCGGTGGACTGTTCAGCTAGCTGGCCCTCTCGGGTAACGCCGCGGGACCGGTAGGGGCGACGGTCGCCGGGAATTGACCATTCAATTCCGGAATGACCGCGCTCTTCAAGATATCCGCCCCAGGGGTCCGGAAGTCCAGCCCGGGGCCCGACCGTCGAGCACCTTGTCCGCGCGTTGGACAGCCAAGACTGCCCGACCGGTTTGCGTCAGCGCGTGGTAGAGGGGCAAGGGACGGCAGCTCCACTTCCGGGTTAGAGCCAGAGGCGGTCTTCATTTTTACCCGCGTCATGCGCACGCTCACCGGGGAGAATTTGTGCTCGACGAGGGCCTTGACCACTTGCGGCGGTGACCTGACTGGTGGCGGCCCAGTGGTAGGCTGTCCCCACCATGATGCAGACGTGGGTCGACCGACTGATCGAGCATCAGCCATGGCTGGAGCCGATCGCCGACCTGGTGCAGAGCCTCGTGGGTCGCGCCTTCGATGTGCTGGGCCGGCCCGGGCAGTCACTGAAGAGCTTGCTGCACGGTACCCGAACCGGCCATCCCCTCCACCCCGCACTCACCGACGTCCCCATCGGCGCCTGGATCGGTGGCGTGGTGGCCGATGCGGTCGCTCACTTCACTACCCGACTCCCAAGCACAGCCGGTGACGTAATGCTGGCGGTCGGCTTGGTGTGCGGGTTAGCTGCGATCATCACTGGCTACACCGACTTCCACGAGACCAACGGACACGAGCGGCGAGTGGCGGTAGCTCACGGACTGCTGATGACGGTGGCGATGCTGGTGGCGGCGGTATCCCTAGGCCTACGGTGGTGGGCGGGCATGGAGTGGCATCCGCTGGCAGTGGGCCTCGCAGCCGCAGCCTTGGGAATCCTCCTCAGGGGAGCCTACCTGGGCGGCCACCTGGTCTTCGCGATCGGCACGACGGTGAATCATTTGGCGTTCATCAGCTGGCCGACTGATTTCGTAACGGTGGGAGACGCCGCGGACTTCCCAGAGGGGAAGCTACGTCGCGCCGACGCGGATGGCGTGGGCGTGCTCGTGGTAAGGCGTAGCGGCACGCTCTACGGGATCGCCGAGGTCTGCGGCCATGCTGGCGGTCCGCTAGCTCAAGGTACGCTCGACGGCATGGTCGTCACCTGCCCTTGGCATGGCTCGCGTTTCTGCGTGGATTCGGGCCGACCTCAGCGCGGCCCGGCCACCTTCCCGCAGCCTACTTTCACCGTGCGCGAGCAGGATGGGACGGTGTCAGTGAAGGTGGGTCCCCCCACGAAGGCAGGCGGTCTGGCGGAATTAGCGCCGGAGCCGCAGTGACCACGGGCCACACCATCGTCAGCCTTAGGGCGGGAATAGTATCTAGGCAAGCGTCGGCTTGTGGATCTCTACCGGCACCTGAGGGCAACGAAGTGATTGCGCAACGGACAGCAGCAACGACTGGGACGGCTCGCTCGCAGATGGCGTAGGCACCTTGAACAGCACCACTGGGGCTCTGGACGGACTAGCTGTGACTTGGGCGTCCCGCACCCAGCGTCCGGACGGCAAGTCCAGTCCTGAGGAACTGGCCGCAGCTGCTCACAGCTCCTGCTTCAGCATGGCTTTGGCGATGGCACTCGGTGAGCGCAAGACTCCCCCAGCGACTGACGGTGACGGCCACCGTGACCCTTGATGAGGTCGGCAGCGTGCCTACGCTGGTGTCCTCAGCTCTTCAAGTAACCGGACTTGTCGCCGGCATCGACCGCGAAACGTTTCAGGCGACCGTCGAAGAAGCCGCCAAACTCTGCCCGATCTCACGCCTGTTCGCCGGGGCCAAGATCACGGCTGCTGCCACCCTTGAGTCCGCGTAAGAGTACCCGCTCAACTCCCCCACCCGGTTCCGAGCACGCAACCATAGTTCCCGCCTGTGACCGGGCGGAATGGACGCAACTCAGGCGTAGGCGGACCTGCGCCATCAAAGTTCCAGGAGGTCCCATCTCAACAGTGGGCTTGCGCCATGCTTGGCGACAAATGGCTGTACCTGGATGGTTCAACCATGGCGTCGAATTCGTTGGCTTGCAGTCTGAATCGTCCGGCAGGCTGAACGAGGTCGGCCTGCCGGCGCCGTTGGCGAGCCACGCAACCCATCGAGTCCGCCTCGGGGCCGGTATGGCCCTTTCAGCTCCCTCCGAACCCGGAGTTCTGGTCCGGCTGCCGGAGGGTCAGGGAGTAGTGCCCGTTCTGGTCCAGTGCCGGCGGTGTACGACATCGCCTTGCCCCTGGAGCGCGGATCGGACCCATGCAGTGTGAGCTCAGGAAGCCCACCGCGTGGTCGATGACCGTGCCGCGCTGAAGCTAGGTCGCGCCATTCTCCCCCTGTGCGTCCGCGAGGATGAACAGCCGTCCCAGCACCGCTCATCGGACTACGTCACCGAACAGATCACTCTGTCTAAGTGACGGCAAATGCTGTCCATCATGGGCCGCGACCGAAAAGCTCGGCCTGGACCTGGGAACGGTCGACGCCAGCTGGTCAGCCTAGGCGAGCGCGACGCCCCGCGTACAGGCACGCTCGGATCTGGCCCTCGCCGGGCTCACTCCCACCCCAGGGGCGCACAGTCGGTGAGCGTTCACAGGATTCCGATCTGGCCAGCCGATCACTCAACCGTGGTGGTTGCTCAACCCGGAGCGGCCGGCTCAATGTCGTCGCGGTAGAGTTCGTAGGCTGCGTGGTACTCCATAACCCGAGCCACCTCGGAAACGAAGGTCTCGTCGTAGCCCGCCCGCCGCAGTAGATGGAATCCCAGTTCCATCCCACTCGCGATTCCACCCGCTGTAATGATCCTGCCAGCGTCGACGACCCGCGCCCGGCTGATCCGGCACGCGGGGGCAATCGTGGCAAGCCGATCGATGGGCACCATGCCCCGGCTGCTTGCCTCCTGCGCATCGGCTTCCTTGCGACTCGTGGCCGGGAGGCCGTCGAGCAAGCCCATCGCACCGTAGATCCACGATCCGGTGCACACACTGACGAGCAGCGTAGTCGTCGGCAGGGTGGTGACGAACTCGTGCAGGCGTCGGTTGTGCATCTCCTGACGGGTTCCCGCTCCCCCTGGTATCAGGAACGCGTCCATGGCGGGACGATCACCGAACGCATAGTTCGGAAGCAGGGTCAGGCCGGCTTGAGCCTGCGTGGTCCGCATCGCTTCTCCCACTAGGAAAACATCCAATTCCGGGTCATATCGACGGGCTACCGAGAAGACGCCGTAAGGGGCGGCGAAGTCGATTATCTCGACATCCTCGAATACGTAGATGCCGAGCCGGAATCCAGGTTTCAGCGCCATGTTGGCCTCCTTACCGCATAGGTACCCTCGACCCACGATACTCCCCGGCGCGCTGCTGGACTGGTAACCGCCTCCGGTGGAGAAGCTCATCACGGCGCGCCCTGGAATGCGAGGTCCGACGTCGGCTCCAGGCGGCCGGCCAACTACTGGCCCAACGAGCGCCGCCGCCGCGCGACCGGTCCGGTCGGCGCCTACTGGGGACCTGAGCACGACCGTGAGGTCGCGGCGCCCTTGCCGCTCGCGGTGCACGACCATTCCCAGCGTCACGCGGTGAGCGTCGCTATGGGCACCCCAGGGGTGTATTACCGGGGTCGGCTCTCAGGCTCGTAAGGTCTCACCCGCGGCCTCCTACGCGGTGCCCGGCGGCAATCTGCTGGGGAACTCGTGGAAGCGCGTGGCCTACCGTCACGGCGGTGGCAGTCCCCGCAGCATGAAAGGGAGAATCCCCCCGTGGAGGTAGTAGGCCAGTTCCATTGGGGTGTCGAGGCGTACCCGAGCTTGGAACGTCACGCTGTCGGCGCGCACCCCGACCTTCTCGGGGACCGAGCTCTCGGCGAGAGAATCGAGGCCGAGTACTGCATAGGTCTCCCGGCCGCTCAGGCCCAGGGCGGCGGCGCTGGCGGGAAGCTCCAGGGGCAAGACACCCATACCGATAAGGTTGGAGCGGTGGATACGCTCGAAGCTCTCCGCCAGCACCGCCCTCACCCCCAGCAGTAGCGTTCCCTTCGCCGCCCAGTCTCGAGAGGACCCGGCTCCGTAGTCTCTGCCGGCCACCACGAGCAACGGCACGCCATCGGCCCGGTAGCGCTCGGCCACCGCAAAGATCGAGTCCTTCTCGTTGTCGGGAAGGTGCAGTGTGACGCCGCCTTCGGTCTCTGGGGTCAGGAGGTTACGTAGCCTGGGGTTGGCGAAGGTTCCGCGCAACATCACGTGATGGTTGCCCCGGCGAGCACCGTACGAGTTGAAGTCGGTTACCGCCACCCCCCGCTCGGTGAGCCATCTCCCCGCGGGGCTGTCCGGCCGGATCGCGCCCGCAGGGGAGATGTGGTCAGTGGTGACCGAGTTCCCGAGTAGAGCGAGCACCCGCGCCCCCACAATGTCGCGCGGCGGTGCGGGCTCGGACTCCATTCCCTCGAAGAACGGTGGGGCGCTGATGTAGGTAGATGCGGCATCCCAATCGAAGGTGGTCGCAGACGCTGTAATCAATGCCTGCCAGCGTGCATCGCCCTCGAAGATCGACGCATAGGCCGAGTGGAACATTCCGGCGCCAACGGCTTCCTGGACAACGTGGTCGACCTCACTCAGACTGGGCCACAGGTCAGACAAATAAACCGGACGGCCGTCGGTCGATACCCCGAGTGACTCGGTGGTGAGATCGATGTCCATGGTGCCCGCCAGCGCGTACGCCACCACCAGCGGGGGTGACGCTAGGTAATTCAACCGCACCTCAGAGTGGATTCGTCCCTCGAAGTTGCGGTTGCCCGACAGGACCGCGCAGACCGCCAACTCCCCATCGGCCACCGCGGCGGAGACCCCTGCCAGCAGCGGACCGGAGTTGCCGATACAGGTGGTGCAGCCGTAACCGACCAGATTGAACCCCAGGGTCTCGAGTGGCTCAAGCAGGCCTGCTTTCCGGAAGTAGTCGATGACGACCCGCGAGCCGGGCGCCAGGGAAGTCTTCACCCAGGGTTTGGGTCGGAGCCCCAACTCGACGGCCCGGCGCGCCACCAGCCCGGCGGCGACCATCACCTGGGGGTTCGAGGTGTTGGTGCAGCTGGTAATAGCGGCGATCACGATTGCACCGTGGTCGAGGGCGACTTCCGCCCCGCCCTCCAGTAGAGCTTTGGTGGGACGGGAGGGATAGGGAGGCTCGTCTCGATCCTCGTACGTCGCCAGCCGTTTGCCATCACCGGCGGGATCCCTCGGTGGTCCAACTGGGATCGCGGTTGGGGAATCGCTGGCCGGGAAGGACTCGGCCGACGCCTCGTCGATGTGGTTCAAGGGGACCGGTGCCCGATTGGCCAAGGATGGGTGTTGACTTGCCAAGGCGACCCGCAAGGACTGCTTCGCCCGGGTCAGCGGGATCCGGTCCTGAGGGCGTGCCGGCCCGGCCAGACACGGGACGATCTGGTTCAGGTCGAGCTCGACGATCTCGGAATAGGTGGGGTCGTCGTCACCAGAGTTATGAAAGAGTCCCTGCTCTTTAGCGTACGCCTCGATCAGTGCGACATGGATGGGGTCGCGCCCGGTCATCCGTAGATACGCAAGGGTCGCATCGTCGATGGGACTCATGGTCGCGATCGCCCCGTACTCGGGGGACATGTTGCCGATGGTGGCCCTGGTTTCCACTGGGATCGAGGCTAAGGCGGGGCCGTAGCACTCCACCAGCTTGCCCACCACCCCCACCTGTCGGAGCAACTCGGCGATGACGAGAACCAGATCGGTCGAGGTAGCCCCCTCGGGTAGCTCACCGACCAAGCGTAACCCCACCACGGCCGGCACCAGCATGGAGATCGGCTGCCCCAGCATCGCGGCCTCGGCCTCGATGCCACCCACCCCCCAGCCCAACACCCCGAGTCCATTGACCATCGGAGTGTGGGAGTCGGTGCCGACCAGGGTGTCGGGGTGGGCTCTCCCCTGATCGTCGAAGATCACCCGGGCCAGATACTCCAGGTTGACCTGGTGGCAGATTCCCGTGTCCGGCGGGATCACGGAGAAGTTGTCGAAGCTCTGTTGCGCCCAGCGGAGTAGCTTATAGCGCTCGATGTTGCGGGTCGCCTCTACCGCAGCGTTCCGCGCGAAAGCATCGGAACGCCCCGACACTTCGGCGATGACCGAATGGTCGATCACCAATTCTACGGGGATCACCGGGTTGATCCTGGTGGGGTCGCCACCGAGCCGCACCACCGCGTCACGCATCGCAGCGAGATCGACAGCGGCGGGAACACCGGTGAAATCCTGCATCAACACTCGCTCGGGGAAGAACATCAGCTCCCGGCGTCCGGCCGATTCGGGCACCCAGGCTGCCAACGCGCCCACATCCTCGGAACTGACCGCTCGCCCGTCCTCGTGGCGCAGAAGATTCTCAAGGAGGACCTTGATCGAGTACGGCAGGCGTGCCAGATTGGGAAACACATCGAGGCGAAAGATCTCGACCTGTCGATCACCAACTACTAGCTGAGATCTGGCGCCGAAGCTGTCACTCGCCATGCTGCACTCGCCTCGAGACTAAAGTGTCCCACCCCGAATCTTCCCGGGCTTCGCGGGCGTGGTCGAAACCCAAAAACGAGGTGGAAAACGTGACTCTTCTGCAAACGCCACCGGCCCTAAGCCCATGCTAGCACCACCGAGATCGGCCGTCTAAGAGCCTCGCGGCTCTCCGCTGGACGTCAGCCCGGAGCAACTCCGCGAGCACCTCCGCCTCGCTGATCTCGGGCTGCTTGGTGGCGGTGAGCAAGGTCAACGTCCGCGCCCTCGCCAGCTCCCGCAGGTGAGTCAGCGCGCTAGCACGCTCCCGCTGCTTCAGTTCGAGGTGATAACGGCGCCTGAACTCCTTGAACCGAGCCGGGTCGTGGTGGTACCACTGGCGCAGTTCCGTCGAAGGAGCGACACCCTTGCACCACTCGTCGAGTTCGGCCTTGACCTTGGTTAGCCCGCGCGGCCAGATCCGGTCCACCAAAACGCGGGGTCCGTCACCGCGCGAGGGCGCGTCGTAGACCCGACGTACCTGAACGTCCACCTTCTGCGCCATCGTCACCCTCCTCATTGGAATGGTGCGGGAGATTCCCGGGGCCGACCCGAAGCTCCATCATGATCGTCGTTCGTCGGGCGAGTGGCAGTCGGAGGCTGCGCATTTCGCAAGGGAACGCATGACCGCCACAGCGCGCTCGTTAAAGATATTCCACACCCCAGATCCGGTTCAGAGCAACTCGGTGTAAGGAGTATTCTGGAGGCAGGGGTGGCAGGCTGCTGTGAGGTCCGCCTCGTCGCCAGTCTCCATTCCTCTGCGAATTGAAGAAGGGACCACATCGATGGGGATGGATCCGGGGTCAGGGTAGGTGCCAGGCAGTTCAACCTTCGTAGTCGTCGGAGCTGGTCAGGCTGGGGCGTCGGCGGTAGAGTCGTTGCGAGCCTGGGGATTTGACGGCCGGGTCGTCCTAATCGGGGAAGAGCCTCTTCGGCCCTATGAGCGCCCGCCCCTCTCGAAGGAGTACCTCCGCGGCCAGGCTACCTTCGAGGATGCCGCCGTTCATGCCTCAGATTTCTACGAGGCGCAGGGCATCGAGCTGCTGCTATCCACGAGGACAACGGGACTAGATCTACCGACGCAGTGCGTGACCCTCGACTCCGGCGTCGACGTGCATTACGATCGTCTCCTGCTCGCGACTGGTGCGGCGCCACGGCGCCTGGACGTACCAGGTGCCGAGTTGGATGGAGTCTACTGTCTCCGGACGGTGACGGACGCCGACGCCATCCGCCATGCCGAAGCTTCGGCCACGCGCGCCGTGGTGATCGGAGCTGGCTGGGTGGGCGCGGAGGTGGCCGCCTCTTTCCGTCAGGTGGGCCTCGAAGTAGCGCTGGTGGACCCGAACACCACGCCGATGGAACGGGCGCTCGGTCCCGTGATCGGAGCAGTCTGGCGCGACCTTCACGCGGCGCATGACGTCGAACTTCACTTCGGAGTGAAGGTGGAAGCCATCGTCGGGAACGGGAGAGCCTCGGGGGTACGGCTCAGCGATGGGATCACCGTGAATTGCGACCTCGTCGTGGTTGGAGTGGGCGTCGTTCCTCGCATCGAACTGGCCACGGAGGCAGGTATCGAGATCGATAACGGGGTCGTCGTCGATCAACATCTTGAGACCAGTGTCCCTGGCGTCTTCGCCGCCGGTGACGTGGCGAACGCCTACCACCCCGTGTTCCGGTCCCGAATCCGGGTCGAGCACTGGCTGTCTGCACTGACCCAGGGGCCGACCGCCGCCGCGAACATGCTTGGGTACCATGCTCGACACGATCGCATTCCGTGGTTCGCCTCGCAGCAGTACGACCTGTACATGGAGTACACCGGCCACGCGGAGGGCGCCGACGAACTCGTGACCCGGGGCTCGTTATCCGATCGCCAGTTCGTGGCGTTCTGGCTGCGGGATGGTCAGGTCCGAGCTGGACTAGCAGCCAATCTGCTTGGTGAAGCCCGCCACATCCGGTCCCTGGTGTCATCTGGTCGTCGGCTTGACGTCCGCACTTTAGCTGACCCCGCAGTAGGCTTGGACGAGATAGTTAGTGACCTGGCTCGTACAGATCCACCTCCAGCGTAGCGACTGAATCCGCCGTTTGACCATTAGGAGGCTGCCCCATGGAAAATCCTCAGTCTGACCAGGACCCGCACCTCACGCCCCGACCGCTGATCGACGCCGGCCTGCGGGAGTGGTATGAGTCCTGCCCGTGCTGCATGAGCAAAGCGATGCCGGACGTAAAACAGGCGCTCGACCGAGAGCGGGCACTACGCCCTGAGTCGCCGACTGTGCAGACCGTCCCCCAGGCTGATTGATCACGCGGGCTGGCGGCTGGAAGGTGATCAGTTACCGAGCCCAATCTCGCCGTACGCTCCCCAAAAACGCCTGTCGAAGTGGCACATCCACCTCGTAAGCTCCCCGCCAGAAAGACACGGATGTACTCGATTGTTGTTCTCTCACTCCCCGCATCTGAGTGCAGAGGTGGACCGGTTCCAGATGAACTGCCACACCGTGGGGCTGCAGATTCTCCACCAGCCAGTCGGCGACTTCCTGGCCGATTCGCTCCTGAACCGTGAACCGCCGCGCGAAGAGGCGAAGCAGGCGGGTGAGCTTGGAGAGTCCGATGATGTGCTCATGGGCGATGTACGCGATGTGCGCTACACCATGGAATGGAAGCGCATGGTGTTCGCAGAGCGCGAAGAACGGAATTGGCCCTTCGATTATCTGGCTGATCTTGCAGTCGGAGCCGCCTCGGCACTCAGTTGGAAAGACCGTGAGAAGCTTCGGATCACCCTCGTATCCGATGGTGGCGTCGTACATTGCGCGGACGAAACGGCGTGGGGTTTCCTGGGTGGCTGAGGTTGCCAGGTCCATCCCCAGACTGGTGAAGATCTCAGCAGCGGACGCCTCCATGCGAGCCCATTGCTCAGCCGTCAGGAGGCGCGGCCGGGCTCGGTCGGACGGGGCGGTGACCGCCACGGCACTGGCTTCGCTCCCTAGCCCAGTCCCCGCCGCTCCGATCGCCGTAATGTCTGAGTCCAAAACTCGCTCCATGCGTTACTCCTCCGTTGTCTACTGCTATCCGGTCCGCTTGGTAGGGCACGAAAGAGTTCCATCATCCTCGGTTCTGCCAGCTGTTTGTCACGTGCTATGCGAGTTGACCGGCAAGGTTTTTGAGAGTACCGGTCTCCATGCGGGATAGACGGTCGCAACTACGCGACGGCGGCTTCAGGAGGTCACCGGACGCGGACTAATGACGCGCCGTTCAAGGGGAAGAGTGCACAGGGGTCTGTGGCCGGACTTAGGGTACTTGAGCTCACCGATCAGACGTTCACCCTTCCGCAGGGTCTGAACCCTGTGCCCTGGCGTATGCTTTCGGCCGTTCATCTGAGTTTCCCCTGGCTCTGCTGCGCCCTTGAGCAACTCTCGCGTGCCATGGATCCGTTCACGGGGATCCAGTCGACTGGCGCAGTTATCACTTGGCCCAACCGACGACTCCGGCGACCACTGGGCCATGGCGATGTACCCGGAAGCTGTGGAGGCTCTCGAAGGGGCCCTGCGGTAGCCTGTCTCTTTCCGAGTTGGCTTAACGGTTGGATAACAACTTGGAGACTCTAAGAGATAACAGGTCACATTTGATCTCAAATGGCACCGTGGAGGGATGGCAGAGCGGTTGATTGCGGCGGTCTTGAAAACCGCTGAGGCGGCAACGCTTCCGGGGGTTCGAATCCCTCTCCCTCCGTCATTTGCGATCTCGATTTAGGTTCTTTGGCTGCGGCTGCAGGGGTCAGCTCGGTGGGGCTTGACGGCAACCGTGACGGCAACCCTCCTCGCGACCCCGCAAGACGTGTACCGACCTTTCTGCCGCCTGGGGATGGATCGGACGGCGCTGGCACATGATCGGTAAGGGCGGATTTGACAGAGGGACGTCCGCCGGTGTTCGCGGATGGCCATTTCGTATTCGGCAGAGGCCACCCCCTAGTCCATCCTGTTCGCCGAGATACACCGACGTTCGCCGGATAGGGTGTCAAACCGGGCGCCTTCGTGGAAGGCCGCCGGCACGAGGATCGGACGGCAATCTTGGCCCACAAGAGGTCCAATGGAGTGGGTCGCCCTAGATGTACTTCCCACGTAGGTTTTTGACACGAGTCACCGGAGCGAGGCCACCAAGCGCGGTGTGGGCGCTGTGGTAGTTGTAGCGGTGCAGCCAGGCGGATAGCAAGCGGAGCCGCTTGGCGTTGCTGTCGTAGGGACGGACGTAGGCCCACTCCTCAAGCAAAGCCCGGTCGAACGCGCGGCGGGGCACGAGAAGCTCGGCCGCGAAGCGGTTGGCCTGGATTTCCTCCGAGTCCCAGACGGCATCTATACGGAAGTTGAGGCGAACCTCTCGGTCCACCCGAACGTTGTTCCCTTGATGGAGCCTCCAGTGTCCGAGCTCGTGGGCGATTGTGAAGCGCTGCCGCAAAGGACTCTGAGTCGCGTTCACCCCTATGACCTCCAGGTCGGAATCCCGGTAACGAAGCCCTGAGATGTCCTGGGGGAGATCTTGATAGACGACCCGAATCCCAAGGGCGCCCGCGATTGAGTCGACCGGAATTGGGATCGTCGCCCCTCCATGCTTCCCGAGCACGGCTATGACCTCGTTTTCCGCTGATAGCCGAGTCATTCGACTGGACTCTGCTAGACACCTTGACAACCCTCGCCCCAGAATATATCATCACCAGAGAAGTCCTTTCACGATGTGAGAGCAATACAAATGAGCGAGGCTACTCAGTCCGTCGTGCGGGCGGTCCGACTCTTAGTTCTGGTGGGCCGCAGACTCGGGGCGTCAAACGTGACCGAACTCGCCTTGGAATCCGGGCTCGCAGTACCTACGGCCTACCGACTTCTTTCGACGCTTGTGTCCGAAGGGCTGCTCGAAAAGGACTCAGCGTCAAGATATTGGCTCGGGCCAAAGGTTGGGCTACTTGCAGAGACGTACCAGCAGGAGGGTGCTCCTCCGCCCTACCTGATCCAGCCGCTTGAAGCTCTTAGAGATCGCACCGGAGAGACGGTCTATCTAGCAGGCTGGCGGCGCGGCAAGATGCGCATCCTCCATGCATTGGAAGGTACTCAACCGGTGCATGTGTCAGTGCCGATAGATGCACCCTATACGAATGCTCATGCTCGCGCCACCGGCAAGCTTTTGCTCGCCTTTGCCCCGGCAGGTCAATCTGATGGCTATCTGCCGACGGAGAAACTGCAACAGCTGACTCCGAATACGATCACCACCCACGCCATCCTGGATGCCCAACTTCAGGAGATTCGAACCAGAGGGTACGCATTCGATGATGAGGAGTTCCAGGTCGGAGTGGGGTGTGTCTCTGCCGCCGCACTGGACGGGACGACCATTCTGGCGGCCTTCTCCCTGTCTGCGCCAATCTCGCGATTTCTTGAAAGGCGAGACGAACTTTTGGCGGCCGCCACTGAGGCGGCTAGTCGTGTGACCAGGACCCCTCCGATTCCTGTCCAAGCGACGCCGACCCGCCGACGCGCGAACTCCTCTATCGCTCCGTTCGCAGTAAGCCAGCCGCCGAGCTAATATGGCTAGCGAAGACGCTCCAACATCGAACTACGTGCTGATTAATGGGACTGTCGTGCCCCGTGACGAGGCCCGGATCTCCGTATTCGACCACGGCTTCCTCTACGGAGATGGCTGCTTCGAATCGGTGATTGTCACGAACCATCGGGTCCTGCTTTTCGGAGCTCACTCAGACCGACTTCGCCTATCGCTTCGCGGCCTCGAAATCGACTTCGACGTGAGTGACACAACTCTACTCAAGGATCTCAATCAGCTTCTAATCGCAAACGGCCTAAAGGACTCGTGGGTGAAAATCGTCGTGACGCGCGGCGTCGGACAATATCCCATGCTGGACCCAGGTAGGCTCACACCAACCCTCGTGATTTTTGCCGAAGCAGTACGACGTCTGCCTGCAGCTGATGCTGGCCAAGCAGGGGTCCGGCTGCGAACGTCCTCCATGCGTCGCACTCCCCCGTGGTCACTGGATCCCAAGATAAAGTCGCTGAACTACCTCAATCCAATTCTTGCCCGCAAAGAAGCCCAACGAGCTGGAGGAGATGATGCTCTCCTCTTGGATGAACTGGGCAACGCTGCTGAGGCAAGCGCTTCAAATATCTGGGCCCTCGCGGACGGCCGGCTTACGCGCTCCAGCTCACCCGCAGCACTCAAAGGTGTGACCCAGCGTGCCGTCGAACTGATCGCGGAGAACCTGGGAATCCCGTGGGAGTCGCGAGCACTGACGACGTTCGATTTGTATTCAGCTCAAGAGCTCTTTCTGACGAGTACAGCAGGAGGAATAATTCCCATAATTGAGCTCGACGGAAGGACAACTCTGATTCCGGCACCAGGCCCGACAACTGCTGCAGTAGCTCGGGCTTACGAGATCATGCTTACGGACCCTGCGTACAGCACAGATGTACGTGACGCAGATCCAGAAGCTCAGACGTAAGGAGGAGGACAAACATGAGTATCCGTGTGAAGGCTTGCTTGACTCTCGCAGCTGCTGTTGCTCTGAGCTTAGTCAGCACTGGGTTGGGAGTGCCAACAGCCGCGAGTTCCAAGCACTTGGTCAACGTCTCGCTCCGACTCGACTATTTGGCGGCCGGTAGTCAAGCGCCCTTCTTTTTGGCCCTAGAGCGCGGCTACTACAAGAGTGAAGGTCTGAACGTCAACATTCTCGACGGGCAAGGATCGAGCGTTACCGTGCAACAGGTTGGCAGTGGCGCCAATACGTTCGGATGGGCTTCGATGCCAGCCTTCGCGGAAGGCACGGCGAGCGGAATCCCAGTCAAGTCAGTTGCGATGATCACTAGTAAGTCAACATATGCGGTATTTGTTCCAAAGTCCTCATCCATACACGGGCTCTCCGGCCTGTACGGGAAGACGGTGCTTGTTGCCGAGGGGACCGCTGACTTAAGCATATTCAAGGCGATGCTCACGCTCAATCACATTGACACGTCGAGAATCAACATCACGACTCTTGGCGAGGGAGTGTTGGAGCGAGACTACGTGGCCGGTCAAGGTGATGCGCTAGTCGGACAAGTTCCGTACGGACAACCTGCGATCGCGGCGAGGCCGTCCCGGGAGCTACTGTTCGCAAAGTACGGGTTCAATCTGCAGGACTATGGGCTTATCGCTCAGAATTCGTATATCCAATCACATCCCAAGATAGTCAAGGAGTTCGTCGCTGGCTCTGTGAAGGGTTGGGCCGCCGCCAAGAACGCGTACGCTGCAGCGGAGGCGTTGAAAAAGTATCGGCCTCAGGCGGACGTATCCGCCGCGAAGCAGCAGGACGCTCTGTACAGGCAGTTCATCTTCTCGAAGGCTACGCGTGGCCAGCCAATCGGCTGTGCCAGTCCCTCAGACTGGAAGACTGGTCTGAAGATTCTGAAGGAAACCCACGATCTGACTGGCAATATTAAAAATCTCGGCCGCTTCTTCACCAACCAGTTTGTCCCGGGCTGCCACATTCACGCATGACAATGCGCAAGGGTTCAGGGCCTCGAAATGGGGGCCCTGAACCTGGGCTGGATGGCGGATCAGATATTCCAGTCTCGGTATTGGACGTATCTCACAGTTACCCATCACGCGGAGCGTTAGCATTCGCGTTATCGCGAATTAGCCTCGACATCGCCCCGGGCCAGTTCGTAAGTTTGGTTGGACCGAGCGGGTGCGGAAAGTCTACGTTGCTCATGATTGTGGCGGGACTGCGGAGGCCGACCAGCGGTCACGTGGAGATTGACAGTGTACCGGTCACTGAGCCCTACAGTAGCCTAGGAGTCATGTTTCAGACCGACCAGCTGCTCGAGTGGCTAACCGTTACCGACAACATACTCCTACAAGCTCGCATTAGGAGGCTCCCTGAGGGACAGGCGCGCGCTCGCGCGGAAGTACTCCTGGAGGAGGCTGGACTGAGCAGCTTTAGACAGTTCTTCCCGCGGCAGCTGTCTGGCGGTATGCGGCAGCGAGTGGCGATCTGCCGGACCCTACTCCACGACCCAAGGCTCTTGCTAATGGACGAGCCCTTTGGCGCTCTTGACGCGCTAACGCGCGACCGCATGCTCCGGTTTCTACAGCGTACTTGGCTGCGAAGGCGCGCTACGGTGCTTTTCGTAACCCACAGCGTAGATGAGGCGGTGTTCCTGTCTGATCGGGTAATTGTCATGTCGTCCGAGGCGGGAGCAATTGTCGACGACGTTCCCGTTGTGCTCCCCCGCCCCCGAGCGACGCTGACCAGGTCGCAGCCTGCCTTTGGAACTGCTGTGGCGCGAATAATGTCCTACTTCGAGAACGACGATGACTGAGGGTAGCCGGCGCTACGGGATAGCTAGTAGGAAGGAAGGGGCTGCGAGGGCGACCGTGCTAGGGCGCTGGGCGCTCCCATGGCTGGTAATTCTGGTTGTGCTGGTCGTGTGGCAAGCAGTCGTTGCTATAGGCCATGTCCCCGACTTCGTACTGCCCAGCCCAACGGCAGTCCTCCATTCAATTTGGTACAACCAGAGCGAACTGTGGAGCGACACCCTGACGACGGGTGGCGAAACACTCGCAGGACTGGCAATTAGCGTTGCGATTGCGGTTCCGATCGCCGTGGGCTTCTCCTATTCCAGACTCCTAGAGACCGCCGTTTATCCTCTTGTTGTCGCGAGTCAAGCTGTACCCAAGCTGGCGATCGCCCCACTGTTTATACTATGGTTCGGGGTGGGATTCCAGTCGAAATTACTGATCGCTATGCTCATAGCATTCTTCCCGACCCTGGTCAATACTGTAGCTGGGCTAGCGACCGTACCGCCTGAGTCAGTGTATCTAGTGCGTAGCATGGGCGCGAGTGAGTGGCAGATCTTTGTCCACGTCAGGATGCCCTATGCACTACCTTCATTCTTCGCAGGAGTAAAGGTCGCGAGTACGCTGGCTGTTATTGGCGCACTCATAGGTGAGTTCGTTGGTGCAACTTCTGGGCTTGGGTACACTTTGTTGGAGGCGAACGCTAATTTGCAGTTGGACCTCGTGTTCGCATGTATCGTGCTGCTCTCCGTGCTCGGCATAGCCTTGTTCTACGCGATCGTTCTCCTTGAGCGCCTCGTGGTTCCCTGGGCGAGTCAGAGGGCGGAGGCAAGCCGGTGATGGAAGTGACTGAATTGGGTGATGCCGCTGCTGGACGAAGGACGGTGTCAATTGCCGGGGCTGGGATTGCCGGTTTAACGGTTGGTGCGCTGTTAGCTAAGCGCGGATGGGGTGTCACCATCTACGAGCGGGGATCGGGGATTCGTGAGATCGGTGCGGGCATTGTCGTCCACAACAACATGGCGCTGGTGTTCGAGGAATTGGGAGTTTTCGACCGGCTGCTGCGGGGTGCGGAGCAGTTCGAGTGGGAGCGGCTGTGTGACAGACATGGCAAGGTTCTGCGGCAGAAGAATCTTGCTGGGTCAGCACGTAGGTATAATCCACTTCGCCAGTCGCTAGTTTCTGGATTGTATTCGGCTGCTGTGGAGCTCGGAGCTAAGATCGTCACCGGAGCGGAAGTCGTGTCGGCAACCGAGGGTGGCGAGATCTGCCTGGCGGACGGCACCTCCAGGCGGTCGGACCTGGTCATCGCGGCAGATGGTTTCCGATCGGCGGTCCGAAGCAGTCTAGGCCTCACGGTCAAGGCCGTCTCACTGAGCAATGGGGCCACACGGGTGTTGATACCTCGGGGTGAGTTTGAGGCGGAGCCAGTGGTGTGGGAGTTCTGGAGCGGGTCGCGGCGACTCGGAATCGCTCCGACGACGGCTGATCAGACGTACGTGTACTTAGCCTGCCCCCAGAGCGATCGGAGAGGATGTGCTCTTCCAATCGACGGAGACTATTGGCAGTCCGCATTTCCGACTCTGCCTGCGGACTTGTTCAAGCGCCTCGCTGCTGCATCAGGGACGCGCAATGCGTATCCCTTTGTACAGTGCAGAGCGTGGTCAAAGGGGCGCGTCGCCATCATTGGCGATGCAGCCCATGCCCTCCCGCCTACCCTGGGCCAGGGTGCCGGCCTAGCCGTGAGCAACGCGCGGGCACTGGTAGGTGCGCTGGATGCTACATCTGACATGAGGGCGGCCCTAGAAAAGTGGGAGGCGCAGTACCGGGGCGTCACCGAACTAACCCAGCGTTGGGCGAGGCGCTACGATGCCATGAGCACGGCCCTCGCGCGCGTGCCCAGCGCGCGGGCCGTCGTCATTCGGCTCTTCCGAGTTCCCTGGTTGGACCGACGACTGCACGCTGCTGACCGGGTTACTTTCGGTGTCGCCACACCGTCTCCGGCGCCACCAGTGCCAAGGAAGTAGGCGTTAGGGAGTGGATGTCCTGTGCTGAATGATGCGATCGACTTACATGTACATGCAGGCCCCGAGCTGTTCCGGCGATCGGGCGACGCAATTGACTACGCGGAGCAGGCGAAAGACCGTGGAATGTGTGGGCTTCTGCTAAAGTGCCACCACGAGAGTACCGTCACTAGGGCCTATTTTGCCCGAAGAGCTGTCCCGGAGATTGAGGTCTGGGGAGGAATTGTTCTAAACAGTTTCGTTGGAGGAATAAATCCGGTGGCAGTTGGTGCCGCATTTGATCTAGGCGCTCGTTTCGTCTGGATGCCGACAATGCACGCGTCCCACCACGCTGGACACGTCGGCCTCGGGACGTACGGGATCCCGAATATGACTGTGAGCGCCGACGCAACGCCGCATAAAGGGCTTACCGTGCTAGATGACGCTGGCAAGCTTACTGCTGAAGCGACGGCCGTAATCGGACTCGTGGCTAAGCGTGGAGGCGCTCTGGGCTCGGCACACTTGGGTCCCGAGGAGACGCGTGCAGTGGTCGCTGAGTGTCAGCGAGTAGGAGCGCGCTGCGTCGTGACACATGCCTTTTTTCTAGGACAAACGATGGAGTTTCTGGTGGAGATGGCTGGACTAGGCGCTTACATCGAGATATCCGCGGCAGCCAGTACCGCGATTGTACGGCATCTAATGGGGGAGAGTATGAGTTTAGCTCAGGCTCGGGATTTGATTGGTCTGGTGGGACCCGAGGCCGTCGTGGTGTCGAGCGATGCCGGAATGCCCGAATATCCTCGGCCCGTGGAGCTCCTCGAGTCGTTTGCACTTTCGCTACACGCGATCGGAGTGTCGAACGAGGATCTCAGGACCATGATGGTAGACGTGCCTAGGCGTGTCCTCGGCTTAGCGTAGCGTAAGTAATGTACACAAGAACTTCAGCCGCACCCGAGATCGACTCGGACGAGGCAATGGTGCGGGCCCAGTTAGCGGCGCGCTGCGACCGAGGCGACGTGGAGGTACTTCGAACGATGCTCGTGATCCGTTACTTCGAGGATGAGGTGGAGCAGATGTTTTCTCGGGGTCAAGTGCGAGGAAGCACCCATCTCGGACAGGGCCAGGAGGCCGTCGCCGTCGGCGCTAGTCGCGCGTTGAGGCGCGGGGATTCGGTCACGTGCACGTACCGTGGCCACGCGGCGTTGCTCGCGATGGGTGCTACGGCGGAGAGATGCTTCGGGGAGATCCTCGGAAAGACCGACGGTCTGTGTCGGGGCAAGGGCGGATCGATGCACTTGACCGATGTTGCTCTCGGCGTCCTGGGCTCGTTCGCGATCGTGGGCGCTAACCTGCCGGTCACGGTCGGTGCTGCCCTAGCAGCACAGTACCGCGGTCAGGATGCCGTCAGCCTCGCTTTCTTTGGGGACGGTTCGACCAACATTGGTGCGTTCCATGAGAGTCTGAACTTGGCAGCCATTTGGCACCTACCGGCGATATTCGTCTGCGAGAACAATCTCTACGGGGAGTACTCAAGAATCGAGGCGACAACCTCGGTTGCGTCAATTGCCGATCGAGCTGTGGCCTATGGGATTCCTGGCGTGCGGGTGGATGGGAACGATGTGCTAGCGGTTCGGTCAGCTGTCGGCGAGGCAGTAGAGCGGGCGCGCAGCGGTGCGGGCCCGACACTGCTCGAGGCTCTGACATATCGGCACCGCGGTCACTCCCGGACAGACCCCGCTACTTATCGCCCGCCTGGGGAACTCGAGGAGTGGCTCGTGCGGGACCCGATCGCACGTCTGGCGTATGGAGTTGTGGAAGCTGGGGTGCTGACTACCGGCGAAGTGGATGATCTGGAAGCGCAGGTAGAGGCGGAGGTGCTTGCTGGCGCCACGACTGCACTGGGATGGAGCGATCCGGAGAGCGCGGATCGCTTGGAGGACGTATTCGCCGATGGGTGAGATGACGTACCGACAGGCCATAGGCAAAGCTATCGCGGACGAACTGTCCTTTGACCCCGACGTATTCTTGATGGGCGAAGACGTAGCGGCTGCGGGGGGAGTGTTCAAGACAACCGAGGGGCTGTTGGAGACATTTGGGGCAGTGCGAATCCGTGACACCCCGATCTCTGAGCAAGCACTGGTAGGCTGCGCCCTTGGTGCTGCGATCATGGGACTGCGCCCCGTGGTGGAGATCATGTTTGCCGACTTTGCCGGAGTGTGCTTTGATCAGATCGCGAATCAGCTAGCGAAGTACCGGTATCTGAGCGGCGGCCAGAGCAGCGTCCCCGTGACCCTACGGCTGTCCAACGGCGCTGGCCTAGGGTTCGGTGCTCAGCATTCGCAGCCCGTAGAGAATTGGTTCTTGAACATCCCAGGCCTGAAGATCGTAACACCGTCTACAGTGGCTGACATGTATGGTTTGCTTAGGTCAGCCATCCGAGACGCGAACCCCGTGTTGGTCTTTGAGCACAAGGGGCTGCACTCTCTGCGCGGCTCGGTTGACCGGGCACTAGTCCCGATCGGGAGGGCATCTACCGTTCGGGACGGAGAAGCTGTGACTGTCGTGGCGACCCAGTTGATGCTGCACCGCGCGCTGGCGGTCGCCCAGAGTCTCGGTGACGAGGGAATCTCGGCGGAAGTCATCGACTTACGGACGCTTGTGCCCATGGATGTAGAGTCCGTTGCGAAGAGTGTCGAGCGGACTTCGCGACTCGTCTGTGTCCAAGAAGGGCCTCTCGGGGGTGGCTGGGCGGCCTCCTTGGTCAGCGAGATAGTGCGGAGCCACTTCTACCATCTTGAAGCGCCGCCGAGGATAGTCGCGTCTGATCCAATACCGGTCCCATATGCGAAGAATCTCGAGGATTCGTGGTTGCCCAGTGAAGAGCGCATCCGCGCTGCGCTTCGCGCGTCTGTCGCGGACACGGCGTAGGGCGAGAGCGAACCCAGTGCTGCTGAGTCAGCGAGTACTCGATCATCACCCGGCTCCGGTGAGTCGAAGTCCGTCTCCGACCAGGATCCCGCTGGCCGTAGAGATGCCGCCGCGCCGGTTTGAGGAGCCGATCATGCGGTGCCGGTTGTAGTTCCCTGGCTGGGTCGCCCGGTGGACCCGCGAGTACTTCCCGTCCCAGGGTATCTGAGCGCGACTGACGCCGAGACCCGCCGCCAGTTGAATTTGTGTGTGAGGACTGCGGTCTTACCCCGGGCGCCAAGGTACCGCGGATGGTTGTGGTGAAGGAGAAGCAGGACACGCCCAACCTGGGCGTGGCTCAAGGTCGGCGGAAGCCGCTTAGGAATCGATGTGGTCGTCTACGCCAAGCCTGGAAGCGCGGTCGATCATGAATCGGACGTCTAGATACTGCCCTTCCCGGACGCATCCTTCCAGCTGATCACGAATCGCAACGAGTCGTTTGAACCTGACGAAGTCGCCCGAGTGGTCGTTGGAGGTAGACACTTCGTTACCCAGCAGGTAGGGGCGTGGGACACTCTCTCTCCTCTTCTCGGGCTTACCGGCACGGCGGAAGGCAGCCAGAGATGGCAGTTATCTGTGGTCATAGATCAACCGGAGACCGCCGGCTTGGAGGTGCTTGGCTCGGCCAGAGGTCGTGCCCCATAAAGTGGTGTAAGTAGCGGGACCGAGAAGGTGCCCGCCACGGTGGGCACGAAAAAGGCCACCGTGCCACCGACCCTATTCACAGACCAGGAGACAC
>Ga0307373_10005090_pt1 | contig 21737 bp, 15 predicted proteins | sample OX2MG_FD_202534 | JGI IMG/M metagenome (GOLD analysis project Ga0307373, IMG submission 202534) | Soil microbial communities from Risofladan, Vaasa, Finland - OX-2 | ecosystem: Environmental > Terrestrial > Soil > Coastal area > Acid sulfate soil | place: Finland: Risofladan, Vaasa | collected...
CTCCCATAATGTTTTCTTGGCAACCTGCCGGAAGAAAAGCAACCTGGCCGGGCTACTCTCCGGCGCTGATTCCCAGCGTTTTCATCTTGCGATAGAGATGGCTGCGTTCGAGTCCCAGCGCTTCCGCCGTGCGGCTGACGTTGCCGTGGTTTTCGTCGAGCTTGCGAAGGATGTAATCGCGCTCATAGGCTGCACGCGCTTCGTGCAGGGTGGAAAATCCTCCCGACGCGCCGCGGGAATGTCCCGAATGGCTGTGGTGGTTGGTGAGGGTTTGGGGAAGGTGTCGCCGCTCGATTCGATCGCCGGAAACCATGATGACCATGCGTTCAACCAGATTTCTAAGCTCGCGGACGTTTCCCGGCCAGCGGTAACGAAGAAGGATTTCCAGGGCGGGCTCGGAAAAATGCTTGGGCCTGCGGCCATAAGCGGCGGCAAAAGTGTCCAGAAAAAAATCCAGCAGCTCCTGAATGTCCTCCGAATGCTCGCGGAGCGGCGGAACGTAAAAGGGAATCACATTGAGCCGGAAGAACAGGTCTTCGCGAAAGTTTCCTTTCTGAATTTCTTCGTCCAGATTTTTGTTGGTGGCGGCCACCACGCGAACGTCCACGGCAAGCTCTTTCTTGGAGCCCAGCGGCGAAAAGCGCTGCTGTTCAATCACGCGCAGCACTTTGGACTGGGTCCGGAGACTCATATCGCCGATCTCGTCGAGAAAAAGGGTCCCTTCGTCGGCCTGCTCAAATTTTCCCACCTTGTCCTCAACAGCCCCGGTAAACGAGCCTTTGACGTGGCCGAATAATTCGCTTTCGATCAGTTCCTCGGGAATGGCGGCGCAGTTGACTTCGACAAAGGGGTTGTCGCGGCGCAGGCTCAGGTGGTGCAGCGCGTGGGCTACCAACTCCTTTCCAGTCCCGCTTTCTCCGTAAGTCAATACGCGGCCGTTGGTGGGAGCGGCAAGCGCCAGTTGCTGCCGCAAAGCTTTCATGGGCACGCTCTCTCCGATAATGCGGTAGTCTCCTTCCAGCTTGCGCCGCAACTGGCGGTTCAGGGCGGAAAGGGTCAATTCCTCGGTGGCGTGCTTCAGCGTGAGCAGGGTCTTTTCGATGGAGAGCGGCTTTTCGATAAAATCGAAGGCGCCCTTCTTGGTGGCGCGCACGGCGGTCTCGATGGTACCGTGGCCGGAGATCATCACGACGACGGGCGGGTTTTCAGTCTTGCGGATCCTGGCCAGCGTTTCAAGCCCGTCGATGCCCGGCAGCCAGACGTCGAGCAGAACGACGTCGGTCTTTCCCTTGCCGAGGAAACTCAGGCAGTCCTCGCCGCTTTCAACCGCCGTGACCCGGTAGCCTTCGTCCTGCAGAACGTCCGTCAGCGATTGCCGGATGCCGGCCTCATCGTCGACGACCAGCACTGAATAGTTCTTCAAACCCAACTCCGTCTGGCGGGCTCGCTTCGAAGCCGCCGTCTGTATGCTTCCGCCATCGAACAACCCCCTGCGCTTTTTGTCCCCTAAGCTTCCCGCGAGGGAGAAGCAGCCGCCGCAGGAGCGTGCTCGACGGGCATTTCAATTATAAACTTTGTTCCGAGCGGGCGGTTTTCTTCCACCCGGATGGTTCCGTTATGCTCGGAAATGATGCGGCTGACGATGGCCAGGCCGAGGCCGGTACCGCGCCGCTTGGTGGAGAAGAACGGCAGAAAAAGGCGCTCTTTCGCCTCCAGTGGAATGCCGGGCCCGCTGTCCGCCACCGTCAGGACGATCACGTCCCGTTCCGAATCGAGCGCCGTCCGCACCCAGATCTCCTTGACCGGTGAATGCTCCAACGCTTCCGCGGCGTTGTCAATCAGGTTGACCAGAACGCGCTTCATCTGGTCGGGGTCGGCGTGGATCGAGAGCAAAGCGGGCGCCAGTTCGCAGCGCACGGTGACTCCCCCCAGGCGGCCATCAAAAACCTGCAACGCTTTTCCCACAATGCCGTTCAGGTCTGAAAAGACGGGCCGGGACTCGGGGAAACGGGCAAAATGAGAAAATTCGTCAACCAGCGTTTTCAAGGTGGACACTTCGCGTTCGATCAGCGCAGCGCTCTGTTCCACCGCCGCGACCATCTCCTTGCCCGGCGCCTGCGGGTCTGCGCGGCCAATCCAGCGGCGAATGCGTTCCGCGGAAAGTTGAATCGGGGTCAGGGGATTTTTGATTTCGTGAGCGATGCGCTGGGCTACCTCCTGCCAGGCCACGGCTTTCTGAGCGCGCAGCAGCTCGGTGAGGTCTTCCAGGACCAGCAGCGATCCTATGGCTCCATGGCGGGCGCGAATGGAGGAGAGCGTGAGGGCCACAAAGGCGCGCCGGTTGCCCAGCTGCACTTCCATCTGGCGGGTCACCACACCCTGGCGCAGGGCCCGCCGGAACAGGCGTGCGACTTCGCGGCCCTCGTCCGCCGAGAAGAGGTCGCCAAGCCGTTGCGCATTCCGGATGGCTTCCTGGCCGAACATGCGTTCCGCCGTGGAGTTGACCTGCGCGATGCGGCCTTGCGGGTCAAAGGAGACCACGCCGGTCGGAATGTTTTCCAGAATGGCTTCCATGATGTTGCCGCGCTCTTCCAGTTCGCGGTTGGCCTTCTGGATTTCCTGTGCGGCGCGTTCGAGCGCCAGGCGGTTCTCCTGTAATTGCCGGGTCATCTCGTTGAAAGACTGAATCAGACTGCCCAGTTCGTCATCGCCGCGCGCGGCAATCCGATAGTCAAGATTTCCTCTGGAGACTTCGTGGGTGGCGATGGCAAGCGCCTGGATGGGAACTGTCACCTGTTTGGAAAAGAAGAGCGCGAACCACGACGCCACAAAGAGAATCAACAGCGTCAGGAGGGACAGCGACAGCAGGTAGACGCGGCGGACGGCCTTCCTTTGATGGCTCAACTGGTCGTATTTCAGGGCTTCGCTTTGAATCTGGCCGGCAATATGCGCAATGTTCATCGGCAGCCGGCTCACGGTGACGACAAACCCCGAGGTCCCGCCGGCAGCATAATTCAGCGGTCTGATCGAAAGGAAGATTTCCTCGTCGTTGAACCTTCTGCGGAGGGATAGACCGTCCGGGGGTAAATCACCGAAGTTGTTTTGGGGGAAAAGCGCACGGACCGTCGCGCTGCTCAGTTCCACCTTGCCTGCCGCCGCGAGAAGGGTCCCGTGCGGATCAAAGAACATTGCGGATTCCGAGGACAAATCGGCGACTTCCCGCTGCAGCACCTGCTTGAGCGCCGTGCGGTCTCCAATCGCGGCGGCCGCAGCAAGCTGCGGGCTGGTGGTCAGGTGGACCGCCAGGTGGCGCGAGCGGTTTTCCGCCTGAATGGCGAGCTGGCGAACCACTTCCGTGGCGTCCGCTCGCACCACGTCAAACGGTATCCCGAACCACTTATCAATGCTGCGGTTCAGCAGCCCGTAGGAGAACGCGAACAGGAAGCACACCGGAACCAGCGTCAGCGCCAGAAACGCCACCACCATCTTGGTCCTGAACCGTGAACCGAGTTTGTGGCTCCGCCTTTCGAAATAGAGCTTCAGCAGGTTCCGGGCAAGGATGAGGGCGAAAATGACGAAGGCCAGAAAGATCAGGGTGGAGACAACCAGGAGCAGGAGGGTCTGGGAGGCGTTCCTGGGATGGATAAAAGAAAGGTTTAGTGAAGCCTGGCTCCAGCCGATAAACAATAAGATGGGAACAACGATGAGCAGGAAGACCAGGAAAGCTCGCCGGGGAGGCTGTGGGGTTTCATTCGGAGCCATGTGCTTTTACGCCACCCTCCCTTCGTGGATGAGGCCGAAAACCGCTCCGGGGCCTGAAAACATTAGAGCGCCGGGAGGGTTGGGTACCCTTACGATCAGCCAGAAAAACCTCGAGCGGACAGCCCTGGCACTCGGCAGCCTGCCGCTTGCAATGCCGCTTGCCTGTTTCAACCAGCAAGGCGTGAAACTCATTAAAAAGAGCTTCATCGGCCGGCAGGTGCTGATGGAGAAAACGCTGCGCGGCGAGATAGCCGTCCTCGGAAGAAATCAGGTCATGCCGGGCCAGGACGCGCCGGGTGTAGGCGTCGGCGACAAAAAAAGGCTGCTTGCCGGCATAAAGCAGGATGGCGTCAGCGGTTTCGGGACCCAGGCCGCGAAGGGCGAGCAACTGGGAGCGGGCCACTTCCGGCGGCTGGGCAAAGAGCGCGTCCAGGGAACCGCGGTGGAAACCCTCGAGCCATCGGACGAAGGTCTGGATGGTGCGCGCCTTCTGGCGATAATATCCGGCCGGGCGAACACACGCCTCAAGGTCCGCAATCGAGGCCCGTCGCAATCGAGACCCGCGCAGAAAGCCGGCCTGCCGAAGGCGGGCAATAGCCAGGGCAGCATTCCGCCACGTCGTGTTCTGGGTCAGGATCGCGCCGAGGATGACCTCCAGGCGAGTGCGTGCCGGCCACCAACCCTGGGGGCCGAATTGCCGAAGGAGCACTTCGTAGTACTTTTCCAGCACTTCACCCGGCTCAACTTCAAACGGCTGAGCCGTGCGTTGCATAGGTTTGAAGTTAATACGGCCATATCCGGAAAGTCAAGTTCGGCCGCAGATTTACGAAGAAGGTTTGCGCCCTCTGCGGAAGCTGCGAGGCGCAGCCCTTCCGGATCGAGCGAAAAAAGCCTGGTCTGGAATAAAGAAGCGCCACCCGGAAGCTGAATGGGCACCGTTCCTTGACCGGGCACGATGCCGCAAATTGTTTGTAACTGAGATCTCTTATGGAAACCAGAGCTATGGGAATACAACCGACGACTGAGACCCCGGAGAGCGGCCGGGGATACGGAACGTCCGGAAAATTAGGCGAACTTTTAATTAGGGAAAACTTAATTAAGCCCCCCCAGCTTCAGCAGGCCCTTGAACATCAGCGGGAGCATGGCGGGCGGCTGGGCAGCAGCCTGGTGAAGCTGGGTTTCCTGACCGCTGATGAGATCACCGCGATCCTCTCCCGGCAGTACGGCATTCCGTCCATCAACCTGGAATACTTTGAGGCCGATCCCATCGTCATCCGGCTGATTCCAATGGAAACCGCCATGAAATACCAGGTGCTGCCGCTGAGCCGCGTGGGTTCATCGCTGACTCTGGCGATGGCGGACCCGGCCAACGTCTATGCCATGGACGATATCAAGTTCATGACCGGGTTCAACATTGAGCCGGTGGTGGCGTCTGAGGCCTCCATTGCGGAAGCCATCACAAAGCATTACGGCTCCGTCGAGGAGCAGGAACGCAAAAAAGAAATCGAAGACCTGGTCAGTTTTATTGATGACGGGCAAACCGAGACCGTGGAAGTAGAGTCCGTGGACGAGTCCGCCCTGAATCTGGCGGCGCTTGAAAGGGCTGCGGAGGAAGCTCCGGTCATCAAGCTGGTCAATTACATTCTTGCGGATGCTGTGGAACGCGGAGCGAGTGACATCCACCTGGAGCCGTACGAGAAGGAGTACAGGGTCCGCTACCGGATTGACGGTGAGCTGCAGAACGTCATGCAACCGCCCGTCAGGCTGCGCGATGCCATGATCAGCCGCATCAAGATCATGGCCAAACTCGACATCTCCGAAAAACGGCTGCCCCAGGACGGCCGCATCATGATCCGCATGATGCACAACGGCAGGAAGAAGCAACTGGACTTCCGCGTTTCGGTGCTTCCAACCCTTTATGGCGAAAAAATCGTCATGCGGCTGCTCGACAAGGACAACCTCCGCCTGGACATGACGCGTCTCGGCTTTGAGCCGGAGGCGCTCGAAAAGTTTCAGCGGGCCATATTGAAGCCCTATGGGATGGTTCTGGTAACAGGGCCCACGGGCAGCGGCAAGACCAATACACTTTATTCCTCCATCGCCCAGCTCAACAAGCCGGACATCAACATCCTGACCGCCGAAGACCCGGTGGAGTTCCAGTTGCCGGGAATCAACCAGGTCCAGATGAAAGAACAGATCGGGCTTAATTTCGCCACGGCTTTGCGTGCGTTCCTTCGGCAGGACCCGAACATCATTATGGTGGGAGAGATTCGGGACTTCGAGACCGCCGAAATCGCGGTCAAGGCGGCCCTGACGGGGCACCTGGTGCTCTCCACCCTGCATACCAACGACGCGCCGTCCACCATTTCCCGGCTGGTGAATATGGGCATTGAGCCTTTCCTGGTGGCTACCTCGGTTCACCTGATTTGCGCGCAGCGCCTGACCCGCCGCGTCTGCGAGCATTGCAAGGTTGAGGATAAGGTCCGCCCCCAGTTCCTGGTTGATGCCGGTTTCACTCCCCAAGAGGCCAAAACTGTCAAGCCGTGCCACGGGGCAGGCTGCACGGTGTGCAACAGCAAGGGTTACAAGGGCCGCGTGGGTCTCTACGAAGTTCTCGAGATTACCGACGAGCTGCGCGAGCTGATTCTGGTGGGAGCTTCGGCGCTTGAATTGAGAAAGAGGGCGATTGAGCAGGGAATGATTTCGTTGCGGCGAAGCGGGCTGCTGAAGGTTGCCGCCGGGGTTACCACGCTTGAAGAAGTGATTCGCGAAACCATGCTTTGAATTCAGGGCTGCCCTTGAGTCCGGCGAACCATGGAGTCAACCAGGGAGGCAAAAGACGATGTCGATTCCACCGCTCAGTGATCTGCTCCGGCTGATGGTCAATTCCGATGGCTCCGACCTCCATATCACAACCAACTCGTCACCCCGGATCCGCGTGCATGGCGAGCTGAAACCGTGCGCGGACCTGCCGTCGCTCGGGCCCGCCGATACCAAGCAGCTTTGCTACAGCATCCTGACGGACGCGCAGAAGCATCGTTTCGAGGAAAATCTCGAACTCGATTTTTCCTTTGGCATCAAGAACATTGCGCGCTTCCGGGGCAACCTGTTCCACCAGCGGGGAGCGGTGGCGGGGGTGTTTCGCGTGATTCCGTTTGAAATCAAGTCATTCGAGCAGTTGTGCTTGCCCCCTATCCTGCGGAAATTGTGCGAGATGCCGCGCGGGCTGATTCTGGTGACGGGGCCGACGGGCAGCGGGAAATCGACCACCCTGGCGACGATGCTGGACCTGATCAACTCCACCCGGCACGAACACATGATTACGATTGAGGACCCGATCGAGTTTATCCATCCCCACAAAAAGTGCCTGGTGAACCAGCGCGAAGTGAACTCCGACACCCACTCGTTCGCCAATTCGCTGCGCGCGGCCCTGCGTGAAGATCCCGATGTTGTGCTCATCGGCGAAATGCGCGACCTCGAAACCATTGAGGCGGCCCTGCGAATTGCCGAAACGGGCCACCTGACGTTTGGAACTCTGCACACCAACTCCGCCTCCTCCACCATCAACCGGATTATTGATGTTTTCCCCGCGCACCAGCAGTCCCAGATTCGCGCCCAGCTCTCCATGGTGATGGAGGGTATTCTCTGCCAGTCCCTGCTGCCGCGCAAAGACGGCAAAGGGCGGGTGATGGCGATGGAAATTCTGATTCCCAATGCCGCCATCCGCAACCTCGTTCGCGAAGACAAGGTCCACCAGATTTACTCTGCCATGCAAACCGGCCAGGAGCGGTACGGGATGCAAACGTTTAACCAGTCTCTCCAGACGCTTTATCAGCAAAAGCTGATTGATCTGGATACCGCTCTGGCCAGGTCCAGTAATAAGGACGAACTGCAGGACATGATCAACCGCGCCGCCGCAAGCGGGGCAGAGCACAAAGCAAGTCCTGTCGTTTCGGTGCGGCGCTGAAGCCGATGGGGCTGGCGTGGCTCGTAGGGTTCCGGGGGAATGACTGAAGTTCATGACAGGTCCAGGAGGGAGGTAGCAAGGCGATGTCCCAATTTGAATTTCGAGGAACGTCCCGCACGGGGCAGAGCGTTACAGGGGTCCGCACCGCGCCCAACCGTGAGGTGCTGAATTCGACCTTGCGACGGGAGTCGATTACGCCCCTCAAAATCGTGGAGAAAGGCCGCGAGATAGCCATCCCCATGTTCAAATGGGGAGAGAAGGTTAAATCCAAGGAACTGGCCGTTTTCACCCGCCAGTTTTCCGTGATGATCGATGCCGGACTCCCGCTGGTGCAATGTCTCGAAATCCTCTCTGTGCAACAGGAAAACAAAGCCTTCGCCCGGATGCTGGCAGGCGTCCGCAGCACGGTGGAGGGCGGTTCAACACTGGCCGATGCTATGCGCATGTACCCCAAGGCCTTTGATGACCTGTACACCAATATGGTAGAAGCGGGCGAAAGTGGCGGAATTCTGGACGCCATTCTGCAGCGCCTGTCGACCTACATCGAAAAGGCCGTCAAGCTGAAGCGCTCCGTGCAGTCCGCCATGATCTATCCCGCGGCGGTGGTCGTGATTGCCGGAGGGGTGGTGGTTCTGCTGCTGTGGAAGGTGGTGCCGATTTTCACGACCCTTTTTGCCGGCCTGGGAGCCTCTCTGCCCCTTCCCACCCGGATCGTCATCGCCCTGAGCCACTTTGTGGCAAGTTTCGGCCTGATCCTCATCGTTCTGGTGGTTCTCCTGGGGGTGGGCTTGCGGTGGTATTACAAAACGCCGCCCGGGCGGATGCTGATCGACGGGCTCATCCTGAAAATCCCGGTGCTGGGTCCGCTCATGCGCAAGATTGCGGTGGCCCGGTTTTCCCGGACGCTGGGGACGCTGATTACCAGCGGCGTGCCCATGCTGGAGTCGATGGACATTACCGCCCGCACCTCCGGAAATGCGGTGGTCGAAAAAGCGATTGTCCAGGTTCGCAAAGCCATCGAAGCCGGCCGGACCATCGTCGATCCGCTGCGCGAAACCGGAGTTTTTCCGAACATGGTGGTCCAGATGATTGGCGTGGGTGAACATACCGGCGCACTCGATAACATGCTGCAGAAAGTGGCTGACTTTTATGAAGACGAGGTGGATGCTGCGGTGGCAGACCTGCTGACCGCGCTGGAACCGGTAATCATCCTCTTTCTGGGAATCGTCGTGGGAGGTGTGGTGATCTCGATGTACCTGCCGTTGTTCTCCCTGATCGGGAAGCTGGCGGGGTAAGCCCGGAAGGCCCCGGAAGTTTGTCGTCCTGGGCCGCGGCGGCTTTTCCATGGGGAATGGGAAGAGAGGGAGGTTGAGTCTCTGTGCGGCAAGAGCTATTGTCCAATAGGAACTCAATCTCTATAATGCTCTTTAGTTCTCCTATGAAATTCACCGGCGAACTCCAAAGTTGGCTTCCCTGGGTCATTAAGATCCGTTTTGTCATCATTACCTTTGTCTTCGCCATCGACTACGCCATTGAGCAGATATCTCCCAGCCTCAATGGCGCCCATTCGATTGAATACCTGGGCGGCTTTGTCATTCTCTGGTACATCCTGAATCTGTTTTTCCTGATCTACAACCAGATCAGCATGGACTATTCCTTGCAGGCCCATCTGCAACTGTTCGCGGATATCTTTATCATCACCGCCATCGTCCACGTGACGGGCGACCTGGAGAGCAACTATTTTTCCCTCTATCTGGTGGCCATCATTCTCGCCGGCATCCTGCTGCCGCGGGCGCGCGTTTTTCTGGTGGCGGGAGTGAGCTTTATCCTGATGGGAGGCCTGCTCGAACTCGCGCATCTGCCCGCGCTCTATCCCGGCTATGCGGCGCGGCATCCTTTTGTTGCCGCCCTGTCAAGCTCCTCCGTCGCCCCCGTTGACCTGGGGACGCTTCAGGTGAAGATCTTTGCCAGCCTGTTTGGTTTTTTCGCGGTCGCCTATCTGGCAGGCTTTCTGGCGGAAACCTTGCGCAAGACCGGCGCCGAGCTTCGCGACAAACGGGGACAGGTGGCCAGCCTTCAGGCGATCAATGATAATGTCGTCCGCAGTATGCGTGACGGCCTGATTACAACGAACCTGGACGGTATTGTGGTGGAACTTAATCCTGCCGGAACAGAGATTCTTGGGCGCAGCCGGGAGCACGTTCTTGGCGAGGCTATCGACCGGATTCTGGGAAACCTCGGGCCGGATTCCGAGGGGTTTCGCAGTCTGGTATCCGCTCAGGGACGGCAGGAAATCGACTATCGGCATGGGGCGGGAGACAAGCGCGTTCTGGGCGTCTCGGTTTCACATCTGGTCATTCCTGAAAGCGGGACCGTGGGCTATGTCTACAGTGTTCAGGACCTGACCGTCCAGAAACGGCTGGAGGCTCAATTCCGCCTGCGGGACCGGATGGCGACGCTGGGACGGCTGGCCGCCGGCATCGCGCACGAAATTCGCAATCCTCTGGCTTCCATTTCAGGATCGGCGAAAATGCTGCAGACCCTGCACGACATTGACGAGGATGAGGGGAAGCTCATCGACATCCTCGGTCGGGAATCGGAGCGTTTGAACAAACTGGTTTCGGACTTCCTGCTCTATTCGCACGAGCAGCGCTTTGAATTTTGTGAAGTGGACGTCGTGGTTCTGATCGAGGAGACTTTACTCCTGCTCCAGCACCGTCCGGACTTTCCGCAGGGTGTGCGGATTGAACGGAGACTGCCCAGGCAGCCCGCCCTCATCATGGCCGACGCTGACAAGCTCCGCCAGGTGTTCTGGAACATCTGCGATAATGCGCTGAAAGCCATGGAGGATGGAGGAACTCTCACGGCGGAGGTTCGCCCCGGTTACGGCGGCTCCACGCAGATTGTCTTTCGGGATACCGGTATGGGTATCGAGCCGTCCCAGATTGAGAAGGTCTTCGAACCTTTCCAGCCTGCGTTCACTGGGGGGACCGGACTTGGGCTGGCCATTGTTTTTCAGATCGTGCAGGGCCACGGCGGCCACATTCAGGTGGATTCATCCCCTGGGCGCGGCGCGGAATTCACCATCGAGCTTCCGAATGCCCAGCAAGGGAAGAAAGCTGATGAAGCAAGAATGCATGTTAGAAATCGAGTGGGCGGCGACGATGAAATCGCTGTCTGAGGAGGCCGTTGATTCTTCAGCGTCCTCTTGAGCGGGTTGTTGAAAAACTCGTGCTCCGTGTCATTCCGAGGAGCCAAAGAGCATATCCTGAGCCCGTTCGCCCTCTGCTTGCGAACGGCCCCGAATGGAACGAAGGGGCCCAGGATAAACTCCGCCGAAGGGCGGCGAGAATTGTCGTAAGGGGAAAGGCCCACGACAGATAAAACGCTGTCGTGGCTACCACTGCAAGGCGAGATTCCCCGCGAAGTTTATCCTGAGCGCTTTCACTTTGTTCAGGGCCGTTCACCAAAGGCCGGCGGTGAGGACACCGCCGCTACAGAGTGGAGGGCGAACGGGCTCGGAATGATACCGTTCCGAAACGTTTTTCAACAACTTGTTGAGCCGGGCGCCTGGTTGTGCCGGCCCGAAGGCGGTCGCTGCCCGAATCCGGAGCGGAAAGAAACCTATGGCAAGATTGCTGGTTGTCGACGACGAAAAATCAATCTGCCAGCTTCTGGAAATTGCTTTCCGGAAGGACGGGCATGTTGTTGAGACGGTCAGCAACGGGCAAATTGCAAAGAAGAAGATCGAGTCGCAGGTATACGACGTGATCATCGCGGACATCCGCATGCCTGAGCTGACGGGGATCGATCTGCTTCATCATGCGCGCGCCACGCACAGCCCGGCGGCTTTTATCGTGATTACCGCGGTCCCGTCCATGCCCACTGCCATTCAAGCCCTCAACCTGGGCGCTTACCGTTATGTCATCAAAACCGACAAGCTGGTGGAGGAGATCAGGCTGGTGGTCCATCGCGCTCTGGAAGACATGGCCATGCGCGAGGAAAACGCGCGGCTCCGGAGGGAAATGCTGCGGGTCTTTGCCCAGGAGAATATCGTCGGCCGCAGCGCGAAAATTGCCGCCATCCTGGAAATGGTCCGCAGCGTCGCTCCCACCAACAGCACTGTCCTGATTACGGGCGAAAGCGGGACCGGCAAGGAACTGGTGGCTCGTGCCATTCATGAGGCCAGCCAGCGCCGTGAGAAGGCTTTCGTTTCGATCAACTGCGGGGCCTTTCCCGAGACATTGCTCGAGAGTGAACTGTTTGGATATCTCAAGGGGGCCTTCACCGGGGCCGATACCAACCGGAAGGGAATTATTGAATCGGCCAACGGCGGCACGCTCTTCCTTGATGAAATCGGCGAAACCAGTGCCGGCATGCAGGTTAAACTGCTTCGCGTCCTCCAGGAAAGGATGGTTCGGCCACTCGGCGGCACGCAGGACATTTCGGTTGACGTGCGGCTGATTGCCTCGACGAACCGCGACTTGAAGGCTCTGGTGGATGAGAACCAGTTTCGGGAGGATTTTTATTATCGCGTCAACGTTATTCCCATTCACGTTCCGCCTTTGCGTGAGCGCAAGGACGACGTGGAACCCCTGGCGCGTTATTTCCTGAAGAAGTATTCCCTCGAAATGGGGAAGCCGGCAAAAGATTTCGACCCCGCGGCGCTTTCGGCTCTGTTGCATTATCCCTGGCCCGGCAACGTTCGGGAACTGGAAAACGCCATCGAGCATGCGCTCGCGGTCAGCGGCGGGCGTGACGAGGTGGTGGCCCTCGAACACCTTCCAGAAGCCCTGCACAGGATGGGAGCGCCGGGGGAGAAAGCGCTCGAGATCCCGAAACAAGGAGTGGATTTTGAAACTCAGATTGCTCAGGTCGAAAAGCGGTATCTGGTGGAAGCGCTGCGCCTGGCTGGAGGAGTGCGCCAGCGCGCGGCGGACCTCCTGCATATGTCCTACCGGTCGTTCCGCCACTATGCCAAAAAGCACGGCGTATAATGTGCGATTGAGATGAAGGTTTCCTCCTGCCCAACTCACTCCGGAAGCCGCCAGGATTCCAGGGACCGCCGGCGCCCACGCTTCCTGGCGGCAGCACCCTGGGTCCTGATCGGCATGGTTCTGCTGGTGACCTTCCTCGCCTATAGCGGAACGCTTTGGTTCAAATTTGTTTACGATGACCGGGGCCAGATCCTGGCCAACGTGCAGGTCCATCAATGGCGCTTCCTGCCGCGCTACTTTTACGAAGAAGTTTGGAATTTCGCCTATCCGGGTGTTCCGGGCAATTACTACCGGCCCCTCTTTCTGCTGTTTCTTCTGCTGAATTACAAGATCTTCGGCCCCTATGCGGCGGGGTGGCATCTGGTGAGCGTGGCCGCGCACGTCGGCGTCACGTACCTGGTGTATGTTTTGGTGCGGAGGCTGGCCGGTGATTCCAGAACGGCCCTGATCGCTGCTCTGATCTTTGGACTCGACCCCGTGCATATCGAATCGGTGGCCTGGGTTTCGGGAGTCACTGATCCGCTGGTGGCGCTGTTTCTTCTGCCGTCTTTTCTCTGCTATCTCAAGGGGCGGGACCGGCCGGAACATCGGCGGGCGTGGCTTGCAGGCGCGCTGATGTTCTACGGCCTTGCGATGTTATCAAAGGAGACGGCGCTGATCCTGCCCATCATCATTCTTGCCTTCGAGTGGTTGTGGCGGGAACCGCCCGGGACGGCCTCAGGCTCCCGGCCGGCTCTTGAACGCGCGCGCATCATCACCGTTCGCGTGATGCCCTTTGTTTTGCTGACCTTTGCCTACCTAGCCGTGCGTTGGCGCGTGCTTCAGGGGCTGGGGCATGACATGGTGTTGCTGTCCGTCTCGACGATCGTTTTTACCTGGCCGCAGCTCCTGATGTTTTATTTCCGCCATCTCGTCTGGCCCTTCAACTTGAGCGTGTTTTACGATATGCCCTATGTCAGGGCACCCGGGCTGCGGTCCTTTTTCCTGCCGCTGGCCGGACTGCTTGTGCTGGGATTGCTGGCCTGGCTCTGGGTGCGCAGGCTGGGGAAGGCTTCGCCCGCGGACCAGCGCCTGGCCGCCTTTGCCTGGGCCTGGGTCCTGATTCCTTTTATTCCTTTGCTGGACCTTTCGGTGTTGCCCGTCGGAGAAATTGCCCACGACCGTTATCTCTACCTGCCCTCGATCGGTTTTTCGATTCTCGCCGCCATGGCGCTGCGCCGCATTCGATTCGGAAAGTGGAAGCTCTTCGGTCTGCCCGCATCTCAGGCGGTTGCCGTGCTGCTGCTGGTCCTGGTGTTTGGAATCGCCACGCCGTTGCAGGATCAGTACTGGGCGAATGATTTGACTCTGTATGGGCGGGGCGTCGAGCGCACTCCGAACAACAAACTGGCCAGAACTAATCTGGCCAACGCGATGGGTGAACAGGGCCGCTATGCCGAGGCCCTTGATCTCTACCGGCAGGTGCTCGATCGCGACCCCGGCTTCTGGCTGGCCGTTTATAACACCGGGTACACCTACTACCGGATGGGAAGGCTGCAGGAAGCTGAAAAGTATTTCAAGCGGGCCATCGCCATCAACGGGGTTGACAGCGATGAGTATTTTTACCTGGGCCTGACGTGGCTGAAACTGGGGGACGACAAGAACGCCGAAAAGGCAGTACGGCACGCGCTCAAGCTCCAGCCGGGCGGCCTTGCCTATCACTTCGCCCTGGGCATGATCCTGCAGCTCAAGGGAGATATCCCCGGCGCGCTCGCCGAATTTAAACAGGAGCTGAAAAATTTTCCAGGAGAAACGGGCGCAGAGCAACAGATTGAAGCCATCAAAACCCGGAGAGAAAGGAGCAGTAAGCCGTAACGCCAGACCGCAGCGATCACGAACGTTATTCGTTGCCGGGAGAGGTTTTAACCTCGCCAAGGAACTTGGGCCCGCCTTGGGTCGTCAACGTGGGAACGGCGCGACTGACGGTTTTTGGCACCGCGTTTCGACAAAAATCGGCATCCGGCGCCCCTTCGCAAAATCCGTCTCAGACTGGGCGCGGCAATGGTATGATAAGCCCTTGTATTGCAGCCGCGGGAGCGTTCCTAAAGAATTACTTAGCTTAGCCGGTGTGGCATGAAAGATGCTCTACCATGAGCGGCATATGGAGACGGAAAGATCCAGTAAGGCCAAAGGAGGAATTCATGCGAAGAAATTCAAAAGGTTTTTCGCTGATTGAACTGCTGATTGTCGTGGCGATCATTTTGATTATCGCTGCGATTGCAATCCCGAACCTGCTGCGTTCGCGGGTTGCTGCCAACCAGGCATCGGCGGTTGGATCCCTGAGAACCTACAACACGGCCGAGGTCACTTACGCCTCGACATACAATAGTGGATACACTGCGACCATGGGTTACCTGGGTCCGCCGGCGAGCGGCGCCATGCCCACATCCACGGCTGCAGGCCTGGTTGATAGTGTTCTTTCGGGCGGCTCCGCGACGGCCATGGGAGCAGTGAAAAGCGGCTATAGCTTTACCTACTCACCCGGGCCGGCAGTGGGTGGCCGGATCGACACCTTCCAATTCTGGGCTGATCCTATAACCCGCGGAACCACCGGAACAAATTCTTACTACACGGACGGGTCAGGGGTCATCCGGCAGAATTCGAACAACACACAGGCCAGCTCTGCGGATTCGCCTCTCGGAGGCTGATCGAATTCAGTGTTTGAACGAGATCGAACTCAAGTATCTCGCAAGGGGGGAACCGCAGGGTTCCCCCATTTTTTTGCGGTCGGATATCCAGCCGGGATAAGGCCGCGGACTGATCGTCCCTTATCAAAATACCGATGAAACGCACAGGTATAGCGTCCAGCGTACAGGGGTGTCGCGTTCGGCTGGAGGCGTTATGAGTTTTTTTCGCAGGGCGGGGAAACTGGAATCAGAAACCCTGCGAACTGCCCGCGAGCCGGCGTCCGGGCAACTTGACACCCTTCTGGCCGCGGCGCTTATTCTGTGCGCGGCGCTCCCTTACGTCAATACGCTTCTCAACGGTTTCGTTTATGATGATAACCGCCAGGTCCTTGACAACCCTTACCTGAAGAGTTTTCATTTTCTGCCGCAAGTCTTTGGCACGACGGTCTGGTCATTTGTGGGCATGCAGGGAGTTTCCAATTATTACCGCCCCATGATGACCCTGGGATACGCGCTGTGCTACCACTTGTTTGGCCCGCTCGCCTATGGATTCCACCTGGTCAACGTCTGCCTCCACGTCGGCGTCGTGCTGCTGGTGTTCGTGGTGGCGCGGCGGATGTTTCAGAATCGGGCGATGGCATTTGTGGCCGCGTTCCTGTTTGCTATCCATCCCATCCATACGGAGGCAGTGGCCTGGATTGCGGCTGCGACCAGCCTGGAACTAACGTTTTTCTATCTGCTGACCTTCTGGCTGTTTCTCAACATGGCTCGCCCCGGGGGCGGCATCTCGCCTTGGGTCAAGCTGGCGGCGGTGCTGAGTTTTGCTCTGACGATTTTTTCCAAAGAGCAGGCGCTGACGTTTCCCCTGCTGGCCATGGTTTACGAGCATTTCTACCGCGAGGACTGTTCAGAGACGACTTTGTGGCAGAAGGCGCGTCGCTATGGTGAGTTCTGGCTGATGGACCTGGCGTACGTGCTGTTTAGAATCGAGCACCTTGGAGCGTTTGCGCCGCAGATCCAGTTGTCACGGCTCGGATGGTACCCGAGCGTGCTGTCGGCCCTGGCGCTGGCGGGCCAATATCTTGAGAAACTCTTCTGGCCCGTCGAACTCTGCGCGTATTATGTTTTTCACAAGGGCACGTCGGTGTTGGACCCGCGCGTGCTTGCGGGCATCGCGGCGCTCGCTGCCTGTGCGGTGATTTTTGCTGTTCTTGCCCGGCGCAACAGGCAAGCCTCTTTCGGAATCATCTGGTTTTTTGTGACCCTGGCGCCGGTGATGGACATCCGGTACCTGGCGGGGAACGTTTTTGCCGAGCGTTACCTGTACCTGCCGTCGGTGGGTTTTTGCTGGGTGGCGGGCTGGGCGGGCGTGAAGCTCTGGCGATCCCTCTCCTGCCGCCGGCCCATCTGGAGACATGGGTTGCTTGCGGCGTCCTGTGTTCTTGTCTTCCTGCTGGTGGCGCGAGTGGTCACGCGCAATCGTGACTGGCGCAGCGATCAGGCCCTTTACACGCAAACGCTGAGGGTTTCGCCCAATGCCACCAGCATTCGCGAAAACCTGGGTGTGGTTGCGTGGAACCACGGCAACATTGACGGTGCTGAGAAGCAGTGGCGAATCGCTCTCAAACTGGCTCCGAACTCGCCTATCGCTCTCACCAATCTTGGCCTGGTCTATGCAAAAAGAAAGCAGTACCGGCAGGCGGCGCGTTACTTCAGGCAGGCGATGCTGCGAAAGCCGGACTACACCGATCCGCACCTCAACCTGGGAAGCCTACAGATGGATCTGGGCAATTTTGATGAGGCGGAACGGCAGTTGCGCGCTGCGGTGGCCCTGTCGCCCCTAGTTCCAAGCTGTCACAACAAGCTCGGTACGTTGTATCTTAAAGAAGGGCGTCTTTCCGAGGCGGCGGAACAATTTTCGGAATCCGTCCGGGCGGCGCCGAACTTTGAAGGTTATGACGGGCTTGGAGACGCTGACCTGCGGCAGGGAGATTCGGCGCAGGCGAAGCGGGCTTTTGCGGCGGCTGTCAGGCTCAACCCGTATGACAGCCATGGGCATTTCGGATTGGCTGGAATCGCGGCCTCCGCCGGCAACCGGCAGGTGGCTCTTGAAGAATATGCACGGGGGATGGAGACGGATCCGAACAACCCGGAAGCAAAAAGCGCCGTCCAAAGATTGAGGGCAGCTAAGACGGATGAAAAAAGCGTTTCAACACAATAGAAGGCGAGCGGGCGTTCCATGGCTGATGGCTGTGTGTATGGTGTGCGTCGCGCTGGCGCCGGGCATCCTGCCAGCTTCAACCTCTGGAGCCAGCCTGCCCCTGGATCAATTCATCAACAAGGTGCAGGCAAGTTACCACGAAGTGCAGGCCCTTCGCGCGGACTTTACGCAAACCTACGATTCCGGCGGCGGAAGCCGGGTGGAGTCCGGCACGGTCGTTTTCGCGCGCGGCGGCCGCATGCGATGGGATTACCGGGAGCCGCAGAAGAAGATCTTCCTCTCCAACAAGAAGGAGGTTCTCCTATATCTTCCGGAGGAGAGCCAGCTTAACCGTTCTTCGGTCAAGGAGAGCGAAGATTACCGCATCCCTTTTCGTTTGCTGCTTTCCCGGCTGGACCTGCGGAAGGTTTTCGCAAAATTTGGAGACGCGAACAACGCCTATCAGCACCCGCCGCAGGATCGGGTGATTATCGCCTATCCCAAGCACGCCGAAAAGCTGGGGTACAAGCACGTTGTCATGGAGTTTGATCCGGAAATGAATATCCGGCGGCTGGTGATCGTTTATGCCGATAACAGCGTTATGAAGTTCAGCTTCAGCCACATTGACCGAAATCCCAAACTCTCGGATTCGTTGTTTGAATTCACCGCGCCTCCGGGAACCCAGATCATCCATCACGAATAGCTTGTTGCGCTACAAGCCTGAGCGGCTCGCAGAATTTGTAGCGCAGGGGCCGCTTTTCGACCCTGCGGACTTTTCGTGCGGAACGGGGCACAATCCGCAGCATTAGAAAGCGAACGCTGCGCAACAGCTCGGGCCGATTATTTCAGAACAAGCTCATGAATCGCGGCGGCGACGCCGTCTTCGTCGTTCGATCGCGTAAGGCGCCACCCATCGCTGTTCAGTCCCGGGGTGGAGTTGCCCATCACCACCGGGAAGCCGGCCATCTGGAGCATCTCGAGGTCGTTGTAGTTGTCCCCGATGGCCATCACTTCACTTGGCTGGCAGTCTGTCTGGTCCAGCAGCCACTTGAGTCCGCTTGCCTTGGAACACCCGAGATTCATAACGTCCAACAGGGAAACGTTGCGCTCAAAGTATTTGGTCCAGGTCAATTGAACATGCCGGCCCGCGGGGGATGCGCGCAGCAGGTGTTCCAGCGGTTCCAGAAGGGCCGGCGCGCCCCCAAACATGATCTGGATGGGATCGCCCGGCAGTTCGGCAGGAAGGTCCGGAACCTGCAGCAGATACTCCTGCGCCGTTTTCAGATACCATCGAAGGGGCCCCTCGATCGATGCACTCTGTTGCATCATCACCTGGCCGCGGCTGGGCGTATCGAACAGCGCCACAGCGTAAGGCCGGTAGTCGATGGCGGCTTCCAGAACCTGGACGGCCGCATTGCGGGGCAGAAAGTTTCGATACAAAACATCGCCGGAAAGCGTTCGAACCATCGCGCCATTGGAGGTGACCAGGGTGATGGGGCAGGGAAGGGAATCGACCAGCGGCCGCGCGGAGTGGAACCTGCGCCCGGTTGTGATGGCGATCCGGACGCCTCGCGCTGACGCTGAGGCAAGAGCCTGGCGGTTGGTCTGCGTTATTTCAAGCTTACTATTTAGCAGCGTGCCGTCAAGGTCCACTGCGATCAGGCGAATGGGCATCCTGATTAAATTGTAGCATGGACGGCTGCCGTGGAGAGGACCCGGACCCCACCGCAAAATGTTTGGTTCCAGGCGCCCATCGGATTCCTCGGGCGGCCTGGATTGATGATGAAGTATCCCTGTTTCGCGGGCACATCCGGCAGACTTGGCCGCTGCCATCCACCTGCCGAAATTGTCAGGCCGGAAGGGCCCGTGTTATCATGAGCCAAGCCGAAGAAAATCTTTGGGCGCGTAGCTCAGTTGGGAGAGCGCGGCGTTCGCAACGCTGAGGTCGAGGGTTCGAATCCCTTCGCGTCCACCAGATGTCAGTCACCTGCTGGTCTCTCTCCAGCAAAGAAATCCACACCGAATCTCCAGCTTCGGCTTGCCTTCGTCGATAGAAATACTGAGAGTTGGCGCGAGAGTCCACCATGCGATGCGCTAAATGCGGGCACGACAACCCGGAAACCCATCAGTTCTGTTCCCAATGTCATGCGCCTGTGCACTTTACCTGCCCGGCCTGCAAGCACTTGCAGGACCACGGGGGGCAGTGTGAGCATTGTGGGGTGGATTTTGTAAAATACGCGATGATGCTTGTTTTTCAGGGCCAGACGAACGCGCAGCAGACCCGGCAGCGCAAAAAAGGGCGCAACGAAATCGTCTGGCAAATCCTCTTGTTGCCGATTACCGGAGGGTGGTCGCTTCTGAAGTATTTGAAGCGCTCAACAGGAGGTCGTTAGCTGCGAGCCGCGCCCTGCCGGCTTCTTTCACCCGCAGGGCCGCTGAAAAGATTCCTGACCGTTTGCCCGAGTGCCCGCCGCCGGCCCGGTCTTACTTGTTTTCCTTGGCGGCCATATATTTCCTGACGTCAAGCAGAAGCTGTTGCGCTTCGCCCATGTGAGAAACTGCAGTCTCCACGAGCGGATCGTTTTCCACCCGGACACGGTCCGCGACGTTCACGCCGTAGATATCCTCGACAAGCTGCTCCCGAATGTGCAGTTTGATGAATTCCAGGTTGCTCTGAATGTCCTGCTTTGAAACCGGAATGGACTGCTTGGCCAAAAACTTTTCAAAGTCCGCAAGAACATCGTCCGTCACCTGGAAGTCTTCCGGGATGGTATCGTGCACACCCAGGTAGTTCTGGGCAAAGCTGAAGAACATGCCGTTTTGCACCAACGTCTGCTGGGTCGGGGTAAGCTTTTGCGGAGTGACCTTGACGTCCGGCGTGATTCCGCCGCCGCCGTACACCTTCCGGCCACCGTCGGTCAGCCTCACCTCGCTGTGGGGCGTCGGAGCGCCTTGCGGATTGTAGTAGTAATCGTAGAGGGACACGACGTCGTAATCGCGCTGGATCAGGCGGCCGCTCGGCGTGTAATAGCGGGCCGTCGTAAGCGCCAGTCCCGTCTGGTCGCTCAGCGGATAAACGGTCTGAACCAAACCTTTCCCGAAGCTGGTCTGGCCCATGACCAGGGCGCGGTCGTGGTCCTGCAAAGCGCCCGTCACAATTTCAGCCGCGCTTGCCGTCATTCGATCGATCAGCACGACAATGGGATATCGGTTCCCGTTGTCGCCGTGCGTTGCATAATAGCGTTTCTCAGGTGACGACCGCCCGTAGTGATAAACGATCAGTTGGCCCTTTTTCAGGAAATGATCGGAGACTTCCACTGCCTCCTGGAGCAATCCGCCGGGATTCCCGCGCAGATCGAGGACAAGGCCGTCCAGGTGCGCGGTATCCAGCTTCTTCAGGGCCTGGGTCAATTCCGTGTTGGTGGTCTCATTAAAGCGGCTGATGTGAATGTAACCCACGTGGGGCTTGACCATGAAGATGTCATCGACGCTGGGTTGCGTAATCTCGCCGCGTGTAATCGTGAACGTCAGCGGCTTGGTCGCCCCTTCGCGGCGGGCCGTGACGTGCACGATGGTGCCCCGGGGGCCCTTCAGCATCTTGGCAACCAGATCGGTTTGTTCGTTGAGCGAGGACTCCAGTCCGACAGCGGACTTCCCGTTAACCTCCATGATCACGTCGCCGGGGCGAAGGCCGGCGCGAAACGCGGGTGAGCCGGGAATCGGAGCCACAACAAAGGTAACCAGCTTGCCCATCTTGCCCGGCCGGGACTGAATGCTCATCCCAACTCCAAAATACCTTCCCTCCTGATCTTCCCTCAGCATGGCAAAGGCGCGCGGGTCAAAGAAGTTGGAGTGTGGATCAAGGGTCCGCAGCATTCCCGGAATCGCGCCTAGAAAGTTGCTGTTCGTCGGGCCATAGATGGCGCGGTTGGGATCAACAGGGTTGGCGTAATTCTCCTGGATCGTGTCGTAGACGCTGGTAAACTCACGCAGGCTGGATTGGAAGGACGAATCGTTGTCGTTCGCTGTCGTCGCTTCCACCTTGGGGCCGTAAAGCCCGCCGAGCAAGGCGCCCAGCAGCACGGTGGAAAAGATAAACCATCCCGTACGTCGACTTTGCTTCATTACCTTGCAGCTCCTTTTGC
>Ga0307373_10005093_pt1 | contig 21734 bp, 17 predicted proteins | sample OX2MG_FD_202534 | JGI IMG/M metagenome (GOLD analysis project Ga0307373, IMG submission 202534) | Soil microbial communities from Risofladan, Vaasa, Finland - OX-2 | ecosystem: Environmental > Terrestrial > Soil > Coastal area > Acid sulfate soil | place: Finland: Risofladan, Vaasa | collected...
CCAACCCCAAGCTCATGGAGATGAATTTTAAGGCGCTCAAAGCAGGTTATGAATTTGCCCGCGAAAACCTTCCGCTGGACGTGATCCGCGTGACCGGCTTACGGGCTACCGAAGAGCCGCGGATGATCCTCACGGGAAACCAGGCGCTTTACATGGGTGCGATAGCCGCCGGCCTTCAATATTATGCCGGATATCCCATCACTCCCGCCAGCGATATCATGGAATACCTTGCGAAGCATCTTCCCCGGGTTGGTGGAGTGGTGATCCAGACGGAAGATGAAATCTCAGCCGTTTGCTCCTGCATCGGCGCTTCTTTCGCCGGACGAAAAGCGATGACGGCTACCTCGGGGCCCGGTCTCTCACTGATGGTCGAGGCAATGGGTCTTGCCACGATGCAGGAACTGCCCCTGGTTATCGTCAACGTGCAGCGAGGGGGGCCCAGCACCGGGCTGCCCACCAAGGTGGAGCAGTCTGACCTTGATCTGGCCATTTACGGGCATCACGGCGACGCGCCGCGCATTGTCATCGCCCCGACTACGGTCGAAGACCTGTTTTATGGTACGATCGACGCCTTCAACCTCGCGGAGAAGTACCAGGTTCCGGTGATCCTGTTGAGCGACCAGCATCTCTCTCACCGGGCGGAGGCGGTGCCCGTGCCAGACCTCTCGAAGCTCCACGTCATCAACCGGAAAACCCCCACGGCCGAGGAGATGGAGGACTACAAACGGTACGCCCTGACAGAGGATCATGTTTCGCCGGTCGCCATCCCGGGTGTTCACTCCACAACATGGGTGGGAACCGGTTTGGAGCATGACGAGCATGCGCATATCCAGGCGTCCAACAGCAGGACGCACGTGCTCATGTCCGACAAGCGGGCCGAAAAGGTACGCCAGGCGGCGGATGAGCCCAACGCGGTACATCGATTCGGAAATTCGAGAGCCCGGTTCGGAATCATCGGCTGGGGCTCATCTGAAGGCCCGCTCCGAGAAGCGGTGGCCCGGCTGGAAGATCAGGGAATCGAGGTTCGGGCGCTGGTCGCCCGGATCGTTTCCCCGGTTCCGGAAAAGCCAATTCAGGAATTCCTCGACTCGGTTGACCAGGTTGCCGTGCTGGAGCTGAACCAGAGCGGCCAGTTCGCCAATCTGCTTCAAAGCACTTTTTGCCGTCGGGTGCTGAAATTCACCAAGTATGACGGCCTTCCATTCAGAACCCAGGATATCTGCGAAATGATTCAAGAAGCGATGCACGCCAGGGAAGGAGCGTTGACGCGATGAGCCCGACGCTTACTGAAGCACGGCCGGTTTCGAGTCCGGTCGAGAACAAGCGAACTGTGGTCGATTACCGCAGCGAGAACAAGCCGACGTGGTGTCCGGGCTGCGGGGATTTTGGCGTTCTCGCGGCGCTCTATAAGGCGCTGCAAACGAAGAATCTGGACCCGAAGGATGTCGTGATCGTATCGGGTATCGGCTGCTCGGGCCGGCTGCCCGAATTCGCCGCCACGTATGGCTTTCATGGAGTTCATGGTCGCGCTCTTCCCATTGCGATGGGCGTGAAACAGGCGAACCCGAAGCTGACGGTGATTGCGGTGGGCGGAGATGGGGATGGCTTCGCCATCGGTGGCGGACACGTGCCCCACGCCGTGCGCCGCAACGTGGATATCACTTACATCGTGATGGACAACCAGGTCTATGGCCTCACGAAGGGTCAGCCGTCGCCGACCACGCCGCAGGGCGAAACCGCGCTCAAGGTTTCGAGCTCCATGCGAAAAATGGCGCCCTATGGCGACATTATCGATCGCCCTCTGAACATGCTCGCGCTGGTGCTCACTTACGGCGCCTCGTTTGTCGCCCGAGGTTTTTCGGGTCAGCCGGGCCTGTTGACGGATCTCTATCTGAAGGCGCTCGATCACAAAGGCTTCTCTTTTGTGCAAGCGCTGAGCCCCTGCCCTACCTTCTTCAACACTTACGACCAGTGGAAAGAACTGGTAGAGACTCTGCCGAAGGATTGGGACGCGTCTGACCGGCTGAAGGCGCTGCAGCTCGCGTTTACCGAAGAAGCCCCGCACACCGGCCTCTGGCACGAGGATGACCGACCAAGCATGGATGAGATGTTCGGCGCCGTCGTAGAGAAGGCCCGCGGCGAAGTCACGCCCACGCTGGAAACCTTCTTCAAGCAATACATGTAAGGACAATCGGATTGGGGCAGGCTTAAAACCTGCCCCTACGCGCCCCCATCCGTACGATTTCAGCACAAATACCCTCGCTGCGGTCTCCCGTTCGCGAGGGTATTCTCGTTCGGCGCCCTCGCAGTCCCGACCACGCCTCAAGATACGAATCTCGGTATCCGGCGTCCAAACGCAGTTTGATGGAGCAATGTGGTGGTTCGGCGCGTCAAACTGGTATAGTGCGGTCGGGGGTCCGGGCACAGACCGCTCACACATCCGCCGAACTCGCGCGGTGGGTGATTCGGATCGGCCCCGGACAGGAGACAGAAGAAGAGTATGCGCAAAGTTGGCGTGATTGGCTTGAATGGGATTGGGAAGACCCACGCGGGCGTTTATCAATCTCATCCCAAGGCGGACCTTCGATGTGTTTGTGACATCGATCGGTCGCGGGCGGACCAGGCGGCGGAACAGTTTAAGACGAAGGCCTATTACAGCGTGCCGGAAATGCTGAAGGCTGAAGACCTCGACTCCGTGAGTGTGGCGACCGGCGGCTTCGAAAATGGCTCCTGGCACTTTGAGCCGACGATGCAGTGTCTCGAGGCAGGCCTGAATGTTCTCTGTGAAAAGCCAATCTCAAACAATATCGAGCATGCGCGACAGATGGTACGAACCGCGCGGGACAAGAACGTCTACTTCGGAATTAATCTGAACCATCGCTTCGTGCCGCCGGCAGCGAAAGCGCGCGGCTGGATGGATGAAGGAAAGATCGGCCATCCGCTCCTCATCAATATGACGATGTGGATCGATAATCCGAACGAAACCTCACCCTGGTTCCATCTCCGGGCGCTCCATCCCCACTCCATCGACATTATGCGTTTCTTCTGCGGAGACGTTGTCAAGGTCCAGGCGTTCCTCAATCACGCGCCGGGGCGCGTCTGCTGGTCGAACGCGCAGATCAACATGCTCTTCAAGAATGACGTGGTCGGTCATCTCACGGGCAGCTACGACGCGGCGCCCCGCCACAACCTGGAACGGTGTGAAGTCATGGGCACCGAGGGTCGCTTTGTGCTGGACAATTGTTTCGAGGAGCTAACGCTTTATCCTCGCCGGAGCGAGGAGCTGACGGTCATTCGAAACAGCATTATGGGCGGAATGGCCGGATTCGGGGACACGTTCCGGACCCGCATCTCCCGCTGGATTGAGCAGGTGGACGCGGGCGTGCCCCGCGGCGAGATCGAGGCTTCCGGCGAGGATGGGTTGGCGGTGCAGGAGATTATTGAAGCCGCGATCCAATCCCACGAAACCGGATCCGTGATAGATGTTCCGGCGCCGCAATGACGCGTGTCTATCTGGCGGGCCGGCTACGTGATTACCCTACCGCCCGCGCATGGCGTCAGGAAGCGGCTCTGCTGCTTTCCGAGCATAATATCTCCGCCGTTTCACCGGTCTACGCGCCCTGGGAGGGGGACGCCCCCCCAGCGCTGACACCACGCGCGGTAGAATGGCCGGACCTGGAAGAACTGCGCAGCTGCCGCTACATACTCGTGGCAGGCGGCGCAGGCAGCGGCACCGGTTTCGCCCTCGGGTACGCCTTCGCCCGGAGGGAGAACAACGAACCCGGCCCGGCGCAAGTGGTCTGGATCACCGATAGCGGTCCGCCACCCCCATTTATACGGCTATGGGAGCCGGCCTGCGTTTCCACGATTCAGGAGGCGGTGGCGTGGATCGCGGCGCAGGAAGCAGTCACCAACACGGGGAGTTGAACAAAGCTGTGTCTGATAAATTAAAGACCGCGAAGATCGAGGTGGAGCGGCGAAATGAAGTCGTGGTGATTCGGCTGGAGGGTGAGCTGGATGCGTTGGCCGGCCCTGCATTAGAAGACGCCGCCAACGAGGCGATCGCATCCGGAGCGCGACGTTGCGTGATCGACCTGAGTGAAGCGACCTTTATCGATAGCATTGGCGTCGGCGCACTCATCCGGGCCCACCGCAGCGCCGCAGCGCGAGGGGGCGCCGTTTGCATCGCCGGCCCAAGCGGAATGATTGCACAGTTGATCGAAGTCACTCAGTTGGATCGCGTCTTCCCGGTGTTCTCTACGGTGGATGAGGCGGAGGCGGCGCCGAATCCAGGAGCGCAGTAGCTTGACCGAGATCAGGAGAATACTTGAATGGAAATAATGATTTGTGGGACGGCGGCGGCCGAGGGTTGGCCGGCGCTTTTCTGTCATTGCAAGCCTTGCGCCGAGGCGCGGAAACGGGGCGGTAAGAACCTTCGCAGCCGCAGCGCCTACCAGATCGGTGAAACAATCCGGATTGACTTCGGCCCCGATTGCAATTTGCATCAACAGAAATTCGGACTGGCGTACGAACGACTGGAGCACCTTCTGATGTCCCATTCTCACTGGGATCACTGGTCGCCACTGGATCTGGATAACCGGAAGCGAGGCTTCTCACTCATTCCCGAAACCGCCGTTCTCAATATCTACGGTAACGAGCGAGTTCGCAGTAAGTTAGAGACCGCGATTGGCCCCAATTTCGCGAAATGCTTGATTGAATTCCATCCTATCGAGCTCTGGACGCCGATACCGCTGTCCGATGGCGTCGCAGCGACGCCGGTGGAGGCGACTCATGATCCGGGCGAGACGTGTGTGAACTGGGTCGTGGAGCGGAACGGACGCCGGTTTCTACAGGGGCATGACACCGGGGTCTGGAAGGAGCCGACGTGGCAGTATCTGTCGGCGCATCCGCTGAACGCGGTCGTGATGGACTGCACCAATGGTCCGGGTCCGATCATGGGTTCGGGCCATCTTAACGGCGCACAGGTGATCGCCGCGCGGGATCGGCTGGCTGACACCGGCGCGCTCGCGCCCGGCTGCCGGTTCATCGCCACTCATTTTTCTCACAACGGCGGCGCGCTGCACGAAGAGTTGGAAGAGTTCTTCAGTCCCCACGGCATCGAAGTCGCTTACGATGGAATGAAGATCGAGTTATAGGTGTTAGGCGTTAGCTTTTATGCATTAGGTTTTGGGCTTAACGAGACGCCAGCAAGGATCCGGAAGAGGCGGTTCAGGTTGAACCGATCGGCAGCGCCGGCTCCATGCTCGAAACGAGGGTTCCTGCGCGTTCCCCACCCTCACGCGGCCTTGCGCAGTCCGTCTTCACCATCCCCGAAGTCGCCAGTGCGTCCATAGGTCGCCGTGTCCGGGACACTGAGTCTTTCCAGCTCCATCCAGGCTGAGATATGCTTGCAGTGACGCCGGCGCGAGAGTCGGAACGCCTCGCAGGTGCAGGTCCACCCCATACGGCCCAGCGAAAGAATGTAGTTGCTCCGTCGGGGATGATGCGGATTGCAGCACTTCACCACCCGGGGCGAGTCGTTCAGCTCTTCAAACTGGTACTCATGCGCGACCTTCTGAACCCGGCGCATTTCCATCAGCCGATAGCCCTCTTCCGGCGTCAATATTGCGTCATCGGGAAAACTGTACACCCGGTCGCTATGGAGCGCCTGCACGCGAATCAAACCCTCATCATCGACTCCCACCACGACACCTGGCATTAAGCCCCGCCGGGTGACCGCCACACAACTAAATCGTTCATCCATTTTATTTTACCTCCACGCTCCGAAACGGCATGCAAAGCCGCCTTTCGAGCCATTATAGCAAACACTATTTTACCATTTCCGCGTATAAAAGTCAAGCGCGAATCTATAAAAGAGCGCCGGTGGTAGTATCCGCGGGAGTGTGAGAGAGCCGAAGTGTCGGTGCTATACTTTCATAGGCGCGCCCGGCGCTCATTCGCGCGCCCGGGGCTCAATGGCGCGCGCGGCGCTCATTCCGCGTGGTGGAATCGAGCGATGTTCAGGAGATGGCAAAAAGATGGCGATCAAGCTCGGCTATCAGACTCTTTCGTGGTTCTGGTATCCCGATGAATTCACGGTGTTCCAGATGCTCGAGGAGGTCCGGCTGGCCGGCTTCGGGGCTGTCGAGTTCAACGATGATCTGAAGCGGCTGGGATCGGCCGAGGAGATCAGCCGCGATCTTGGTATCCTGAACATGCACTGCGCCGGACTCTGCAGCTATGAACATATGATCGCGGTCAAGCAGCAGATCACCGATTGGAAGAACAGGATTGTGTTCGCAGGCAAGCTAGGCGTGAAGGCGCTGCCGATAACCCTGGGCTGGCGCGAAACGGGCGACCCGATCAACGACACAGCGTACCGCACGCTGGGAAAGAATCTTGAAGAACTCGCGGCGGAAGCCGCGAAATACGACATGCAGCTGGCTTTCGCACCGCGGTACGCCACTCTTGTGGAGAATTCACGGGACATGGAGGCGCTCATGCCGTATCTAAAGACCGTGAAGATCTGCGCCGACATGGTCACACTGGCAGTCAACGGAGAGGATCCTGTCGAGTTCGTAAAACGTTACGCGGACCAGATTATTTACGCGCGGATTGGCGACTGGCAGATACATAAGACGGTCCCGCTCGGAACTGGTCAGCCGATGCGCGTTCACCAGACATGGTCCGGGACGGCATCAACCGAGGTCGCCGGGCAGGCTGCGGTGCTGTCCACGCTTGATACTCCGCGGTTCCTCGCCGCGCTCGAGGAGATCGACTACAACGGCTTTGTCGTGGTCAACCAGGGAACCACCGATCCGAATTACACGCCGCTGCGCGCCGCGACGATCAGCCGGGAGTATCTACGCAAGATCGGCTATTGATCGGCCGGCGGCGTTCCAATTTAATCGGGCGGGCTGTTGGCATCCTGGCCATGACTGCTTTTTCTGGCCAGGATGCTTTTCAACTTCCCGATGGACGCTTCCTCCCGGCTTAGCGCGAGACCCATCCATCCCATTGGACTAAAAAACTTCTCCCCATGAATCTATCAACTGGTGAAGACGCCATTTATGCAGACGTTCTGGTGCTGGGCGGTGGAATCGCGGGAGGGACAGCAGCGATCAAGCTGGCGCAGGCCGGCATCCGCGTTGCCCTGGTGAACATGTCGCCGGATCTCCGGGAATCGAACACGGGCCGCGCCCAGGGCGGCATCGTGGCTCGCGGCCCGGCAGACTCGACCGAGCTGCTGGAGGAGGATATTCTTGAGGCCGGCGATCGACTTTGCAACCCGGCAGCAGTTCAGGCGCTCGCACAGGAGGGCCCGCCGCTTGTCGAGAAGTTCTTGATCGACGAACTCGGCGTCGAGTTCTCCCACGACGACACCGGCGAGCTCGATTTTACGCAGGAGGCGGCTCATTCCCGCCGCCGGATACTTCATGCCACCGACGCAACCGGATGGGAAATTCAGGATAAGCTGGTCCGTGGAATGCAAAATTCCAACGTCGCGCTGCTGGCGAATCATACGGCGGTGGATCTTCTGACGCTGCCTCACCACGCTACCGATCCGCTCGCCATCTATTCGCCCCGGGTCTGCGTCGGATGTTATGTTCTGGATAATGCGACCGGCCAGGTCCAGACGGTGATAGCCCGGCGCACGCTGTTGGCGACCGGAGGGCTGGGGCAGATTTTCCTGCATACGACGAATCCCCGCGGCGCACGCGGTGATGGCCTGGCGATGGCGCACCGCGCCGGGGCTGATATTATGAACGCCGAGTACGTGCAGTTCCATCCGACGGCTCTTTATGTCCGGGAAGCCAACCGCTTTCTCATCTCCGAGTCGGTTCGCGGTGAGGGCGCCCGGCTGAAGACCGTCGGCGGTCATGAGTTTATGCAGGATTATGACGTTCGCGGTGACCTGGCCCCGCGCGATATCGTCGCTCGCGCCATTCATGAGGAGATGCTCCGAAACGGCGATGATTACGTGCTCTTAGACCTCGCGGGTCATGCCGACTTCGATATTGCAGCCCGGTTCCCGACCATCTACAAGACCTGCTTGAGATTCGGCGTGGACATCACCCGCGATCCAATTCCGGTGGTGCCGGCGGCGCATTATTTTTGCGGTGGTGTAAAAGTTGATCTCTGGGGACTCAGCACACTGCCGGGTCTCTACGCCGCGGGAGAAGTCGCCTGCACCGGATTACACGGGGCCAATCGTCTCGCCAGCACCTCACTCTTAGAAGGCCTGGTCTGGGGCGCACGAGCGGCGAAGCACATGGTTGAACATCAACCCGTGACACCGGAGGTAACCGCGGCGGATGTCCGGCCCTGGCATGATGAGGGACTGGAGCGGGAGAGTGATCCGGCGCTGGTGGCGCAGGATTGGCTCACAATCAGGAACACAATGTGGAATTATGCGGGGATCGTTCGGACCGGACGCCGGCTCACCCGGGCGATGGCCGATCTCTCGTATCTGGCGCATCGAATCGAGCAGTTCTATCGTCAGACGCGGCTGGACGAGAATATCATCGGGCTTCGCAACGGGGTGGAGGTGGCGCAGCTTGTGGTTAAAGCGGCGCTGCTCAATCCGGTCAGTCGGGGCTGTCATTTCAGGAAGCAGTGAATCACCGGTATGTTCAAAAGAATCCTCATTGCAAACCGCGGCGAAATCGCCATCCGTGTGATCCGGGCCTGCCACGAGCTGGGCATTGAATCGGTAGCGGTATTCTCGGAGGCCGACAGCGAGTCTCTGCACGTCCGGCTGGCCGATGAAGCCGTTTGTATCGGGCCCCCGGCGCCGCGCGACAGCTATCTTGATGTCTCCAACGTGGTCAGCGCGGCGATCATCACCGGATGCGACGCGATCCACCCCGGCTATGGGCTGTTGTCCGAAGTGGCGAACTTCGCCGAGGTATGTGAGCAGTGCCAGATTAAGTTTATTGGTCCCCCACCGTCATGCATTGCGGCCCTCGGGGACAAGGCGGTGGCGCGGGAGCTTGTCCGCAGAGCCGGGGTCCCGACAATTCCCGGCAGCAAGGGCGTGATCGCGAGCGAAAAAGAGGCGCTGCGATTTGCGCATCGTCACGGGTTTCCGATCATGATCAAGGCGGTGAGCGGTGGCGGTGGCCGGGGCGTTCGCCGGGTCTATGCCGAGGAGGAGATGGCTCGCGCCTTCTCGACCGCGCAAGTTGAGGCGGAGGCCGCTTTCGGCGACGCGTCAATCTATCTGGAAAAATACATCGAGCGAGGGCGGCACATTGAGGTGCAGCTATTGGGGGATTCCCATGGGAATCTGATCCACCTCGGGGAACGGGATTGCACCTGCCAGACATCGCGCTATCAGAAGATGGTCGAAGAAGCGCCTTCGTTCGCCCTCACACCGGCGATCCGCGAGCAGATTTGCGACGCCGCGATACGCGCCGGGCAGGCAGCCGGTTATGAAAACGCAGGAACTGTGGAGTTTCTCCTGGATGAGAACGGGAGTTTTTATTTTCTAGAGATGAACACCCGGCTGCAGGTTGAGCACCCGGTAACGGAGATGGTGACCGGGATTGACCTGGTGCGACTTCAGATCCTGATTGCCGCGGGCGAACATCTGCCGCTCACACAGGATAGCGTGACGCTGCGAGGCCACTCGATCGAATGCCGGGTCACCGCGGAAGACCCGGATCATAAGTTCACCCCGACCGCGGGCCAGGTCAAGAACTATCTGCCGCCGGGCGGGCCAGGGGTGCGGGTCGACTCGTTCCTCTATTCCGGCTATACCGTGGCGCCCTATTACGACTCCATGGTCGCCAAAATTATCGTCTGGGACAACACGCGTGACGCCGCGATTAACCGGATGCTGCGCGCGCTGCGTGAAACCGAGGTACAGGGCATCAAAACCTCGATTCCGTTCCTTCAGCGGGCGCTTTCCGACCCCCGTTTCCGCAGCGGCGACTTTGATCTCCACTTCGTTCCGTCGCTGTTGAATCAGGATTAGGCCGATGCGATCTTCCTCAGACCGCCGGGGGTGGGAACTGGCGTTAGGGCTCCTGTTCGAGGTAGACGTCGGCGACTCGGAACTGCAGGACGCCGCCGACAACATGGAAGACCTTCGTACCGCGCCAGCCGAGACTGCGAATACTGCGCTCCAGCTCGCGGCGAGAGTGATGGGCAGCCGCAGCCGGATAGACCGCCTGATAAAATCGCATCTCGAAAACTATAACCTCTCCCGGCTGCCCGCTGTCGAGCGGAGCATTTTACGGCTGGCGGTGAGTGAGTTGACGCGCCCGCCCGGCCCTCCGTCTCGAGCGACGGTACGCCTCGCGGCGGACCTTGCCGGCGAATATGGCGGCGCCGATTCGGCCCGCTTCGTCGCCGGTGTGCTTAAGGGAGTGATCGCCGAGGGAGGACGGAGGAGGGAGGACTAAGGACCGCCAAAGGATGAAGGATGAAGGATGAATCAAGCCAACGGATTGGCCGGCCGTGAGGGCCCGGAGGGATGGCCGAACATAGCGAAGGGATTCTGCCCTGGAGGCGCCGCGGAGTACCCGTTGGCCCGTGAAGTCCTGAAGGAACCGCCGAGCTTCAGACCCGACCGGCGAGGACTCCCACGTTATCGGACTTTCGCATTGGGCGCGAAGTTCGCATTGGGCGCGAAGTTCGCATTGGGCGCGAAGTTCGCATTGGGCCGGCGGTTCTTGTTGGGCAGGGCGAAGGCGGGAAGGCGAAGGATCGGGGACCGGGGACGCAGAACAATAAGATTGGCAATATGTGGTTTTGTAAGCGTTTCGTCCTGGATGGGAGCGCGGGAGCGGACGCAGGGCATAATGGTAGGAATGTACGTCGCGTGACAACGAGCGGACACTGAATAGGAAACGACAATTCATGGCAAAGCATACTCTGGCGACTGTCCAGGCGGCAGACATCGCCTCGATGAACCTGAGCGAGATGACAGCGCTCGGTGAAGAGATACGAAAGACGCTCATCGAAACCCTCTCCCGCACCGGAGGCCACCTGGCGCCGAATCTCGGGGTCGTGGAGCTTACGTTGGCGCTCTACCACACCTTTCAGTTTCCACACGACCGGATCGTGTGGGACGTAGGGCACCAGAGTTACGTGCAGAAGCTCCTCACCGGGCGCGCCGGGCGATTCGACACCATGCGGCAGTTCGGGGGAATCTCCGGCTTCTGCCGCCGGTGGGAGAGCGACTTTGACGCCTTCGGCGCCGGGCACGCCTGCACGTCGATATCAGCGGCGCTCGGTTTCGCGAAGGCGCGGGATCTGGCTGGGACCGATGAGCGTGTCATCGCCGTGGTCGGCGATGGCGCGCTGACTGGTGGCATGGCCTGGGAGGCGCTCAATAACGCCGGCGCGATGAAATCTGACATCCTCGTGATCCTCAACGATAACGAGATGTCGATAGCTCCCAACGTGGGCGCGCTGGCGACTTATCTCGCAAAAATCCGGATGGAGCCGCTCTACCGTCATGCTGAGAGCAGCGTGAAAGCCGCTCTCCACCGCATCCCCATGGGCGACGCGCTCACTCGCACCGCGGAGGGCCTTAAGCACGGCCTGACCCACCTTGTAGCCCCGGACGCATCCGGTGTCATATTCGAAGAGATGGGGTTCAATTACCTGGGTCCCATTGACGGTCATGACCTGCCGCTCCTGGTAGACATCCTCAAATTCACGCGCGGCCTCAAGGGACCCGTACTCCTCCACGTTCTCACAAAGAAGGGCAAAGGATTCACGCCGGCCGAGGATGACTCGGTTACCTTTCATGGCCTCGGGCCGTTCAAGATCAGCGAAGGCAAGCTAGAGGCGTCCTCCAGCGCCAGGACCTTTACCCATGCGTTCGTGGACGCCGCGATTGACCTGGCCCAGGCTGATCCTCGAGTCGTCGCCATCACAGCAGCAATGCCAACCGGCACCGGTCTCAGCAAATTCGCGAAGGCCTTCCCCAGTCGCACATTCGACGTAGGGATAGCGGAACAGCACGCTGTTACGTTCGCCGGCGGGCTTGCGGCCGCCGGCTTCCGTCCCCTCTGCGCGATTTACAGCACTTTCCTCCAGAGAGGATATGACCAGGTCGTGCATGACATTTCTATCCAACGGCTGCCGGTTACCTTCTGCCTGGATCGCGGAGGAATCGCCGGTGACGACGGCGCCACACACCAGGGTGTCTTCGATCTGAGTTATCTTCGATGCCTGCCGCACATGACGGTTCTGGCGCCGCGGGATGGGGCGGAGTTGAAGCTGATGCTTCATGCGGCCGTAAATCTGGACCGGCCTATCGCCATCCGTTACCCCCGCGCCAATGTCGCCGACGGAACCCGAGAGGAGACCGGCGGAGCGCCGCTGCCTCTTTATGAGTCTCTTCCAGCGCCTCATCCCGAAGAGGATCATCTTTTCGCCCCGGAGCCGCCGCCGGTGCGATTCCTCTCGCAGGTTTTGCGGGAGGGAAGTGACGTGGCAATCTTCGCCGTAGGGGCGATGGTGTATGCAGCTCTCCAGGCGGCCGATACGCTCGCGGAGCGCGGAATTCTCGCGGCCGTGGTGGATGCTCGGTCCGTTAAGCCCATCGATGTGCAGACCCTCTGCGACGTCGGCCGGATCACCCGCCGCATCATCACCGTCGAGGACGCCGTGCTCGCCGGCGGATATGGCAGCGCTGTGCTCGAATCGCTCAACGGCGTCGGGCTGCTCGGGCAGATACACGTGGAACGGATGGGAATTCCGGATCACTTCGTGGAGCACGGCAAACGCGACCTCCTCCTTGGGAAGATGGGCCTGAACGCCGACGGCATTGTGAAGCGCGCCGTCACGTTCGTGCAGGATGGCAAACAGATCTGGGCCGCGAAGACCGGCTGATTCGAGCACAAATCAGCCCCTGAACCGGTCCGTCTCCCTCGATAAAAACCGCTCTCGGCATAACCAGCAAACGGTTGACAAACTTATGTTTGATTTGCTATCCTACTACTGTGGCGCCCGGGCGGCGCCCGCGGGATTTGATTGGCGCTTTTCAGACGGTAGTTCGGAAAACTGCCCGGGGGATAGAGAGGACTAACAAATGAGAGCCGAATTCATGATTGAGCGGAATGGCAAGAACTTCTGTCTTTACGCCGGCCTGCTGGACGAAGCGCACCAGCAGGGCCTTACCGAGATCCGTACCACACTTCTCCAGATTCCGGCCGATGAGAACGGCAATGTCGCGATCTGCCAGAGCGAAGTCCGCACGGAAAGAGGCGTCTTCACCGGCCTCGGTGACGCGTCGGCGCAGAACGTGACCCGGGCCATGCAGACCTGCTTGATTCGTATGGCTGAAACTCGCTCGAAGGCCCGCGCGCTCAGAGACGCTGTCAACGTAGGCGTTGTCGCGCTGGAGGAACTCCCGCCGGAGAGCGAGGAGACATCCACGGTCGCCCGTTCGGGGATGACGCGTCAACGAGAACAAAATGGGCGAAGCTCCGCATCGCGAATCGCGCCCATCGCGCCGGCAGAATCAAAAACTCACGCCGAAAGCGCGCCGTTCGAGTCGGGACAGGCGGTCGGAACGGACCCGATGACACCGGCCCAGCGCCGCATGCTTGAATCGCTCGCCCGGCAGGCCGGGGAATCGATCGAGATGGACGAACTCTCTCGCCGGCAGGCTTCTCAGCTCATTACCGAGTTGAAGGGCCGAATCGGGCAGCCGCGCGCCGCGTAGCACGGCTCCCGTTGGCGCCTCGATCGTGCTACGGGCGCCTGTCGATCAACAGCAGATAGGGATAATCTACGGCCGGCGCACGGACGGTGACGCCATCGCGGTTCCGGGCGACGATCTTTACAGGCAGAACCCGGTCGTGGAGTGGATCGTAGGCGGTGATGCGGGTCGTTCTTCCCGGAGTGCCCCCAATCGCCATCGTGAACATTTCGGGCGGGCACTCGTATCGGGCGGGTCCCACAGCCACAGGATGGTAGACGTGCGCGACGTCGCGGGTGACCAGGTAGTACGGCACGGCGTACCTGGTGGCGTTCACCTGGAATGGGAGAAAGGCAAACACGTCGGCGTCGTGCAGAGGTGGATGAGGATTTGGAGTTTTCGGCATCCCGCCGCCGGCCGTGGTTCCCGTCGTGGCCGGTTCTCCCGACGTCGCCTCGGCAGAGCCCGCGAACTGGATTCCTCCGCTGTCGCGCACTGAGATCAACGACAGCGGATGCAGCTCCGCCGAGGTCAGGCCAAAATCAATCCCCTCTCGCATTTTCCTGATGATTGCAGCCGTGATCCTGAGCGCGTCGGAGGTATAGGGCCGGTCATCCGCGGGATAGGCGGCGCCCGGCTTCGCCGCCAGCTTCAGGAAGTTATCCTGCACGATGCCGAGATCCTTATCTCCGCCGGCCGCCGCGAAAAGATCCAATTGCGTGACCCCTTTATTGAGATAAAAGGTGAAGTAGCGTGCGGTTGTTTTCGCCTTGATCGCGAGCGCCTCGGCCGCGGTGATCTTCGGGTTATCCTCCACCGGCCCGATGTTCACCTCGGTAATCCAGGTTGTAACCGGGGAGACTTTGCCATCTATCAGCCGGGCATACCGGCCGTGCATTGTTTTCCCAATGGGGGTGGCAATCGGGCTCATCTCCCTGATCATTGTTTCCGTTTGAATGGCTGAGGCGAAGTACTCGGGGAATAACTCGGTGTAGGACGGAACCCAACCACTTGAATCGGGTTGGAGGAGCGCGTCAAGAGCGGTTCCCTTGCTTTTCTCCTCCGGAAACGTCTTGCGGCCGGCGTATGGATGCTTGTCGATGGCCGTTATCCCGGGCGGCTCCGTGCTGGACGCCGGCCACGGAATGGTGTTCGCGAACCCATCTCCCACGAGCGTTCCCTTGAAAACCGCAGGGTTGTCGCGAACGACCCTCGCGGTCTCCGCCACCAGCAAGCCCCAGATTTTGTTCCCGTCATACTTCGGAAATAGCGGCGGCGAATAGTAATCATTGATATAGAGATAATGATCGCCGAAGGTAAGTTCGTTCCAGACCTCCATGTCGAAGCCGGCATCGCCAGCCGTGGGGTGCGGCCAGAGCGCCGCGTACTCCGGCCTGGTGGGACCGGCCTCATTCAGCGCATGCGTCACGAACCGGGCAACGGTCAGGAGGTATTGATCCCAACCGGTCATCGTCTCAGCATAAATGGGATTGGGAGCGCCATTCGGGAGCGTTGGCGGCTCGAAAGGGCGGTACTTAAGCGTCGCCATGGGTACCGACTTGCCCGCGGGGATCGGCTTGGGCAGTGGTTTGGAGAGCGTGACGACGCCGGTACCGGGATCTATGGCGGTGATCATCGCCTCCGCGGCCCAGTAGTCCGTGAGCTGCGAGAGGCCGCTATAGCCAACTCGCAGACCGGTCACGTCGTCGAGATGAACTGTGCGGCTCCCGGCCGGCGCGGTATCGACGACCTTCCGGCTGAAGAACCGCACCGGGCATGGCACGCCCTGGTGCGCGTTGAGCAAGATAAGTGGTCTGCAGCCATAATGCTTTGCCGCGGCCAGCAGCGCAGCGAGAGAGGCGGCATTATTGAGTTGATCGGGATGGTCGTAACTCACGTCTCCCCAGCCGATTTCGATCCGCAGGTGGTGAATACCGTGTGAGGCTAACATCCGAACGACGAGGTCCGGATTGCCCTGGGCGTTATAGTTGATGGCCGTTCCCTCAAGAAAGACCGCCGCTGGCGGCGTCTCCAGATAGGCCCTCCAGGGCTGGGCGTAATGCGAATACGCGCCAAACCAGACACTCGTTTGCTGATGCGGATCCACGTATGGCCTGACCACCGCGGCATGGCACGGGTTGATCGAAAAGATCATCGACCAGAGCGCGAGTAAACCGGTGACCGTGGAGTAGGGACGAAGCATTCGCAGAGCACCTCCCGTTTCTGTAATCCGTGAGGCGAATGCTTCGCCCCAAAAACCGCGTGCCGGAACCCATCAACGGTCGATGCATTCGCGAAACACCCCAGGTTCCGGAAACCTATCAGGCGAATGCTTCGACCCTACTCGCCATCTCCAGGCAAGACACCCACTCCACTTCGTCTCCAAGGGCCAGGGTTATCCGACGACCGAGCTCATCCAACGCCCGCAATCCGGTCTCCAGGCCATTCGAGAAGAGCGACTGCCAGTGGGTGAGCAGGACGGGCCAACCACCGCCATTGATGACCGATCGGATCTTCCCGCCCCTGCCATCCGTCGTCAGCATGGAGTCCGCGATCTCTTGGATAAACGCTTCATCGGAGCGGGATGAGTCGATCGTCTGCCACCAAAAATCATCGACGGTCGAGGGAATCGCGACCAGCGTGGTATCTTCCTGCCGGTAGGCGATCCAGGGGCGCGCGTCCGGCCGATCGTGCAGCATGTGCAGAAAGTACCAGGAAAATCGCCGGCCGTAAATCGCCTTCTGCGCCTCGACCATCGCGGTGATATACTCAGGCTCAACTTCAATTCCAAAGACCCACGGCGAGGTGAAACCGGTGGCGTCGATCCCGGCGTCCCGCAGCAGCTCCAACTCACGGGTCAGATAGGGGGTGAGCGTCGCGGCGGCCTGCGTTTGGGACCAGTCCGATTCGCTTTGCTCGAAAAAGCGCCCGGTCGAAAGATCCACCGCGAGGTCATGGGTAATTCCTTCTGGTGTAAAGTCAAAGCGACTGGAAAGACGGCGTTTTGCGGTGTCCAACCACGATCGGGTAACGGCCGGGTCATATCCCTTGATGCCGTGAGTTACGTCGCCTCGACCGGCCGGGGCAGGCACGATTGAGAACTTACCCGCCATTCCGTTCGCCTCGACCACGTCGCAAAATTGATCCAGAAATGTATTCGGAATGGTGTCGAGCAGCGGTCGACCATCCGCGGTGACCGGTGGCTTGTGATGCACGTGCTCCCAATGAAAGCGATAGACGTGAATGAGAGGGCAGCTATCGTCAACGAGGAGGGTGATCGGGACTGGCATACTTGGGTTCTCCTGATAGCCTCGACTTCCATCTCAACGGGGAATTCTCCTGCGTACCCGCGCTCTCGATTCATCGACTGCGCTCCGTTACGTGAGCGGCCGCGAGTTACGAGCACTCTATCACAACAGGCGAGATATCACTCGTTGGTCCTCGTGACATCCGAGATATCACTTTTAGGTCCTCGTGCGGATGAGGGCTCTCGCTCGCCCCATGGATTCAGGACGATGACATGGCAATTTCGCAAAAGGAATCACTGGTTCGTAAGGCGAAGTCATGTGGCACTGCCGGCAGCGCCCGTACGGAGACTAACAGATGGTTGAGGTACAGGACCTTCGCGTTGACTATGACCTGTTCTGCGCCGTGCGGGACGTGAACCTGAACATTCGCTGCGCCTCACGGCCGAGGAGGCAAGCGCGGATGCGGCGGCGCAGACAGGACCCGGCATTGGCGAAGACCGGCCCACGCATCCTCAACGGACCCGCTTCGCAATCTGACGCGGCGTATTGTGGGATGAGCCGCGCGATCGGCGCGTACGCGGCTCGATACGACCTGCCGGATAACTGGATTCGGGCCAATCGAGAAGAAATGGAGGCGCCATGAACGGTTTATGTAGGAAAATGCTCATCGCGGCGCTGGCCGGCGTGATTTTTACTTCGCCGGCAATCACAGCGGATCTCGGCGCGGCGCCAACGGCGGATCCCGGCGCGGCGCCGGCAGCGAACGGCAGCGCGGCCCCGGCAGCTAATCGCAGCGCGGCGATCCGGGCGGCGCTGCAGCCGCCCGAACTTCACGAGAATTTTGCATTTCATCTCGCTTACAATCTGGTCGACGGGCCGTCAGTGAGATGGTCCGACACCGCGCCATCTCAATCTCCGGCGGCGCGGCGCGCGGCCGGCGAAAAGGCGCTGAAAGCGGGACATCCAAGCTCGAGAACGCTCTATGATCTTGGGATGGCCTGCGGAGAACTCAAGGACAAGGTCGCCTCGCGTCGCTACCTTAAGATGGCAGCCAAGCTCTACAAACCGCAGTGGCGCCGAACAAAGAGTCAGACGGCGCTGGCCGGATACGCTCTTTCGTTGATGGCGTTGCAGCGTGGCAGCGAGGCTGAGAGCATCATCCGCGCCGCTTTGCACAAAGACCCTCATCAATGGATGGCGTGGGACGTGCTCGGTGACATTTTCGTGAACCACAGCAGCCATCATCTAATGGATGAGGAAATACGCCCGAGTGTCGTAGGTTTTACCGCCGGGTTCAACCCGGGCGAATGGACGAAAATGGTGGGCAGGATTCTCAGCGTAAAGCCCTCTGCGGCGCAAATTGCAAACGCCCAGTTGGCACTCAATGAAGCAGCCGCGGCCTATAAGCGCGCCGCTGCCATCGCGCCTACACCACCATGGCCGCGCTTCGAACAGGGAATGTTCGACATGTACGTTCGTCCTCAGCTAGGCGCCCTGATTAAGGTGGCGCGGGGCGAGGCGTTAACATCCACCTCTCATCAGATCGACGTGACCGCAAGAGTGTCCGATTTCCAGGAAGCGGCTCGGCTCAATCCCAATGACGATCGTATACAGACTTGCGCTGCGATGATGGAGATCAAGCCAGTCATGGAGCGGTATCACGACTGGGGTCATGCGCCTGCGAACGCCCGGCGCGTCGTGCAAGATGATATCGACCGGCTCGGGAGGATTGGCGCTGGCAAGGATCCGATTGCGGCTGCGAGGGCTCTTGACGGGCTAAGTCTAATACAAATGATGTCTCAGCAGGACCCTGCCGCCGCAATCGCGAGCGCGCGTCTCGCGCTGGCCCGAAACCCGCTGAATAGTATTGCGGTCGAGCTGATGACTGCGGGCCTCGGCGCCGAAAAGAACTGGGCTGACGAGGTCAATTTCTGCGCTCAGCGCATCAAAACCCACCCGACGGCTTTCCTCTGGTTTGCACGCGGAATGTCCGACTTTCACCTTGGTAACACCGCCGCTGCAGAGAATGATGACCGGTCCGCGCTCAAACTGAATCCAACCGACTTTAACGCCAATATAACCCTGGCCGCCCTCCTCCTCAGGGCTCATAACGACTATGAATCGATGATTGAGGCGGAAAAGCTATTGGAAGCTGCCCGGAAGTCGGGCCTGAAGGCGTCCACCGACGAGCGCCGGCTCGCCTATTCGCTGGTATTAGGCACGTACACGGCGCTCATTGGCGAGCCCGGCGACGCCCGAACCACGCTCGAATTCGTTGCCCAGAATAAGACATCCAGCGACGATGCGGACAACGCGAAGGCCGTGTTGACCGCGATCGGTACCTCGACAGCAACGGGTCCCTACTCGGACACTGCAGCGGATCCCAGCGAGATGACCGCCGCGAAAAATAGCGCGGCCATCCGGGAGGCGCTGCAGCAGCCCGAAATCGGCGAGAACTTCGGATTCTACCTCTCGTACAGCTTGGTGGACGGGCCTTCGACGCGATGGTCCAGGGACGCTCCATCTCCAGCGGTGAAGCGCGCAAACGGCGAAAAAGCGTTGAAAGCGGGACATCCGAGTCCGAGGACGTTCTATGATCTCGGTTACGTCTGCGGACAACTTAAGGACAAGGAAGCCTCGCACCGCTACTTTGAGATGGCAGCCGGACTCTACAAACAGCAGTGGCGCCAGACGAAGAGTCAGGCGGCGCTGGCTGGCTATGCTGCCTCGTTGAGGGTCATCGGACGTGACGGAGAGGCTGAGACCGTCCTCCGCGCGGCGCTGCGCCAGAACCCTCAACAGTGGATGGCGTGGGACTCGCTCGGTGACACGTTCGTGGATCGCAGCAGCCAGTTTATAATCGCCGAGCAGCTAAACGATACCACCTCGGGTTTCAACGCGCCCACCTGGGCGAAATTGGTGGCCCGAGTTCGCGATTTAAGGCCCTCTGCGGCGAAAATTGCAAGCGCCCGGGTGGCGCTCAATCAGGCAGCGGCAGCCTATAAGCGCGCCGCCACCATCGCACCGACGCCGCCATGGCCGCGCTTCGAACAGGGACTGTTCGACATGTATGTCCGCCCTCAGTTGCGTGGTTTGATTCAAGCGGCGCGGGGCGAGACGCTACCATCCATTCCCCCGAAACCGGATTTGACCACAGCCGCTGCCGATTTCCAGGAAGCGGCTCAACTCAATCCCGATGAAGATCGCACGCAGATTTTCGCTGCCTTCTGGGAGATCGCCTCAGCCGCGAAATCCACTGGCGATTGGAAAAATGCGCCAGTGGACGCTCGAAGCCTCGTCGAGCAGGACATGGACCGACTCCGGCGGATTGGGGCTGGGAAGGACCCAACCACCGCCGCGAGGGCTCTTGACGGGCTGAGTCTCCTACAAATGATGTCTCAGCAGGATTACACCGCCGCGATCGCGAGCGCGCGTCTCGCGCTGTCCCGAGATCCGCTAAATGGTATTGCGGTCAAGTTTATAACCCTGGCGCTCGGCGTCGAAAAGCGCTGGGCCGATGAAGCCAGTTTCTGCGCTGAGCGTATCAAGATTCACCCCACAACTCTGCTCTGGTTTGTCCACGGAATATCGGAACTTCACCTCGGAAACACTGCCGCAGGGGAGGATGACGAACGATCTGCCCTCAAGCTGGACCCAACCAACTTTGACGCCAATATCACCCTCGCGGCGCTGCTCCTCAAGGATCATACTGACTATGATTCTGTGCTCGAAGCGGATAGTCTGTTGAACGCCGCCTGGCAGTCGAACCTCAAGGCGCCATCCGTCGATGGACGCGTCGCTTACTACCTGGTGGCTGGCGCCTACTTGGCGCTCGCGGGCAAGAGCGACGAGGCCCGACCTGCGCTCGAGTTCGTTGCTCAGAATAAGGCGTCGAGCCGCAATGCGAAAACCGCGAAGGCCCTATTGGCCGCGATCGGTTCGTGATTGATGAATATCCCTCTCGATTCAAAACTGTTCCGATCCGCCGGTCTTCGGCTCGGATCACTCCTCGCGCTGGTTATGGCCTCGCCAGCCCGGCCGGCGACCGGGGCCGCACGATCGGCGATCGTGACAAGTCGACTCGGCGCGCCGACTCGACCGGCGAAAGCCCCCGCGGTTCTCTTCGCGCTTGAGGGGGGATCGTGGATCACGCAGGACGTGGACCCGCTTTACAAAAAGCGCCTCAACGATCTCGGCTATCAGGTGGGCACGGCCCAGATCTCGAGTCTCAAATGGGATAAGCTCAAGCAGTTCAACGTCCTCGTGCTGCATCATTTGCCGCCGGACATTCCGCAGAGCGGTGGGCCGCGGGGGAGCGTCATCTTTGGGGCGAAGCTTCCTCTTATCCAGCGGTTCCTGAATGCTGGCGGCGGAATCATGCTGCTGCACGATGAGAGTTATGACCAGGTTTTCCCCACGGCAAATCTGCTGCTGGCGCCGCTCGGCGCTCATATCATCAACGAAGAGGTGACCGACCCGGAGCATATCTGGCGGCAGCCGGGCTATCTGGAGTACTACTACGGCTGGACCCGGCAGATTGCCCCCTCGCCTATCAGCGAAGGTATTAAGACCGTCTGGTACCCGATCGGCTATTCGCCCCGGGATGACCGGAAAACCTGCACGTTTGACGCTGGCCGCCGCTGGCAGGTAGTGGTGAAAGCCGGGGCTTCGGCGTATTCTTACCGGTCGAAATCCAGCACCGGGATGACCGGACTGGTGAAACCCGTTCGGACTTATTCCAGCGCGCCGCCTCTGGTGGCGATTCGGTCGGTCGGCGCCGGGCGATTCGTTCTTTTCCCCAGCTCTTCCAGCTTTACCGTACA
>Ga0307373_10005095_pt1 | contig 21732 bp, 24 predicted proteins | sample OX2MG_FD_202534 | JGI IMG/M metagenome (GOLD analysis project Ga0307373, IMG submission 202534) | Soil microbial communities from Risofladan, Vaasa, Finland - OX-2 | ecosystem: Environmental > Terrestrial > Soil > Coastal area > Acid sulfate soil | place: Finland: Risofladan, Vaasa | collected...
CGCATTTGCTGAGCTACTATGAATAGCACAATGATCGATGTCAAGATCGACCGTAACGACCCAGCCCTGCTGCACGATCAGGTCGCTGCACAGATCCGCCGCGCGATTGCCGACGGTGACGCCACACCCGGCGAGCGCCTACCACCCGCACGCCACCTCGCCGCCGTGATGCACGTCAACACCAACACTGTCCTACGCGCCCTACGACTCCTCCGCGACGAAGGACTACTCGAACTCCGGCCAGGCCACGGAATCCGCGTCAGCGGCACACCCCAACGCGGCGCCGTTACCGCCCGCGCCCGGGACCTCGTACGCTTCGCCCGACAGCAGGGCTACCAGCCCGAGGAGCTAATCACAATGATCCAAAGCATCCGCTGACCGCTTAGGTCAAACCGCGGGTTCGTCTCATCCTCCGCCCGGCGTCACAAGCTTCCTGCGTTCACGATGTAGTGGTTGTGGGCGCCGGTGATGACCATGCTGATGAGGCGCTTCTTGTCGAGGGCCGGAGCGACGCGGAGGCGTTTGGGGTCTTCTACGGGCGGCGCGTGGATGCAGTGCTCGCGTTCTTCCTGCGGCGCACGGGCGACCGCGAGCTCGCGGCTGACCTGACCGCGGAGACGTTCGCCGCGGCGCTGTCCGCCCTGCCGCGTTACAGCCCGCGGCGGAGCTCTGCGCTCGCGTGGCTGTTCACGATCGCGCACCACAAGCTGGTGGACTCGATCCGCCGTGGACAGGTGGAGGACCGTGCGCGAAGGCGCCTGGGCCTCGAGCCGCTCGTATTCAGCGACGAGGACCTCGAGCGCGTGGAGCAGCGGGCGACGGCGGCAGACGGCGGCGCTGCGCTGCTCGAGCTCGAGCGGCTGTCATCCGAGCAGCGCGGGGCAATCGAAGGACGAGTACTCCAAGAAGCCCAGTACGACGAGCTGGCACGACGTCTGCGCTGCTCGGAGTCGGTGGTCCGCAAGCGCGTGAGCCGCGGGCTCGCTGAGCTCCGCACGCGGATGAAGGAGGCGTGAGGATGGACGCGATCGATAGGTTCGGGCAGGAGCTAGTGCTGGCCGGACGCCGCCGGGCTGGCGGGCGGCAGCCGCTGCGGGAGCGCTTCGGCCGACGCTTCGCGCGTACATCCACGCGACGCGGCGCGTCAGCGCATGTGCGCGTCGCACTGCTCGTGTTCGTGCTCGTGCTCGCCACCGCCGCGATCACGCTCGCCGCGACCGGCGTGATCCTCACCGGCTCGCCGGTGGGCACGGTCGCCGCCCCCAGCGCCACCGCCGGCGAGGGCATCCCTGTCAAGGGCGGTGAGCGCCTGCTCCCGCTGCGCGTGGCCGACCCGGCGGGAGGCCTGCCGTGGGGTATGCGGATCGTCCACACCACTCGCGGGCTCGTATGCGTGCAGATCGGGCGCGTGTATCACGGGCAGCTGGGGCAGCTCGGCGTCGACGGCGCCTTCGCCGACGACGGCCGCTTCCATCCGCTCCCCGCCGATGCGCTCCCGGAAGTGCTCGCCAACGGGGGATGGATGGCCGGAAACTGCGCAGACCCCGGCGGCACCTACGCGGCCGACAGCGTCGGCATCGAGCTCAGCGCCAGCTCGACCCTCGGTCACCACGGCGGCGTCGCCGCCGACCGGCGCGAGGTCTCCTTCGGGCTGCTCGGAGTGCACGCGCTAAGCATCACCTACCGCGACGGCGCGGCGACACGCACCCAGCCGGTGATGCCTCCTCTCGGCGCCTACCTGATCGTGCAGCGCCACACGAGCGGCAGGCAGCTGGGCAGCACCAGCGAGACCGACGGCAGGGACGAAGTCCGAAACTACAGCATGCCCGCCGCGCCGAACGGCACCCTGACGGCGATCTCCTACAGGTACGGCGGCCGCCTCTGTGTGGATCGCGGCAATCTGCGCATGGCCTCGTGCGGCCTCTCAGAAGTGCCGCCGCCCCGGCCCGCTGCGCTCCCCGTGGCGCACGTGCCACTGCACGCCCACCTGCAGATCCGAGATCATTTGATCACGGGCGCGTACATCAGCTTCCCCGCCCCCTATCCCGTCACGAACGCCGACGAGAGCTACTCGGTGTTCACTTCGGTCTGCTTCGGCTTCACCGGCTCGGGCTCTCGCGCCGATGTCGCGCGTGGCGGGACCGTCACGATTCCCGTGGGCTTCGCTCTCTCGGAGGCATGCGGCCGGCCGGTCACATTCAAGGTCGAATACGCACGCTTCCTGGGTGGCCTGCCGCAGCCAACCCGCGTCGGCACGATCACGGTCCGCGTACCGCGCGGCGATCGCCCCGAGCCGCTGCCAAAGCAGTTTGTTCAGCGCTACCGGCGGTCGCATCCGACCCGCAGCCTGCACGCGAAGGTCCGTCTGACGCTGCTGCCCCAGACGCTCGCCGCGTGCAACGCCGCGTTCCTGCTGCACCCCTGCTACAAGGGCGAAGTCGAATTCACCGCACCCTGGGCCAGCAGCTCCGCGGCGAGCTACTCGATCTCCACGATCGCCGACTGCAAGGCCGGCGGTCGTCCCGAATCGAGCTTTGGCATCAGCCGCACGGTCGCCGCGCACCAACCCGTGAGAACGATCTCGCTGGGGCTGTTCGTGCTCGATCCATCGTGCGCGTCGCGCGAGCGATTCGAGGTCGACTACATCAACCAGGCGGGCCGCTCTGCGGCTGCACCGCACGAATCGGTCATCGTCGGCACTGCGACGCTGAGCAACGCGACATTACCGAACGGGCAGAACCCGAAGCCGCCTGCGGGATGACGGCGGCGGCGCCGTGGCGGCCGGGCCGAGGCGAAGCAAGCGTTTGACCGTGTCCTCGAGATCGCCCCCGAACACGTCGATCGCGCCCGAGGTCCTTTACAGGGCTAGCAAGGGGGCTCCGGCGAAGAAGATGTACCAGATCACCAGGGTGATGACGGCTGTGTGTGCGCTTCGGCATACCCCACATCGTGCCACCTAACTCGGCCTCGCGCACGAACAAAAACGACGCGGTCCCGCGCCGCTTGAGGAACCTTCCCTTCACGCCTTTCAGCGTTTCAGTTCAGGTGGCGCGGCCTCACACCTCGGTGGCCTCGCTCTTTGCGACTCAGTCCCGCGTCTGGCGAGAACATAGGAAGGTGCGCCCGCGAAGACAAGTGCCTGCTACAGGAGATCCCGCATTCTCCGCAAAAATCACGCGGCAAGGCTCGGCTGCTGCAGCTAAGCGTCGTCAGCCTGAGGCCGGATCTCCAGGTCCATCTCCAGCTGACGCTCTGAAGGCTGCAACGGCGCCGTCGTTGTTCTCGGCCGGCCACGCTTGACCCAGTGCCCCACGACCTCCCGGCTGCGAGCGCTGTAGTGGTTCACGCGGCGGTCCGTCGGCGCCAGCGCCAGACCGCCCGGGGCCGGGCCGGTAACGAGCGCGTAAAAGCGCCTGCCTTTGCAATCGACCTCCACAATGTCGCCGGTCTGGATCCCCTCGAGCCTCATCGCGAAAGGCACTTCATCAGGATCGGGGAAACGAGGGCGGCCTGACTATCGTCGACCCGCACGCACCCCGAGCTGGTCAACCGCATCGCTCGCCCTACGGCGCGGCTCTGCGGCGGCGATCTTCTCGATCCGCTTGACCGCGGCGAAGCTGTTCGATCACGCCGCTGCGCTCGATCGGACGATACTGACCCTCCGGGATGAGCCCGAGCAGCTAGTTCTTCAATCGGGGCGCTCGGATTCGAACCGAGGACCTCGGCGACCCAAACGCCGCGCGCTGCCAGGCTGCGCCACGCCCCGATGCGACACCGAGTCTACTGCCATTCGGTGCGCAGACGATCCATCCACGCCTGCAATCGCGCACGGAACAGCGTGTCACCGACCCAAACCGTTAGTACGCCGTGACGAGAGCGCCAGGTGCGGCTGGTCAGCTGATTACTGTTCGACTGCGTTGTAGCTTGATCGTTGCAGCGTCGATCTCGAGTGTGTTGCTCCAGAACTCGCGGAGCTCGCTCAGATCCTGGTCGGCGTGGTACTGGATCGAGAACCCCAACTGCCCGTCGGTCAGCCGGCGCAACCATCGCGTGGCGACCCGCACGACTACTGGGTCTGAGTTACAGACCGAGACAACATTCCGATTTCGCTTGTACCCCTCAGCTATGTACAGGCACACGAAGTCGCGGAATGTCGGATCGGCCGCTAGCTCGTCGAAGCTGGCCATCCCCTCGAGATATGCCTCTTCGCGCAGGAGTCTGTATTTGCGCTGCATGGCACGAGTCCCCTTGCGGCGAGCCGCCTCTGGCCAAACACCACCTGACCCCGAACCTGGGATCGGTAGATCGCGCACCCAGTAGTAGATCGTCGTGCGGGGCAGCGCAAGCCGCTCCGCGAGTTCGTCGATCGTGAGCTGCCGCTCCACTCGCATCGAGCGCGCCTTCTCTCGTAGATACGCAGCGTGGGCCATTACGAACATATGTTCTCAGCTATTTAGGACGGACATCTGCGATTCGCTATGCCGGCTCCGAGCCCCGCTGCTAGCCTCCGCCCTCGCCATGGCTGACGTTCAACCGCTGCGCGCGCTGCACTACAACCCCGCGGTCACCGGCTCCCTTGCGGACGTGGTCGCGCCTCCGTATGACGTGATCGACGCTGAGCAGCGTGCCGGACTGATCGCGCGCTCCCCGTACAACGTCGTCGCCGTCGACCTGCCCCAAGGTGAGCCCGGAGGGCGAGACCCTTACGACTCGGCGAGCGAACTGTTCGAGACCTGGCAGCTACAGGGCGCCCTCGTACGCGATAGCGAGCCGGCCCTGTGGGCCCACACCCAGGACTACACCGGGCCGGACGGGCAGCGGCGCACCCGGCGAGGCTTCTTCTGCCGCGTGCGGATCGAGGGCTACGGCCCAGGACGGGTGCGCCCGCACGAGCGCACGCACCCGGGCCCGAAGGAGGACCGGCTGCGCCTGACGAGAGCCACACGGGCGAACATCTCCCCCATCTTCTCGCTCTATTCCGATCCGGCGAACGCGGCCTGGGCCGCGCTGGTGCCAGCCACCGGGCAACAGCCCTACGGCGAAGTGACCGACGCAGACGACACCATTCACCGCCTGTGGCGCGTCGCTGACCCGCAGGCGATCGCGGCCGTGCAGGCGGCCATGCGCGACGCCGAGCTCCTGATCGCCGACGGCCACCACCGCTACGAGACGATGCAGGCCTACGCCGATGAGATCGGCGGGGAGGGCGAGCACCGCTACATCCTCATGTGCCTCGTCGCCCTCGAGGATCCCGGCCTGACGATCTTCCCCACCCACCGCATGGTCCGCGGCATGGACAGCGCCAAGCGAGCGGCCCTCCAGCAAGCGCTCGAGCGCGATTTCGAGATCACGCCACTACCGGCCAGCGAGGATCTCGCGCCCAAGCCGCAGACCGAAGCGACGACGCCTCTCGAGCTCGGCTACCTGGACGGCGAAGGACGCCGCCTCAGGCTCGAGCTCAAGGACCAGGCCATCGCTGAGGAGGCGCTTGCAGACCACTCTGACGCCTACCGCCACCTCGACACAGGCGTACTGGAGACACTGATCCTGAAGGGCGCGCTCGGCCTCTCAGACGACGACATCTCCCACTTCAACGGCCTCTTCTACGCCCGCGACACCGCCGAGGCCGAAGCGATGGTCGCCGGCGGCTCCTACGAAGCTGCCTTCCTGATGCGCCCGACGCCGGTCCAGCAGGTGCGCGACGTGGCCGCGGCGGGCGAGAACATGCCGCCAAAGTCAACCTACTTCTTTCCCAAGCTGCTCACGGGGCTGCTGTTCAACCCGCTTTCATGACCGTGGTCCGGAGTACGATGTAAGGAGGGCCGGGGGGTCGATAGGAGGAATCGAGATGAGCGAGACGCAAAGGCCAACAAGGATGAAAGCCACCGCGCGACGCGACGAGCGCACGTTCAAGCACACCGTGCAGGTGCGCGACCACCAGCTCACGGTCGACGAGCGGCTCGAAGACGGAGGCGAAGACGCCGGCCCGGACCCGCAGGAGCTGCTGGCCGTCAGCCTCGCGTCGTGTACCGCGATCACGATGGAGATGTACGCGGCCCGCAAGGGTTGGGAGATCGGACACGTCGAGGTTGACGTGCAGTACAGCCCGGCAGAGCGCGGCTGCCCAACGAAGTTCGAGATGGTGTTGCGCCTGCCCGAGGACCTGCCAGAGGAGCAGCTCGAACGCCTGCGCGTGATCGCCGCGAAGTGCCCTGTCCACCGCGCACTCGACGGCGAGGTCATGTTCGCGGAGCGCGTCGAGCGCGTACAGCTCACGCCCCGGTAGAGGAGCCAAAGCGCCGGTAGATGGCCAGATCCCCGCGGCGGTGCTCGTTCCGCTGTTCCTCAGTACCGGAGAGCCGCATGCGGTCTTTACCCGCCGGCGTACAGACCTGCGCCGCCACGCGGGGGAGATCTCATTTCCCGGCGGCCGGCGCGATCCCGAGGACGCCGGGCTACAGGACACAGCTTTGCGCGAGGCCGAGGAGGAGATCGGGCTGCCCAGTGCCGAAGTGAAGATGCTCGGTGAGTTGCCACCCACCTCGACGTTCGCGACCAACTATGTGATCCATCCGTTCGTCGGTGAGATCCCCGCCGGCCTTGCCTGGCGAGTCTCCGAGCGCGAGGTCGACGCGGTGCTCGAGCTCCCCCTGAAGGCGCTCGGAGCGAGCCGCACACGGACACGCCTGGAGCGCCAAGGGATCTCGTTTGAGACCGACGCCTATCTGCTTGACGAGCACCTCATCTGGGGCGCCACGGCGCGCATCCTCGAGGATCTCTTGGGCCAGCTCCAAAGCGGCCCCGGCGGCCGGCTTTCGCTGGCCTTGCAGTGAGCCCGGGTGATCCGTGGCTCACTTGCAAGGCGGGCGAAAACTAATTCGGTTGTGGCACGATCCGGATGTAGGGCTTCGGAGTCTTCCAGCCCTCCGGGTAGGCCTCTTTGGCCTCCTCGTCAGAGACGGAGCCAGCGATGATCACATCCTCACCGGGCTGCCAGTTGACGGGTGTGGCCACCTTGTGGCTCGCGGTCAGCTGCAGCGAGTCGATGACCCGCAGCACCTCATCGAAGTTCCGCCCGGTCGTCATCGGGTAGACGAGGATCAGCTTGACCTTCTTGTCGGGCCCGATCACGAACACGTTGCGCACAGTCTGGTTGTCGGCCGGGGTCCGTGAGCCGGAGTCGCCGCCGGTATCGGCCGGCAGCATCCCGTAGAGCTTGGAGACGTTGTAATCGGAATCGCCGATAATCGGATAGTTCGGTGCGGTGCCCTGGGTCTCCTCAATGTCCTTCGCCCACTGCTCGTGCTTGCTGGCCTGATCGACCGACAGCCCGATGATCTTCACGCCCCGCTTGTCGAACTCGGGCTTGATGCTCGCCATGTAGCCGAGCTCGGTCGTGCATACCGGCGTGAAGTCCTTGGGGTGCGAGAACAGGACGGCCCAGGAGTCGCCGATCCAGTCGTGAAAGTGGATATGTCCCTCGGAGGTGTCCGCCTCGAAGTCAGGGGCTACATCGCCTAGTTGCAGTGCCATTTGGGAACCCGCCCTTCTAAATCCTGATCGGCTTTCTGGTGATTAAATTGCCAGGATAGCGGACGGCAAGACCGCCGCCTGGACTGTCTCAGCCGCAGCGACGGGCAAGGAGCTCAGCTCTCAGGTGTCCAGCCGGAGAGCTCGGCCCAGACGCCCTGCACCTTGGCGTCCCCGGGCCTCGCAAGGGTGCCCCGGCCGGGCCAGAGTGCACCACCGGTCATCGCCAGCGAGCCGAGCAATGCGAGCCACGCGCCCTCGCGCAACGAGAGCGCCAGCAGATTGCCGGCCACCGCCGGGGGATCGATCATCCGGTAGAGGACGCAGGCCGTACCAACGGCGCCCAGCAGGGCAAGCGCAGGACGGTTTCCCTGCGAGGACGCGGGCTCTGGACCCGCCAGGGCGAGCAGTGCGGCCAGGACCCCGAGGGCAGCGACGAGGAGCAGCACGACGTTCAGATCCGTGAGCGCCTGATGAGCACTCAACGAGGTGAATTCATGACCCGCCAGGCCGCTGAGGTTCGCGTGCAGCGCGCCCATGTAGTTCTGGAGGGTCGCGTTGCCGAACTGTGCGGCGGCTTGGCTGCCGATCTGCTGGGCGAACGCGATGCCATTCGCGGTGAAGCTCAGTCCATACCAGGGCAGGAACACCGAGACCGCTAGGACGATCGCTCCGAGCGCAGAGGCCATGGACCCGTAACGGGGGCGATCGGCTGCCATCGTGTAGGCATCATCGGACCGAACGCCCGCGGGCTTGACCGGATCCGCATCTACCGGCCCGCGAGCAGCGAGGCGATAACGGCCTGCGCCTCAGCCTGCCAGGCGCCGGGGTCCCCGAGGCCGGTCCTGAGGAACGCCACGGGGATCGCGTTGCGCTCCCCGGCCACGCGCACGATCCGCTCGCCCCCGGCGGCCAGCGCGCTCGTCTCAGGCACCTCGTAGACGAAGCCACGCACGGTCGTGTCGATCACCTGGAAGAGGAAGAACTCCAGGCGCGAGCCGTGCAGATCCTGGATCTGCTGCACTGACCCAGCGGCGGTGGCGAGCAGCCAGCAGACGATCGTCACGTTCTCGAGCGCCCCGCGCAGCGTGCCGAGGCGCTCGGGCGTGCCGACCCAGCACTCCGCTCCACTCGCCTCGATCGCAGCCCTGCCCGCCTCAGCGCGGGTGGTGACACGCACGGCGTGCCCCTCTTCGATCATCTCCGACGCGAGCCTCCGGCTCCGGCAGCCCCCTCCCACGATCAAGATCCGCGCCACCGCTCGCAGAGCCTAGTCCTTCCAGGGCTCGCAGGGAGCTCGGGGGGCAGGACTGTGGATCGCAGTTCGCCGGATTGAAAGACAAAGGCTTCAGACCGTCCAATAGCATCCGCCTGATGACGAGCGACATGGTCACGATGGACAAGATCGTCGCGCTGTGCAAGCGGCGTGGCTTCATCTTTCCCTCCTCGGAGATCTACGGCGGCGTGGGCTCGACATATGACTTCGGTCACTACGGGGTGCTGCTCAAGACCAACGTGAAGAACGAGTGGTGGCGTGCGATGCTGCAGGAGCGGGACGACATCGTCGCGATTGACTCGGCGATCCTCCAGCACCCGCGCATCTGGCCGGCTTCACCGACCCGCTCGTGGACTGCCGTACATGCGGTCAGCGCTTCCGGGCCGACCACCTGTCCGACCTGCAGTGCGGGCGTAAACCGTCTATGCACCCAGGCGAGACCGACGAGTGCGACCTCACGCAGGCGCGGGACTTCAACCTGATGTTCGAGACGACCATCGGCCCGGTCAAGGAGTCTGGATCGGCTGCCTATCTGCGCCCGGAGACCGCACAGGGCATCTTCATCAACTTCAAGAACGTGCTGCAGTTCTCGCGCAAGAAGCCCCCCTTCGGGATCGCACAGGTGGGCAAGTCCTTCCGCAACGAGATCACACCCGGCAACTTCATCTTCCGAACGAGGGAGTTCGAGCAGATGGAGATGGAGTTCTTCGTCCCCCCAGACGAGGCCCCGCAGTGGTTCGAGCACTGGCTCTCAGAGCGCGAGCGCTGGTATGTGGATTTGGGGATTCAACCCGACCGGCTGCGACTCCGTGAACACGACGAGGACGAGCTGTCGCACTACTCGAGCGCGACGAGCGACGTCGAGTACCTGTTCCCCATCGGCTGGTCAGAGCTCGAGGGGATCGCGAACCGCGGCGACTTCGATCTGACCCAGCACACGAAGTTCTCCGGCGAGAAGCTCGAGTACTTCGACCAGGCCACCGGCGAGCGCTACGTGCCGCACGTGATCGAGCCGGCCGCCGGCGCCGACCGGGCCACGCTGGCCTTTTTGGTCGATGCTTACGACGAGGAAGTCATCGAGCGCGAGGGCACAGGCGAGGGCGAGACACGCATCGTCCTGCGGCTGCACCCGCGCCTATCACCGGTCAAGGCGGCGGTGCTGCCGCTCGTGAAAAAGGACGGCCAGCCCGAGCTCGCCCGGGAGGTCCAGCGTGCACTGCGCGGACGAACTGGAGTAGGAATGGTCGAGTACGACGACGGCGGGGCGATCGGCAAGCGCTACCGTCGCCAGGATGAAATCGGCACGCCGTTCTGCCTGACGGTCGACCACCAGAGCCTCGAGGACAGGACCGTCACGCTGCGTGACCGTGACTCCTTGGCTCAGGAGCGCCTGCCGATCGAGGGCATCGCCGAGGAGCTGGAGCAGCGCGTACAGGCGCCTTGGAAGACACCCAAGTTGACCCAAGAATAGGAGAGCAATGGACTTTGACCTGACCGACGAGCAGCGCCTGATCCGCGACACCGCGCGCGAGTTCACCGACCGCGAGATCGTGGTGCAGTCGCGGGAAAACGCCCGCAACCACCACTTCGACACCGAGCTGGTGAAGAAGGTTGCCGCGCAGGGCTACCTCGGCGCGATCGTCCCGCAGGAGTACGGCGGTGCGGGCCTGGACTACTTCAGCTATGGCCTCGTCGTCGAGGAGATCGGCCGCGGAGACTCGGCGATCCGCACCGTGATCTCCGTACAGACCTCGCTCGTCTGCTCGGGCATCGTGAAGTTCGGCAGCGAGGAGCAGAAGCACAAGTACCTGCCGAAGCTCTGCTCGGGCGAGTGGCTCGGCTGCTTCGGCCTGACTGAGCCGGACACCGGCTCGGACGCGGCCAACCAGAAGACGCGCGCGCGCAAGACCGGCTCCGGCTGGGTGATCAACGGGGCGAAGATGTGGATCTCGATGGCCAATTACGCGAAGGTCGCAATGATCTTCGCCCAGACCGACCCGGCGCTCGGGCACAAGGGCATCGCGTGCTTCCTCGTCGACACCGACCAGCCCGGATACGCGGCGCAGACGATCGAGCACAAGATGGGACTGCACGCCTCAGACACGGGTTCGATCTCGCTGGAAGACGTCGAGGTCTCAGACGAGGACATGCTCGGCGAGGTCGGTGACGGCTTCAAAATCGCGATGTCCAACCTGGACTCCGGGCGCTACTCGGTCGCGGCCGGTTGCGTGGGGATCTGCCGGGGCTGCGTCGAGGAGTCGGTCTCCTACGCGAAGGAGCGCGAGCAGTTCGGCAAACCGATCGCGTCCTTCCAGCTCGTGCAGGCGATGATCGCTGACATGGTCCTGAAGACCGACGCCTCGCGCATGCTCGTGTGGCGCGCGGGCTGGCTCAAGGACCAGGGCCGCCCGAACACGCTGGAGACCTCAGTCGCCAAGCTGCACGCGACGGAGGCCTCGCTGGAGTGCGCGAACCTCGCAATTCAGATCCACGGCGGCGCGGGCTACGTCGACGATCACCCGGTCGAGCGTTACTACCGTGACGCGCGCGTCACGACGCTGTATGAGGGAACGAGCCAGATCCAGAAACTGATCATCGGGCGCGCAATGACGGGGATCAACGCGCTGATCCCTTCCTGACGTGAGCCCAGCTCGCGTCATCGGGGTGCTCGGGGCCGGCACGATGGGCGCGGGCATCGCGCAGCTCGCGGCCCGCTCCGGTGCGCGCATGATTCTGCACGACCCGATTCCCGAGGCGCTCGCGCGCGGTGCCCAGTATGCGCGTGACGGGCTCGGGAAGGAAGCGGCCAAGGGGCGACTGAGCGCCGCCGAGGCGGATGCCGCCGCCGCGCGGATCGAGCCGGCCGGCGACCTCGCCGCTTTTGCGCCCTGCGAGCTGGTGATCGAGGCCGTGCCCGAGCGGATCGACCTCAAGCACGAGCTGTACCGGCGGCTATCGGAGATAGTGAGCGAGGAGTGTGTGCTGGCGAGCAACACCTCCTCGCTGCTCGTGACCGCGATCGCCACGGCCGCGAGCAAGCCCGAGCGAGTCGTGGGGATGCACTTCTTCAATCCCGCACCGGTCATGCGGCTGCTCGAGGTCGTCGCTGGCGAGCAGTCCTCTGAAGAGGCGCTCGCGCTCGCGCACGCCACCGGCGAGGCGATGGGCAAGACGGTTATCCGCGCAAAGGACGGCCCGGGCTTCCTGGTCAACCGCTGCAACCGTCCGTTCGGGCTGGAGGCGTTGCGGCTGTTGCAGGAGCGGATTGCCGACGTCGAGACGATCGACCGCATCTGCCGCGTCGAGGGCGGCTTTCGCATGGGGCCGTTCGAGCTGATGGATCTGGTGGGCGTGGACACCGGGTTCGAGATCTCCAAGAGCTTCTACGAGCAGAGCTTCGGCGAGCCGCGCTGGCGCCCTTCCCCGATCACCGCCCGCTACGTCGCCGCGGGGCGTTACGGCCGCAAGACCGGGCGCGGTTACTACGACTACTCGAACGACCCCTACCGCGCTGCAGATCCGGATCCGGACCCATCCGCCCGTGCTGAGGAGGAGGTGGCGCCCGCGGCCGGCGGTGTGCTCAGCAGAATCGTCTGCCAGGTGATCAACGAGTGCGCCTTCGCGCTTGGCGAAGGTGTGGGCTCAGCAGCGGATATCGATACCGGCATGGTGCTCGGGCTCAACTATCCACGCGGACCGCTCGCGTGGGCCGATCAGATCGGACTCGACAACGTGCAGGCCGTGCTCGACGGCCTGTGGGAGGACTATCACGAGGAGCGCTACCGCTCAGCCCCAGAGCTCAAGCGTTTGGTGCGTGCGGGCCGGCTCGGACGCAGTACAGGAGCGGGCTTCTTCTCCTACCAAGAAGCTTGAGCAACCTCACGTTTCCGAGCCCGGTCACGTTCAATCATCGTGAGCCAAAAGCTGGCAGCACCCACCACCACCTCCGCCACCGATCCCGCAAAACCGCCCCGGAGCGGGCCGCGCGCAACAATCGCCCGCGGGGGGCTGCCGCCGTTTCAGCACTTTCTCGACGCCTACCGCGAGGACGTGTGGCGCTTCTTGGTGTCATCGGCCGGTCCAGAGGACGCTAAGGACTGCTTTCAGGAGACGTTCATCGCGGCGCTGCGCGCCTATCCGCGTCTTCGTGCAGACTCGAACCTGAAGGCGTGGGTGCTAACGATCGCGCATCGCAAGGCGCTCGATGTCCACCGCAGACGGGCCAAGGGAGCGCTGCCGGTGGCGGAGATCACCGAAGCCTCAGGCGGTGAGGGCTCATCTCCCGCAGAGGCCCGCGACGAGACGCTGTGGGGAGCCGTGCACGAGCTGCCGGCGCGCCAGCGCTCGGCGATTCTGCTGCGCTACGTGGCCGACTTGCCCCACCGCGACATCGCCACGGCGATCGGCTGCTCGGAGGAGGCGGCGCGCCGCTCACTGCATGAGGGACTGAACAAACTGAGGAAGGTGATCGCATGAGCAAGAAGATCGAGCAACTGCTCCGCCAGGGAGCTCCACACATTCAAGCCGCCGGCGACGAAGCCGTCGCGGCCGCCAGGCGAGTGAGCGAGCGCGCGGCCGCGGAGGGCTTTGCCGACATCAGCTACGCGCCCGTGGACTCTCCCTTCGGCACGCTGCACGCCGCCACCACCAAGCGCGGGCTGGTGCGCATTGCGTTCCCCGAGGAGAGCGTCGAGTCGGTGCTGGAACGGCTCGCACAGAGCCTCTCACCGCGGATCGTGCAGGCACCCGCGTCGCTTGATCTCCTCAAGCGCGAGCTCGAGGAGTACTTCGCCGGGCGCCGGCACGAGTTCGGCATCCCACTCGACTGGTCGCTGACCGGGCCATTCGGGCGGCGCGTCCTCGAGATGACAGCCGCTATCCCCTACGGCGGCCACCTCAGCTATGCCGAGGTCGCGGCCGAGGCTGGCAGCCCCCGCGGCGCACGGGCAGCTGGTAACGCGCTCGGCTCCAATCCGATCCCGATCGTGATCCCCTGCCACCGCGTCCTGCGCTCAGGAGGCGTGCTCGGCGGCTACGGCGGCGGCGTCGACCGCAAGCGGTGGCTCCTCGAGCTCGAGGGTGCGCTCTAGCTTTCGGCTGGCGCGGGCGCTGCAGCAACCGCCGGCGCAGCCCACTGCGCCTCGGCCAGGTCCCCCTCGGGCAGACCAGCGGGCGTCGGCACCTCGGGCGTGTCGCGCAGGTACCACTCGGCGTCGAGTGCGGCCTCACATCCGGACGCGGCGGCCGTGATGGCCTGGCGGTAGGTGTGGTCGACGAGGTCGCCGGCGGCGAACACACCGGGCCGGTTGGTGCGCGTGGAGGAGCCGTCGGTCTTGACGTAGCCGTCCTCGTCGAGCTCGATCTGATCGCCGACGATGCCCGATTGCGGCTCGTGGCCGATCGCGATGAAGGCGCCCGAGACGGGCAACTCGCGCAGCTCGCCGGTCTCGGTGTTCTTCAGCTGAGCGTGTCCGAGCGCGCCGTTCTCACCGGCACGGAACTCGTTGACCGTGTATGGAGTGAGCAGCTCGATGTTCTCCTGTGCTCGCGCACGCTCGAGCATGATCTTCGAGGCGCGGAAGTCCGAGCGGCGGTGCACGATCGTCACCTTCGAGGCGAACTTGGAGAGGAAGATGGCCTCCTCCATCGCCGAGTCGCCGCCGCCGACGATCACCGTCTCGGCGCCGTTGAAGAACGCCGCGTCGCAGGTGGCGCAGTAGCTGACGCCGCGTCCGGAGAGCTCCTGCTCACCGGGAACGCAGAGCTTCTTGTGCTCGGCCCCCATCGCCAGCACAACGGTGCGCGTGCGGTACTCGGTATCTCCCACCCATACGCGGTGCACGCCGCCGGCCTGATCGGCTAGCTCGACGCGATCAACGTCCTCGCTCTCCAGGCGCGCACCGAAGCGCTCGGCCTGGTCGCGGAACTTCTGCATGATCTCCGGGCCCATGATCCCATCGGGGAAACCCGGATAGTTCTCGACATCGGTCGTCTGCTGGAGCAAGCCGCCCCACGCGAAGCCCTCGAACACAAGCGGACTCAGGTTGGCGCGCGCCGTGTACAGCGCCGCGGTGTAGCCCGCCGGCCCACTTCCGATCACGATCACGTTCTCAACATCGCTGCTCATTTCATCTCCAGTATCGCTTTACTTTGTAAAGTATAGCGTGTCGACGGTCGATAATCTAGGTCGGTAGGGGGTCGGTCACCTCGATTGCCCCAGCTGGCGCGGCATCTGCAGCGAGCGAGCTCTGCCGGTCGCGCCAGCGAGCCACAGTACGGCGCAACTGGAAGTAGGCAATCGTGCCGGGGATCGTGGGCAGCCAGAAGGAGATGCCGCGATAGGCGAGCACCGCCACATAGGAGAGGTTGAAGTCGACGCCGAATGCGGCGAACGCGCCGATCATGCCCCCCTCCACCCCGCCGATGCCTCCTGGCAGCGGCAGCAGGTTGCCGACCATGCCGACGAAGTAGGCCATCCAGATGACCGCGAACGGCGGCGGCGAGCCAAACGCGTGGAACATCGCCCACAGAACCGCGATGTCAAAGCCCCACCACACGGGCGCCCCGAGCAGGCCGGCGTCCCGCGCGCGCAGCAGGTCGATCGCTGTGCGCACGCCGCTGGCCACAAGCGCCGGCGCGGTGACAGCGCGAGCGACGAAGTGCGCGAAACGACTCGAGCCTGACGCCGATCGCTGCAGACGGCGCTCGAGATCGCCCGGCAGCAAGGCCATCGCACCGACTGCGGCCATCAGGACCGCCGCCACGATCGCCGGCACGATCGTGATCGCGAACGAGCCGCCTCCAGCCAGCAGGCCCGTGCCCAGCCCGATGCCGTCGAGCAGCAGCGAGCCCGCGTAGATCACGTACAGGAGCACCATGAACGCGACCATGCGGCAGGCGACCAGCCGCGGAGCCATCCCTGAGCGGCGCAGCGCCCACGCGGTCAGCGCGATGCCGCCAGCGCCGGCGGTCGCGAACAGGCGCGTGGCGACCAGGCCGGCCATCGTGATCTGGTAGCTCTCCCGCCAGCCGATCGTTCCGGGCTCACCGGCCTTCGTGCCGACAAACACCGCGCGGAACAGCACGACGTAGCCTGCGAACGACGCCAGCTCCAGCACGACGCCGATCGCGATCCACCAGGGGTCTCCCCGCTCGATGCGATGCAGCGTCGTGCCCACCCCCGCGAGCTTGGGCAGCACGAAGTACAGAAACCCGATGACCGCGACCACGAACACGCCGAAGGCGATGGCCTGGCGGGGAGTGACTGGCACGCGCGGCATCCCCTCCTCCCCCGCCATCATCTGCTCCGCATCGTGTTGGCCGTCCTGCGCCATCTCGGTGTCCCTCACCTCCCCCTTTCAGCTCCTCTGGTGTGCAATACCCTCCAGCGCCGCGATCGCGCCGCCAGCGCTCCGCAGAGCAGGTTCCGCGCGCGATCCCAGCCAGCGCACGGCGCCCGTCAGCGCTGCGCCCGCGAGCAGGTCCACCACATAGTGCTCTCCGAGATACACCAGGGCGAATCCGAGCGTCGCGGCATAGGTGAATCCGAGCGTGCCCGCGACCGGCCCTACCTCGGCGAGCAGGAGCGCGGCCATCAGGGATGTGGCGAAGTGCAGCGAGGGCATCGCGGCCAAGGGGTTGCCTCCAAAGACACTGTAGAGCGGACCCCAGCCGTCTCGCCAGAAAAACTCCCCGTACTCCACCATCATCCGCCGCACTTCTGACTCGGCCGTCGCCTGCGATCGCAGTGCCTCGGAGCTCTGCCCGGCCGCGCGACGCGCAGGCGCCGAAGCGGCATACCAAGGAGGAGCGGTCGGCAGCAGCCAGTAGAAGCTGGCACCGATGTCGAACACCGCGTAGGTCATCACCGCCGCCCGCGGGAAGCTTCTGCGGTGACGCATGAGGATGTAGGCAAGCGAGCCGTGCGGCACCATGAACCAAGCCCAGTGGGTCCACACAAGCACGCGATCCAGAGCTTGCCATTCCGGACCGTCCGGCCCGCGCCGGGCAAGCGCGCGCTGCAGGCGCAAGGTGGGCAGCTCACCCAAGCCCAGCACGCGGTCGGCGGCGATCGGGTAGTCGATGCGCACCCGCCGCTCCTGGGCGGCGGGGTTGTCGTGCGGGGACTTGTAGGCCGCCAGGTAGGCCCACATCTGCAGGCAGCAGGTGGCCACATCGCGCGTACGCGTGCGAGGAAGCGCCACGCAAAGACCGAAGGGAGCGGCGAAAGCCACCGTCTGCATGAGGACCGGTGGGGCCTTCACTCGCTTGCGCACCAGCGGCGCGGCTATGCCCGCCGCGACCACCCCCCAGGCGGCTGCTCGAATGGCGTTCGACCGCCGCACGTGGCCCTCAGTATAGATCCGCGCACAGCGAGCGATCCGCCGGTGAGCGAAGCTCAGGACGCGAGCTCCTGCGCCTGCGTGTTCCCGGCCTGCTCCACCATCGCCGCCTCCACCAGTGCACCGATCACCGAACTTGCCAAGTCTGCCTCGGGATGCCACTGCACCCCGAGCACAAAGCGCCGGTGGGATGGCCCGTCCTCCCACTCGATCGCCTCAGGCAAGTCGTCGAGTGCCGAGCGGCCACTGATGAGGAGCCCCTCGCCCAGCCGGTCGATGCCCTGATGGTGGTGGGACTTGGTCGCGTGCCCGGTCTCCCCCGCCGCGCGCGCCGCGAGCGTTCCCTCGATCAGGCGCACATCGTGGTCGGCTCCGTCGAAGGAGCCGATCGCCCGCCGGTGCTCACCGTGGCCGTAGTGCTCGGGGAGGTGCTGCAGCAGAGTGCCACCACGAGCCACGTTGATCAGCTGCATCCCCCGGCAGATCCCAAGCACCGGCTTATCACGCTCGATCGCTGCGCGTGTCAGCGCGATCTCGACCGCGTCGCGCTCGGGCACCGTGTCCACCGTCTCGGCGTGTGGCTGCTGGCCGTAGAAGGCGGGATCGATGTCGGCGCCGCCCGTCAGCACCAGCCCGTCGATCAGGCCAAGTGCCTGGCCGGGATCCTCGAGCAGGTGTGGATCCGGCGGGAGCATCAGCACCAGTGCCCCTGCGCGCTGCACCGCGTCGACATAGTTGCGCGCGAGCAGCATCGCCGGCTGCTCCCAGACGCTCCAGCGCGCCTGCTCTAGCGCGGTGCACATGCCGATCACGGGCCGGGACATGAGCACACAATAGGATCACCGGCGTGAGCGAGCCATACATCCAGCTCGAGACGGTCAACGTGAGCCTGGCTGACGGTGTCGCCACCGTCGAGCTGAACCGGCCCGAGGCGCTGAACGCCTGGAACCAGCAGCTCGGCCTGGATCTGCTCGCAGCCGTGCGCCGGGTGGGAGAGGACGAGGCCGTGCGTGCCGTCCTGATCGAGGGCGCCGGGCGCGCTTTCTCCTCGGGTGCAGATTTGAAGGACTTCGGCGATGGCGAGACGACAGCCAACGGGCGACCGGACATCTACAAGACGCTGACCGAGCGCTACCACCCGATAATGGTCGCGATCAGGGAGATGCCCAAGCCCGTGGTCGCGTCCGTACGCGGCCCGGCGGTCGGCATCGGCTGCTCGCTGGCGCTGTGCAGCGATCTGATCGTGGCAGCCAAGAGCGCCTACTTCCTGCTGGCCTTCGTGAACATCGGGCTCGTCCCCGACGGGGGTTCCTCGCTGTTCCTCCCCACGCGGGTGGGGATGGCTCGCGCAACCGAGATGGCGATGCTCGGCGAGCGCCTGCCTGCGGAGCGTGCGCTCGAGTGGGGTCTGATCAACCGCGTCGTGCCCGATGAGCAGCTTGCCGAGGAGTCCGCCACGCTCGCCGCACGCCTGGCGGCCGGCCCAACGCGTTCGTACGCCGGAACCAAGCGCCAGCTCAACAACTGGCTATACGCGCGAATGGAGGAGCAGCTCGAGCTGGAGGCGCAGATCCAGGGGGAGATGGCCTCAAGCGACGATTTCCTGGAGGGGGCAATGGCCTTCGTGGAGAAGCGTCCAGCACGCTTCTCGGGGCAGTAGGCGACTCGTGGCAAAAGTCATCAAGCGCGTCCTGTCCGGGGCTGAATAGAATCCCCGCCGCCTTGGGCCATCTGCTCTCCTCAACGCTCGCCTTCTTCACGCCGCTGTCGGGCGGGTCGCCCAACGCTGATCGCATCGACAGCCTCTTCAAGATCACTCTCTACATCGCGGCCGTGATCTACGTCGCTGTCACGGGCGCCCTGGCATATGCGTTGGTCAAGTTCCGTGCACGCAAGGGAGCCGTGCCCGCGCAGATCCGGGGCAACACCCGCCTGGAGGTCGGCTGGACAGTCGCGGCCGCCGTCATTCTCGTTGGGCTCGCGGTGCTCACCTTCGCCAAGCTCTCCTCGATCCAGGATCCTGCCAACTCGGGACCCAATGGCGATCAGCTGGCTGGCCAGAGCGGGTTGCTGTACGCAAGCGCCGTGCGCAGGCTGCCGCCCAGCGGAAAATCCCTGAACATCCAGGTGATCGGCCGGCAGTACATCTGGCAATTCGTCTACCCGGGCTCGAGCGAACCCGACGGGCTGGGCGCGCCCTACTCCTATGAGGAGATGGTCGTCCCCACCGAAACCACGGTCACCTTGGACATAGTCTCCGAGGACGTTGTCCATTCGTGGTGGGTTCCCGAACTGGGGGGCAAGTTCCAGGCGGTTCCCGGCTACCACAACTACACATGGTTCAAGGTCTCAAAGCCAGGGATCTACCGTGGCCAGTGCGCGGCCCTGTGCGGCCGCGGTCACGCACGCATGATCGCCACGGTAAAGGCTGTGCCACCCGCGCAGTTCGATGCCTGGCTTGCCTACCAGAAGCAAGAGATCACGCAAGCCAACGCCGAAGCCAAGGTCGAGCGGGCCAAGCTGAATGCCCAGACCGGCCCCGGACAAGTCGAAAACCCCTAGGACATCGAGGAGCGCAAGCGCACGACATGGCCACGTACGTCGCCCCCGTCCCACAACTCGTAACCCACCGCGCCGAGCCCCCGGCGCGCGGCTGGGCCAGCTGGATCACCACCACTGACCACAAGCGAATCGGGATCATGTACATGGTCACGACGTTCGTCTTCTTTTGTCTTGGCGGTGTCGAGGCGCTGATGATACGCCTGCAGCTGGGCGCCCCGGACAACACGCTGGTCACTCCCCAGACTTACAACCAGCTGTTCACGATGCACGGGACGACGATGATCTTCCTGTTCGTCGTGCCGATGATGGCGGGCCTGGCGAACTACTTCGTGCCGCTGATGATCGGCGCGCGCGACATGGCCTATCCGCGCCTGAACGCGCTCTCCTTCTGGCTGCTGCTGGCTGGCGGCATCGTCTTCTACGCCTCGATCTTCTGGAACCCGCCGGAAGCCGGCTGGACGAGCTATGCGCCGCTGTCGGACTCGCTCTACTCGCCAGGCGGTGGCCAGGATGCGTGGATCTACCTGATCCACCTGACGGGGCTGTCCTCGATCCTGGGTGCGATCAACTTCTACGCGACGATCGCCAACATGCGCGCGCGTGGCATGAGCTGGGGCCGTTTGCCGCTGTTCATCTGGGCGATCCTCACCTACTCAGTCCTGATCATCTTCGCGATGCCTGTGATCGCCGGGGCGGTGACGATGCTGCTCACCGACCGCCACTTCGGCACGCATTTCTTCGATCCGGCGAACGGCGGCTCGGCGCTGCTGTGGCAGCACCTGTTCTGGTTCTTCGGACACCCCGAGGTCTACATCATGGTGCTCCCCGGGTTCGGGATCGTCTCGGAGATCCTGCCGGTGTTCGCGCGTAAGCCGATCTTCGGCTACAAGGCGATTGCGGCGTCGACCGTGGCAATCGCGTTCCTCGGCTTCCTGACGTGGGCACACCACATGTTCACCGCACCTATACCCGAGGCGATCCTCGTGTTCGTGATGCTCAGCTCGTTCCTGATCGCCGTGCCAACCGGCGTAAAGATGCTCAACTGGATCGCAACGCTGTGGCGTGGCACGATCGAGTTCAAGACCCCCCTGCTGTTCTGCGCGGGCTTCATCGCGCTGTTCTTGATCGGAGGCATCTCGGGGGTGTTTCTCGCCGTCTTCCCCGTCGACTGGCAGCTCAACGAAACCTACTTCGTCGTCGCTCATCTGCATTTCGTGCTCGTCGGGGGCTCGGTGTTCACGATCTTCGCGGCGATCTACTACTGGTTTCCCAAGATCACCGGGCGGATGCTGGGTGAGGGCTTGGGCAAGCTGAGCTTCTATTTGATGTTCTTTGGCTTCCTCGCCACCTTCCTGATTCAGCACGTGATGGGCCTAGACGGAATGCCCCGGCGAGTGTATGAGTACGACAACGTCGGTCACCTGGCTCTCTACAACCAGATCTCCACGGCGGGTTCGTTCATCCTCGCCGCTGGGGTGCTCGTGACGATCGTCAACGCCGTGCGCAGCCTCAAGGTGGGTGTCCTGGCAGGGCCCGACCCGTGGAAGGCAAACACGCTGGAGTGGTTCACAACCTCGCCTCCGCCGGTCAACAACTTCGACGCGATCCCGCTCGTGCGCTCGGTGGAACCGATGAAGGACATCCGCCGCGAGGTTCAGCGGCGCAGCTCCGGATCTGGAGCCCACCCAGAAACGATTTCTGGTGGGATCACCGTGCCCGCTGGAGCCACCCAAATAGGCGTCTGATGAGCACACCCCCTACAGGCACCGCCCAGGCGATCGAGGTACCGCGGCTTGGACTGGCCCCTCGGACGCGCCAGCTGCTGGGCGACTATGCCGAGTTGACCAAGCCGAAGGTCCAATCGCTGCTGCTGCTGAGCACGATCACGACGATGTACGTCGCCGGCGACCCCTCGCCGCTGCTTGTCCTCTTGACCTGCCTCGGCGGCTACCTCTCGGCCGGCGGCGCCGGCGCGGTCAACCACTGGTTCGACCGCGACATCGACGCGCAGATGGCGCGCAC
>Ga0307373_10005098_pt1 | contig 21723 bp, 28 predicted proteins | sample OX2MG_FD_202534 | JGI IMG/M metagenome (GOLD analysis project Ga0307373, IMG submission 202534) | Soil microbial communities from Risofladan, Vaasa, Finland - OX-2 | ecosystem: Environmental > Terrestrial > Soil > Coastal area > Acid sulfate soil | place: Finland: Risofladan, Vaasa | collected...
TGCGGCACAGCGATCAGGTGTAGAAATCCAGACCAACTCAACCGTGATTGCAGCAGAGGCGGCTGGGTGTCTGGTGCTAGAAGATGGGCAGCGGATAGGCGCAGATCTCATCGTCGGTGCCGATGGCGCTCACTCCCGTGTGCGGGAGTCCCTAAACCTCACGCGCAGTCTCAACTATCTTCCAGAAGGCTATGGTCGATTCCTCGTTGCGGCAGAGGCAGGTGACCCCGCAGAGGATGTCGTCATAGAACAGTGGAACGGCGGAAGGAGGCTGCTCCTATGCCCCGCTACCAGCGAACTGCACTATGCCGGGTTCACATGCCCGGTGGACGACGTCCGAGGTCGGGCTATTCCACCCGATGCAGATACCTGGGCGGAGTCCTTTCCCTCGTACGAGTGGCTAATTAGACGCTTCACCTCCGAAGGCCGCTGGGACCCCGGTCTGGCGATACAGTGTCGCGCCTGGTCTTTTGGCCACGTTGCTATCGTCGGCGATGCGGCTCACGCCCAGGCTCCAAATTTAGCCCAGGGTGCGAATATCACCTTTACTAATACAGTCGCCCTTGCCGCCGCGCTAGACGCTCCACTTTCGGTCCCAGACGCGCTAAGAACGTGGGAATTGCGGGAACGCCCTTTGACCGATCATGTCCAGCGCTGGACTAATGGCTATGCGCGCGCGGTGAGCGAGTGGCCCGACAACCTCGCTGACTACCGGGCTCCCATTCTGCGCGCTCTCGTTGCGTTCCCTTGGGTAGATCAACAGATAAACCGCGCTGCTCGACACGTGCTGCCAGCACCTGCTGCAACTGCGGACCGCCATTGATGTTATCAGTATCAAAGCGACATGGAGGGGAGAAGCGGTGAGTAGTACCTCTGAAGTAGCAGCCGATCGGCGCCAGGCCGAGCTCCAGCAGAGCCTCGCGAGACCTGAGAGCCACGGGATCGACTTTATTCCGGAAGGAGAGCGTCACGGGAAACCGTTTTCTCTCTTCACACTGTGGTTCGGCACTACCGCTATGATGGCGACAGTAGTTACCGGTGGGGCTATCGCCTTTCCTGGCATGTGGTTCGGTTGGTACATAATTGCATTCGCCGCAGGCACCACCCTAGGCTGCTTCCTTGCAGCATTTCACGCTGCTCAGGGGCCTACCATAGGCATCCCGCAGATGATTCAGACGCGTGCGCAGTTCGGATACGCTGGTGGCGCGTTCCCGATGCTCATCGTGCTCCTCAGTTGGTTTACGTTCCTGCCTGCGACGACGGCCATCTTCGCTGAGATGCTCAGCAACATCAGCCCGATCTCAGCACCGTATGGCGTGCTGATCTGTATGATCATCGCGACAGCCATAGCCCTCTGGGGTTATGACTTGATCCACGACTTTGCCCGCTGGATTGGGCTTCTTTCAATTCTGACGCTTGGTGCAGCGACAGTCATCGTGTTTGCCACGCATGCATTTGGCGCACACGCGAGTACCGTATTGGGCATCGGGGGCTTCAATACAGGGCTCTTCCTCGGCGCGCTTGGGTTGGCGTTCATATACGCCGCCGGGTACTCCGGGGGGGTCGCGGACTACTCTCGCTACCTGCCCCGCCGCACGAGCAACTTGCGGGCCGGTCTCTGGACCGGCCTAGGGATCGGCGTCCCGACGTTCTGGCTGTTCGTAGTTGGCGCGTACCTCGTATTGGTCGCTAAGTCGCCTGATCCAGTCGCTGCTATGGACACCAGTCTCACCCGATTCGGGGGCACGGGACTCTTAGACCTCGTCTACGCCGTCGGATGCCTTGCTCTGATCGCCCAAGCAATGCTGATCGTCTATGTCGGCGCAAACACGACGATGGCTGTGCTTGACTCGCTGCGGCTTCGACGACACACTCCAAAGCCATCGTTCGGGTTGCGGGCAGCTCACTTGCTCCCATTCGCGGCGCTGGGCCTTATCCTGGGCGAGCTAGCCACCGGTCGGGCAGCTGCATTCATCACGACGAGCCTTGGATATCTGCTGGTCTTCATTATTCCTTGGTCCGCAATCAACCTTGCAGACTTCTACTTGGTACGCAAGGGACAGTACTCGGTGGCCGACATCTTTGATCCACGGGGAAGGTACGGCATCTTCAATCGGATCGGCGCCTTCAGCTATGTGTTGGCATTGCTCTGTGAGGTGCCATTCATCAACGTCTCGGGATACGAGAGCCCGGTGGCCAAGTTGCTTGGGGGTGGTGACATTTCTTGGGTCATCGGAATCCCAATAGGAGTCGCCTCCTACACATACCTCATGCGCAGGGCAGCGGCCAGGCCGGTGACAGGTGCGGGTTCTGAGGGGAACGCTGCCTCAACATGAGTCGCTGGCTGCTTATTGAAAATGGTGACTTGATCAGTGGGACTGGTTCGGAGCCATCGCCCCGAACGACTGTCCTGGTCAAGGAGGACAAGATCTACGCCGTAGGAAGCGACGCGAGCCGAGCCGTGGTTCCTGACGGGGATCAACTAGAGGTAATCGACGCCAGCGGAAGTATGGTGATGCCCGGGCTGATTGACGCCCACTGCCATATGTCCTATGGCGAGGCACAGAGTGAAGAGGAGATTGATCTCTACACAAGCCATGAACTTCGTACTCTCAAGGCAGCGTGGAACCTCCAGAAGGTTCTCGCCGCTGGAGTCACAAGTGTGTCGGACCCCGGAGGAAGCTATTACATTGGAGTGGGCCTGAGGGAGGCAGTCAAGGCGGGGGTCGTCAGGGGTCCCCGGATCCATGCGGCTGGCAGATACTTAACTACGAGCAACGGCCTCACCGACTGGTATCCGGATTCGGTAGGCGTCCCTCAGGGGTCGATTGGAATCCTTACCAATTCGGCCGACGCGATGGTGAATGAAGTTCGCCACCAGGTAAAGAACGGCGTGGACTTCATCAAGGTAGCTGACAGTCCTTCGGGTAACTATCAAGCCTTCACCGACGAGGAGATGAGGCGCATTGCCGACATGGCCCACCAGCTCGGAAAGGCCGTAACCATCCATGCCCGGGGACCAAGCGAAGTTCGGGCGGCGGTTGCGGCGGGCTTTGACTGGATCATGCACGGCAACTACATGGATGACGGGGTCGTTGAGCAGCTAGCTCAGTCCCACATCCCGCTTGTTCCGACTCTATTGCTGCTCGCCAATGCGTGTGACTGGGGCGAGCGATTTGGAGTACCCAGCCTACTTCGCGATCGGTGGCGGCGAATGCTCGAGAGTACGACCGAATCCCTTCATAAAGCGCACGCCGCAGGAGTAGTGTTCGCTACAGGGACTGACTCAGGCTTCTCGATTACGCCTTACGGCGAGTGGCATGCTCGCGAACTAGAGCTACTTGTAAAATATGCAGGGCTAACTCCGCTCGAAGCCATTACTGCCGGCACGCAAAACGCCGCAACCATGGTGGGTCTAGGGGGGCGGTTGGGGACAATTCAGCCCGGGATGTTGGCCGACGTGCTCATTGTGCGTGGGAACCCCGCGAAGGATATCCGAGTCCTGCAGGATCGACGGAATATTGGAACAGTGATCAAGGACGGGCTCCCAGTGACCTTTGACAAGCGAGTCTTAGCCTTCAGATGGCCCCACGCCCGCGGCCTAACCTACTCGACGAGCGACTTGACTTACGACAGCGTTTACGGCAGCCCGATCCATGAGGCCAGCGCAGAACTCGCACCAACGAAGAGCGAAATGGACGACGTCGTGCATGAACTCCGGAGTCTGGAGGCGAAGGCTGAGTCACCAGACGACGAGCTGCGCTAGAGTCGGCTCGACTTGGACAAGGAGACATAGCATGAATTCGAGAAAGATACCAATGGCGAACTCAGGCGCTGGCGCGGTAAGGCATGGGTACCTCTCGAATGCTGTGAGGGTCGAAGCCGGTCCGCTGCTCTTTGTCTCTGGCCAGGTAGCGTGGGACCGAGCCTTTGATATCGTGGCGCCTGGAGACGGCGCGGGTCAGGCCAGGCAGGTGTTCTCGAATCTGAAGGCGGTTCTTGCCAACTATGGTGCCGACTTGTCTGACATCGTCCGCGTAACCGTCTACGTGACCAGTCTGTCATGGTTCGATGAGCTCGCTAAAATCAGAGAGGAGCTATTCCCCGGAGATGGTCCTGCCAGCACGATCATCGAGGTCAGCAGCCTGGTGGACCCAGAGTTACTCATCGAAGTGGATGCCGTTGCCGCCATCAGCTAGCGTACTTCGGACCAAGGAGGAGATCCACCTGTGGCCGTACTAACATTTGGCGACAGGCAGGTCGGCTATGAGATTACTGGATCCGGGCCTGTCATCGTGTGGGTAGCGGGAACTGGCCAGTCCGGAGCCTTGTGGCGGCGATTTCAAGTCCCGTACTTCGAATCGCGCTATACCAACCTTACACCGGACCTATGTGGCATCGGTGACAGCAGTCCGCCTCCGACCCCTTGCACTCCGGCGTCACTAGCGTCCGACATTGTGGAGCTGGTGCGAGGGCTGGATGTAGGATCCGCGACTTTTATCGGTCTGAGCCTGGGGTCGGCTGTAGTGCAGGAGATTGCCCTTGCGGTGCCCGATCTAGTTAAGAGCGCAGTCCTCATTGGCACCTGGTCTTGCACCCGCACGCAGCGACACCTCTGGAACTGGTTTGCTGCCCGCCAGTTGACGTACGGCCTCGGCAACGACAGCGTCATATCAAGTCAGGACTTTTGGACTTCTTCGGCGAGCCTAGCCGATGCCGACCGCGACTTCATGGACGAGCTCGCCCACTTCAGGCAGGATATGGCCCGAGACCGGTCTTTGTCGTCCCTTATGAGCCACTACGAGGCCGACTTGGCGCACGATACGCAGTCTCGGCTTTCAGAGATCCAGTGTCCGGTGTTGGTGCTCTACGGCGAGGAGGACTTCATCACTCTTCCGCGGTACAATCGGGAGGTAGCGAGCCAGATTCCAGGCGCCAAGGCGATAATGATTCGCGAGGCTGGTCATTTGGCAGTCTTGGAACACTCGGCTCGAGTGAACGACGCTATATTGGAGTTCCTTTCAGCTTGAAGAACGCTGTGTCGGGGTGTGGGTGCGCGCTAGGTATGGCTCCCGCCACCGGTTGCGAAGGGAAGCAGCCGAGCGATGGCTGAAAGTAAGAGACGCGACTGGACCGCCGAGACCTCGCTATCCCCCTACAACGAGGAGAATGCCGGGCGCTCTCCCAGCAGGGTCTACGTAGCAGACTGCACCTTGAGGGACGGGGAGCAGCAGCCAGGACTCGTTTTCTCCCCCGAGCGAAAGGTGAAGATTGCCAAGGCTTTGATTGATTTAGGCATATATGAGATCGAGGCTGGTACTCCCGCAGTGAGCAAGGATGATCGCGAAGCCGTGGAGGCGATCGCGGCACTGCCTGGCGTGAAAGTTTCCGCGCTGGCGATGTCTCGAAAGAGGGATATCGATCTGGTGGCATCCACAGGAGTCTGGGGAATACGGGTGTCATTGCCAGCTGGCGCTCTCCAGATGAAACATAAACTCGGAATTAGCGAAACCGAGTACGTTGAACAAGCCCGAACAATGACTGAGTATGCCAAGGACAAGGGCTTGTATGTCATCTTCAGTCCGTACGACACGACGCGAGCTGAGAGAGGTTTCCTGGAGCGGATGCTGAAGGCCGTAACCGCGTCTGGCGCGGTTGATCGCCTGCGGCTAGTTGACACGGCCGGATGTTCAACTCCTACGGCAATTCAGCGCCTGGTAGAAATAATGCGGGAGTCCAGCGCTGGAGTTCCGATCGAAGTCCACGTTCACGATGACTTTGGTCTTGCGACTGCTAATACTGTCGCCGGCGTGCTCGGAGGCGCCGAGTACGTGTCCACCAGTATGATCAGCTTGGGAGAGCGGTCCGGTAACGCCGCGACGGAGCAAGTTGTCGTAGCGCTAGAGTTGCTCTACGGAATCGATACGGGCGTTTGCTTGGAGAGGCTGACTGAGAGTGCTGCTTTGGTTAGTGCGTTCTCGGGGGTGGCGTTGCCGCCGAATACGCCGGTGGTGGGTTCAAACTCCTTTACGCACGAGTCCGGGTTAGTAACTGCTGGTGTACTTCGTGAGCCATTCACGGGCGAGCCCTACCGGCCAGGGCTGGTAGGACAGCGTCGGCGGATCATCGCTGGGAAAATGAGCGGGTCGCAGGCAGTTCGCTCGTGGCTAATGGAAAGGGGCAGAGTCGCGGACGACTTGGCGGTCGACACCCTCTTGGAGAAGGTCAAGGCGAGGGCAGCGTACCTTGAGAGGGCTTTGACCGACGATGAGGTAGAGACGTTGGCGGCAGAGTCGTAGCGACATAGTCGTTTGGTATCTCTCTACGTCAGCGGGCTCCTAGGCCGTTCGCTAGCGATTCGGCCATCCCGAGATAGGTTCCACATTGGTTCTCGTTCCGTAGTCACGATCTGAAGTGAACTCGGATGCGAGCCAACGCAGGGGTTTTTCAGTCCCTGGAAGTATGGTCCGGCACCGTCCCCCGGCATTCGTTTGGATCTCAAAATGGCCGCCACCCTGGGCTCAAGGTGCCGGGTCCGTCCGCCGCCGTCCGCGCGGGTTGTTGTCACGGCTCAAGTCTTGTGCGGACCGCTGCCGACTTGGCGAGCGACAAGCAAGCTTCCCGCCGTTACCTCCGGGGACCCCTTCCCTAATGACAGAGTGCGCTCAAGGCGGGATACGATCTGGATCGGCAGTCTGCCGTAGGAGGGTAGTATGCCGACGCTGATGAGGGGCAGTGGGGACGAGGAGCATGGCCCTGCGCATCACCCCTGGGCCCGCCCCGCCCCGAGCTCGCAGATGTCGGGCGCGCCAGAAGCCGGGTTTCTGCTTCCGGGGCTGAGGTTGGCGGACTGACGGGGCCCCACGCTAGCCGGCCCGCCTGTCGCCCACCTCGGCCTCGCGCCGCTGCCCCGCCGGTGGTCGGCGGGACCTTGGTCCCATGGAGCACGTCGACCTCCAAGCGGTCGGCGATCGCCCCGGCCCCGACTGGTGTGGGCGATCACGGACCACTTGGGTGAGGAGGTGCTGTCGGCGGAGCGTCTTGCGTTCGCCGCGGTCGAATTGTAAGGTCTGCTCAAGTCCCTCATCGGGTCGGACCGGGGTCGGGTACTACCGCTACCAGATCGGCGCCCGAACAGCTTTGTGGACAGGAGGAGCTAACCCCATGGCAAACGGCACGCGGACTTACTCGATCCTGCTTAGCCCCGACTCTGACGGGGGATTTACTGTGACGGTGCCGGCGCTTCCGGGCTGCATCACGCAGGGCGATACGGCTGAGGGCTGCCTGGCTAACGCCAAGGAAGCGATTGCAGTCTACATCGAGGATATGAGATCTTCCGGTGAGCCGGTTCCCGAAGAGACCAGTCCGCCGAGGCTTCTCAGCGTCACCGTCGAGGTATAGCGTAAGCGGCCACGACAGTGTGGACGGAGACGCGACAACTCAGACCACCGGGGCTTCGGTGGGACATAAGGATGCCCACGCGGTCGGGGCCCAGATCTCGGGCCGTGTATTCAGCTCTGGGCCCGGGACTGAGTCTGACACGCTAGCTCCGGGGGTCGGTCAATGAGTGATCAATCTCGATCAGCGGACTCGCGATGTCCGGCAGAGACAGAGCGGCGCTGGCCACCGGAATCATTGTGAGTTTCCCTGGCGCCTCTGGCCCTACCTCGATCCATCCGACCCCGGAGAGGGCCGAGTTGAAAACCTCGGGGATGTTGGTAGTCCACTTGCCAAACTTGGTGGTCGTGGTCACTCCTGGTGCCCCTAAGGGGTCCAAGGTCATGGATACGCTGGTAACTCCGCGAAGGGCAGGCACAAGCATGTTAAGCGTCATTGCCGAATTCGTCTCGCCTGCGAGGACTACGACCAGCGGCTGACTGAGCTTAGTGGCCAGGTAGCGGTATTTCCTCACCTTGCTTCGGATCTGCTTGAGGATCATGTCCGTGGTTACGACGGCGCCCGCAGTGGGGGTGTGGATCAGTGTTCTGGTGCCGGGAGCGGGTCCCCCAATTCGGAACACGTAACCAGCGCTTTCTCTCAGGTCGCCATAGGCTGGCGTGGAGATGGTGCTCAGGAGCCAGTGCTTCACCTCCGACCCGATGGAGCGAACTTGAGACGAGGAGGGGGGAGAGCCGCTGGGGTCTGGCAGCCCGACGATGTGGAGCCAAACCGGAACTGGGATGGCTTGAAGCCGGGCTCGAAGTACTTCCCAGCCAAGGTCACTCCGTCGGACCGATTCCGGCTGCCGCCTGGTCCAGACCTCTACCAGCATGGGGGCCCGATCTCTGACCATCCAATCAGGAGTCGCGCCGTCAATGCGAACCTCGTACTCGGGGGAAAGCCCAGCGCTCTGAAGGATGGCGGCGACCGCAAGCTCATGGAAGGTGGTCAAGTACTGCCTGAGCGTCTCCAAGCGCTTGATGAGGTGGCTCCGGCCAGGCTCCGGGATTAGCTCGATGGTGTCAGGTGCCCACGCCTGGTCCATTGTGGCGATCATTTAGGAGCGGTATCGCCAGCTTCGGATGAGATTGACATCAAATCAACGATACTACCGAGGTCTTGAAAACCGCTGAGGCGGCAACGCTTCCGAGGGTTCGAACCCCTCTCCCACACCTCTCCCTCCGCCATTTTGATCTCAAGGGCTCCACTTTAGGCGCCAAGTTGATGCGCCCTTCGGGTGCGCCTGACGGCAACCCTCTCCGCGACCCGCAAGACGGACGCTGACACCAAGTCTGTGGCGGGGCGTCTCACCGTCTCGATCGCCGGGCATGCCACACCCAGGGCGAGCGATCCCACCACCTGCCTCCTGGCGTAGAGTTCCCTGCGAGAACCCAAGTCAGGAGGAAGATGCCGGTGGGGGTCCGATTCCTGCACACGTCAGACTGGCAACTGGGGATGACCCGGGCGTTCCTCCCGACTGAGTCTCAGGCTCGCTACTCGGACGACCAGATTGAGGCCGTCCGCAAGCTTGCTAGAGTTGCCGAAGAGTATGACTGCGCCTTTGTGGTCGTCGCGGGCGACGTGTTCGACTCGATCCAGCCGGACCACCGGGTGTTGACCCGTGCCATTGACGCTCTAACCACCTTCAGCGTTCCGATCTACCTGCTGCCGGGGAACCACGACGCGGATAGCCCAGCCGCATTCTGGTCGACTGGCGATGTGCTCAAACGCTTTCCTTCATCGGTGCACTTGGTGCGCGACACAGCGCCTGTGCAGGTGCCTGGCGTCGCTGCAGAGGTGGCCGGGGCCCCTTGGCCGAGTCGGCGGCCAGACTCGGATCTGCTCGGATCTGCACTGAGTCAACTGACGCCGGTAAGAACAGGAACTGTCCGCGTGGTCCTCGGTCACGGCGGGGTGGACTCCCTGGCTCCCGACCCACTGAATGAGGCGCTGATTTCGGTAGCCGGTCTTATGAGTGCGCTAAGTGATCGGCGCGCAACGTACATTGCCCTAGGCGACCGCCACTCGGTGACGAGAATCGCAGACTGTGCCTGGTACTGCGGAGCGCCAGTGGCAACTGACTTCGACGAGGTTGATCCGAACAAGGCGCTTGTGGTGGACCTCGATTCGAATCGCGTGGCTGTGGAACCTATCGACATCGGCGGATGGCGGTTTGTGAGGAAGAGATTCGACCTCAACGGCCCCGAAGGCGTTTCCCTAGTGGAGACATATCTTGCCGAGATCCCGGAAAAGGAGCGGACGGTCGTGAGACTTGCCTTCATCGGAACGATCAACCTCTCGACAAATGAACTATTGGAGCAGGTGCTGGACAAATCCAAGGACCTGCTGGCCGGCCTTGAACGATCGGAGCTGAGGAGCGAGCTGTTGGTCTTGCCCGACGATAGTGACTTGGCTGCGCTGGACCTATCGGGGTTCGCCTCCGATGCGGTTGCTGAGCTAGCCGGTACGGCGGCGGGCGATACCGCAGGCGCAGAAGTCGCGAGGGACGCCCTCATGCTTCTACACCGTTTGGCGGCACGATCACGATGAGGATCCTTCGGATATCGATCCGCAACTTTCGCGGCGTGACCGCCTGCGATGTTTCCCTATCACCAGTCGGTATGACCATAATTGAAGGGCCGAATGAAGTTGGCAAATCGAGCCTTGCTGAGGCGGTGGATCTCTTGCTGGAATTTCCGCACGACTCACGCCATCGCAGGGTCGAGGCGGTCCAGCCAGTACATCGAAGCGAGGGCACCGAAGTCGAAATGGAGTTCACGACTGGGCCGTATCATCTCGTGTACTCCAAGCGGTGGTTCCACCGCCCAGAGACTCGCCTCGCGATCCTGGCTCCAGTTCCTGACAATCTGGGTGCTCGTCAAGCTCACGACAAAGTCGCAGCCATTCTGGCGGAGACTTTAGACGACGCCTTGTACAAGGCACTTCGCTTCGTTCAAGGAGAGAAGATCCAGCAAGGTTCTGTCGGCTCGTCGAGCACGCTGATAGGTGCCCTGGATCGGGTTGCGTCGGGAGGGGCGGCCGACCCGAAGGCGGAATCCACTTTGTGGCAAGCCATTCAAGACGAACGGATCCGATACTTCACTCCGACCGGTAGGACCTCGCAGGAGCGCGAACACTTTGCGGCCGAGTTTGCCGCCGCAGAGACAGATGTGCGATCTGCTCGGTCTCTTCTAGACGAGTTGGAGGAGGCGGGCGAAGAGTATCGAGTTGTCCTAACACGCCTTGATGAAATCAAGACAGCAGAGGAGGATGCGCGGACGGCGCTTGTAGCAGCGACCACCCTACGCGACGAGCTTAGTGCACTTGAGCTTGAGATACAGACACTTAAGGTCGAGGTTGGCGCAGCAGCACTCAGTGAAGCGGCGGGGCGCCAGGCGCTTGAAGCTCGCACCGCCAAGGTAGCCAGCGTTAGCGGACTTGGAGTGGAGGTGGAACGACTGACCCAAGCCTGCCAGGCTGACGAGCCGGTGCTTTCCACCCTTGAGTTGGCAGCGCAAGAGGCGGAGTCGAAGCTGAGCGTCGCAGAACAGACCCGGCAGCTTAGAGCCACTGAGCTGGACCTGGCCGAAGGGGACTTCACCTTCAGGCGTGCGGAAATCGACCATAGACTACTCAGCAACCGTCTCGACAGAGTCCGGGCTGCTCGGAAGCTGGAGACAGAGGCTCAGGAGTTCCTGCAGACCTGCAAGGTGAGCAAGGATGTCAGAGCGCAGGTTGAGAAGGCCGTCCGCACGGTTACCGAGGCCCGGGTGGCCCGTGACGTAGGGAGCCCCACCATTACGGTCGAGGCTCTAGCAGAACTCGACGTATCAGTCAACGGCATGGCTCTGCACTTGGCAGCGGGTGCGAAGCATGAGTATTCCGCGCCGTCGGAGACCGTGATCGGTCTTGAGGGCGCCATGAGAGTCAAGGTCCGAAGTGGGCACTCTGGCGGTGATCTGCAGCCCGCGCTCACAAAGGCAGAAGAGGCCCTCACGCGGCTACTGACCCGTTATGCGCTTGAGCCGGACGATCCCATGTCCCAGGTGAACGAGCTGGTGGAGCGGCGGCGGGATGCCGAGAGGCAAATCGAGAGTGCTCGCAAATCCAAAGCGGATGCGCTGGAGGACTTGTCCGAGGAAGAGTTGAGCGCCAAGGTCCAGACCACCGGTGCGGTCGTGGTCAGCTATCCCAAGAAACGCCCCTCCGATCCGCCGATGCCGCTTAGTCGCGAAGACTCCGAACGCGACTACGGATCTGCACGGCAGAGGCTGACCCAGTCCGAGAGAGTTGAGAGAGACCAGCGGGCTTCAGTGACCGCTACTCACACGACGCAGAGTTCCCAACTCCTCGCTGCGAACACCAATCGGGAACTCCTAAGAGGCGAGCAGGACCGGTTCAAGCGGGCACATGCAGACCTAGCAGCGTCCCGCGCTCATGAGGCGGACTCGCACTTGGAGGAGGCTCTAGCGCAGGCGGTGAAGAAGTCACAGTTCGCGCAGCAGGTCGTCGCTGACGTCGAAGCAAGGTATGCGGCCCGCGATCCCGAGACCGTTCATCTTCAGTTCGAGAACGCTGAACAATTGGTGAAACGACTTGATGAGGAGCAAAGGCTAGAGGTTCGTAAGCAGGTTGAACTTGAGACCGTCCTCAGGGTTAAGGGATCGCGGGATATCCAGGCTGCTGTGGACACCGCAGACGCGAACTCAGCGCGACTGACGGTGTTGCGCGAAGAGCTAGAGAGAAGAGCGAGTGCTGCTGAGCTACTCTACGAGACCTTCTCTCGGCACCGAGATTCAGCTCGGCGTGCATACGTTGCTCCCTACCGAGAGCAGATCGAGAAGTTGGCGCGGCTAGTCTTCGGTCCTGACACGGGGGTGCAGATCGATCCGGATGACTTGTCCCTAACCTCGCGTACGGTTGGTGGTATCACCGTGCCCTTTGACTCACTCTCAACAGGCTCTCGGGAGCAATTGGCGGTGTTGGCCCAGTTGGCGTGTGCGATCCTGGTCAATCCGGATGGCGCATCAGGAGACGCAGGAGTCCCGGTGATCCTCGACGACGCCCTGGGGAACTCGGATCCTTCCCGCCTGCGCCGACTGGCCCCTGCCTTCGCAAGTGCCGCGAAGCAAGCTCAAGTGATTGTGATGACATCGACGCCTGACCGGTACGGGAGGGTAGGTGATGCCACGGTTATCCGGCTGGCAGGATTCTGACTATGACGGAGGTAGCGAACGGGAGCACCCCTCGTCACTGGTTTGCAAGCCAAGCGCTCGATTGCGGTGCAAGCGCGGCCGACATCACTTGTGAGCGCTGCCGACATTAGTTTACCAGCGGATGCTAGCTGGGCACCGCGGGGCAATCTATGGCTGACCCGCGGTTCGCGTCGGTGTCGAGGATCTGACGAGAGCGACCCCAGCGTTGACTTCTGATAAGGGCTTGGCAGCGAGGGGTGGGACAGTGGGCTGGAGTGGACGAGGCGGATCTACAAATGCCGCCTACCCGACGCCGTCGACTCCATACGTCAGAGCCATCATGCGAGCGAACCGGAGCAGAGACACCGGGCCCGAGCTCCGACTCAGGCATGTGCTTCACTCAGCCGGACTGAGATACCGTGTTAACTATACGATTCGCACCGACGGCAAGCGCCCCATTACGGTTGACGTGGCCTTCACGCGGGTGCACCTAGCCGTCTTCGTGGATGGCTGCTTCTGGCACTCGTGTCCGGAGCATGGCACGACGCCCGCGGCCAACGCTACGTACTGGTCGCCAAAGCTCGCGAGAAATGTAGAGCGAGATAGAGAAGCCAGCGCTACTCTTGAGCTTGCCGGCTGGACTGTGGCCCGCTTCTGGGAGCATGATGAGCCTACTCGCGCGGCGCGCCGCATCGTCGACCTGATTGGTCACCTGAGTTGCGATGTCCGAGTGGGGATTTCTACGCAGTCAGGGAATTGAGGGCCCTGGGGAACAGCCGCGTTCAGCCACGTGATGATCTCAAATGTCCCCGCTCTGGTAGTAGATCAGATTTTTGTGAACGTCGTATCGTACTCGTTGGCCATGCGTGTGATCATCGAAACGTAGTCGAACGTGTCACCAGGACGAGGTGCGGGTGGATCTGTGACGAGCGTGACCGGACTCCCGTCGTTCCGGGCGTCTAGGACTACGACTCCAAGTCCGTCGAAGCCGACTTCTGAGGAGGCGGAACGGCGGGGTATCTCGGAGACCTTGGCCAGTACTCTCAGTGTGTCGGCGGGCTGTCGATGCCTGCTCCACTTGAGCGTGGCACCGGCGAGCTTGAAGTTGTTCTTCACTGGGGAGAGAAACTCCTCAGCATTGTTCACTTGGACGAAGCCAATGGCGAGGGCCCGACGAGAGGCGCCGTGGACGCAGAGGTGGGAGGAGTTCAACTCGTCATATAGCCTAGGCAAGCTCTTGACATGAGCTGTCATGCAAGCCTTGGCTTCCAGTGCGACTACGACAGCTCCCAGCGAGGCAAGCGGTAGCCCCGGAAGCTGCTCAAGGAGCGCCTTCTCCTCGGCATCGAGGACGATTCCGTACTTGGAGACAAGTTGATCGAAAGAACCGGACGAGGGGCTCTGATCAAGCCCAGGTCGAGCGAGGACGAGGTCAAGATTCTTCTTTCGATTCGTGGCGAAGTCGGTCAGCTGGTGATTGATGCCGAGCACGACCTTGCCTGCAGCGACGTGCTGGCGGAGTTGGCGGGAGCTGAGCATCAGATCCAAGACCACACCCCAGCACGCGACCTTCGAATGACGATCCGACCGGCTGTGGTACTGCCACCGATTGCCCCACTGGTCCTCGGGTCCGGGTGTGGAGAGGAACCTAACTAGGATCTGGGGTCCGTACAAACGCTTCCTCCGGGGCGCCAGCTTCAGTAGAGCCGGTCACGCCGGCACCAGTATGGATCGGTCCGCGTCCTGCTCCAAGACGTGCGCGGCGATGGCCTCCCGGAATCCGGGGTGCCAGCCCAGGTTGCCCTCGCAAAGGCGCCTCAGGAAGCCCGAGCTCGCCCGATGTGTGAGGGGTCTGGCGCGCTCGGGGTCGACGACCTGGAGCAGGTGGGTGTAGGCGCCCTGACGCGGATACTCCGATACGGCTACGTTCCACACGCGACCTCGCTCTCCCCATGCGGCCGTTGGCCACGCGCTGTCAGGCGACCACCTTTGACCGCCAACTACTGGGTCGCCCGGGGATGCAATACGCGAGCCGACCCACCGGGCGACATCGACCGTTACCGCGTTGCCGACTAGCTTCCACCTCGGAGTGTTCGCACGATCAAGCTCCGCGGCTCTGGTCCAGCCTGCTGGGAACCCTTGCAGCCGCTCCGCCTCCTGGATCGAAGGCGTGATCACGGTTCGTCCGGGGGCGCCTCCGGGTACCCACACCGCTGGCGGGGAGGGGATGCCAACTGTCGATCCTCCCTTCAGGGTTGGGATCGCGTCCTGAGCCCACCCCAGCCCGCCTCTTCCCTCGGTCCAGTAGAAGCCGAACGCGTCCGTCGAGTACCTTCCCTCTGGAGGTTCGCCGGCGTCGTCTGCGAAGAGGACGGCTCGGGGGTCGCCCTCCACTGAGGCCACGAGAACAACGCGCCGACGCCGCTGAGGGACGCCGGTGAACCGTGAGTCCACAACGCGGTACGCCCACCTATAACCCAAGTCCTCAAGGGAGTCGACGAGATAGCGCATCGCTCGTCCCCTCTCTAGGGCCAACATGTTCGGGACGTTCTCTATTACCACCCAACTAACGGCCTTGCCAGTCTCCCGCCTGCGACGAAGCAGTTGGAACATGTGGCTGACTAGACCTGACTGGGATCCCCGGATCCCCGCCGTACGGCCGGCCTGGGAGAGGTCCGTGCACGGAAAGCCGGCTGTGACCAGATTCACAGCGGCGGGTAGCGCCTTCAGGGTACGAATGTCGTCTGTGAACTCAGCTTCGAAGTGTTCGGCTAGCACCGCTTGGGCTGGGGGCCAGCACTCGCAGAGAAGTCGAGTCTCAATGGATAGCCCAGAGCGCTCTAACCCCAGCTCGATTCCGCCGATGCCAGAGAAGAGGGAGGCGACCACGAACTCGGCGCTACCTGTCCTGCGCGGCAACTCTCGACGCCCCTCCATGAGATCGCAGGTTACTACAATATAAGGCGGGCGAACGGTTGTGCTCCACAACATGAGCCCTTCGGAGGCCGTGGCGCTTCAGGGTAGTTCAGGGCGCTCGGAAGAATTCTTACGGGTCCGTCCCCTAGCCCGGTCATTCTGGGGCTCACGGAGAACGGTCCTCTGCGCCTGCACCTTGGTGCGTGACAGGTTCCACGATGGTAAGGTTGGGTGGTACGGACCAGTCAGTCCGCATGGAGGGTCATGGGCGAGCTTGACGGGCGCACGGGCCAGGTACCCCGGTATTCAGTCATAGCTGCCGCCTTACGCTCAGATATCGAGCAGGGCCGGCTCCCCGCCGGAGTCCAGTTTCCGTCGGAGCGGAAGCTCATGAGCCGTTTCGGCGTCGCCCGGAGCACTGTCCGAGCAGCCATCGCCCAACTTCGGTCCGAGGGCATGGTCGTGGTGGAGAAGGGCGCAGGCAGCTTTGTCCGCGATCCCGGCCGGGACCGCTGCCAGATCGACGCCAGGGTGGTCGGCATGTGGCTCCAGGAGCTGGAGGGGGAGCGCCAGTTCCGGGTCCCACACCAGGAGCCTCGGGTGGGGCGAGAACCGGCTGGGGAGGCTCTGGCCCGGCGGCTGGGGATCGATGCGGACGCCCAAGTCCTGAAGCTGGAGGTGATCGGGCCGGGTCCCGAGGTCGCACGGCAATGGACGCGGTCGGCGCTGCATCCCGATACCGAGCACGAGGCCAAGATCCGCGAGCGTGACTTGGCCGGCGCTGAGCTGGCAGCCGTCCTCTCGGCGAAGGGCGTCTCCATCGAATCGATCGAGGACGAGGTGGAGGCCCGGATGCCCAGTCCGGAAGAGCGCGAGAGGCTGGGGATCCTGGACGGGGTCCCGGTCCTCAACGTCCTGCGCACGATCCGGGCAGCTGGGCGGGTGGCCGCCGTGATCGAGACCGTGGTTGCCGCCGATTTGGTCTCCTTGAGGTACTCGCTCCCGCCCAGCTGAGGGCGCCACTCGCTCGGTGTAGCGCTCCGCCTGGATTGTTGCCTCACCCCCTTGACAAACGGGCATGTCGTGCTAGACTGGTCCGTACCGGTCGAAGCGGACTAGCAGGTCCGTACATGGAGGACACGGGATGACCCATCAGGTCCAGACGTTCGTAGGAAAGGTTGGAGTGCGCCCTGAGCGCCCAGACCCACAGGGGGATGAGGGCTGCTCCTTCCCATATTGGGCGATGATCGACCCAGGGCGGGACATTCGCATCTGCGGCAACCCGATCGAGAGCGGCGTGCCAGCGGGGGAGACCAAGTGAATCACGTTCAACTGGTCGGCACCGTGGCTTCGCAAGTTCGCTTGGACGAGTTCGGGACCGGCACCGACTCGCCGCGGACCAAGGCAACTTTCCTCTGCGCGGTCCGACGCCGGAACAAGAACCAGGAGCCGGATTGGATCCGGGTGGAGACGTGGGGCGTCCAGGCGCAGAACCTGGTCCGCTTCAACGGCAAGGGATCAAGGGTCGCGATCGCGGGGCATCTGCGCGGCAACTTCTACAACCCCGAGGGGAAGGAGCGTGGCGGCGAGCTCAGGCTCTCGGTGGTGGCCGAGTCGATCACCTACCTGTCGGCTCCCAAGGCCCAGGACGGAGCCGCTCAGGAACCGGCTCCGCGGTCCCGCAAGTGACAGGACTGCTCGGGAGCGTCTTCACCCTGGTGGTGGAGGCGCTCCTCCTCTTGGTGCTGATCCGAGTCGGCCGGGGACTGCTCTCGGACGGCTTTCGGGTGCTCAAGCCGGTCGGGTGCGGGATCCTTCTGCTCCTGGCCGCGCTCTGGCTTCTCTCCTTCCCGGTCTCGAGGAGCAGGTCCGCGACTCCATCTCGCATCGGATCCGGCCAACAGGCGGCGGTGAGTCCCAAGCCAGTGGAGGAGTGAGGTGGGGACGAAATTCACGACTCAACGGTCGGCTCAGGGACTGGGCGAGATGCTCGGCCGGCTGCTGCTTGAGCCGGCCATCTGGGCAGCCATCGGTGCTGCTGGCGGAGCTGCGTGGCTCGGCTGGCCGCGGATCCTCGTTGTCTCCGCCGCCCTGCTGGCCGGCGCAGTGGTAGGGAGCCTTCGCCTTGAGGCGTTGCACTGGTCCATCCCGGCCCGGCTGCGACGGGCGATGGTGGAGGTGGGGCTCTGCTCGCGGGACCGGTCTGGCCGGCTCCAGGAGCCCCGGCTCCGCGGCCGGCCGGTCCGAGTCGGGCGGAACGCCAGGCTGCGCTGGAAGCTGCCGCCCGGGGTGACCCTGGCCGACGTCCTGGGGCGCCAGGCGGCGATCGAGGGCCGCTGCGACTGCGCCCTCAGCTGCTGGGAGGAGCGCGGAGCTCTGGTGATGGAGGTCCTGCGCCACCGGATCCCCGAGCACGTCCAGTTCTCAGACTTCTACGGCGGAGCCCGTCCTCACGGTCAGCTGCTCCTGGGTCTCGGGATGGGCAGGCGCGGGGCTCTCTGGGTCGACCTGGACTCCTGCCCGCATGTGCTGGTAGGTGGCATGACCGGCGGCGGCAAGAGCGTCTTCCTCCGGCAGGCGTGCACCTTTCTCGCGACCGAGTACTCACCCAGCCAGCTGCGGCTCTGCTTGCTCGACCTCAAGGGCGGGACCGAGCTGGCTCAGTTCAGCTACCTGCCCCACGCCATGGCTCCAGTGGCGGACAGTGTGCTGGCCGCGGCGGACCTACTGACCAAGGTCCGCCAGGAGCTGGACCGGCGGCTCGCCGAAGTCAGGCGCTCGGTGGAGGCGGACGGCTCAGCTGCCCGGCAGGACTGGCCACGGATCCTGGTGGTGGTGGACGAGGTGGCGGAGCTGACCGTTCGTGACCTCGGTGACGACCGGGCCGCCCGGGCCGCCCAACAGGCGGCCACAGGGCGGCTCGCGGAGATCGCCAGGCTTGGGAGGGCAGTGGGGGTCCACCTCGTCTGCTGCACCCAGCGCCCTGATGCCGACGCGATCCCCGGGCAGCTGAAGGCGAACCTCAGCGGCACCGTGGCGTTCCGGGTCCGAGCCGCCGTGAACAGCTGGATCCTGCTGGACAGCGAGGGTGCCGCGCTGCTCCCGCCGCACCCTGGAAGAGGCCTCTGGTCCCACGAGACGGTGGAGGAGTTCCAGGCCATCGACTGCTCGATGGAGGAGAGCCGCAGCCGCCTGCTGGCGAGGTGGGGCAGCCGGCCCGATCCGGCCACCACGGGCCCTGTAACACCGTGGTGGCAAAATACCGACCTGATCTCAAATGACCCCGAGGAGCACGGGTCTTGAAACCGGTCGATGAGCTGACGGGGATCAGCATCCTGGCGGCGGGAGTGGACACCATCCACGCCTCCGCGGCTGGGTCACTCAAGCAGGGACTGCAGCAAGAGCTCACCGAGCTCCGGGCACAAGCTGGCGAGACCGGTCTCGCCCTGGACCTTGGCGCCAACCCTGAGGGCTTCATCCTCCAGCCGCACGGCTGGCGCGGCTATCCGCTGTGGTTGCGCTCGGCCCGGATCGAGCTGATGCTGGGGGCTGCGGACCCGTTCCCACCGGCCTTCGTCCAGTGGCACTCGCCGTACCTACACGCGTATGGGGTGGAGAGAGCGGTCTCGATGGTCGAGGGCTGGCTCGACGTCGCGGTGATGGAGGTCCGGGCACCTCTCGGAGTCTCGCGGCTGGACCTCTACTGCGACTTCCAGGGCTGGGTCCCGGCGGTGGGGGACCTGGACCGGTTCAGCTGCAGAGCCACTCGCCGGAGCCTGTTCGAGGTACCGCGCCAGACGCACCTGGTGGGCAGGCGCTTCTCCGGGTTCACCTTCGGCAAGGGCGACGTCGTCTGCCGCATCTACGACAAGACCCTCCTCATGGTGAGCCGGGGCGAGCACTGGCAGGAGGAGGTGTGGGTGGACCGGGATCCGGAGGTCCCGGTGTGGCGCCTGGAATTCCAGCTCCGTCGCCGGGCGCTGCGGCGCTTCAGCCTGGAGACGCTGAAGCAGGCTCTGGATGCTCGTCAGTCCCTCTGGGAGTACCTCACGGATTGGATCTCGCTAAGGGAGCCGGGAGTGGACGGCAACCGGTCGCGCTGGAAGGAGGCGTCTTGCTGGAGCGCCCTGCGATCCGCTCAGCTGGGATCCCCGGCCTCGCCACTGGTACCGGCCAGACGGCGGGAAGCGTCGCAGGAGCGCCTTGTTCGGGGCTTTGTTGGCTACGCAACCTCACTTGGCGCGGTCGGACCAGAACAGGACATGGATGAGTTCCTACGCTGGGCGGGTGCAATGTCGGCGCGCTATCTCCGAGACACGGGCCGCGACTTCAGTGAGCTCGTCGAGTCAAAGAGAAGGCGAGGTGGCGCCGAGAGGCTGTTTCGCCTTCAGCAGCATGGGGTCGCACGGGGCGCTCCGAGGACATGCGGTGCGAGTCCGGCGAGGCCCAATTCGTGAGCGTGGTCCTCGCGGCGGATCGACTTCGGCTTGAGATCGTGCGGCGGGGGTGGGGTCACGCTGACCTCGCCCGTGCTGCCCACGTCAGCGCTCCCACGATCAGTGCTGCCATGGCCGGGAGGCCGGTAGCCGCCAGCACCCTGCGGCGAATTGCGATCGCTCTGGCTGAAGCCCCGCCGGTAGCTGGGGTCGATTCAATCCTTCCCTGATCGCCGCCAGGAGACGCACTACCGGGTGGATCCCGCCACCTCCCAAACGATTCCTTAGAACTAGAGTTGCAGGCATGGTGATCCTGACCTCCTTCCGAGAGCTATTCACTTGCGGAGTCTGGGGATGCGTCGTGGTGCTTCTGACGATCAGTGGACTGGTCATCGGAGTCGACTTGGGACTCTCTCACTTGGGCGTACCGAGCGACCCCGGCTACAAGATCGGAGACGCCGTCGTCGTCCTACTACTCCTGTTTGGGATAGGACGGACGGTCCACTGGTGGCGGAGCCGGTGATGAACCTCGCTAGACGGCCCCAGGCGAGCCGAAAGCACCGCCACTCCTACCTGGGCATGGCAAAGGGCAATTACTGCGAGCCGGCGAGGCTGGCGGCGTGAGAATGGGAACATGTGGGCGTGGCTCCGTCGGGCCCAGACTAGTAGTGGTCACCTGGCTGACTCACTTGTGATAGCCGGGCTGGGCGCGCCTGAATGGGCGGAGCATGGCATCGTCCTAACCGCTCCCGCCGAAGCTGTCAGCCTGACCGCCGAGCAGGCGGAGCGAATAGCGATCACTCGGCACAGTGCCGCCACCAATGCGCAGGCTACTCTGGTTCATGTGGAGATGCCCCGGAGCCAGTTCTTCCCGAGCGCGGACTACTGGGTCGTGGCCGCTACCCCACCTCCAGGCGCGGTCAGCATGGGTGGCCCAGCACGGGCTAACCCCGACCGGGCCCGCCCCTTCGTTCACATGGTGGTGTTTGTGGACGCGGAGACGGGCTGGGTCCCTCTGGCGCGGATGTGGGGATGATGTGCCAGCTGGACTTCAGACCGCCGCAACAATAGAAGTGCGGCAGCACAGCACAGGAGACGGTTCTGAGAAGCGCCTTTGCAAAATAAGCGCTGCTACTAAGATTGGCATCGATCAATTGGGGTCGCTTTGGTAGAGCGTCTCCTTTCCAAGGAGAAGGTCGCGGGTTCGACCCCCGTCTCCCGCTGACCGTCGATCAAACGTCCATGAAACGTCCATGGCTCCTCGCTTCCGGAAGTCGCGGCCCGGCGCTCCAGCGGCGGCGTGACCTTCCCACGCGAGTCATGAGTCCGACTGGAGTGCTCTCCGCACACCTGAGAGAAGATCGGCCTGCTCCTTGCGGCTGGTGACCCTCATGCGCCGGAACGCGCCGTCTAGTCTGACATCGACGTAGAGGTCGCCGGCATCCTCATGGAAGTGAAGGAACGCCCGAGCTCCTCGCGCGAAGTACCCGCGCTTGCGCTCCCGCAGCTGGGGAATCTGGCGTAGCTCCCCGAGCAGTGCCTCTACGCGATCTAGGTCTTCCTGTGTTGCATGCTGCACCGGTCAAGAATGACCTCTGAGGTCAGCTCCATTCAAGATCCGATCCGCACGTGCCTCCTCCACAGCGACGGGAGCCGCAGCTGATCGATCATCGGGACGCCGGCTCCAAGATCGTCTGAAGCTCGGTCACCCAGGTGTCTCGGGGACCGTCGCAGTC
>Ga0307373_10005100_pt1 | contig 21714 bp, 16 predicted proteins | sample OX2MG_FD_202534 | JGI IMG/M metagenome (GOLD analysis project Ga0307373, IMG submission 202534) | Soil microbial communities from Risofladan, Vaasa, Finland - OX-2 | ecosystem: Environmental > Terrestrial > Soil > Coastal area > Acid sulfate soil | place: Finland: Risofladan, Vaasa | collected...
TACGATCCCCGGGACCGCACGTCGCAGCAACCCGCAGTGGCGCTGCATGGCTTGACACCCAACCCTTTCCCGCTTCGTTTTTGTCATCGGAGCCTCTGTCAGCGTCGCTCGCAGAATACAGTGCCGCCGCCGTTCCCGACAAGGTCGACAGGCCCTGTCTGCGGCGACTTGTCGCGCCATTCCTGCGCATGTGGCTGACGGAGCAAATGCCGCTCCGATGCGTCGAGGCGGCGCGCGCGCGCCGCAAGGTCACTATAGGACGCCAACGAGCGTCGAGAGTTCCAGCCGCACGCGGCCATTGCACACCACGCGCTAGCCTGAATAATTCATGAATTGAGAAAGCACAAAGGCCTCGATCGTGCTAGAAGCGCTTTACTATAAGTGTTTCCCATCACAACAAAAGACAACAAAGGCCTTTGCATGGATGACGATAGCACACGCTAAAGTGTTGTGTCACTTTAGCCGTTTGAAACGAAATCCTGCTATTTGTGAGCTATATCGAGCATCTGGCCGAAGACTTGGAGGCAGCGCAGGGGCTTGGCTTCACCTTCCGGGGTTGGCGTGAGATGTCCGCAGTCGGAACACGCATGAACCATGTGTTGTCGTAGCGGTATCAAGGATAGGCTCCTCTGTGGGATGGACTGGAACCCCTGAAAAGGCACGGCGTCAGCTACTGGGGGAGCCAAACGATCCGATTACCGCGAAGCGGTTTAGTCCAATGTGTCTTATCGGGAGCACCAGATAAGGCGCATTCCAGACGCGGCTTCGTGGAAGCCCAGGGGATCGAGTCGGACCGGGTGCACGAGGCATTACAGCGGATCGCGGCGCTCTATGCGGTCGAGGGACCAGATCCGCGAGCAAAGCCTCACCGGGGAGGTGCGGCGGCCTTGCCGATCACATCGTCGGCCCAGCTCAGCGCAGCCCTGACAGTGGGAAAGCCGATCGTGCTGGTGATGCACAGCAGCGCGTGCCGTATTTCCTGCGCGGATGCTCCGAGCTCGAGCGCACGTCTGACATGGCTGTGAATCGCTCCCTCGGAGTGAATGGCCGCAGCCGCGCCCAACTGCACTAACTGCGTTACCTTCTCGTCGAGGGGACCGGCGTGCCGCGCCGCCGTCCCCAGCGCCTCCAGCGCACTCATGTAATCGGCGTGCTGGACCTTCAGGCGCCGGTAGGCGCTCGGGGTTTTCTTGGTGGCCATGCTCACTACCAGTGCAGGCTGCAGGGGGCCGGGTGCCACTTCGAGCCGTCGGGCTCTTTGCGGAAGGTCGGCGAGAACACGTAGGGGTCCGCCAGGTATATCGGGTCAGTCAGCATCGTGGTGATGATCAGCCACTGTGCACCATTCGGGGCAGTGTGCTGCTCCCAATACTCGGTCATATGCGTGGTCTTTCCGCCGTAGGGCACACCGTTCTTGCGCAGATATCCTGGCAGCAGATCATCCGTGGTCGCCTTGATGTAGCCATAACGCGGCGCAGGCGGACCCGCTTGTCCACGTCGCGCCGCCGCGCCATGGAGGACCCAGTGCGCCGTCGTGACCCCCTGCAGGCTCGGCGGCTGCGCGGCATCGGCAACGGTGGGCTTGAATCGCAGCATCCGCGTCTGCATGCCGGCGTCGGTGTCCACACGCAGCGTGTTCTCGTCCGCCCAGCTGATGTGCAGATGCTCGGGCAACCACATGACGACGGGCGCGCCATAGGCCTTACACGCCTGACCCTTGGCCTCTTCGGCCGAGGCGTCGAAGGTATCCGCCAGCCTCTTGCCGGCGAGGCTCAGCGGTATCTCGTCATAGTCTCCCTTGCCGGGCACGACCATGCGAAAGCGCCATGCCTCGGTGATCAGTGATACCCAGTAGCCGGTCGGGTCGAACGGCGCCTCGGCGCGCGCATTCTGGGGGCCTGGCGGGATCGCCGCCGCCGCCGCAGTCTTTCCCGCCGTTGTACGCGCGTGCCCCGGCGCCTGCGCCTGCGCCTGCGCCGACCCGACCTGGAGCGCACCACAGGCGAGAGCCCCCGCGAGCAGCCATGTCATGGTCGCTCGCCGCACCGGGCGGACGGTGCATCCGCATAGCACGCGCGCACTCATTTGCCTCTCCTGTGCCCGTGCGCAGCCGTCAACCCCCGGTACACCGCTGCAATGAACCGATCCGTACTCCAAGGCCCGCTCTGCGCACCGTAGCGGCTGTCGAATCCGGCCGTGGGATCGGCCGCGCGTACCTGCGCCAGGGTGCGGTGCTGATTGATCAGGCCCTGCACCCGATCACGTACCATGGTGACCATGTCCCGGTACTGCGCCATCTCTTCCTGCTGGGCGAGGCGTCCACGAGCCGGTATGACTACGGTGCCGCCGCCGTGCCAGTACAGCGGCAGCGCCGGCACGGTCAGGTCGAGCAGCTGATTCAGTGCCGCGATCTCCCCGTTGATGCTGCCGCCGTGGGCGACGTCGATCTGCGGGAAATGCTGCATATCGACTATGTCTCCGGACACCAGCACGTCGGCGCGGCGAAACATCACGACACTGTCGCCGTTAGTATGCGCACGCGGGATATGCATGATCTCGATGGAGTCGCCGTTCAGGGTGAAACCCTTGTCGCCCGCGCCGTAGGTGAGGGTTGGAATCGCTTTCGATGAGTACCCTTCCCCCGCGGCGCCCGTCATGGCCAGCAGCACGTTGGTCTGGGCGATGATGGGAGCATTGGAGACCCCGAGGAAGTGGCCGCCGCCGAAGCCAGCTTCGCCCTGGCTGAAGCCATGGCCTGCGACCGAAAGCTCGGCGTTGCCCCCGACCCGGTCGGGCGAGGCACTGGTGTCGATGATGAAGCGAATCGGCTCGGAAGTGATGTGCCTGATGGCGGCCAGCAACGCCGCGCTGTCCCCGGGCGCGCCCGTGTCCACGACTACGGCGCCATCCGGGCCGAACTGCACGGCGACGTTCTGACCCTGAACCATCACCATATCCAAACCGGGGCGAACGGGCACCACATCCACACCCGGCGCGGAAGCGGGCATGTCGGCGCCAAGCGCGCCGGCGCCGTACAGCGCTGCCAGCAGCAATGCCGTGAGCAGCGTGCGTTGTCGCAGGCGCATGAGTTAAAACCCCTTGTCCTTGCATTCCATCTTGGGATTGGCCGTGGCGCGAAAATCCCCCCAGCCGCAGCAGTCATACGTGCAGATGCCGGGCGGGGTGTACTGTGCTTTGATCTTGTCGCGATACTGCGGATACATGGCCCGCGGGTCGCCCAGTACCGCCGCCTCCGGGATGTGGAAGCGCTTCAGCATGTCATCCTTGGAGGGATTCTTGCCCGGCATGTAGAACGGCACCACGCCGCGCCCGAGCTCGGGTACCTCCTGCACCTGCATGCAGGGGTACTGGTAGTGCAGCCCGGCGTCCGGCGGATTCTTGGTGTAGATGAACTCGCGGGATTGCACCCACGGCTCGGCCAGATACACCGGATCGGTGATGATCCCGGTGACGGTGAGCAGTTCATCGTGCCGCGTGATCCACGTCAGCATGCTCTCGCGATCCGAGGAGGGCACCCCGTTGCGCGTCAGCACGCCATCCTTCATATCGGTGGTCAACGTCTGCAGCGTATCGCCCTGCCAGTGTCCGACCGTGAAGCCGGTCGCACGCCTCGTGCCATTGGGGTCCGGATTCTTGCGCCCGTCCATCCAGATGACCAGCGGCTGGTAGTCGTTCCAGGCGCTGATGGTCCAGGACTTCACGGTCCCGTCATCGGTGAAGGATGGAATCACGCGGATATTGAAGCCCGCTTCCACCAGATACTGCGGGCCCCAGGATTCGCATTGATGACCGGGCACGGAAATCGTGTCCTGGCTGTAGGCGAGCGCCCCCGCGCGTCCCTGGGCATTCAGTGGGATGCCCAGGAAATCCACCGCCCTGGGCCCGAGCAGCATCGAGCGATAATCCACCGCGTCTTCGCTGTTATAGGTGCCTTCCAGATCGATCTGTGCGTACGCCGGTGCCGCCGCGCAGATGACCAGCGCCAGGTAGATTACGGAGGCCAGCGCCGTCTTATGGCGAAGCAGCGTGCGCATGATTGCTGCGTACATCGTCGATGCCCCCGTTCATGCATTCGAATCGATCGGATTGGCCGGATGATAGCAGGATCATGCGCGACCAGCCCCGACCGCCCCATGGAGGGCCGGGCAGCAAAGAGGACATCGCTTCTGCTATATTCGCACCCTATCCGGCTGAGCCGGGCCGGCTCATGCCCTGTGCGATCGACTGTCAACGACGATGACACGGAAGGGGGTATGGCCATGAGCACGACCACGATTCGCAGCGGCGCGGCGAATGCGACGCGCGCAGCGCACTCGGCCCCCCCCGACGGGCCGGCAGCGGAACAGCTGGATCAGTCGAGGCGCACTTTCCTGACAGCGAGCCTGGCGGCCGGCGGCGGCCTGCTGCTGTCGTTGAGCGTCCCTTCCCTGGCGGCGGCGACCGCCGGGCCGGCATCGCGGGCTGGCGCCCGGATGCAGCTCACCGCCTTCATTCGCATCGCCCCGGATAACACCGTCACGATCATGGCGAAGAATCCGGAGCTGGGACAGGGGGTGAAGACGTCGCTGCCGATGATGATTGCCGATGAGCTGGATGTCGCCTGGGCCAACGTTCGCACCGAAACTGCGCCGCTGGACCCAGCCCGGTTTGGACCCCAGTTCTCCTACGGCAGCTTCTCCACGCCGCTGAACTGGGACCCGATGCGCCAAGCCGGCGCCGCCGGTCGGCAGCTGCTGCTCATGGCGGCCGCGCACACCTGGCACGTGCCGGTCGGCCAGTGCTACACCGATGCCGGCGTCGTGCACCACCGGGGCAGTGCCCGCAGCCTCACTTACGGCGCATTGGCAGGCGCGGCCGCGAAGCTGCCGCCACCGGACCTGCACACCGTTGCGCTGAAGGATCCGAAGGATTACCGCATCATCGGACACTTCACTCCGCAGGTGGATGCCGCGCGCGTGCTGGCCGGCGAGCCGCTGTTCGGCATCGACCAGAGCGTGCCGGGCATGCTGTACGCGGTGTATGAAAAAGCCCCGACGTTCGGTGCCCGCGCACTCGGCGCCAATCTCGACGCGCTCAAGGCGCTGCCGGGCGTGCGCGATGCGTTCATCATCCACGGGGAGCCGTCCGCGGTGTTCAGCCATGGGTTGGTCGATGGCGTGGCCATCGTCGCAGAGCGCTGGCACCAGGCCAACAAGGCGCTGCAGCAACTGCAGGCGCAGTGGGCGCCCAGCGCCGCGTCGTCGCAGAGCACACGCGCCTTCGAGCAGCAATCCGCGGCATTTGCCTCGCAGGCACCGCAGCAGATGCTGCGTCGCGACGGCGACGTGGTCAGCGCATTCTATGGCGCGGTCAGGAGCGTGCGGGCCTCGTATTCGTATCCGTTCCTGGCGCACGTGGATCTGGAGCCACAGAACTGCACCGCCTGGTCCAAGCCCGACGGGAGCATGGAAATCTGGGCGCCGACGCAGGCCCCGGGCGCGGCGCAGAAGCTGATCGCGAGCACCCTCGGAATCGATCCGGCCAGGATCACGGTGCACATGACGCGCGTCGGTGGCGCCTTCGGCCGCCGCGGTGACAACGACTTCGCGGTCGAAGCGGCGGCCATTTCGCAGCGGATCGGCCGACCCGTGAAGCTGCTGTGGAATCGGCGCCAGGATATTCAGCACGACTCGTATCGGCCGGGCGGTTTCCATCACTTTCACGGCGGCCTGGACAGTCACGGAAAACTGCTTGCCTTCACCGATCATTTCGTTACCTTCGGCCAAGGCGGCAAGGTCGCGGAGTGCGCCGATCTACCCATCGACATGCCCCCCGCCGGCTTCACGCCCAACCTGCAGTATGGCCAGTCGATCATCGAGCTCGGCCTGCCGACCGGTCACCTGCGCGATCCGGGCTACAACGCGCTGGCATTCGTGTTCGAGTCATTCATCGATGAGCTCGCACATGCCGCCGGACGCGATCCGCTCGAGTTCCGCCTCGACATGTACGGCGCACCGCGTGTGATCCCGGCGCCCCCGGCGCGCGGCGGGTTCCGAATTCCGCCCTTCGATACCGGGCGCGTGCGCGGAGTGCTGCAGCTGGTGGCCCAGAAGTCCGGCTGGGGCAGGCAGCAGCTGCCGCCAGGCACCGGCATGGGCATGGCGTTCTGCTACAGCCATTTCGGCTATGTCGCCGAGGTCGTCAAGGCGAGCGTCAACGCGCGCGGGGTGCCCCGTATCCACAAGGTCTGGGTCGCCGCGGATGTCGGCCGGCAGATCGTCAACCCAGCGGGCGCCTACAATCAGGCCCAGGGCGCGGTGCTCGACGGGCTGGGCGTGGCCCTGCACGAGAAGCTCACGATCGAGAACGGCGCGGTGGTGAACAGCAACTTCAACACCTTCTGCCCCATGCGCATGCACGAGGCGCCGCCGGTGGAAGTGCATTTTCGCCTCACGGACAATGCGCCCACCGGGCTCGGCGAGCCCACATTGGCCCCAGCCCTGCCCGCGCTGGCCAATGCTCTGTTCGCCGCGACGGGCAAGCGTATCCGTACCCTGCCGATCGATCCGAAGCTGTTGCGGGCATAGCTCTCGTCACGCGCGCCTGGCCGTGGCGCGCCGGCGCTCACCGGCCCAGCATCTGCAGCATGGACGCATACCCGGTGCGAGCCATGTCGGATGATGCCCACAACGCTGTACGCCCTATCCACAGCCACGCGCGCAAAATCTCATTCAAACTTCGGACGCCGTGAACGCCGCAAGCCGGTCCTTGTTTGTGGCATGCCGCCGCGCACTCTGATCGAATGCTATTCCTCACCAAACGAGATACCGCGCATCGATGCCGCGCGGTTCTCGTGCCACCCCGTCAGGAGGACGTAGCATGAAATTGAAGCCAATTACGGTAACGGTCGCGGTACTTGCCACCGCCCTGGGACTCGCAGCCACAGCCATGGCGGCAGGGCAGCTGCCGGAGGTCGTGGTCGAAGCCGGACCTACTCATAAGGCCGTCGTCGGCAGGTCCTTTACGACCGGTGCCCCGATAGAGCTGGTGACGGTGGATTATCACGTCAAATACTCGGACCTCGACCTGCAGAAGCATACCGACGTGGTCAAGTTCCACACCCGGGTCGAGAGCGCCGCACGCGATGCGTGCAGGCAGCTCGATGAGCTCTACCCGATCGAAAAACCGCGGGTCAGCACCTGTACCCAGGATGCCGTAAAGGCCGCAGCTCCGCAGGTGCAGGCGGCTATCGCGGCCGCCAGCGACCGCAGCGACGACACGCACTAAGAGGCGCCGAACCGGCACCGTCTCATCCGGCGCAGCGCCGCACTGGCGGGCGCCGGAGAGATGGGGCTTTGGAACTTTTCTCCCTGTGATTCTCATCTGGCGAGGCCGGCGACTACCCGGCCTGAGAAGCGCTAGACTATCGCCTCATGGATGCGGGGAGCGATCATCGAAGCGGCGCCGTGCGTGAGACATCAGCGCGCGGCCGCGCCAGGGGCTGGTGGTACCTGCTGTTCCTGATCCAGTTCGCCGCCGTGCTGTGGCCGCCGTTCTTCAATCGCGCCAGCCCTCACTGGCTCGGTATCCCATTCTTCTATTGGTATCAGCTGCTGTGGGTGATCCTCGGCGCGGCCAGCACGGCAATCGTGTACCTCGCGAGCGCGTAGCGCGGCCACCCGGATTGCGCAGGAGCTGACAGTGCCATCGGTCAACTGGGTCGCGCTGAGCATATTCGCCGCGCTGTTCGCGTGCATCGCCTGGCTCGGTCTGGCCGCCGCCCGCTGGCGCCGGGGCGATCTGGACCAGCTGCATGAATGGGGTCTGGGCGGGCGGCGTTTCGGCACGCTCATCACCTGGTTCCTGGTAGGAGGCGATCTCTATACCGCCTACACTTTCATCGCGGTGCCCGCGCTGGCGTTCGGCGCCGGGGCCATGGCTTTTTTCGCCGTGCCCTACACGATCGTCGCCTATCCGATTTTCTTCATGGTGTTTCCGCGCATCTGGCAGGTATGCCGCAAACACGACTACATCACCATTGCCGACTTCGTGCGCGGTCGCTTTGGCAATCGCTGGCTCGCGCTGGCCATCACGATCACCGGCATCATCGCCACCATGCCGTACATTGCCCTGCAACTGGTTGGCCTGCAGGTGGTAATCGGCGGTCTTGGCCTCTCCGGCGGCGGCCTCGCCGGCTACCTGCCGCTGCTGATCGCGTTCACGATCCTGGCGGTGTTCACGCACTCCAGCGGGCTGCGTGCCCCCGCCTCGATCGCGATCGTCAAGGACATCCTGATCTACGCCACCACGCTGACGGCCATCATCTACGTTCCGATCCGGCTGGGCGGCTTCGGCCGAATATTCGGTGCCGTGCCGGCGGCGAAACTGCTGCTCGCCAACCCCGCAGCGCACACTACCGGCAGCTTCAGCGCCTATGCGACGCTCGCGCTCGGATCCGCGCTGGCGCTGTTCCTGTATCCCCATGCCATCACCGGAGTGCTCAGCGCGAGCAGCGGACGGGCCATACGCCGCAATGCCGCGCTGCTGCCGTGCTATTCGCTGCTGCTCGGCCTGCTGGTGCTGATGGGATTCTTCGCGCTCGCCGCCGGGGTCGCACATCGCCCGCAATATGCCGCGGCATTCAAGCTGTTCGGCGACAGCTTCTCGGTGCCGGCGCTGTTCCTGCAGTTGTTCCCGTCTTGGTTCGTGGGCATCGCCTTCGCCGCCATCGGTATCGGTGCACTGGTGCCGGCAGCCATCATGTCGATCGCGGCCGCCAATCTGTACGCGCGCAACATCCACCGGGAATTCATCAACCACAGCCCCACCGACCGGCAGGAAGCCCGCATCGCCAAATGGGTGGCGCTGCTGATCAAGCTCGGCGCGCTGGCGTTCGTGGTATTCGTACCGACCGATTACGCGATCTACCTGCAGCTGCTCGGTGGCATCTGGATCATCCAGACACTACCCGCGGTGATGATCGGCGCCTTCACCCGCTGGCTCAATGACTGGGCGTTGCTGGCGGGCTGGGCCGTGGGCAGCGGCGCCGGCACTATGATGGCAGTGGCCACGCACCTCACACCGACCTATCCGCTGCACCTGGCAGGCTACACGCTGCCCGGCTATACCGCGTTCTACACGGTGATTCTGAATCTGGCACTGGCGGTGGCGCTGACCCCGGTGTTCAACGCACTCGGTGCCCGGCGCACGGGCGCGGATGAGACCGTGGCGCTGGACTACCAGTCCTGAGGCTGCAGTTACCGGACAGGCTCTCCAGCTGACGTAACGGCCGTGCCGGCGGCCCGCAACGCGCTCTCCAAACGCTGCAGCCCCAACGTCAGCACCTCGTCCGATACGGTCAGTGGCACCAGCAGCCGGATCACATTGGCGAAGACTCCGCAGGACAGGACCACCAGGCCGGCGTCCAGAGCCGCGCGTGTCACTCGCTTGGCAAGCGCCGCATCCGGTTCGCCGCCCGGCGTCATCAGCTCAAATGCGACCATTGCGCCGAGCCCGCGCACAGAGCCGATGGGCGGCATATCGGGACGGCCGATCAGAGCGCTGATATGTGCCATCATCCGCCAGCCGATTTCCTTCGAGCGCTTCAGCAGACCCTCGGACTCAATCACGTCCAGCACCGCAAGAGCGGCGACACACGCCACGGGATTGCCACCGAACGTACCACCCAAGCCCCCGGGCTCGGCAGCATCCATCAGAGCCGCGCGGCCGATCACTCCCGACAGCGGGAAGCCTGCCGCGATTGACTTGGCGACCGCGATGAGATCCGGTTCGATCCCCGACTGCTCAATCGCAAACATGGTGCCGGTGCGGCCGAAGCCGGTCTGTACTTCGTCGACGACCAGGATGATGCCATGACGATCGCACAGGCCGCGAAGCGCCGCGAGTAACTCCGGTGGCGCAATATAAAATCCACCCTCCCCCTGGACCGGCTCGATGATGATGGCGGCGACCTGGCCAGGTTCTAACGACGCCCGAAAAAGATAACCGAGCGTCCGCAGACTGTCGGCCACCGAAACGCCGTGATGGGCAACGGGAAACGGAACGTGATAGACGCTGGGTGCGCCGGGGCCGAAGCCATGCTTGTAGGGCTGGACCTTCCCGGTCAACGAAGCTGTAAAGAGGGTGCGGCCGTGAAACCCGCCGGTAAAAGCTATCACGCCGGGGCGCCCGGTCGCCGCGCGCGCGATCTTGACAGTGTTTTCGAGCGCCTCTGCGCCGGTGGAAAACAGCACTGTCTTGACAGGCCCGGAAATCGGCGCCAACTCGTTCAATCGTTCCGCCAGCTCGATGTAGCTTTCGTACGGCATCACCTGAAATGCCGTATGAGTGAAGCGGCCAAGTTGCTTCTCCACGGCGGCGAGCACTGCGGGGTGGCGGTGACCGGTATTCAGGACAGCGATGCCAGCCGCAAAATCCACGTAATGCCGGCCCTCGACATCCCAAATCTCTGCGTTCAACGCCCGATCGGCGAAATGACATGTGGCATGGGCGACACCACGCGCCACGGCCGCTTCGCGCCGCGCCATCAGAGCTCGATTGGTCAGCGCAGAACCGTTGGTGGTCATACCTTGATTTCCCCCTCGAAGGCCGCCCACGCCAGATGCGATTCACGCAGGCTCACGCGCAGACTTGAGATCGCGTGCGCCGATGGACCCAATTCGCCATCCCGTATCCTCTCCGCCAGGCGGTCGAAGACGATTTTTGCGAGAACTTCCGTCGTCGTATTGAGTTCGGAAAACTCCTGCTGCGCATCGAGGTTGCGGTAATTCATTGCAGCCAGCACCTCGCGCAGCAGTTCGGCGGCCCGACCGATGTCAACGACTACGCCGTCGCGGTCAAGCTCACCGCGGCGAAATTCGACGTCCACCACATAGGTTGCGCCATGCAATTGCTGCGCGGGCCCGAAAACCTCGCCGCGCAGGCTGTGGGCAACCATCATGTGATCACGAATGCATAGCGTGTACATTTGCTGTTCCCGCAAGGTCCGGACTCAATCGTATTTCACCCGATGCATGATGACATCTGCAGGCAGGCGCGAGAGCTGGCGCAGACTCTGCGGCAAATCCTCGAAACGGCTCTCGCTGTTGATCAGCGCATCGAGCGCCGGATCGGTGAGGAGCGATAGCGCCAGCTCCATGCGTCGCCTATGGCGCCACCGTGCCCACCTGGGAGGACTTCAGCGTCAGGCGTTGCGAGTGGAAGGCTTCCCCCAGCGCCACTGCCACGGACCGGTCGCCGTACCAGCTCAGTTCAACGACGGTGGATTCGAACGCGGCGAGGCGCAAGGCCAGCGCGAGCCCCTCGGCGGACCCGCTCGCGTGTAACACGACATCAGCCCCCGGCCTCGCTGCAGCCGGTTGCGCGAATCCAATGCCCAAAGCCTGCGCGATGCCGGCGCGATGGGGATTGATGTCGATCAGTTGGACCTCACAGCCAGGTATTCTGGCCGCAAGCCACGCTGCCAGGCACCCGACGCTGCCACCTCCCACCACGCTCACGCGGTCACCCGGGGCGACGCCCGCGTCCCATGCGCCATTGATCGCCGTCTCCAGGTTTGCCGCGAGCACCGCCCTGCCGGCTGGAACCGATTCGGGCAGCACGTACAGCGCCTCGCAAGGCACCACGTAGCGCTGCTGGTGCGGGTGCAGGCAGAACACGAGCTTGCCGAGCAGTTCCGACGGCCCCTGCAGCACCCGGCCGACATTCGAGTATCCGTACTTCACCGGGGCTGGGAACTGCCCCGCCTGAAACGGTGCGCGCATGCGCTCGTGCTCGCCAGGGGGCACATGACCGCCAAACACCAGCGACTCGGTGCCCCGGCTGACGCCACTGTAAATTGTCTGTACACTGGCTTCGAGGGCTCCCGGCGCATGCACAGCCTCACGGCGCAGCTCACCGTGGCCCGGTGCCGCGACCCAGAAGGCGAGCGTATCGTCCTGGCTCATCAAACAAAGACCTGTCGAAAATTGACTATCACGGCGGCGATTGTCCGGTCCGAGTACCGCAGCCTCCTGCATAGTGCACTCATCGGTATCTTACCGGCTGCGCTGGCGCTGGTGGCGGTTGCCTGGTTGGCGGTCGACCGCTTGCCGCTCGGCGTGCTCTACACCGGAAAGGTCCTGGTCGTTTTCAGCGCCGGTGCAGCCCTGATGCTCCTGGGGCTGCCGAAGCACCATCCATTCGACACCATCGGCCCGGCCAATCAGGCGACCGTCATCCGAGGCGCTCTGGTGGCGTTGTTGGCCGGCCTGATCGGTGAGCCGGCCCACGGCGGCGTGCCGGCGCTCGCCACGGCCACCGCAATCATCGCCACCCTGCTCGATGGCGTCGACGGATGGCTCGCGCGCCGCAGCCAGATGTCCAGCGGCTTTGGCGCCCGATTCGATATGGAAACCGACGCCCTGCTCATCGCGGTGCTCGCGACGCTGGCGTGGCAGTTCGGCAAGGTCGGGGCCTGGGTGCTGTTGTCCGGGCTGCTGCGCTATCTGTACATCGCCGCCGGTGCGCTGCTGCGCTGGTTGCGTGGTCCGCTTCCGCCGAGCTATCTGCGCAAGACCATCGCCGTCGTGCAGACGATCGCCCTCATCGTGGTCATCGCGCCATTCAGCACCCGGGCGCAGAGCGCGCTGGTTGCGGCGATGGCGCTGATTGCTCTGGTGCTCTCCTTCCTGCATCAAATCATCTGGCTGTGGCGCCATCCGTCACCGGCGAATGGCGCTCAGACCTCGAGCCCCACGGCGCGCATCAGCGCTACCGCGTTACTGCGCGTCACCACCCCGTCACGCAGGTGATAGTCGAAGCGCATGCGTCCGTCGGTGATCTCTTCCTCGAAATGCAGGTTGCGCAGGCTCTCGGTGGGCAGCCCGCGCAGCTGCGTCAGCGCCAGATCATGGGTGGTGATGAGGCCGATCGCGCCGCGCTGCATGAAGGCGCGCACGATACCCTCCGCCCCCACGCGCCGGTCGGTAGAGTTGGTCCCCTGCAGCAGCTCATCCAGCAGGAACAGCAGCGGCCAGCGTGTATCGGCGCCCTGCCGCGCCGATCCGGCTGCATCGAACAGCGCGCGGATGCGGCTGATCTCGGCGTAGAAGCGCGAGCTGCCCTCCTGCAACGAATCGTTGATGCGGATGCTTGCGCCGACCTGAAGCTGCGTTAGCCGCAGCGAGTGCGCGCGCACCGGCGCGCCGGCCATCGCCAGAACCGTGTTGATCCCGACCGTGCGCAGCAGCGTGCTCTTGCCCGACATATTCGACCCGCTGATCAGCAGCACCCGCGCAGCGCCCGCCAGCGTGACATCGTTGCGCACGCAGCGCCCTGCCGGCAGCAGCGGATGCGCCAGTCCCGCGGCCTCGAAGCCCGGCGGCCCCTCCATGAGCTCGGCAAACGGATCGCCGGGGTGCTCATAGCCATACGTGGCCAGGCACGAGAGCGCCTCGAATTCGCCCACCGCCTCGACCCAGCCCTGCACCGCGCTGCCGTGCAGCGCTCGCCAGCGCTCGGCAGCGCGTGCGACGTGCACGCTGTACATCAGCGGCGTGCCCAGCAACTGCCCGAGCTGGTTGCGGCGCGAGCCGGCGTAGTTGGCGAGACGGGCCAGCCGCGCCATGGCGGCCGCAGCCGGCAGCGTATGCGACGAGAGCCGCTGCATCAGCCCCTGCAGCGACGCGGCTTCGAACCGCTCACGGCCCAGCCGCTCCAGCAATGCGCAAAACAGCGCCAGGCCGTCGAACGCATTCTCCACGCCAAAGAGGACCTGTTCGGCGCGCTCCTTGATCCGGTACAGCAGCGCGCCCTCCACCGCCAGCACCACGATGAACGGCACGACGATCCCGATCACGACCCATGCAATCAATGTCGCGACCGCCAGCACCGGCAGCAGCCATGCCATCCAGCCCAGCCAGCGTTGCTGCAGCAGCGTGTTCGGCAACTGTGTCCAGGCCACCAGTGCCTCCGGATACACCCCGGCGCCCGCGCTCTCGCCCAGCACCGCCACCTGCTCGCGCAGCGCCATGCGCGTGCGCAGCTCGGCCACGGCTGCGTGCCGGGCGCGGATCGCCTGCGGCGGCGCCGGGGTGCGCAACCACTCCGCCAGGCACTGCTCGCCCATGCGCGTGCGCGCGGTACACAGCAACTCAAACAGGCTGCCGCGTCCGAACAGGTCAAGGTCGGCGGCATAGATGTGGTGTGGATCGTTGAAGCGTTCGCCGGCGGGGCCGCCCGCGCCCATCCATCGATCCTCGATGCGCTCGATGCCGCGACGATAGAACGCCGCGCCGCGCTCCACGCGTGCGCGCTCGCGCCGCAGGCGCTGGTGATACAGCACCGCGCCGATGAAGGCCGCGATCGGCGCCACCAGCCACCCGCTCGAGAAGGCGTGAGCGAGCAGCGTGCCCCAAGCGACCCCCAACGTCAGCGCGGCCAGCACCAGGCGCAGCGCGCCCACGCGCCCCTGCTGCCGATCGAGCCGATGCACTCGCGCGTCGCTCTCGGCCAGGCAGTGCGAATAGCGCGCGGCGGGAGAGGAATCCGTCAGGCCGGCTCCCGCACAGCCGGCCCATTGCGCAGGGCGCGCTCGTACAGCTCGGGCTTGAAACCCACCAGCAGGCGCTTGTCCACCTGCAGTACCGGGCGCTTGATCATCGAGGGCTGCGCCAGCATCAGCGCAACCGCCTTGCGCTCGTTCAGTGCCTTCTTGTGCGCCTCGGGCAGCTTGCGGAAGGTCGTGCCGCTGCGGTTGAGCAACGTCTCCCAACCGACCTCCCCGCACCAGCGCGCGAGCACCCCGGCATCGATACCGGCCGCGTTATAGTCGTGAAAGCTGTAAGGCAGACCGTGACCATCCAGCCAGGCACGTGCCTTCTTCATCGTCTGGCAGTTCCTGATGCCGTAGATCGTGATGTTCATGTCCGGGACCTCTGCATCCGGCGATTCTACGCAATCCGGGTCCCGGCCAAACGAGAAGTCACAGGCAAGCCAAGCGCCAGCGTAGGAACCCTCCGACGCGGCCCACCATAACGGCTACACGCACGCCGCCCACGCACCTACAGCCGACCCCAGCGCCCTGTCCCACCTTGCACGCATGAGCCAGAACTGCAGCGCATGCCCGAGCTGACGCCACAGGACGTCTACCTGTTCAAGGAAGGCTCGCTGCTTCGCGCCTACGACAGGCTCGGCGCGCATCCGGACACGCGCAACGGGCTCCCCGGCACCGCATTCGCGGTGTGGGCACCCAACGCTGAAGCGGTCAGCCTGGTCGGCGATTTCAATAGTTGGAACCGCGCCAGCCACCCGCTGCAGGCGCGCGCCGACCAGTCCGGCATCTGGGAGCTGTTCGCGCCGGGCGTGGTGGCGGGCGCCGTGTACAAGTATCACATCCGCTCGCGCTTCGGCGGCTTCGAGGTCGACAAGAGCGATCCGTTCGCGTTTCGCTGCGAGACCCCGCCCGGTACCGCCTCGGTCGTCTGGGATCTGACCTACGACTGGCAGGAACTTGAGTGGCTGCGTGACCGCACCCGCATCAACGCACTGGATGCGCCGTGGTCGATCTATGAGGTGCACGTGGGCTCTTGGCGGCGTGCTCCCGACGACCCCAACCGCTTCCTGAACTACCGCGAGCTGGCCCATGCGCTCGCCGACTACGTGATCGACATGGGCTTCACGCACGTGGAGCTGCTGCCGGTGATGGAACATCCGTTCTACGGCTCCTGGGGTTACCAGGTCACCGGCTACTTCGCCCCCAGCTCGCGCTACGGCACGCCACAGGACTTCATGTACCTGGTGGCACACCTGCATCGCTGCGGCATCGGCGTCATCATCGATTGGGTGCCGTCGCATTTCCCCAGCGACGAGCACGGCCTCGCCTACTTCGACGGCACGCACCTGTACGAGCATGCCGACCGACGCCAGGGCTATCATCCCGAGTGGAACAGCTCGATCTTCAATTACGGGCGCGCCGAGGTGCGCAATTTCCTGGGCAGCAGCGCGCTGTTCTGGCTCGGGGTGTATCGCGCCGATGCACTGCGCGTCGACGCGGTCGCCTCGATGCTGTATCTGGACTATGGCCGCCGAGAGGGCGAATGGATTCCGAACCGCTTCGGCGGGCGCGAGAATCTCGACGCAGTCGGCTTCCTCAAGGCCGTCAACCAGGCAGCGTATCGCGACTACCCGGCAGCCCAGACGATCGCCGAGGAATCCACTGCCTGGCCGATGGTGTCGCGGCCGGAGTACCTGGGCGGCCTGGGCTTCGGGCTGAAGTGGAACATGGGCTGGATGCACGACACGCTGCAGTACTTCCACAACGATCCGATCTTCCGCAAGTACCACCACAGCACGCTGACCTTCTCGCTGGTGTACGCGTTCAGCGAAAACTTCGTGCTGCCGCTCTCGCACGACGAGATGGTGCACGGCAAGGGCTCGCTGATTGGCCAGATGCCGGGGGATGAGTGGCAGCAGTTTGCCAATCTACGGCTGCTGTTCGGCTACATGTGGGGCCACCCGGGCAAGAAGCTGCTGTTCATGGGCGCAGAGTTCGGACAGAAGACCGAATGGCGCCACGACGGCAGCCTCGAGTGGGAGGTGCTGCAATACCCGCTGCACCGGGGGATGCGCAGCTGGGTGCGCGACCTCAACCGCTTCTATCGCGACACCCCGGCGCTGTATGAGCTGGACTTCGCACCCGAGGGCTTCGAGTGGATCGACCACAGCGACAGCCAGTCCAGCGTGATCGCGTTCCTGCGCAAGGACCGCAGCCAGCGCGGCATGGTGCTGGTGGTGTGCAACTTCACCCCGGTGCCGCGACCCAATTACCGGCTCGGCGTGCCGTGCGGCGGACGCTGGCGCGAGTGTCTGAACAGCGATGCGCACCTCTACGGCGGCAGCGGCCAGGGCAACATGGGGGGCGTGGACGCCTCGCCGCTGCCGGCGCACGGCCGCTTCCACTCACTGACGCTGACGTTGCCGCCATTGGGCGTGCTGCTGTTGAGGCCGGAATGAATACCCCGCCGGCCGCGCCATTGCCGGCGGCGCAGCTGCCTTGCGAGGGCACGCTGCGGGTCGTGATCGAAAACATCGCGCCCTGCGTCGATGGCGGGCGCTTTGCCGTCAAGCGCACCTGCGGCGAGCACATCACCGTGCAAGCCGATGTATTCGCCGACGGGCACGACGTCGTGAGCTGCGTGCTGCTGTATCGACCCCAACAGCAGCATGAGTGGCAGCGTGCGCCGATGAGTGCCCTGGGCAATGATCGCTGGCAGGGCGGCTTCGAGGCGGGCGAGCCCGGGCGCTGGCTCTACACGATCGAGGCATGGGTCGATCATCTGCAGACCTGGCGGCTGGATCTGCGCAAGCGGCACGTCGCTTCCCAGCAGCTGCAGGTCGAGCTGCTGCGCGGGGCGCAGCTGGTGCGAGCGCTCGCCGCTCGCGCCCACGGCGCCGATGCGCCGCGGCTCATGCAGTGGGCGCAGGACCTCGCCGACAGCGGCCTGGGGATGGAGCAGCGCGTGGCGCTGGCGCAGAGTGCGGCGTTGCACGGACTGGCACAATCGTATCCCGACCCGCAGGCGGTGCGCCGTCATGAGCCCCCGCTCGCGTTGCAGGTCGAGCGCGTGCGGGCGCGCTATTCGACCTGGTACGAGATGCTGCCACGCTCGGCCGCGAGCGCGCTCGGGGCGCGCGGCACACTGGCGGACTGCGAGGCACGGCTGCCGTACGTGGCGCAGATGGGATTCGATGTCCTGTACCTGCCGCCGATTCACCCGATCGGCAACGCCCAGCGGCGCGGGCCGAACAATCAACCCACGGCCGCCCCGGGCGATCCGGGCAGCCCGTGGGCGATCGGCAGCGAGGCCGGGGGGCACAAGGCGATCGACCCGTCCCTGGGCACGCTCGCGGATTTTCACCGTCTGGTCGCGCACGCCGGCGAATTCGGCATCGAAATCGCACTGGACCTGACGTTCCAGTGCAGCCCGGATCACCCATACGTGCACGAGCATCCCGAGTGGTTCCTCGCCCGGCCGGACGGCACCATCCAGTATGCCGAGAATCCGCCCAAGCAGTATCCGGACATCTACCCGTTCTACTTCGAAACGGCGGCGTGGCGCGATCTGTGGCTCGAACTCGCCAGCATCGTGGAGTACTGGATCGCGCAGGGCGTGCGCATCTTCCGGGTCGACAATCCGCATACCAAGCCGTTTGCGCTGTGGGAATGGCTGATCGCGCGCGTGCACTCGAGCCGGCCCGACGTGATCTTCCTGGCCGAGGCGTTTACTCGCCCGCATGTGATGTACCGGCTGGCCAAGCTCGGCTTCACCCAGTCGTATACCTACTTTGCCTGGCGCAATACCCGCCACGAGCTCACCGAATACTTCCGCGAGCTCGCAAGCCCCCACGTCAGCGAGTTCTTCCGGCCCAATCTGTGGCCCAACACGCCCGACATCCTGAGCGAATACCTGCAGTTCGGCGGCCGGCCGGCGTTCATGGCGCGGCTGGTGCTCGCTGCCACGCTCGGCGCGAGCTATGGCATCTACGGACCGGCGTTCGAGCTGATGGAGCACGAGGCGCACGAGAGCGGCAGCGAGGAGTACCGCGACTCGGAGAAATACCAGATACGCCACTGGGATCTGGCCCGTCCCGACAGCCTGCGGGACTTCATCGCGAGCATCAACCGCATCCGGCGCGAGCACCCGGCGCTGCAGAGCAACGCGGGACTGCTGTTTCATCCGGTGGACAATGACGCGCTGATCGCCTACAGCAAGACCGCGCCGGGCGGAGCCGATGCCATCCTCACCGTGGTCAATCTCGATCCGCACCACGGCCAGTCGGGCTGGCTCGAGCTCGACCTCGACGCGCTGGGGCTGGCAAGCGAGCGCATGTTCCAGGCGCATGACCTGCTCTCCGGCGCGCGCTTCCTGTGGCAGGGCCGACGCAATTACGTGGCCCTCGACCCGCTGCAGAACGGGCCTGCGCACGTGCTGCGCATCCGGCGCCGGGTGCGCACCGAACGCGACTTCGACTACTTCCTGTGAACCACCCGGTGTAAGCCGCCACCATGCTGGATCGCGTCACACGAGGCAACCAGGCAGCGCCGGTAGGCGCCAGCCCACCGCGCCAGCGCTTCGGCGATGACCCGCTGTGGTACAAGGACGCGGTCATCTACGAGCTGCACGTCAAGTCGTTCTTCGACGCCAACAACGACGGCATCGGCGATTTCGAAGGCCTGATCCAGAAGCTCGACTACATCGCCGAGCTCGGGGTCAACACCATCTGGCTGCTGCCGTTCTATCCGAGTCCGCGGCGCGATGACGGTTACGACATCGCCGACTACCGCGGTGTGCATCCGGACTACGGCGCGCTGTCCGACGTGAAGCACTTCATCAATGCCGCGCATGCGCGCGGCCTGCGGGTGGTGATCGAGCTGGTGATCAACCACACCTCGGACCAGCATCCGTGGTTCCAGCGGGCCCGGCATGCCAAGCCCGGCTCCGCGGCACGCAACTATTACGTCTGGTCCGACACCGAGACCCGCTACGCCGGCACCCGCATCATCTTCGTCGACACCGAGAAATCCAACTGGAGCTGGGATCCGGTCGCCAATGCCTACTACTGGCATCGCTTCTACGCCAATCAGCCGGAACTCAACTACGACAATCCGCAGGTACTGCGTGCCATGCTGGCGGTACTGCGCTACTGGGCGCGGCTGGGCGTGGATGGCTTCCGGCTGGACGCGGTGCCCTATCTGGTGGAGCGCGAGGGCACCAGCAACGAGAACTTGCCCGAGACCCACGCGGTGCTCAAGCGCATCCGCGCCGCGCTCGATGCCACGTTCCCCGGCCGCATGCTGCTGGCCGAGGCCAACCAGTGGCCCGAAGACGTGCAGCAGTACTTCGGCGACGGCGACGAGTGCCACATGGCCTTTCACTTTCCGCTGATGCCGCGCATGTTCATGGCATTGGCCCAGGAGGATCGCTTCCCGATCACCGACATCCTGCGCCAGACGCCGGACATCCCATCCAACTGCCAGTGGGCGATTTTCCTGCGCAATCACGACGAGCTGACGCTGGAGATGGTCACCGACCGCGAGCGCGACTATCTGTGGAAGCAGTACGCCTCCGACCGGCGCGCGCGGCTGAACCTGGGCATCCGGCGGCGGCTGGCGCCACTGATGGAGCGCGACCGCCGCCGCGTCGAGCTGCTCAATTCGCTGCTGCTGTCGATGCCGGGCGCGCCGGTGATCTATTACGGCGACGAGATCGGCATGGGCGACAACTTCCACCTTGGCGATCGCGACGGCGTGCGCACGCCGATGCAATGGTCGCCCGACCGTAACGGCAGCTTCTCGCGCGCCGATCCGGCCAGCCTGGTGCTGCCGCCGATCATGGACCCTCTGTACGGCTATCAGGCGGTCAACGTGGAGGCGCAGGCGCGCGACCCGCATTCGTTGTTGAACTGGATGCGGCGCATGCTCGGCATCCGCCAGCAGCAGAAAGTGTTCGGCCGCGGCTCGTTGCGGCTGCTGTCGCCGACCAACCGGCGCATCCTCGCTTACCTGCGCGAATACGCCGACGGCGGCAGCTCCGACACGCTGCTGTGCGTGGCCAACCTGTCGCGCTCGGCGCAGGCGGTGGAACTCGATCTGAACACGTTCGCCGGGCGCGTGCCGGTGGAGATGTTGGGTGGCTCGGCGTTCCCGCCGATCGGACAGCTGCCGTACCTGCTGACACTGCCGCCGTACGGCTTCTACTGGTTCCTGCTGGCCTCCGAGGCCAAGCTGCCGGCCTGGCACACGCCAGCGCCGGAGCCGCTGCCCGAATACAACACCTTCGTGGTGCGCCGCTCGCTCGATGAGCTGCTGGCCGACCCCGCACGCCACATCCTCGAGACCGAAGTGCTGCCCGCCTACCTGCCCAAGCGCCGCTGGTTCGGTGCCAAGGATGAGCACATCGAGCGCGCCCGCATCGTCGAAGTCACCGCGCTGCCGGCCCTGGCCCCACCGGTGCTGCTGGCGCAGATCGAGGTGCACACACGGCGCGGCGACGAGCGCTACCTGCTGCCGCTCGGCTTCGTTTCCGAGGAGGCGGTGACAACCCCGTTGCCGCAGCAGCTGGCGCTGGCGCGCGTGCGTCGCGGCGGGCGGGTCGGGTTCCTGACCGACGCGTTTGCACTCGACAGCTTCGCGCGGCGGATACTGGAGATGCTCGCGGCCGCGACCCAGATCAGCACCGCCTCCGGCACGCTGCGCTTCCTGCCGACATCGCGGCTGGCAGCGCTGACCATCGCACCGGATGCCGAAGTGCGGCGAGCCAATCTGGAACAGTCCAACAGCTCGGTGATCGTCGGGCAGCAGGTCATCATCAAGCTGCTGCGCCGCGTGCGCGCCGGGCCCCATCCGGAAGCGGAAATGGGGCGCTACCTGACCGAGCACGGCTTCGCCAATATCCCCGCGCTGCTCGGGGAGATCACCCAGGCGGCGAACGACGGCACCCCGACTGTGCTGGCGGTGGTACAGGCGTTCGCGTTCAACCAGGGCGATGCCTGGACCTGGGCGCAGAACACGCTCGAGCGTGCGGTGCAGACCGCGATCGCGCTGCCCGAGGCCGTGCCGCTCGATGAGCAGGTCGACGTCATTCATCAGTTCAGCACCGCCGCGACGGTGCTGGGGCGGCGGCTGGGTGAAATGCACCTGGTGTTGGCGCGGCC
>Ga0307373_10005102_pt1 | contig 21712 bp, 17 predicted proteins | sample OX2MG_FD_202534 | JGI IMG/M metagenome (GOLD analysis project Ga0307373, IMG submission 202534) | Soil microbial communities from Risofladan, Vaasa, Finland - OX-2 | ecosystem: Environmental > Terrestrial > Soil > Coastal area > Acid sulfate soil | place: Finland: Risofladan, Vaasa | collected...
TATTGATACGCAGCTCACAGCCTTGCGATCGAGTTGTTGAAGTTGGCACCCCAGAACTGGATTTCCGCAGTTCACGCCATCGCGACCATTGCGAATCCTTCATCAGCCGAAATTCAAGAGGGTTGCTCAACAACGTGCTCCTCATCCAGCTGCAAATGCCCGAGGCAACACGCGTCGCGGGCTATCGGTCGTGGCAGACCCTCGGCCACCAGGTGCGTCGGGGTGAGCACGGCCTCACCATCCTCGCTCCGGTGTTGCGGCGCGTGCAGGCAGAAGAAAGCAGCACCTCGCCACCTCAGCCAACGCTCATTGGGGAAGGCACGGAGCGCAAGACGCGCCAACAGCTTCTCGGCTTCAAGCTGACGAAGGTCTTCGACATCTCCCAAACCGACGGACCACCACTGCCGGATGTATCGCCGGAACTCCTTGGGGGCGACGCGCCTGCGGCCCTCTACGAAGGACTCGCTGGCGAAGTCACCGCGGCAGGCTTCACGCTGCGGAGGGAAGACTGCTCGCCGGCAAATGGACGCACCGACTTCGGCGCGAAGACCGTCACCGTCCGACCGGACTGCTCCCAAGCGCAGGCCGCGAAGACGCTCGCCCACGAGCTCGGTCATATCCAATTGCACGACGACCCGAAGTACCTCGGCTTCGAAGGCTTTGCCTGTCGAGGTCTCGCCGAGGTCGAGGCGGAATCCGTCGCCTATCTCGTCTGCTCGGCGGCTGGTCTCTCGACAGGCGAGTACTCCTTCCCCTACGTCGCCCGGTGGGCGAACGGCGACGTCGCGCTCGTTCGCTCCGCGGCGGAACGCTCCCTCGGCGCGTCCCGCGCAATCACCTCATCTCTCGGCCTCACGCCTGCCGCACCCGAGCCGGCGAACGACGCCGTCCTCGCCCGCACGCGAAGCAACAGCACGACTCGCGCCGCCGCACCGATTCCGTCGACACCGACCCGCACCACCTCACCGAAGGGGATGGTCCGATGATGGGAAATCCGCGCCCCGCCAGCCAGCAACGTCCGTCGAGTGGCGGCGGCGAACTCGTCGCGCTCGGCGTCGGCGCGCTTCTCGTTGTACCGAGCCTTTGCTGTTACCTCGCCGGAGGGCTCGCGGCGTTGATCGTCCACGGGCGCTTCGCTACCGCGCCTCCGCCAGTCGTCTTGAGCCTGGCGTTCGGAATCGCACGCCACCCGCACGATCCGGCCCTTGCGTGGCCGACCTCGACCCGTCACCTCGTACCGGGCGCGGCCGTCGTCTACCCGATCTGCGTTGCACTGTTCGTCGCACTCGGCGGCGGCATCGTCGTGCTCTTCCGTCGCCTGACGCGCAGTCGTCGACGCCGCGGCTTTGCTTCGACGCGCGAGGTTCGAACGAACCTCTCGGTTGCCGCGGCACGAGGTCGCGCACCGCAGGTCCGTCCCGGCCTCAGCGCACGCCGCGCGGCACCGAATGAACTCGGCCTGCACCTCGGGCGAGAAGTCGCCAGCCGCACGCCGCTCTGGGCGAGCCTCGAGGACAGCTTCTTGATCCTTGGACCACCGAGGTCGGGCAAGGGGGTGAGCCTCATCATTCCCGGCGTCCTTGATGCTCCCGGTACGACGATCGTCACTTCGACGCGACCCGATGTGCTTCGTCACACCGCCGCGGCGCGACCCGATCCCGTCGAGGTCTTCGACCCGCAGGGTTCGTCTGGCTGGCCGACGCGACTGCGTTGGTCGCCAGTCGTCGGGTGCGAAGACCCACTCACCGCGATCCTCCGAGCACGGGGCTTCGCCGCGGGCGCAGGCTTCGAGAGGACCACGACCGACGCCGACTTCTGGGCGGCTTCTGCCGCCGCGGTGATCCGCGCTTACCTGCACGCGGCAGCGCTCGCCGGACGAAGCATCAGCGACGTCGTCGCCTGGGCCGGTCGTCCCGGTGACGCCGAACCGATCCGCATCCTTCGAGGTGATCGAGGCGCGGCAGCGGGGTGGGCCGACGATCTCGCCAGTCAGGCCGCCGCCGATCCCCGCACGCGTGACGGTGTGTGGTCCGGGGTGCGGCGCGCCTTTGACTGCTTCGCCGATCCCCGCGTACTCGATACCTGCTCGCCCGATCCGTCCGAGGCGTTCGACCCCGACCGCTTCCTCGCCGAACGGGGAACGCTGTATGTCGTCGGGTCGTCCGGCGCGCAGCTGTCGGTCGCTCCTTTGATCACCGCCCTGATCGAAGATCTCGCGGAGCGGGCGATCGGCATTGCGGCGCGTTCTCCCCATGGACGTCTGGACCCACCGCTCACCTTGTTCTTGGACGAAGCAGCGAACATCGCACCTCTCGCATCGCTCCCAACGCTGCTCTCGGCGGGTGGCGGCTCGGGCATCTGCACGCTCGTCGTCCTGCAATCGCTCGCGCAAGCGCGCGCCCGCTGGGGTCAGGATCGCGCCGACGCGATATGGGATGCCTCGACGGTGCGCGTCGTTCTCGGAGGCCTCGGCCACGCGGATGATCTGACGCGGATCAGCCGGCTCGCTGGCGAGATCGACGAGGAGATCGGGAGCGCCTCGCGCGGCGCGGGCGGGACGACATGGTCGACTTCGCTGCGCCAACGTCCGGTCTTGCCGCTCGAGCGAATCCGCTCATTGGAACCGGGTCGCGCACTCGTTCTCCATCGCCGCACGCCGCCGGTCGAAGCGATGCTCGACCAGTGGTGGAAGCGCCCGTGCGCGCCGCGCGTCAACGCCGCGCTCGCCGAAGCGGACCGCCGCTGTCACGCGACGCCAATCGAAGGACGCGAAGCCGAACCGATCGCTGAATCACTGGAGGCCGCGACGTGAACGAAGACGTTGCCCCTTGGACCTGGCGCGAGCTCGACGCGGACGGGGCACTCGCGACCTGGACGGCGCTGAGCGCGTTCGTCGATTGGCTCGTCGGTCGCTACGACCTAGCGGACACAATCCCGCGTTGTTGGTATCGACACGGCGCGTTCACCGAAGAGCTGACTGCACTCTGGGCATCATGGACCGCTGCCTACCTCGATGCCGAAGCGGCGCCCGACGCGCCGATCCTTTGGCACGAGCGTTTCGCCGCGTGTCGCGAACGGCTCGCCGCGTGGGACCGCCTCGGCTGCGCAGCGCGCGGGCATCGCGAAGGGGCTCCTGCGGAGTGGGAGCTCGACGTAGAGAGCTTCACGGGCTTCGTCGCCGCTGACTGCGCGAGCCGACCCGGAGCGCAACGCCTCGTCCTCGTTCCACCGCACCCGGATCATCCCTCGGAGGGGTTCTGATGCTCTCTGCCCACAAGATTCGCGGCACGCAAATCGAGTACTACATCCGTTACGCGGCGCGCGGTGCGGAGACCTTCTGGCTCGGCAACGGCGCGAGCGACCTCGGCCTCACCGGGAGCGTCGACCCGGAAGCCTTCCTCGCGCTTTCACGCGGTGAAGGTCCGTCCGGTGGTCGACTCCTCGAACGCATCGCTGCCGATCGCACCCCCGGATGGGACCTCACGCTCTCCGCACCGAAGTCGGTCTCGCTCGCGTGGGCACTTGCCGATGAGCCCCTTCGCGAACAGCTTGCTGCCGCGCATCGTGAGGCAACCGCGGCTGCCATTGCCTTCTTGGAACGCGAAGGCGGTCGAGCGCGGCGTGGTCTCGGTGGACGCGACGGTCACGTCGAGGCGGGGCTCGCTGTCGCCTGCTTCACACATCCCGCGTCGCGCGAGCTCGACCCACAACTGCACACCCACGGCATTGTGCTCAACGTCGCGCACGGCATCGATGAGCGGTGGACCGCACTCGACTCGCGCACCATCTATCTCCATCGTCGCGCCGCGGGCGCTGTCTACCGCGCAGAATTGCGCGAACGAGTCGCCGCCATCGGCGGTCAATGGGGTGCGCTCGATCGCCGCGGACTTGCGGAGCTCGACGGCCTGCCGAGCGAGACGTTGCGGGATTTCTCGCAACGGCGAAGCGCCATCGAGGCGATGCTCGATGCGAGCGGGCTTTCTGGCCGCGCTGCGAGCGAAGCCGCTTGCCTCGCGACGCGACACGACAAGATCGAGGTTGAACTCGATGAACTACGAAGCACATGGAGCGCGCGAGCGGCCGAGGTGGGTTGGGACGTCGAGCGGGTGCACGCGCTGCTCGATGGTGTTGATCGTCGAATGCCCTTCGACATCGATGGCGAACAACGCGAGCACGACCGAATGGTTGGGCCGCGTGGGCTCACCGAGCATGATGCCGCGTTCACGCGCGACGACGCGATCGTCGCTTGGGCCGAGGCACACGCCCAAGGAGCGAGACTCGCAGACCTCGACCGGCTCACCGACGCGACGCTCGCAAGGTCAGAGATCGTGCCGCTCGTCGTCGCCGACGAGGACGGTCAACCCATCACCACCGCGAGCGGACCAGTTCGCTCAGGAGTCGTGCGACTCGTTCGTTCGCCGGCGTCCGGAATCGAAATGCTCGTCTGCGAGCCCCGCTACTCGACCGAGGAGTTGCTTTCGACCGAGGTCCATGTGCTCGATGTCGCACGCGGCGGTCGGGGCGCTGACGCGGGTCGAGTCAGCCCGGCCACTCTCGACAACGCGCTCGCCGCCCGCAGTTACCTGTCGAGCGAGCAAGAGGCGATGGTCCGTGAAATCTGCGGCTCGGGCGACCGGATCAGCCTCGTCGTGGGCGTTCCCGGATCGGGCAAGACGTTCGCACTCGAAGCGGCACGCGCCGCGTGGCGCTCCGATGGCTTTCAGGTCATCGGTGCCGCGCTCGCCGCGGAGGCGGCAAGCCAGCTCGAGGCGGGATCGAAGATCGCCTCGTCAACACTCGACCATCTTCTTTACGAGCTCGATCTCCCTCCTGGGTTGTCGAACACGGCCCGGCTCGACCGTAAGACCGTTGTCGTCGTCGACGAAGCGAGCATGGTCGACACCCGTCGTCTCTCCCGGTTGCTCGATCACGCGGCGAATGCTGGAGCGAAGGTCGTCCTCACCGGGGACGATCGCCAGCTCCCTTCGATCGAGGCTGGTGGCGCATTCGCGGCACTCGCTCGCGACCTCGGTGCGAGCCGACTGAGCGACAACGCTCGCCAAGTTGAATCGTGGGAGCGCGGCGCGCTCACCGCTCTTCGCGAAGGGCGAACCGGTGAAGCTGCAGGCGACTACCGACGCCACGGACGCGTGCATCTTGCCGAAGAGCCCGGTGTTTTGCTGGAACAGATGGTCGAGTCGTGGTGGTCGGCGCGCTGCGACGGCGACGACGCCGTCCTCTATGCGTACGCGCGTGAGGCAGCACGAATACTCAACCGCATGGCGCGAGCGCGCGCCGAAGGTGAGGGGAAGTTATCAGGCCCCGAACTGACCATTACCGAGTGGACGCACGGCGATCTTGCCGAGCGTTCCTACCGAGTGGGTGACGAACTGTGCTGTCTACGCAACCGCGATCGCCTCGGTGCAAAGCGCGATCCGTCCGGGCGCGGCGTGCGCAACGGCACACGCGGGACCATCGCTTCGATCAACCATGAGTCTGGTGAGCTCGTGCTCGCGACCGCTGACGAACGAAGGATCACCTTGCCGCAGGAGTACGTGCGGCGCTTCACCGACTACGGGTACGCCTGGACACTCCATAAAGGTCAGGGACAGACCGTTGGGCAGACCGATCGCGGTACCGAGACCGAGGACATTCGACGGCGTGGCCGCGCCTTCATCTTCGGTGCAGAGTCCCTTACTGCGGAGGCCGCACTCGTCGCCGCGAGTCGAGCGACAGACTCGACCGAACTCTTCGTCCTCGTTGATCCCGACGAACTACCCGAAACACCGGCCGCACTCGCGGAAAGTCTCGGACGATCGTGGGCACGTAGCGAACACCAAGTCCTGGCGAATGAGGAACTCGACGCGGCGTCCGAGATCACTCGTCTCGCCAAGACGGAACGTCGTGATCTCGCCGACGAACGCGATGCGCTCGTTGCCCTCATTGGACCCGGTCCTGCCGCGGACCTCCGATGGCGCGAGGACGACGCTCGGCGTCGCCTTGGTGCAGCCGTCGTTCATCGGGACGAAGTGATCGAAGAGGAGAGAAGCCGCGAACGAGACGTCGCCGACCCCGACACGTTCGACACTGAATCTGCACGCTCACAACTGCGCGCGACGCGAAAGGCGCGAGCGGTAACCGAGCGCGAGACGCGTGCAGCGCACGAGGACACACTCGGTGTTGAGCAAGCAATCGTCTCCCAAGCACACATTCGTAAGCTGCGCGGCTCTGACGTGCGAAGCGCGCTCGATCGATTGGAGATCGTTGATTCCGCGCTCTCGACGAAACGGCAGCGCGAACTCGACGCGCTCGCTGCGACACCACCGGACTACATCGTGGCGTTGATCGGTATGCCGCCGATTGAACGCGGTCATTCGCTGCGATGGCGTCAAGGCCTCGTCGAGATAGAAGACTGGCGAAGGTCCGTCGTTTTCCCCTTAGAGAACACGGCCACTAGCCCGTGGGTGCGAGCGCTCGGTCCGGACCTTGAGGGTTGGGATGGCCGCCGCCGCCGCAAGACAGTGGCCAGCCTGCGCGCGGTACGGCGCGACCTCGGAATTGAGAAGGCGGAAGCTCGAGCGGATGCTCAACGAGTCCAACACGTCACGTCACGAGTCCTGGGGCGCATCCGATGATTCGGCGGTCCGCGTCACTGGTGAGCGCACCAGTCAGCGAGGAGGACGAAGCTGCGGTGCGTCAGATGGAGATAGCACTCGTCGATCCGTCGAAAGCGACCTGTCGGTGCTGGTGTCACCGAGAGTTCGTCACCGTCGTTGAAGCTGCACACGTCGTTTCCATCTCACGCGCCCAGGCGTACGAACTGGCCGGTCTCTACCGGCGGACGAATGGCGCCGAAGGTCTTCCGGTAATCGCGATCGGCCACGCCTTACGGGTCCCTGTGGCTTTACTTCGCGAGTGGTGCGGGATCGCCAATTGGGTACGACCTTGTTCCCGGTGCGGCCATGTTCTTCACGAAGCAAGAGCTTCCTGAGATACCAACCCGGCTCGCGCTTCGCGCTCGCGATGTGAGATGCAGCGAAAGTCAGGAACGCGGCTTCGACAGGAGCTGACCCATTACCGCCGCCGCGGCCCGGTCGCGCTCCTCGATGACATGTCCGTAGACGCGGAGGGTGAGAGACGGATCGGAGTGTCCCAGGCGCCCCGCCACCGTACGAACGTCAACTCCCGCTCCGATCAACTGCGTAGCAGTGAAGTGCCGGAGATCATGGAGACGTACTTCCGAAGCGCCGGCCGCGTTCCTGACCTTGATGAAGAAGCTCGTCAGGTAGTCAGGACGGAAGGGTTCGTTGCCATCGATTGCAGGAGAGAAAACAAAGCTGTTCGATGCGAGCTCAACTCCAGCGTCGCTCGCAGCCAGTTTGACGTCCTCCAGCCGCACCGAGAGCAGCGCGACCGCTACGGGGTCAAGCGCAACGAAACGGGCGCGATTCGTTTTTGTGAGTTTTTCCTCAATGCCGCCGACGGCCACAACGACCGAACGCGCGACTTCGATCCGTCCGAGCTCAAGGTCGACGTCACCCCACCGAAGTCCACAGAGTTCGCCTCGACGCATGCCCGTCAATGCTGCGAACATCAGCAACGCTGCAAGTTCAGGGTCGTGCTCCTCAGCAACCTCAACGACTTTGCGGACTTGGTCCACGGATGGAACCTGCACCCGGTGATGAACGACGCGCGGAGCCTTGGCGAGCTCAGCCACGTTCCTTCTTACCCATCCCCACCTAACCGCTTGGTGAAGGGCTGCCGAGATGGTGGCGTGGTAGTGGTGGATCGTTCGTGCCGAGAGACCACGGGTCTTCAACATCCCGTAAAACTCGTCCAGATGCTTGGAAGTCAGGCGGTTGAGAGCCAACTTTCCCAACTGCGGCCTGATCGTGCTCTCAACTTGCGAGCGATAGTTGCGCAGTGTGGTCGGTGAAAGGTCCAACCGCTCGCACTCGGCGATCCACTCGTCGAGCAGTTGGCCGAAGCTCGCCCCGAGTCCATCACTGCGCGACGGTGCCTGCTGGTCCACCAAGTCGCGAAGAGCGTCATCTGCTTCTCGCGCACTGCCGTGGAACGTCTTTGAAACCTGGATCGGATTGCCGGAAACGGGATCGTTTCCGACGAAGACGCGCAGCTCCCACACTCCGGGGCGTCGTTGGCGTTTGGTGCCGCGCATGAAACCAATTCTAGGGACGCTGGTGAAAGCTAGGGATCACACTAGGGATATACGGGCAGGATACAGAAGAGCCGGTGCTTTCGCACCGGCTCTGACCTGCACTTTCTTTGGTGGCGGGGGCAGGATTTGAACCTGCGACCTTCGGGTTATGAGCCCGACGAGCTACCAAACTGCTCCACCCCGCGTCGTGGAGGAACCATCGTAGCGCACGACCCTACCTCTTCGTGACGAACGACTTACCCGTTATCCCCTTGATGTCGGCTTCGTATTCGAGGCGGCGTTTACCTTCAAGAGCTGCTGCGCCTGCGAAATCAGTTGCCCCGCCGCCTCGACGTCTGTCTGGTAGGTGCCAAGGTCCCCCTGCGCGAGGGCGGTTTGCGCGCTCTGGTAATCCTTCACAGCACCAGCGATCAGGGACCGTACAGCGCTTGGAAGCGTCGCCGATGAGCTCGATCCGGAGCCTACGCTAACGCCAGCTCCAAAAACGTCGGCAAGTGCACCACTGAGAGTAGGTTCCATCGCTACCTGATTCCCATAGTCGACAACGACCTCTTGAAGCTGAGGGAAAGCCGTCTGCGAGGAACTCACATAGAGCGGGCGAACATACAGCAAAGAATCCGCGATCGGGAGAATCTGGACGGTCCCAAAGAGCACGGTAGAGCCGCCTTGGTTCAAAAGCGAGATCTGTTTGGAGATGGTCGGATTGGAGTTGATCGCCGCGTTTACAAGCTGGGGACCATCGATCGGAGTGCCTCCACTCGGAGTCTGAAACGCGGTAAGGCTCCCGTACCCTTGATAGCTCGAATCTGCAAGGACAAGCGCCGCGAGAGTTTGCACCTTGTCGTTCGCGCTATAGGGAACAAGAGGTTCAACCGCATTGAAGCCCGGTGTCACCTGTCCAGGGAGCTGAAGAAGTTCATATATCGGGAGGAAACGTTGAATAGAACCGTTTGGTGCCAGCGGAAGCGCGGATGAGGGGTTTCCGGTCGACGAGGTTGATGTCTGGGAGAGATCCCATGCATTCGAAAGGCTGTAAAACGAACTCGGAGAGGTGATGTGATAACGACCGTACATTGCAGACTGCACCATGAGTAAATCTTGCGGATATCTCAGGTGGTCCAAGAGTGGACTTCTCGATGTCTCGAGAGAACTCAGCGGCTTAAACATCGATGGAAACATATGTTCATAGGCAAGCATGATCGGATCCGCATTGGCGTCAACGGTATAAAAACTCATTTTGCCTGAGTAGGCATTCACAACGACCTTCACCGCATCGCGAACATAATTGTAATTACCGTTAAGACCACTTCTTCCGGGCAGTACTGAAGTATTTGCCGGTTGTGCATAGGGATAATTCGGGGTCGTGGTGTACGCATCAAACATCCAGTCGATGTGTCCATTGTCGATAACGGCGTAGGGATTCGTGTCGACACTGAGAAATGGCAGAGCCTTCTGGACAGCAGCTTCGGCATCAGGAATATTGATCAGTCGAGACTTCGCCGTGATCTCGTTCGAAATCAGGAGGTTGAAATCATGAAATCTAATCGCAAACGCGAGACGCGGAAGGAATGAGCCTATGGGAATCCCACCGCTGCCTGCATACGAACCTTCAACGAGGGCGCCCGACGAATCCTGATATTCAACCTCTGGCTGTTTCGTATCGACAACAACATAATTTCCCTGTCCGGGTGCGAAGTAAACCTCAGGCTGGGCAAGTGAAACAGAGGCGTTCGTTGCCGTCGCAGGAATATTGCCAAGTGCAAATGTGGGATTCCCAGAACTATCCGAGGCGTTCGCTGGAGCAACAACCGCGCCGTATCCGTGTGTGTACTGCAGATGAACGTTGATCCAACTCTGCGAGGCGACTCCGCCGCTATTTAGCTCCCTGACGCCGATGTCAACTGGCGTGATGACTCCGTTGAGCTTGTACCGGTCAATCATCAAATTTGTCAGTCCGTAATAGCTTCTCTTGTCCTGAAGGCGGATATAAGTTGCCTGCGTCGTGTTTGGATCCCATAGCTGCGCGTTATCAAGCGTCTGCTGATAACTCGAGAGCACTCCAGGAGTGAGGTCCTGATTCGCCGGAAAGTACTGATTCGCAATGTTGTCGATGTTCATCGCGTCCCTCGTTGCACTGATGTTTCGCGCAATATAAGGCTGTTCCAGGGTGCTTTGCGAGGGCGTAACTTTTAGTGCTTGATACAGAGACGGATATAGCGCTCCGACGGTGATCGCCAAAAAGATCCACAGCCCAAAGGCAATCAGAGGCATCGCAAAGGATCGTTGATAGACGTTGAACGCGAGGAGCACAAAGGCCACAAGAGAAACAATCGCCAACAGTGTGAGCGCAGGAATGCGGACATGAACGTCCGTATAACTTGCGCCGTAGACAACTCCGTGCTGTGAGAGTTCCAGCGAAAAACGATCAACGTAGTAGTAGGCCCAAGCTCGCTCTAGCGCTATCAGGCTCATAAGCAGTGAGATGTGTGCCAGCGCACGGGGCTCGACCCGGAAAGAGCGCTGTGGCCCAGCATCAACATGGAGCGCTCCGTTCAAAACGTAGGCAATAAAAGTCACTATGAGGGCAACGATCAGTGCGCTGAATATCCAATCGACCAGGAATGAAAGGAACGGCATCCGAAAGACAAAAAAGCTGAGATCGCGATTGAATACGGGATCTTTCTGGCCAAAGGTAACGGCGTGCCCAAAGAGTAGCCAGTGCTGCCACTGCCCACTCGTTCCACCAGCCAGAATAAGAGCAACAATGAGCGAGACCGCAATACGGATCCACTTAAGGAAACGTCCAACGTTATCTCGGTAGTGGCGAACAAATTCAGACTCTTGCGTAATAAAGAGCGACTTCGCAACAACTCGGTCGACCAAAAAAAGACAAGAGAAAATAAGAGCAAAAGCTATGAAAAAAAAGACAATCTCGAGGATGATTTTTGTCGCAGTAACAAGCCGCCACACCTCGCCGATGCCACTCCAGTGAAACCACAAGAAGTTTGTGTAGATTCCCGCAAGAGAACTTCCGAGAATAATGAGCAAAATCAACGCTGCCGCTATGAACAGAAAAATAATTCCTGGTCGACGCGAACGCTGCCCTTGAGGCATGTCTGAAGGAAGGCGCATTTCCTTACAACTCTAAGCGCACTAGCTGCTCAAGAAACAGCGGCATCCCGGATGTACAGGGGGATGCAAGTGACCCGTCGGGAATGGTTGTCCCGCGATAACCTTGCCAGCTACTCCATTGTCATCGCAATCCGGGCAAGCGTTTGCCGAATCGTCAAGATTCCATGCGAGGGACGTGTTCATCGTGCGCGCATACGCAATCTCGCCGGCTCCAAATGCGTCGATGGCCGAATCGAGCGCAAGAGACTCGACTCGTGCTGTTTTCCATTCGCGAAAAGCAGATCCGACAATCGCCGAGATCTCTCCATCATCTTCGGATCCTTTTTCGAATCTTGGCCCAAGTCGAGAGTTCAAAGCTTCGAGAATCTCGCCCGCAACCCGCCCGCTGATCATCTCCGCTTTCTCCAATGCCAGGACGTTAGCTTTTGCTTTTGGTGGGGCCTCGCCAAGAAAGCCGTATCCGGAATAGAATGCGGCCAGCACTCCCGGAGTCATCGACTCGACAAGGCGGATTCGAGTTGCACTTCCAGGGAGCAAAGTCGCAAGTGTTTGATTCTTCTTTCGGTTTCGCAGTGCATCAAGAAGCAGGTTCTGTTCTTCGCGCAAAACTCTCTTCAACGAACGTGATAGCTCAAGGTGGGCTGGTTCGAGCTCTCGATCGCGTCGTTGGCGGGACCCTTCGCCTTCCTCGGTCTCAGATTCTTTCGCCATTTGCTCAACCGCTGACGCGGCTGCAGGAGTTTCCAATGCAGGCTTACTATGCAATTCCCGGTTCTCTACCGGCGACTCCACAGGAGTCTCATTCGGAGACAGTGGTTTTGCGCGGCGCCGGCTGAGGGTTTGACGCTTTGGCGGAGTCTCGGGCTCGTGAGAGAGCACCCGCTGAGCATCTGCAACGTTGGACTCCCGCGATGCGCGTATTTTCGCGAAAAGCTGGTCCACAGGATGCGCATCGTGATCGGCCTCAATGCTTCCAGGCTGACCATTTGATGGTCCTCCTTGAACTGGCGCAGCGCCGTGGATTGCTGCACGCTCGGCGGTAATGACCGTCCTTAGCTCCTGACTAGCGGTTGGCGTGCTATCTGGGACCCGTCGAACCGACCTCTCCTGCGTATCGCCCTCTTTCGAGAGCCCCGGCATCAAGGCCGAACTCTCATTGCCTGTCTCGGGGGACACGGCCGAGACCGATACCGGACGCACCATCTGCTCACGTTCGATATCGAATACACGGGGCTTGACGGGCGGCGTCTGGCCGTGATCAGGTTTATCTGGGCTGCCAGGCACGCCCACGATCGGGATTTTTGCGAGCGTCTGCTCCATCAATGTTTCAACATCTTGTCCGGCGGCAATTGCTGCTTCAAGGTCGCTCGCGGCCCGATCAGCTGCAACTCGAGAACCCTCTTCCGCTCCCGAAAGCTGGGCACGAACGGCGTCGATGGAATCTGTCACCTTTGTTGCCACAGATTCGACGACGGCGACAATCGAGTCTTTGCCAATACGTACCTGTTCAAGCTGGATAAGCAAAATACGTCGACGTTCAGCGAGGTCAGCGAGAACCTTCAAACGAGTTTCGCGAGCCTCTTCGATCATTTCACGACATTCGATCTTGGTCTTTTCGATCAATTCGGCAGCTTCCAGGCGGGCACGTTCCATCAAGGAGGCCACGGATGATTCTGCTTCAGCCCTTCGATTCTGTGAGAGCGATTCAGCGCCAGCAACAAGCTCCGCTGCCTGACGCTCCGCTTTGAGCACGATCGCCCGCGCGGATTCACGGGCAGTCTGAAGCACGCGGGTCATCTCTTCGCCAAGCACTCGAGTGAGAGCTGCCTCGTCAATCGGCGCCTCAGGAGTCTTCGGTGTTGCCAGTTGAGGGCGCGGCTGCGGAATTGGGGCTCGGAACTCGGCCCGCTCGGCCCGTAGATCTCGAACCTGAGCGGCCACCTCGGCCAGAAACCGACGGACTGCCTCTGGGTCGAGCCCCTTACGTGCGCTAGGAAAGGAGCGGTTCGCAATGTCCTCTGGACCGAGACTGCGTCCAGTGGTGGTTGGGGTCGAAGTTTGTTCTGGCACGACCCAAAGACTATGCCCTCAACGAGGTACTCTCCTCAAAATCTGCCCGCCGAGGGTGTGAAGATCCCGTAGCACCTGCGAAATCGATGTGACGGGGAACACGCGGAGGTGAGGACCTGCCCTCGATTTGGCGACCTGGAATTCAGAGGTCGGGACAAAAAATACGCTTGCTTTGCTATTTCGAACCTCAATTGTCTTCTGAGCCACCCCACCCACGTCTCCAATTGAACCATCCATCGCAATTGTTCCGGTGGCTGCGACCGAGAGTCCATTCGTGAGGCTTAATCGATCAAGATCACGAATTATTCCGAGTGTAAACGCAAGTCCCGCGGAGGGGCCGATAATCCCCCCGGCGCTGAGTTTCACGACAAACGGCATATTTCCCAGATGATAAATCGGCATCAAGACCACCCCAAGACAGGGCGCGTCGCGCCTGAAAGCCTGAGCCATCGAAGCCGAACTTACGGAGCAAACTTCGACGCCCGACCTTTTTGAACTGAGTGCACCGAGCCTCAATTGGACAGAATGCATCCGGGATTGCCCATAACGTTCCACCTCGATCGTGACGCGATCTCCAACTCGGTGATGAATAATGGAGCGTCGAAGGGACGCAACACTGGTAATCACGTCACCGTCGAACTTGCAGATGATGTCTCCTACTCTGAGAGAGACCCTTGATGAACCGAGGGCCGCGGGCGAACGGGGCAAAAGGTCATACACAACTACTCGCTCCTGCTGGGCGCGGATTGAATAACCCAACTGTTGGAATGCGACATACGTTGCGGCCTGTTGCGCCGAAACCATGTCTAGAAGACCCTGTTCGTCAACGGTGGACTGCGTGTTTGCGCCAAGAATCTCACCGGTCGGGACTATTTGATTGTCCGGGTTGAATCGAAAGAAGAGGTAATCGATCGCGCGAAGGGGCACGAGGTCAACGTCAACGAGCGAGACCGAACCGGAATCTGCGTGACGAATGCCGCTGGGAAGGGTAATGAGGTGAGAGACATCAAAGGTGGAGCCGGGAGTGATCGCCTCGTAGGGAACCGTGATGAAACTTGCACAAACCAGAAGAACGACAATAAATGCACAAGTTGCGGCGCCTACCCGGGTAAGCCGCCTCCGTCGGTCAGCGTGGCCGTTAGAATTCGGGACACGAGCCTTAACGTGTCGGCGAGAGGTTGGGCGAACCTTCACGCAGACCTCCGAAATTTCGTAGACCGATGGACAACAACGTCACTGAGGAGCGTCTCATGATTCGGCGCCGACATTGACAGAGAGCTTGGCACAAGATGGCTCGGCGGAACCCTCGAAAGCAGGTGCGCGGGGTGGATCGCATGGTGTCGGGAAGAAGTTCGATACATCGATCGCGGATGCCGTCAAAACGACTCGAGGAGAGCAGCGTCGGAGAGTATCGGCGATCGCATGTGGCTATCGGCAAGACGAATGTTCCGCTCGCGAATTCCTCTCTGACCAATCGCCAAAAGTCAGATCCGCCGCACTTGGAGCGCTCGCGAGAATGTCGCGCGCCTCTCAACAAGACGTCGTCAACGCACTCTACGACTCAGCTGCAGAGGTCCGCCGTGCCGCCTGCGAGCTCGCGACCCGGCTACCGCCCGCGGATTTCAAAGAGCTACTTGACGATCCGGATCCTAGGGTCGTCGAAGCTTGCGCTTTCGCTCTTGGTGAATGCGAAGTAGTTGAGGCTGTACCCGCGCTGATTCAAGTTGTAAAGAGACATAGTGATCCACTCTGTCGCGAGACAGCGGTATCGGCTCTTGGCATCATCGGCGATGACCGAGCTCGTACGACAATCATTGGGGCGTTGAATGATGCAGTACAAATACGACGAAGAGCGTTGATCGCCCTTGCAAACTTCAGCGGAGAGGACGTACGTCTTGCCATGGAAGATCGACTGACGGACCGGGATTGGCAGGTGCGCCAAGCAGCAGAAGACCTCCTCGGGATCAATGAGGAGGGGCAGACGTAAACACCTCCTCAAGCTCATGGAAGCTTGAGAGGCAACGCGCTGCTCCAAGCACTCCAAGACTCTCAGGATTGTCGAAGACGTGGACAGGAATTCCAGTCGCCATTGCCAGATTCTGGGCAAGTCCCCGAAGTTGAGATCCCCCACCTGCAAGCACAATTCCCGAACTCATGAGGTCATTGGCAATCTCTGGAGGGGAATCCGCGATGATTTTAGAGGCTGCCGCAAACACGGGAGTGAGTTCTCGCCGCAAGACCTCCGCAATCTCCTGCTGGCGAATGAGCGCCGGACGCATCCCGCCGCTCGACCGATCTCGTCCAATGATCTCAACACTGAGATCTCGGTCAACAATATCCATAACTCCAAACGCGTTGCGAAGTTGCCTTGCAACGTCCGGATCAACAACGAGGTCCTCCCTTTCGAGACATACGCGAAGGATCGCGCGGACAAATGACTCTCCTCCAAATTGCACGGTGGTTCCAACGATGACTCCGCCAAGAGCAATTGCGGCGATATTGGTAATCTCTCCGCCGACGTCGATAACCATCGAACCAACTGGAGCCTCAATTGCAATCTTCGCTCCAAGTGCACAGGCGAGGGGCTGCGCAAGAAATCGGACCTTATGGACCCCTGCCCGTTCGAGGGCATTTGTCATTGCCCGAAGCTGGACCGGTGTCGCGTCGAGAGGCATGGTCGCGAGCACGCGGCGCCGCTGAAGATACCTCCTCCCGGTCTGCTTAATGACATGCTTGAGAAAAAGTTCAGCGACGGCGATATTTTCAAGCTGACCAGCCACTACCGGGCGAACAGCACGCAGTTGGCCCGCTCTCTGGGCCGAACTTCCGAGCGCCGCCGCTCCGAAGAACACCGGTCTTCCGGAATCATGATTGAGCGCCACGACGGTCGGCTCCTCGTAAATCACACCGCCCTTTGCACTTGCGACCCGAGTGTTCACAGATCCGAAATCAATTGCAACGTCGCTAGCGAGCATGGGACGGTTGCCTCTGCGAGGACGTGGAGGGAAGGGGATACATTCACAACATCCTAAGGATCAAAGATGACAGTGTCAGTCCTGCCCCTGACCTCCCAAGTTAAGGCTCAGGGACTAGCTTTGACCGCCGTGGCGAACTTCGCTGATGACTTTGACGAGACTTCGGACGAAGAAGTCTCTGGCCCGATACTGCCTCGTGAAGATCGGCTTTGGCGGCATCCATCAGAAATCCACAAAGACAATCCCGTCAGCCTTGATCCCATCGCGGTACGGCGCAAGTGGCTCCAGACTCAGCCAACGCGTGCCAGTGCCTGGACCGCAGGGCTCGTTGGCGCACTTCTCGCCACTGGACTCGTCGTTCTCGGAACTCATCTTGCCAGCGCGCTGACCGGCAATTCCTCCCTGGCAACTTCAGCTCTGAACTCGGTGCCAATAACTTCGATAGCAGCAGAATCTGATATCACGCCAGCATTGGCAGACTTCGGCTCGAGCGTGACCAGAGCGGTGAGTCACACCTCGAAGGCAATGGCACATATTACGGTAACGGTCGACGGCCAGCATGAAAATGAATACGGCCTCGTGGTCAATAGCGCTGGATATCTCGTCATCCCGTTTTCACAGGGCGGCGATACGTCTAGCATTCTCGTCACCCTCGACACTGGAGTTCAGTACGTTGGTACGGTCGCAGGAGCAGACGCCGGAGTTGGCGTCGACCTCGTGCACATCAATGGTGCCTCAAATCTCCCCGTTGCCGTTTTTGCAAGCGGCAACCCAATCCAGGCGGGGAGTCTCATAGTTGCGATCACCTCGAGCCAAGGGGCAACAGCGATTGGAACCGTCCGAGACTTCAAGAAACCGCCAGTCCTGAACTCCCTGACTATGAACAATACGCTCACCACCGATTTGAATACGGCGTCAACTCCACTCGGAGCAGTAATGCTCAATGGGCTGGGTCGCATTTCGGGCTTTGTGATCGGAGACGATTCCGGACGACTTGTCGTTGCGCAAGGATCTCTACTTGGCAGTGCTGTCGAAAGCTTGATCTCTTCTCAGATGTTGAGCACCCGGACGCTTGGCATCTCGTGTGAGACCGCGAGCGGGTCGCCGACACTTCCCGAAGGAGCACAGATTCAATCCATTGTCGAAGGCTTTGCAGGAGCAAACGCGGGCCTTGCCAAGGGCGAGATCATCGTCGGCGTCAATGGGATGACGGTGACATCCAAGGCGACATTCGAAAGAGCGCTCGAGCAAGCGTCCCCACGCTCACCCCTACTCCTTACCGTATTTGCCAGATCCTCTCCACGCACTGTCATCATTCCGGCAACAGTTGCGACAACACCTTGAACCGCGAAGGGAAAAATCGTAATCGCTAGCGGAGAATCGACAAACCTCCGTGATTCACAAGGAACTGCGAGGTCTCATCGAGATAGACACGCAAGGCGTGCTCGTCCTCTTTCGATATCGGCAGTCTCGCCGTCGAGAGCAGTTCCTCAAGCGAGGCAAGCATGTGACTTAGCCAGATATCGCGAGCTCGTTGATCAATAACAAATCCCATATGGCGAAGCCGCAGACGCGGATGCCCTCGCTCCTCGTCATATGCAGTTGGACCTCCGAAGTACTGCATCAGAAAAAGTCGCAATCTGCGCTTCGCCGGATCAAGTTCTTCGGGATACATGGGACGCAAAACAGGGTCGGTTTCGATCCTGGCATAGAAACCGCCAACCAGTTCAGTGAAAAATTGCTCTCCTCCGAGGCGTTCAAAAATTGACGACATGATGAACAAAGTCTTACCAAATGACACCTGCCAATGTCACGCGCGAACCGCGGGTCATTCTTGGTGCAATCACCGGTAGATTCAAGGTATGTCATCTCATGACCCATTTGAAGATTTCGGAGGCGAGATGGGTCGATTTATGCCGAACATGTTTGCGGATGTCATGAAAATGATGCAGGTACAAGATCCGACGCAGTTTGACCTTATCTCCCAGTTGGCGATGAGTATCGTTGCCGATCCTGACGAGAAGAACGTGGATCCGAAGGATCGAATTACCTCTGATGAATTGGCTCGAATTGCAGATTTGCACGTTGCGGACGTCACCGGTATGCCAACATCGCCATCAGGAGGACCGATTGCCGTTCGTACCCTGACGCGCACCGCCTGGGTGCAACGGAGCCTCACCTCCTGGAAGGACCTGCTCGGAGAGATAGTCCGTGTTCGTAGCCAGGCCGATTCGAAAACCAACTTTGACAGCGACAGCTCCGGACACAATGACATGCCGGCGATGATGGAAAAATGGTTCGCGATGTTGGCCCCGACCCTTGCGGCAATGCAACTTGGTTCAGCGATCGGACATCTGGGCAAACGGACCCACGGTCAGTACGACCTCTTGCTCCCAGGAAATTTTTTAGATGGTCCGGCAATCGTTTTTGACAATCGCAAAGCATTTGCAAACGACTGGTCGCTGCCAGTGAATGACGTCATGCTGTGGATGACCGTGAACGACCTCAGCATCCACAGCATTCTCTCCCGAGCTCATGTATCACAACGCCTTCGACACCTGATCCTCTCACGCTCAGCGACGCTCAACATCGATGCGAAAGCGCTCCAACAGCAGCTTGAAGCATCAATGCCGTCGAGCATGTCCGAACTTGCGGAGATCCTTGGAGGATCAAACACGCTCGAACCCTCTCAGGCGTCAGCAGCCCAAAACCAGAATCAGCGCGAGCTCGAAACACTTGTCACCGTCATACGCGGTTATTGCGACTGGGTGTCGCGAACCGTAGCTGAACGTGCAATTGGTTCCCGTTCATTGATTGCTGAGGCCATTACTCGCTCAAGAATCGAGCGTTCGGAAAGTGAACACGCGAGCGATGCGATCGTTGGAGTGGAGCAAAATTTCGATATGTATGAACGCGGTCGCCGCTTCATTCAAGGCGTCATCGATAGAAATGGTGATCGCAGCCTCGCGCAGCTGTGGGTAGTCGAGTCGAACTTACCCACCCCCGCAGATCTTGACGCACCTGGCCTTTGGCTCGAACGGATCCATCTCGAGCATCCCGAGCTGTACTGAACAATCTCTTTCACGAAACGGCGAGTGATTCCTCGGGAACGCCAAGATCCCATTCAAGTAGCAAATTCTCACGCTCTGCGTCCCGAGCAACCCGTTCACGATTCCTTCGAAATTGCGGATCGTGGGGTGGAAGAAGGACGAGCCGCGCCAAGGCACGCTCTCGGAACGGCTCAATAACCGCACGATCCCCGAACTCGGACTCGACGTCCCAGTGTGGAGCGACTGGCCCGAGGTAAACGATACGCACATGCCCCTTTGGGGGCTCTGGCGTGTTCGTCGATGCGTGATAATCAGTGCTCATCTTCTGCTCCTCGTTCGTATCGCTAACAGCCTAACGGCCCGTATCGCCGATATTCACCTCCGAAATGTCGCGTATCACAGCTTTTTGCCAGCTTGAACGGTTAAGAAAAAAGTGCGAAGCGCCGAAATAACCCGATGTTCCAGGTCCTCCGTGTACGCTTGTACGCGAAGCGATCGGTGCAACATCAAGAGAGGGTTGTGGCGTCGATATCACTTCTGAAGAAAATGGGTGAAGTAATGGATACGGACTGGATGGCAAAAGGTAAGTGCCGGGAGTTGCCACCTGAAACGTTTTTCCCGAGCGATGGAGTTGGAGTTGATGTCGCACGGAAGATCTGCGTGGATTGCATCGCAAAAGAGTCCTGTCTTGAATACGCCCTCGCCAACCATATTGATCATGGAGTCTGGGGAGGGACCTCAGAGCGTGAGCGTCGCAGGATTGCAAGAGCGCGCCGCAAGATTGCCCTAGAGATCAAACACTAATTCGGAGAGACAGGCCACTAGTTTGCGCGAGCTCCTCGCGCACACGCTGGTTTTTGCAACATGCTTGAGTGCGTTATCAACATCAGCGAGGGAAGAGACGCCGCGCTGATCCATCGGCTGGGCATGAGTGCAGGTTCCTCTCTTCTTGATATCCATAGCGATATTCACCACAACCGAAGCGTGTTCACGCTCGCTGGCGGCGACATTGTTGCAAATGCGGTCACACTGACCCGATTGGCAGTTGGACAACTTGACCTGAGTCTCCATCTGGGCGTCCACCCCCGTATCGGAATCGTCGATGTAGTCCCATTTGTACCGCTGGGAAAAGACGGGCTTGATCATCCGGTACAACTTGACGAGGCTCTCACAGCCAGGAATCAATTTGCCAGAACAGTCAGCGAAGAACTCGCGCTTCCCTGTTTCCTCTATGGCCCGGAGCGCTCGCTCCCAGACCTCCGTAAATCTGCATTTCTCCAGCTTGAGCCGGATTTTGGCCCGAAAACCCCGCACCCCCGAGCCGGAGCCTGCTGCGTCGGCGCACGCGGTGCTCTTATTGCCTTCAACGTCAATATCTGTGGTGTCGACACCAATGCGACAAGACGCATCGCGAGGAACATCAGGAGAAAAGAACTCAGGGCTCTCGGACTCGAACTCGGAGATACCCTCCAAGTTTCATGCAACCTGATCGATCCAACAGCCCTTGGCATCGAAAAGGCGTACGAGTTAATCGCCCGCGAGGTGAAGAGTCTCGGCGGACGGGTCCAAGGATGTGAGCTGGTCGGTCTTCTCCCCGAGAGGATCCTCAGCACTATCGCACGTGAGCGCTGGGAAGCACTTGGGTTGAGCCGCGAATCGACGATAGAGTTTCGGCTTGGCTAGGAGTATCCAGACGACCTCCCCATTGCCAGCCTAAAATGAGACCATCGATCAGGTCGCCAAACACCGAGACCCCCACGATCACAGGTCAGCGACTGTTCCATCGCTGTTTACGAGGCGGCGACGATCCCCCGCTTTTGCATCACGCGAGAGCGTCGAACCTTGCGTCTTTCCCGCTCGCTCATTCCGCCCCAGATTCCAAACTTCTCCCCGTTGGCAATCGCGAACTCCAGACACTCAACGCGAACAACACAGCCACGGCAGACCTCTTTTGCCTCACGTGTTGAAGAACCACGCTCTGGAAAAAAGAGTTCCGGATCAACACCCATGCAGTTCGCCTGCGACTGCCACGCCTCGTCAGTGCTGCCAATGAGCGCATAGGTTTCCATGGCGCCCTCCTCCCTCGGCACCTGCTGCCGAACACGTTGCATCGTTGTAGTTACAACGATGTGATTATCTTTATGGCTCGGAGAGGCAATTGCAAGGGAATATTTGCCCGTTAGGGCCCACCGAGAGTCAGTTTACGCAATGGTGTAGTTCCAGTCCCCGTGGAATTCATGTCGTTTGAGCGGCACCGTAGCCAACTCTGCGTCGCTCACCTTGATGCCCTTTTGATAGACGTTGGT